>Ga0066710_100003985_pt1 | contig 12862 bp, 10 predicted proteins | sample GraSoiAngelo_159_FD_79666 | JGI IMG/M metagenome (GOLD analysis project Ga0066710, IMG submission 79666) | Grasslands soil microbial communities from the Angelo Coastal Reserve, California, USA - 14_1009_16_40cm | ecosystem: Environmental > Terrestrial > Soil > Grasslands | place: USA...
GCTCGCTGGTGGTGGGCTACTACAAGGAGGGTGCCTCAAAGCTGACTTACGTCGGCCACGCCGGCTCCGGCTTCGACGACCGGACGTTGAAGTCGGTCTACGAGCGGCTCCAGGCGCTGAGAATGGACGAGTCGCCGTTTGAGGATGAGGTGCCGAACGTGGGCATGTGGCGCAGGCCAGGCAAAGCCGAGGGGCCGATCACGTGGGTCAAGCCCGACCTGGTGGCACAGGTCAAGTACGCCGAGCGAACATCCGACGGCATCTTGCGAGCACCGGTGTTCCTGGGACTCCGCGATGACAAGGCGGCGCGCGACGTGGGCGCTATCGAGGTGCTCGAGCCGCCCAGCGCATCAGTCAATGTCGAAGCTGACAGCCCGCTGGGTGACATCGTCGAACAGCTGGAGCAGCACAAGGGAGAGAAGCTGGTCGTCGAGGTAGACGGGCATGAGATCGCCTTCAGCAACCTCAACAAGGTCTTCTGGCCAGCCCATGGGGAGCAGCGACCGCTGACCAAGCGTGACCTGGTGGTCTACTTCGCGCGCGTTTCACCGTACTTGCTGCCGCACCTGCGCGATCGGCCACTGACGCTCGTGCGCTTTCCCAACGGGATCACCGGCGGCCACTTCTACCAGAAGCACTATGAGCAGCCGCTGCCGCGCTACGTCGAGACCACGTGGCTGTATTCGGACCAGAACAAGGGGGACGGCGAGTATCTCCGCGCCAACAACCTGGCCACCCTGCTGTGGCTCGGCCAGGTGGCGGACATCGAGCTGCACACGTGGTACTCGCGGGTGAACCCGGCTGGCGACGCCGAGGGCCTGCCGACGACGTTCGCCGGCTCGCTCGAGAACATGCAGCAGTCGGTGCTGAACTACCCCGACTTCGTGGTCTTTGACCTGGACCCGTATCTGTACTCCGGCAAGGAGGCGCGTGGCGAAGAGCCCGAGCTACACCCCGAAGGCTTCGCCGCGACCAGTCAGGTCGCACTGTGGCTCAAGGCGATGCTCGACGAGCTGCACCTGAGCTCGTTCGTGAAGACGACCGGCCGCACCGGATTGCACATTTACGTGCCGATCAAACGCACACTTGACTACCACGCCACCCATTCGGTCAGCGAGACGCTGGCGCGCTTCCTGGCGCAGCAGCACCCCAAAGAGGTGACAGTCGAGTGGGCCGTCGACAAGCGCAAGGGCAAGGTGTTTGCCGACTACAACCAGAACGTGCGGGGCAAGACCCTGGCCTCGATCTACTCGCCGCGGGTGCTGCCCTGGGCGGCCGTGTCGATGCCACTACGCTGGGACGAGGTTGGCAAAGTGTTTCCGACCGATTTCACGATCCTGAGTGCCCCGGAACGCCTGCGACAGGTCGGCGACCTGTGGGCCAACATCCTGGAAGCCAAGCACGACCTGCAGGGGCTCATTGGCTGAGCGCAAACACTGGGCGGCGGTACTGGCGCCGGGCTACGGCGGCACCAGCGAACAGCCGATCGTGCAGGCCATGGCTGCGCGGCTGGCGCAATCGGGGATCGTGGCGCGGCCGATCTCGTATTCGAGGGCACGGCCGGGCGGCGACCTCGGGCCGGAGCTGGAGGACGTGCGCCGGGCACGCGATGAAGCTCTGCGAGCCGGTGCACAGCGGGTGGCACTGGTGGGGCGCTCGTTCGGCGGGCGCGTGTGTACGCGGGTCGCGGCGCAGGAGCCGCCGCGCGCGCTGGTCGTGCTCGGTCATCCGATCTCGCCGCGTAACCGGCCGCGGCCAGACGATGAGGCGGCGCTGGCGGCCGTGCGATGCCCGACGCTCATCGTTCAGGGCGAGCACGACGCGCTGGGTCCGCTGGATGTGCTCCAACGGATCGCCGCGATCAACCCGTGCATCGAAATCGCGGTCTTGCGCGGTGTCGGCCACCAGTTCGGTGCGCGACAGGCGGAAGGCATCGAGCGCGCCGCCACCTGGCTGCTCGAGGTGCTTCAGCGATAGTTTTAAGAGCCGCTGACGCGAATCTAGTTTGGCCTGTTCCGAAAGCTATCCAAGCGCCAGTTGGTCTGACGGAGCGCGGGGTACAGCCGCGTGAACTCGGCGTAGAGCTCGTCGTACAGCCTGGCACTGCGCGGTTCGGGATCGAAGCGCTCCGCCACGCGAATCATGGCGGAGACGGCGGCTTCGCGATTCGGCTGCACGCCCAGTGCCAGCGTGGCGAGGATGGCTGAACCCACGACCGCCGCCTCAACCACCTCGGGTACCAGCACCCTTCGATTCAGCACGTCGGCCTTGATCTGATTCCATAACGCACTACGCGCTTGGCCGCCGACGCAGTGCACGTCGCGGATCTCTGCGCCGCTGTCGGCCAGCCACTCCTGGACGGATCGGAAGCTGAACGCCACGCCTTCGAGCAGTGCGCGGAGCAGATGGCGTCGATCGTGCTCGAGCGTCAGGCCGACCCAGGCGCCGCGCGAGCGTGCGTCGTGCCCCGCGGCCCGTTCGCCAGCCAGGTGGGGCAAGAAGAGCAGTCCGCGCGCGCCGGCGGGTACCGCCGCCGCCTCTTCGATCAGCTGCGTGTACGCCGTCGGCTGTCGAGCGATGTGCTCGGCGAACCAGTCGAGGGCCTTGCCCGACGTGTTGGTCGCGGCGCCCATGATGTGCAGGTCGAGCACGGCGTAGCCGGCGCCTGGCGGGCCGAGCACTGAGAACGTGCCGGATGTGCCGCTGTTCAGGCAGGCATCCCCCGGGCGTTGCGCGCCGCTGCCCAGCACGCCCATCACGCCGTCGATGAACCCGGCGACCACCGGCGTGCCGGCGGGCAGCCCGGTGTCCGCGGCGGCGGCTGGCGTCACCGATCCGACAATCGTGCTCGGCGGCCGAACCGGCGGGAGAAGCCGCTGATCCACCTCCGCAGCCTCGAGCTCGGCCTTTGCCCATGCGAGAAACAGGACGGGCTCACCCGTCAGACGCGTCGCGAGGTAGTCCGGACAGCCCAGCAACCAGCGGGTGCGCCGCATCGCGGCCGGACGTTTGTGCGCAAACCATGCGACCTGGGCAGGCCAGGATCCCCAGATTGGCACCGATTGCCCGAGTAGGGCGTACAGTCGCTCGGCTTCCGTGGCCTGGCGCTTGTCGAGCCACGTGATCGCGGGATGGGTCGGAAGCAGATCGGCATCGACCGCGACCAGTGTCGGCGCCTGGCCGCTGATGGCGACCGCCAGCAGCTGCACAGGCCCGGCGCGGTCGAGGAGCTGTCGGGACACGGCCGCCAGGGCGGTCCACCAGTGCGCCGGGTCTTGCTCCATGGCGCCTGGCTCGGGCGTCGCGAGCGGATACGTCTCCGTCGCCAGACCGAGTGGCTCGCCTCCAGGCGTGAACAGACCGCCTTTGAGCGAGCCAGTGCCGGCGTCGAGACCCAGAACGGCTTGCCGCACCAGCGGCTCAGAGGGCACGCTGGCGGGGGTCGAGCGCGTCGCGCAGCCAGTCGCCGGCCAGATTGATGCCCATCAGGGTGAGCAGAATGGCAAGGCCGGGGAAGAGCGACACCCACCAGGCGACGCGGATCGGTTCGACGCCGTCGAGCACCATGTTGCCCCAGCTCGGCGTCGGCGGCTGCACACCCAGGCCGAGAAAGCTGAGCGACGCTTCGAACAGGATCATGCTGCCGACCAGCAGCGAGCTCAAAACGATGATGCTCGCGGTCACCTGGGGCAGCACGTGGCGCAGCAGCACACGCCTGGAGTCGGCGCCCAGGCCACGGGCAGCGACGACAAACTCACTGTTGCGTTGGGCCAACGTTTCGCCGCGAACGACACGTGCATAGTTGACCCAGCTGCTGATGCCCAGGACGATGATGACGTTTCGCAGACTTGGGCCGAGGACCACGGCGACGGCGATGGCCAGGATGGTGAAGGGGATGGCCTGGAAGACGTCCACTACGCGCATGATCAACGCGTCCCACCAGCCGCCGAGATAGCCAGCCGTCAACCCGAGCGTTGCACCCAGCACTGCCGAGATCAGCGTGCTGCTGGCGCCGACGAGCAGCGAGACTCGGGCCCCTTCGATCAGTCGCGACAGCATGTCGCGGCCGAGGCCGTCGGTGCCCAGCCAGAAGGAGCCGGCGCGCGCGTCGACGTAGCCGGGCGGCTTGAGCCGGCGGGCGATGTCTTGCGCCAGCGGGTCGCGTGGCTCGATCAGCGGCGCGAGTATGGCGACGACCACCACCAGCGCGACGAGCAGCAGACCGATGCCGCCGCCAGCATCGAGGCCACGGAACAACCGATGGCGGCGAGGCGGGGCGCTCGTCGCGCGCGTGCCTGCGCCCAGACGAGCGGACGTTCTTGGCACTGATAGCGTGCCGACACGTCCGAGCATCCCCTTTACGCTAGCTGAATCCGCGGGTCGAGCCAGGCGTAGAGGAGGTCGGCCACGAAATTGACCACGACGACCAGCGCGCCAGCGAGAAGCACGAAGACCTGGATCACCGGGACGTCACGCGTGGTGATTGCCTCGACGGCCAGGCGGCTCATTCCGGGATAGGCGAACATCGCTTCGGCGATGACCGTGTTGCCGAACATGAATGTGATCTGGATACCCAGGAAGGTGATGAACGGGATCGCGGCGTTCTTCAGCGCGTGGCGCCACATGACCATCCACATCGTCAGGCCCTTGGCGCGTGCGGTGCGGATGTATTCGTTCGACAGCACCTCCAACAGGCTCGAGCGCAACAGACGTGTCAGGCCTGCCGCGCTGTAGGCGCCGGCCACGATCGCGGGCAGGATGATGCTCTGGGGTTGGGCCGCGCCCGACGAGGGCAGCCAACGCAGGTTCACGGCGAACACGAAGATGAGCATGATGCCGAGCCAGGGAGTGGCGACGGATTGGCCGAACAGGGCGACAAACCGCGCCAGGTAGTCGGGCGGCTTGTCATGGAACGCGGCGGCGAGCATGCCGAGCGGCAGCGCCACCAGTACGGCGAACAGCAGCGCGGAGGCCATCAGCTTCAGCGTGACGGGCAGGCGGCTCAAGACCAGCGGCAGCGCGGCCGTGCGGTTTCGGAACGAGACACCGAAATCACCGTGCACCGCACGCCCGAGGAACGCCAGGTACTGGACCGGCAAGGGCTGGTCGAAGCCCATCTGGTGGCGGAAGACCTCGACCTGATCGGGCGGCGTGTTCACCGGCAGCAGCACCGAGGCCGGGTCGCCCGTGAGCCAGGTCAGGGCGAAGACGACGGTGGAGATGCCGAAGAGGACGAAGACGCCATGCATGAGTCGGTGCGCGATGTACCTCACGCGACGGTGGCTTTCACTTCACATGCTCGCCCGCGGACGCGCAGCAGGGTGCACTGACCTGTCGAAGGCGAGGTGCCAGGGTGGGCAAAGCTGGCGGAGGCCTACTGGGAGAGCGTGATGTTGGTGGGGATGAGGTAGTCGCGGCCGGTGGGGCCGCGCCAGCCCTGGACGCGCGGGCCGAGGCCGTAGACGCTGACGTCGTTGGCCAGGTAGATGCCCATCGGGTCGTCGTGCAGCAGCCGCGCGACCTGGGAATAGAGACCGGCTCGCGTATCCTGGTCGAGCGTATTCGCCGCCTGACGAGCCAGCGCGGTGGCGTCCTGGTCGCAGGTGAACTGGTCCGCCAGAAAACCACCGCACACGGTGGTGAAGTTCAGGAAGACGGCCGGGTCCTGCAGGCCGCCCCAACGCGCGATGCGCAGGTCGCCCGACTTGTCCTGGCTCCAGTTGGCATTGAACGTCGCCAGCTCCAGCGTCTTCGGCTCTATCGTGACCCCCACCTGCTGCAGCTGACCGATGACCGCCAGCGCCTCCGACGGACTCTCGGACGTCGACAGGTCCATCGTTGCGCTGAAGCCGTTGGGAAAGCCAGCGGCCGCCAGCAGCTGCCTGGCAAAGGTGGGGTTGTACTCGTAGGCCGCCAGGCCTTGATCATGACCAAGCGCGCCCTCGAGGATCGGGCTGGACTGTCGTTTGCCGAGCCCGTGGAACAGGTTGGCGACGATCGCATCCACGTCAACCGCGTAGTTGAGCGCCTGGCGGACGCGTCGATCGGCCAGCGGGTCGGTCTCCTTCTTGGGCATGAACTCGATGAATTGCAGCTTGGCCGCGTTGCCCGTAACCACCTGGAAGCCATCACCTGCGCGGGCGCGCAGCGTGTCCAGGTCATCAGGCACGAGGTCGAGGATCATGTCCGCGGTGCCGTTGAGCAGGTCGGCCACGCGGGTGCCGGCGTCGGGCACCGGGCGGAAGGTGACCACCGGTACCTGCGGGCTGCCCTTGTACGTGTCCACACCCCAGTAGCTCGGATTGCGGGCCAGCGTGGTGTGGTCGTCGCGCACCGACTCGACGAAGGTGAACGGACCGGTGCCGACCGGATGCTGCGCCAGGAAGTCCTCAGAGTTCTGCGAGTAGTAGTTCGGCGGAACGATGGAGGCGCTCAGGGCGAGCGCGTCAAAGATCGTAGCGTCCGGTTGCGACAGGTGGAAGCGAACGGTGCTGTCGTCGACGACTTCGACGCTCTGGAACGCTTTGGGCCAGCCGCCCGCCAGTGGCGATTTCAGCTCGGGATCGAGCAGACGATCGATGCTGAACTTGACCGCGGTAGCGTTGAAGGGCTCGCCATTGTGGAAGCTTACCCCCTGGCGCAGCTTGAACTCGATAGTGTTCGGATCGGGAAAGCTCCACGACTCGGCCAGCATCGGCACGAGCGCGCCGCCGTAATCACGTTCGACCAGGTTGTCGAAGAGGGAGCCCATGATTGAGAAGCCCGAGACCTGCGTCACCAGCGCAGGATCGAGACTCTCGGCTTCGGCGGTGGTGTCGATGACCAGCGGCGCGGGCGACTGGTCAGCCGGGGTCGCGCCGACCGCGTGGCCGCTGGCGAGGAGCGGCAGGAGCGTGAGGGTCAAGGCGAGCGCGCCGCGGGCGTGGAGTTTTCCCATAGGGCCCACCTCCAGGGAGGGTGATCAGCGGGGTGCTGCAAGAATTCGCAGCAAATCTTTGCACCCGATATGCTTCCCAAACCGGAGGCCGACTGTCAACCCTGCCATGGTAAGCGCGCCGCGGCCGCGCCGGCCGAATTCGTCCGAAGTCCATGAGCAGCACGAGCTGCTGCGCTGGGTGGCGGACCTCTACTACCTCCAGCAGCAGGGCCAGGCCGAGATCGCCGCGCTGATCGGCACCTCCGTCTCGAAGGTTTCGCGCCTGCTGGCCGAAGCGCGGCGCCAGGGCATCGTCACCATCCACGTCTCGCCGTCGCGCGTTGGCGACTCCGAGCTGGAGTGCGCCCTGAAGCGGCGGTTCGGGCTGCAGGCCGTGTACGTCGCGCCCGCTCGGGTGTCCGAGCCATCGGTGGCCAGCCGCGTCGTCGCGCTGATGGCCGCTCGCGTGCTGCCGCGTCTGTTGCCGCGCGAAGGGGTGGTCGGCTTCTCGGGCGGATACACCGTGGCCCAACTGGCAGGTGCCCTCGAGCCGTTGCCCGATACCGACCTGACGCTCGTGCCACTGCAGGGCAACTGGGTCGACGGCGGAGCTCACCTGCACAATGACCAGGTCTGCCGCGACGCGGCGCTGCGGCTCGGGGCTCGCGCGCTGTCGCTGCCAGCGCCGATGGTGGTCGAACGCGCCGATACGCGGGACGCGCTGCTGCTCGACCGCAGCATCCGCCCGGTGACGGCGCGCTGGTCGGAGCTGCGCCTGGCAGTTGTCGGGGTCGGCGCGGCGCCCGGCGGTCTCCCCCCGGACTACCCCTCGGTGATGGGTATGTTGTCCGCCGAGGTCCAGCTCGAGCTGCGCCGGGATGGCGTGGTCGGCGACCTGTGCGCGCACATGTTCGACGGCGAGGGCCACTTCGTCGAGCAGGAGGTCAGCCGCCGCACGCTGTCCATCCCGGTCGAGAGCCTGCGCAGGGTGCCATGCGTGGTGGCGGTGGCCGGCGGCGTCAACAAGGCGGCGAGCTTGCTCGGCGCGGTGCGCACGGGGGTGCCGCGCGTGCTGGTGACCGACCAGCTCGCGGCCGAGCGATTGCAGCAGCTGGCCGTATAATCGTCGGCTACGACGACCCGCGATTCGTTGCTGCAAAAATTTGCAGGCCCCAAGGCGCTGCGCATGCGCCGCCTCTTCCAGGCCGATGGCCGCTTGCTTCTGGTGGCTATGGACCACGCCGGCTTCATGGGCCCCACGCACGGCCTCGATCTGCAGACGATGGCGTCGGTCGTCGGCGCTGGCGCGGACGCGGTCATGACCAGCTTCGGCACCGCCCGCCGCGCGAGCCTCGCGCCTGAGGTGCTTCGCCGGGCGGCCCTCGTGCTGAGCCTTGACGTCCATGCGTCGGAGCCGGAGGAGCAGGTGCTGAGCGCGCTGCGGCTCGGGGCTGACTCGGTCAAGGTGCTGGCGGTGTCCGGCGATGGGGCGCAGTGGAGCGCGCTGGAACGCTACGCGCTGATCTGCGACCGCTGGGGAGTTCCGTTCCAGGCCGAAGTCATCCCGGGCGGCTTCGACAAGCCCGATCTACACACGCCCCAGAGCATCGCCACGGTCTGCCGCCAGGCTGCCGAGATGGGCGCCGACTACGTCAAGACGTTGTATACAGGCGATCCCGAAAGCATGCGCCGCGTGGTCGAGGGCGCCACCGTGCCGGTGATCATCCTGGGTGGAGCGCGGGCCGCGGACGACGACTGCCTGGTGCGCCAGGTCGACGAGGCGCTCGCGGCCGGCGTGGCGGGTATCGCGTTCGGGCGCAACATCTGGGGCCATCCCGACCCGGCCGCGATCACGGCGCGGCTGGCTGAGGTGGTTCACGCGTGAGCCAGCCATCGACCTATCGACGGTCGGTGATCACCGGACCGCGCCAGATCGAGTTCGAGGAGGTGGCGCTCCCAGAACCTGGGCCGCGCCAGGTGCTGCTGAAGGTCGCCGCGGCGGCGCTGTGCACGTGGGAGCAGCGGGTGTACTCGGGCATCGATCACTGGTCGTACCCGCTCCTCGGCGGCCACGAGTTCTCGGGCGACGTCGTGGCCATCGGCGCCGGCGTCATGCAGCCGCTTGCGCCTGGCGACCAGGTCGCCGTGGCCGGGCTGCGGCGCTGCGGTGAGTGCTGGGCGTGTCGTCGCGGCTACGACAACCTGTGCGACAACCAGCACATGCCGCGGGAGCCTGGCAGACCGTCGGGCCCGGCCGGATTTGGCGAGTACGCGTTGGTCGACGGCTACCAGATCTACCGCTACCCGAAACGAGTCCACCCGTTCGAAGCGGCGCTGGCCGAGCCGCTGGCGTGCGTGCTCCACGATGTCAAGCGCTTCATGCCGCGGCGCGGCGACACCGCGGTGATCGTCGGCGCGGGCATCATGGGCTTGCTGCACCTGGCCGCGCTGCACAACAGCGGCGCGCTGGTCGTCGTCTCGGAGCCGGACCCCACCAGGCGCGCCAAGGCGCACGAGATGGGCGCGCACGCCGTGATCGATCCGTCGACGGAGGACTACGTGGAGGCCGTGCGGCGGCTCACCGAGGGGCGCGGCGCGAGCGTGCAGTACATCGCCATTGGCCTGCCGGCTGTCATCGAGCACGCCATCCAGGCCGCCGCCAAGCGCGGCAGCGTGTCGGTGTACGCCAGTGTCCACCCGCGCGGCACGTCGATCCAGGTCGATCCCAACGTGTTTCACCACAAGGAGGTGGTGCTCAGCGGTTCGCTGGCGCAGGACCACGAGGACTTTCTGGATGCGGTGTGGTCGATCGCCCACCAGACGATCGACCTCAAGCCGGTGCTGAGCGGTTCCTTCCCGCTCCGGCAGCTCGAGCGCGCCTTCGCCGCGGCGGCGCGGCCCGACACCTATCGCGTCTTCTTGACGCCCAACGGGCTCTAAGAATCGCCGCCCCCTCTCCCAGAGGGAGAGGGGGATCTCTTAAACGGCGGGGCCTGACGATGGCGGCTTGTGGTCGTCATCGTCCTTGCGCTCGCGCAGGTACTTCTCGACTGCCTCTACCAGCGCCTTGCCCGTCGGCAGGCCTGGCGGCGCGTCGGGCGGCGGTCGATCTGGATCTGGGCCGCGCCAATGCGCGTGGCGTTCGACTTCGAAACCGTCGTCATCCTCGTCGTCGTCGTCCTCTTCCGCCTCGAGCATCTCTTTGAGCTGCTCGGCGAGCTCGGGATGCTCTTCGAGCGCGGCTTCGACGTCGTGCAGGAAGGTATCGGCGACCTCCCGCAGGCGCTCGATCGACATCGGCAAACGGGTTACCTTGCCGGTCGCTTCGAGCAGCGCCAGCGCGGCCACCGGATTGCCCGCCTGCAGATATGGCGGTGTGGCAACCCAGAGGCTTGCGGCTGTGATGCCACCAGCCGCGGCGGCGTGCAGCAAGGCGGTGACAAACGCGGTCGGCCCCTCGTAGTCCGTGTCCTGCAGCTCGAGTTCGGCCAAGCGGTCGCCCAGCGAAGCGTCCAGCGTACGCCGCACGACCGGCGCGACGTGATGGGTCACTGGTCCGACATAGGCACCGAGCGTGATCATCGACTCGACGCCTGCCGCGCGCGCGTAATTGATGATGGCCGGCGCCAGCTCGGGCCAGCGGAAGTGCGGCTCAGGACCTAACAGCACGAGCAGATCGCGCTCGGCGCCGGGCAGCGGCAACGGATAAAAGGCGATCTTCGGGTACTCGAGCGACCAGCGCCGACCGTCGGCAGAGCGGGTCGACAGCGGCCGCGCGACCGTGAAGTCGTAGCAGGCCGAGGGGTCGAGCATCGCCGAAGCGGGTGGCGACGGATCGCCCAGGACGTGCCGCAAGGCAATACTTGCGGCGCTGCCAGCGTCGCCCCAACCACCGAAGCCTGCCAGGAGGACGGGCTTGCGGAGCCCGCCAGGCGGCTCGCCCAACACGAGCTGCATCGACAAAGTCTACCCGTCCCGCAGCGGGTGTTTCGAAGTTTCGGCCGAGCTGTCAGCCGTCAGCTACCAGCTAGAAGTTCGGCCGGCAAGCCGCTTTTCGGCACAAGACGCAGTCGGCCGAACTTCTGTGACAGATTAGCCCTAGGAAGGCGGCAGGCACACAACTTCCTAATCGAGGTTTTCGGCCGCCTTCCTAGGAGCTATCAGTGATCAGAAGGGGCAACGTTGAGAGTGGCACCGCGGCGTGTCGCAGCAGGTCGTCGTGGAACGTGCGGAGGTCGAAACGTGGTCCGAGCGCAGCCTGTTGCTGGGAGCGCAGGCGCTCGATCTCGCGCTGGCCAACCTTGTACGCCAGCGCCTGGCCTGGCCAGACGATGTATCGATCGACCTCGTTGAAGGTCTCGCGCTCGGTGAGTCCGACGTTTTCGAGGAAGAACTCGATGGCGCGTTCGCGCGACCAGCGCAGGTGGTGCAGGCCAGTGTCGACCACCAGGCGGCAGGCGCGCCAGGCCTGGTAGCCCAGCATGCCGTAGCGGGCCAGCTCGTCGGCGTACAGGCCAAGCTCGTCGGCCAGACGTTCCGTGTACAGCGCCCAGCCCTCGACGAACGCGTTGCCAAGCCAGCCGGCGCTCAGGCGGCGAAACGCGGGCAGGTCTGCCGCTTCCTGCGCGAGCGCCACTTGCAGGTGGTGACCGGGCACGCCCTCGTGGAACGCGAGCGCTGGAAGGGTGTGCTTTGGTCGCGCGGATGGCTCGAAGGTGTTGATGTAGAAGATGCCGGGCCGCGATCCGTCTTCGGAGCCCTGGAAGTAGAAAGCTGCTGGGGCATCTCGCTCGCGGTACGGCTCGATGGGCTTGACCACGATCGGCATGCGCGGTAATCGTCCGAACGCGCGGGGCAGGGCCGCTCCAGCCGTCGCGAGCAGCTGCTCGGCGATCTGGATCAGCTCATCGCGACCTGAAGGCAAGTTGGCCGGGTCGCGCGTGAGCTGCTCGGTGAAGCCGCGGAGCGAGGTCGCGGGCGCGCCGCGGCGATTCATGATCGCGCGCATTTCGCGATGGATCTCAGCCAGATCGTCGGCCCCCATCTGGTGCAGCTCGTCCGGGCTGAGCTCCGTCGTGGTGTGCTGGCGGGCGAGCAGCGAATAGATCTCGTCGCCATCGGCCACCGCCCAGACGCCCGGATCCCGCCGCGCATGACGCGTCAGATAGTCGGCCAGGAAGTCGAGCATGCGCTGGAACGCGGGGTAGACGACCTCGACAACCGCCTCTCGCAGGCCTCGAGCAAGGGGCTCGGGTTGCGTCGCCGCCGGGCTCAGCAGCGGCGATTCGTCGACGGGCGTGCCGAGGAGCGCGCGCAGCTGCGCGATCACCCGCTCGACGGCGATGGTCGGCGCGGTGCGTGCGTCCTTGATGCCATCGCGCAGCGCATCAAGGTACTGGTCCATGTAGCGGTCGAAGGCGCGATAGCGGGCGATCAACTGTTGGACGTGCTCGGGCGTGTCGGTTGGATGCCAGTTGAGCAGCTCCAGCAGCCACACTTGGGGGCCGTCCATCTGGTCGACGCTCATCTCGTCCAGCCTCAGTCGCAGGGCGTCGAGACCGGTCTGGACGGCCAGTCGCAGCATGTCCCAGGTGATGCGATCCTCGATGTCGAACGGCGCGGCGGCGAGCGGCTGGAGCCCGCTCAGCAGCGCGCGCAGGTCGGCCTCCTCCTCGGCGCGGCGGCGCGGTCCAACGTCCGGCAAGCGGTCGTTGTAGCGGTAGTCTCCCAGGAAGGTGGCCAGGACTGGATTTCGGCGCAGAACGCCTTCCCAGTACTCGTCTGCCAGGTGCCTCAGCGCATCGGCTGCTGGTGCCACGGTCACTCGCTTGGCTTGCGCTGTGGAGCCGAAGGCTGGCCCACGACGACGGTCTGAATGTTGACGAACTCGCGGATACCGTACACGCCCAACTCGCGGCCGTAGCCGCTGCGCTTGATCCCACCAAA
>Ga0066710_100003986_pt1 | contig 12862 bp, 16 predicted proteins | sample GraSoiAngelo_159_FD_79666 | JGI IMG/M metagenome (GOLD analysis project Ga0066710, IMG submission 79666) | Grasslands soil microbial communities from the Angelo Coastal Reserve, California, USA - 14_1009_16_40cm | ecosystem: Environmental > Terrestrial > Soil > Grasslands | place: USA...
CCGGATCGGCACCGAGTGGGCCGAGGCTCAACATATCACCACCGAATCGGGAGCCCATGCGGGCCCGCAGGCAGGGCACGGTGAAAGTTCTGTCGCTCGCGGGAGATCAGCTCGGTCCGAACCGGACGAGGGTGTCCAGGGCCACGGCCCCAAAGAGCAACGCGAGATACACGATCGAGTAGCGGAACAGGCTCATCGCCGCAGTCACGGTGCGGGACCGGCGCAGGTGCACCGCCCGCGCCACGAAGGCCGCACCGAGGGCCACCGCCACGACAGGATAGATCAGGCCGGTGTGCGCCACGGGCCACAGGGCCAGGCTCGTCAGAGCCAGGACGACCGAGTAGCGGAGGATGCTCCTGGTGGTCGCCTCGAGCCCGGCCACGACCGGGAGCATGGGGACCCCGGCCATCCGGTAGTCGCGCTCGTAGCGGAGTGACAGGGCCCAGAAGTGCGGCGGGGTCCACAAGAAGACGATGGCGAACAGCACGACGGCCGGCCAGGCCACCCGGCCGGTCACGGCGGCCCATCCCACCAGCGCCGGAGCCGCCCCCGCGGCGCCTCCGATCACGATGTTCTGCGGCGAGGACCGCTTCAGCCACAGTGTGTAGACGAAGACGTAGAAGGCCAGGGCGCCCGCCGACAGGAGGGCGGCCGGGAGGTTGACGAACGCGAGGAGCCAGACGAATCCGGCGACCCCGAGTCCCACCCCGAACACGACCGCGGCGGCCGGCGGGATGACCTGGGCCGGCAACGGCCGCCGGCGCGTCCGGGTCATCACCTCGTCGATGTCGCGGTCCAGATACTGGTTGATGGCGTTGGCGCCGCCGGCGGAGAGCGTGCCTCCTATCAGCGTGGCCGCCACCAGCCACAGCGACGGCGCTCCCCGGTCCGCCAGGATCATGGCGGGGACCGTCGTCACCAGCAGCAACACCACGATTCGCGGCTTCGTCAGCTCGTAGAACGCGAAGAGGACCGACCGGACCCGCAGCGCCGGGGCGGCGTCCACCGCGGGCCGGACCGCCGCCTTCACCGGACCTCCCCCGACCGCCTCGCCACCACCGTCGTGGCGACCAGCGCCCCCCAGATCAGGGGGGCCAGGGCGACGTGGGCGGTCACGGCGGCGGGCGACAGCCTGGACCACACGTTCACCGCCCCCACCAGGATCTGGGCGACGAACAGCCCGGCGGCCGTCAGCGCCAGGGCCGCCACGGCCGCGAACGACCTCCGCTCCGACCAGGCTCCGGCGGCGAGGACGACCACGGCCACGAACACCCCGGCGGCCAGAGCTCGATGGGAGAACTGCAGCGCCGGTCGCAACGCGCCGAGGTGCGGCACCACCCGGCCGTTCATCAGCGGCCAATCGGGGAAGGCCAGGCTGGCCCCCTCTCCGCGCACGTAGGTTCCCACCGCCAGGAGGACGAAGGCCAGGGCCGTGGCCACGCCGGCCATCCGGGCGAGCCGGTTCGCCCGTTCTGCCGGCCCGGACGGGGGATCGAACACTCCCACGGTGGCCAGGGTCAGCGCGCCGGCCAGGATCATCGCGGTCATGAAGTGCGCCGTGACGAGCAGGGCATGGAGGTTCCCCTCGACCACGATCGCCCCGAGGATGGCCTGGAACACGACCAGGACCGCGGCGGCGATGGAGGGGACGAACACCCGGCGAACCCCCCGATACCGGGCCACCACCACCACGGCCAGCACGCCGATCAGCACGATGTCGAGGAAAGCGGTCAGTCGATGCGAGTACTCGATCACGGCGTGGTATCGGAACGGGGGAAGCCATCGGCCGAAGCACTTCGGCCACCCGGGACACCCCAATCCGGAATCGCTGGCCCGGACCAGCGCGCCGATTGCCACCAGGAGGAACGTCGCCGCGGTGGCAGCGATGGCCAGCCCCCGGACGAGGCCGGAGGGCCGGACCGGGGCCCGGGGAGGAGTCGCCCGCGTAAGGACGGCATGCTCGGACATGCCGGACCAGTATCCCTCGCCCGTCTACCTAGATGGCGGGCGTGAACCGGTTGATGAAGTCGAAGAGCGGGGCCATGAGCCTGGTCCACTGCCCGGACACCAGGAGCACGCCGATCGCCACCATGGCCGCTCCACCCACCCCGGCCACCCAGTGGTAGTTGCGGCTGAAGAAGCGGAAGGCACCCAGGAGCCGGCGAACGCCCAACCCGATCAGGAGGAACGGGATCCCCAGCCCCATGGAATACAGGAACAAAAGGAACAGGACCCGTGGCGTCGACCCCTGGTTCAACGCCAGCGTCGAGATCGCGCCCAGGACCGGACCGATGCAGGGCGTCCAACCGACGGCGAAGGCCATCCCCAGCGGGAAGGCCCCAGTCGTACCCGGCTTGACCCGGGGCAGGAACGGCCGTCCCTCGCGGTAGAGCCAGGGGATCCCGGCCCGGAACGCATACAGCAGCATGAACACCCCGAACACCAGGATGAAGGCGCCGGCGACGCGCTGACCGCTGGGTGAGATGAACCAGCCGCGCACGGCGCTGGCAGTGAAACCGAACACGAACGTGAACACGACCGAGAAGCCCAGGATGAACAGGAGGATGGGGAGGACGGACGACCGCCGCCGATCGGTGGGGTCGTGGCCGCCCGTAATGAACGAGAGGTAGCCGGGCACGAGCGGGAGGACGCACGGGGACAGGAAGGAAACCACCCCGGCGGCGAAGGCCAGGGCGGGAGCCCACCACTGGTTCACCCCCCGGGCCACGTCCGCGATCATCGCCCGCCTATGGTCGCAGGGCCCCGTGGCGAATACCTGGGTTGCGGAGTCACGGCTGCGTGCGCCATAGTGTCCCCGATGCTTGTGAACGCCTTCACAAGCCCCCGGCGGGGCCGTTCCGGCCGCGGTCCGGCATTGCGCGCGGCGCACGGACTCCTGGACAGAGCCGGTCGATATAATCCGGCCGCAGCCCCCCTGGAAGGACCGGATGGATGAAGCTCGCTCAGAGAGCCCGGCCAATGCTCGACCGGGGACAGGTCTTCGTCCGGGAGTTCGAGTGGACGTGGACCAAGGCGGTGATCATCTCGCTCGTGCTGTGGTTCGTGGGGATCGGGCTGATCGCGTTCGTCCCGTCCTGGTGGCTGTACTTCGCGGACCAGAAGCTCGGGTGGCACAAGTGTCCCTGCCCGACCACTCTGAAGTTCTTCGAGTTCAAGGCCCGGGACGTGGTCGCGGTGATCCTGTTCAGCATCCCCTTTGGAGCCATGATCGTGATCCCCTACCATCTCCAGAAGCTGCGACGTCGTCTGCGCAGCGAGAGCGAGAGCCGCCCGACCGGCGGTTACCGATGATGGGTGAGGTGATCCGATGCCGTTCGTGAAGACCGAGGTCGATATCAAGACCGATTACACGGTGGAGACGGTCGATCCTCAGTGGCTGAAGCAAGGAGTCAAGTCGCCCAAGCACCTGATGCTCGACCCCGATCCGTGCATCCTGTGCCGGGCGTGCGAGGACGTCTGCCCCTGGAACTGCATCTTCATGCTGGATCCCGGGATCGTCCAGCGTTCGGAGGACGAGGCCGTCGAGGCCGAGGTGGAGGGTGCCTTCGCCATCTTCGTGGTGGACGACAACGCGTGCACCAGATGCTCGGTCTGCGTGGAGCGCTGCCCGAGCGACTGCCTGTACTACGCGCGGCTACCCGAGGACGGCAGCGGGGCCCGAACCCTCGCCGCGGTCCCCGTATCCCAACGCGTGGACGTCGAGGTGGAATAAGAGGAGGACTCGAGCGCCCTTGAAGCTGCGCGACCGACTGCCCAGGCCTCCCAGCCCGACGGAGCTCCTGGACAAGACTCGCGAGACCGACCTGTGGAAGTCGATCTTCAGGCCGGGTTCGATCTTCAGGAAGGGCTACAAGGACACCCAGCGCGACCGGGCGCTGGCCATGATGAACAACGTCCTGTATCACATGCATCCGGTCAAGATCAAACGTCACGGCTTGAAGCTGACCTACACCTTCTGCCTGGGCGGTTTGTCATTCTTCCTGTTCGTCCTGCTCACGGTGACCGGGATCTACCTGATGTTCTTCTACCGTCCCTCGGCCGGCATCGCCTCTGCCCAGGCCTACACGGACATGCAGAACATCAGGAACGCGGTGCTGTTCGGGGACCTGGTCCGGAACATCCACCGATGGGGCGCGCACCTCATGGTGATCACGGTGACGCTGCACATGGCCCGGGTCTTCTACACCGGCGCCTACAAGCCGCCCCGGGAGTTCAACTGGGTGGTGGGCGTGATCCTGCTGTTCCTGACACTGGGCCTCTCGTTCACCGGATACCTCCTCCCGTGGGATCAGCTGTCGATCTGGGCGGTGACGATCGCCGAGGGCATCTCCGGGAACTCGCCGATCATCCCCGACCAGGCGAAGTTCATCCTCCTCTCCGGGATCCAGGTGAACCCGAATACCCTGTTGCGCTGGTACGTCTTCCACGTCCTGTTCCTGCCGTTCATCCTGGTGCTGTTCCTGTCCGTCCACTTCTGGCGGATCCGCAAGGACGGCGGGATCAGCGGGCCGCTGTGAGGTAAGCGATGCCGCCACGCGAAGAGACGCCCATGGACCAGGCGGTCTTCGACAGCACGCTCCAGGCCGAGCTGGCCAAGGGCACCGACAGGCGGGTGGCGGAGGGGCGGGCTCGAGCCGCCGGTGTCCGCGCCTACCGGAAGGCGCACGGTGAGCCGGAGCGGGAGGCCAAGTCGGCCGCCGAGCGTCAGCATGCTGCCGCGTCGGGCGACGGGGAGGCTGCGGCTGCCGCGGCTCCCGCCGCCGCGCCGGCTGCGGTGCCGGCCGCCGCTGTGGCGGTGCCGGCAGGAGCGGTGGGATTCGTGCCCGCCCCCGCGGCCCCTCGGGTCGCCCCGCCGCCCACCGGGAGGGTCCCCACCCCGAAGCCGGGGGCACCGGACAAGCACCGTCTGCTGGCCCTGGTGCCGCCCGAGGGTGTTCAGCGGGTCGAGCGGGAGCAGGGGGACCGGATCAACGTCTTCCCACACCTGCTTCTCGAGGAGCTGATCAGTCTCCTGGTGATGTCGGTGTTCCTGATCGCGTTCTCGGCATACGTGAACGCGCCCCTCCGCGAGCTGGCCAACTACAACCTGACCCCGAACCCCTCCAAAGCCCCCTGGTACTTCCTGGGGCTCCAGGAGCTGCTGCGTTACTTCCACCCGATGATCGCCGGCGTGATCATCCCCACGCTCATCCTGGTCGGACTGGCGGCCGTGCCGTTCGTGGACCGCAACCCGAGCACCAAGCCCGGGGACCGGAAGCTCGCCATCACCCTGTTCACCATGCTGTTCATGTTCGGGGCGACGCTCACCATCGCCGGCTCGTTCTTCCGGGGAACCGGCTTCAACTGGGCCTGGCCGTGGAGCCAGGGCCTGTTCTTCGACCTGTAGCGATGCTGGCGATCACGCAGTCGACGTTCGCGGTCATCGTCGTGGTGGTCCTGTTCGGCCTGTTCGTCCTGCTCCTGCTGGCATCGTTCGTTCGCAGCAGGCGCGCGGCGGCCCGCCTGGCCGCCGCCGGCGAGGGCGCCGCCGCCCCTCCGGCCCGGCGGGCCGTCCCTCCGGCGCCCCAGCGTGCGCCCCGGCCGCGAACCGTCGTGTCTCGACGGGACTTCTTCCGAGGGACGTTCCTGGCCTCCCTGGGAGTGTTCGCCGCCGAGTTCGGCGGGGCCACCATCGCGTTCCTGTGGCCCAGTCTCCGTGGTGGCTTCGGCTCCACGATCACGCTGACGGATTCGCCGGCCTCGATCATGCAGCAGATCAACGGCACGCGATCTCCGTACTACTTCGGGGCGGGACGCTTCTATCTCATCAACTACGACGGCAACGGCGACGAGCCGGGCGGCGTCTACGACGGACTGACCGCGGAGGCCCCTGGAGGCCGTCTCATGGCCCTGTATCAGAAGTGCGCCCACCTGGGGTGCCGGGTCCCGTTCTGCGACCAGAGCCAGTGGTTCGAGTGCCCATGCCACGGCTCGAAGTACAACTACGCGGGCGAGTATCAGCTGGGTCCGGCGCCCAACGGCCTCCAGCGCTTCCCCGTGAAGGTCGAGGGCGGGCAGGTCAAGGTCGACACGGGGGCTCCGACGGCGGGGCCGCCCCGCGGCACCGACACCATCCACGAGCCGCCGCAGGGCCCGTTCTGCGTGGCGTGAAGGGATGAGCACGAACCCGCACCGCCGGACGAGGGAGGGGAGGTGACGATCGCGGCCGCCGTGCTCACCACGCTCGCCGCGTTGTCCACGGGCAAGGCCATCCTGATCGGGATCGCCTCCGGGGCGGTCCTGGTGCTCCTGGTGATCGGGGCCCAGGCATCGGTCCGGCGCCCTCGGCGCCGTCCCGAGCTCGACATCCCTCCCGGCATGAAGCCGGGGCCGTCCGACCCGGACCTGGAGAAGCCGCTCCTGGAGAAGCTCCAGATCTGGGGAACCGTCCTGGTGGTGGCGATGGCGGCGTCGGTGGCCGCGGTGCTCATGACGGAGCCCACCACGAACAAGGACGACACCGAGCTGATGCTGACCCAATCCATCGAGCGCGGCCACCTGACCACCCTGCCGGGGAACGAGGAGAACCAGATCGGGTTCAACTGCCAGCGGTGCCACGGCCCGGGACTGCACGGCGGGGTGAACGTGTACAACCAGACGCTGGTCACCGTCCCGAACCTCCAGACCGTCTGCGGCGGGTCGGCCTACGGTCACCCTCAGATCAAGAGCCTGGACGACGTGGTGAACACGATTGCCAAGGGAAGGCCCAACACCGACATGCCGTCGTGGAGCGTGCGCTACGCGGGGGCCATGGACGACCAGCAGATCGAGGACGTGGTGAACTACCTGCTGTCCATCCAGAAGGTCCCGGAGTCCCAGAACGTCTGCCTGCACCCCCAGACCTCGCCGGCCCCGTCGGCCTCCGCCTCGGCGAGCCCGTCCGCCTCGGCCTCGCCATGACGGACCTGCTCGCCCTCGCGCCCTCGTTCGCCAAGGGCATCGCGGCCGTCCTGGCGGCTCTCATCCTGTTCGTGGGGAGCGTCTATCTCCTGCTGTCGGCGGTCTTCGGTCTCCGCATGGCGTACCTGGTCGTCGCGGTGTCGTTCTTCGGCTGGATGATCCTCTTCTCCACCATCTGGGTGTTCCAGCCCACCATCGTCGGGGTGAGGAACGTGGTGCCCCATCAGGGCCCCCGGGGCACGGAGGCGCACTGGCAGGTCTTCGCCGCCGGGTCGGACGGCCTCCAGACCCGCTACGCCGAGACGGCCAAGTTCCCCGGTCCTCCCTGGGACCCCTTGCCGGCGAATCCTCCCAAGACCCTCAAGTCGTCCTCGGACAACGCGAAGGCGGCCATCCAGAAGTACCTGGTGGCCGTGGCAGAGCAGCAGTTCGAACGACAGGGCAAGCGTGTGTGCGACCCGACCCAGCCCCTGGAGACGAACTGCGTCACGCTCGACCCCACCACGTTCAGCGTGGAGGACTTCGCCTTCGCCACCTCGGGCCACACCCACCTGGTGGCGGCCCACGGCTTCTTCGCCGCGGGGGGCCGCGAGGTCACCGTGTACGCCTACCACGACTCGGGCAACGTCCCCGTCTACTCGTGGAGCTTCCTGGGAGCGTCGCTCTTCGGGTTCATCATCCACGTCCCCTTCCTGGACCGGGCGGAGCGGCGCCGGAAGGCGATCTTGACCGGGGGGACCGCCCCTCCCTGGTACGGGCCGGCCTAGAAGCGGAGAGGATCAGGAGGGACCGATGGCGCAGCTGGTGGCGGCGATCACGAACGGGGCCGACGCGTTCATCGCGTTCACCGTCATGGTGATCGCCATCGCGATCACGCTCCTGATCACGATCAGCCGATAGCCCGAGCCGCGGCCTCCGCGGCCTCGACCGTCCGCTCGATCTCCTCTTCACCATGCGCGGTGCCGAGGAACCACGCCTCGTACCCGGACGGTGGAAGGTAGACCCCCGCGTCGAGCATTCCGTGGAAGAGCCGGGCGTAGCGCTGGTGATCCGCTCCCCGCGCGCCGGCCAGGTCACGGACGGGGCCCTCGCTGAAGAACACCGAGAACAGCGACTCGGCCCGGTTGATGGCCACCGGGAGGCCGGCAGACTCGAAGGCCTTGCCCAGCCCCTCGACCAGCCGCTCGGCGCGATGGCGAAGGTCGGAGAACGGGTCGAGCCGGTCGATCAGGTCGAGGGCGGCCAGTCCGGCCGCCACCGCGACCGGGTTCCCCGACAGTGTCCCGGCCTGGTAGACGGGACCCGCCGGGGCCAGGAGCTCCATGACGTCCCGGCGGCCCCCGAATGCGGCGGAGGGGAACCCGCCACCCATGACCTTGCCCAGGCAGGTCAAGTCGGGGATCACCCCGTAGAGCTCCTGGGCACCTCCCCTGGCCAGGCGGAAGCCCGTGATCACCTCGTCGAAGACCAGCAGGGACCCGTGGCCGTCACACAGGTCGCGGAGGGACTGGAGGTAACCGGTGTCCGGTGGGACCACGCCCATGTTGGCGGCGACCGGCTCGACGATGACGCACGCGATCTCCTCGCCGAGGGAGACGAAGGCCTCCCGGACCGCCTCGACGTCGTTGAACGGTGCGACCAGCGTGTCGGCGGCGGCGGCGCCCGTCACCCCAGGCGAATCCGGCACCCCGAACGTCGCGACACCGGAGCCGGCCCGTGCCAGCAGGCCGTCCGTGTGGCCGTGATAGCACCCCTCGAACTTCAGGACCTTCGCCCGGCCGGTGAAGCCGCGGGCCAGCCGGACAGCGCTCATCGCGGCCTCGGTCCCGGAGGAGACCAGCCGCACCATCTCCACGCCTGGAACGGCGTCGACGATGCGCTCGGCCAGCCGGACCTCACCCTCGGTGGGAGCCCCGAACGTGGTGCCGCTGGCGGCCGCGCGGGTCACCTCCCGGACGATCTCCGGGCGGGCATGGCCGAACAGCAGCGCGCCCCAGGACTGGACGAAGTCGAGGTACCTGCGGCCGTCCACGTCCTGGAGGTACGCGCCGGATCCACTCGCCACGAAGAACGGCGTGCCGCCCACCGCCTTGAAGGCGCGCACCGGAGAATTCACTCCCCCGGGGATCAGCCCACCGGCCCGTTCGAAGAGCTCGCCGGACGGCTCCGTCACTGGAGCCAGTCCGCCGCTTCCTTGGCGTGGTACGTGAGGATGAGGTCCGCCCCGGCCCGGCGGATCGAGGTGAGGACCTCCAGGGTCGCGCGAGGTCCGTCGATCCACCCGTTCCCGGCGGCGGCCTTCACCATCGCGTACTCCCCGCTCACGTTGTACGCGGCCAGGGGGAAGCCCGTCTCCTGCTTGGCCAGCCGGATCACGTCGAGGTAGGGCAGCGCCGGCTTGACCATGACCAGGTCCGCGCCCTCCTCGATGTCCGTCCTGATCTCTCGGAGGGCCTCGCCGGCGTTCGCCGGGTCCATCTGATACCCGGCCCGGTCGCCGAACTTCGGCGCGCACTCCGCCGCGTAGCGGAAGGGGCCGTAGAAGGAGGAGGCGAACTTCGCCGCGTACGCGAGGATTCCCGTTGAGGTCCGCCCGGCATCGTCGAGGGCCCGGCGGATGGCCGCGACCTGCCCGTCCATCATGCCGGAGGGCGCCACCAGGTCGGCCCCGGCATGCGACTGGACCACGGCGATCCGCTCGTACAGCTCGACGGTCCGATCGTTGTCGACGGCCCCGTCCGGGCCGACCACCCCGCAGTGCCCGTGGTCCGTGTACTCGTCCAGGCACAGGTCCGCCACCAGGACGGCCTCATCGCCCAGCTCCTCCCGGAGCGCCTGGAGTCCCTTCTGGGCGATGCCGGCCGGGTTCCACGCCTCCGACCCTTCGGCGTCCTTGCGCCCAGGGACGCCGAACAACACGAAGGCCAGCACACCCTTCGAGGCGATCTCGCGAGCTTCCTTCCGCAGCGACTCGAGCGTGTGCTGGGCGTGGCCCGGCATGGACGGGATCGGCAGCGGCTCGGCGATCCCCTCCTTGACGAAGAGCGGGGCGATCAGGTGGCGAGGCGAGAGGTCGACCTCCCGGATCAGCCCGCGAAGGGCGGGGGTCCGGCGGAGCCGGCGGGGGCGCTGTTGCGGGAAGGGCACCGGGTCAGTTCTCCTTGCCGGCGGGGCGGCGCGGGCGGAACGCCCGCTCGACGGCCTCCACCAGCCCCTCGATTGTATGCGGACGGGCCACGGCGGCCACCCGCAGGCCCCGCTTCCGCGCGGTCGCCGCCGTCACCGGCCCGATGCAGATGACCTTGGGGACACGGGGCGCCTTCCGGAGCCTGGCGCCGGCCAGCCGGGTGAACGCGTCCACGGTCGAGGCGCTGGTGAACGTGAGGGCGTCGGCCCGCCCCTGGTCGAGAGCGAGGAGCACGGTCCTCGGGAGGTTCGGGGCGAATGCCGTCGTGTAGACGTTGGCCCGTGTCGGCGTCCATCCCTTCGCGGCGATGGCGTCCTCCAGACCGGCCGGGGCGATGTCCGCCCGAACGATCAGGACGGCACCGCGGCCGCGGGGAAAGGCCCGCCCGAGCGCGGCGGTCGTGTACGCGGGTGGAACGAGGTCGGGCGTCACCCCGAGGTCTTCCAGGGCCCGGGCCGTGCCCTCACCCACGGCGGCCACATGGGCGTTGCCCCCGGGAACCCCGCGGCGCTGCCTGAGGCCACCCGCTCTCCCCAGGAGCGCCTCGACACCGGACCGGCTGGTGAACACAACCCAGTCGACCCGCCCCTGGGTCAGGAATCTCTTCCAGCGCGCCGCGGCCATCCGGTCGGGCTCGGACACGATTGCCGGGGCGGACAGGACGCGAGCTCCACGATCCTCCAGCCGGTCCGCCAGCTCCCGGACGCCGCGACGCGGACGGGTCACCACGACGACCCTCCCCTCGAGGGTTCGGGTCACGATCGGTTGGCGGCCTCAGCGAGGATCGCCCCGGCTCCCCCCGCCAGCAGTGTTTGGGCGGCCTCTTGGGCCGCCTGCTCCGGGGACGCTGCCTCCACCTGCGCCCAGGCCAGATCGGCGCCGTCGGGACGGATCACCACCGCCATCAACCGCACGGCCGATTCCCGTTGCTCTGCGTAGGCGCCGAGGGGCAGCGAGCAGTCCCCGCCGAGCAGGCGGACCAGCCCCCGCTCGGCCTCGAACGCGACCCGGGACCGGGGATGGTTCAGGCGTGCCGCCGCCTCGAGCGTCCCGTCGTCCCCCGTCCGAGCCTGGACGGCCAGGGCACCCTGGCCCGGAGCCGGGACCATCTCGTCCAGCGGCAACGGCACCGCGTGGCGGGGCGAGATACCCAGCCTGGCCAGGCCTGCCGCCGCGAGCACCAGCCCGTCAACAACGCCCGACTCGAGCTTCGACAGGCGCGTGTCGACGTTCCCTCGCAGCGGCCGGACCTCGAGGTGCGGCCTGGACCTGAGGAGCTGCGCCTGACGGCGAAGGCTCGAGGTCCCGACGACGGCCCCGGGGCCGAGGTTCGCTTCCCGTGTCACCAGCACGTCGAAGGGGTCGGAGCGCTCGGGAACGGCGGCAACGGTCACGTCGTTGAGGTCGTGGGCCGGGAGATCCTTGGCCGAGTGGACGGCGAGGTCGACCCGTCCCTCCCGCAGCGCCTGGACGATCTCTGCGACGAAGGACGCCTTGACCCCGCCCGTCGTCCCGGCCGGGCCACCACGGTCGCCCGAGGTGACCATGGGGACCAGCTCCGCCTCCACGCTCAGCAGGGCCAGGTGATAGGCGACTTCCTCTGCCTGGGCCATGGCCAGGCGGGACCGGCGCGTCCCGATCCGGAGCTTCACCGTACCGACGCCCGACGACTGCTGAGACCCGTCACGCGATGCGCCGGCGGTCAGGGGCCGGGTGGCGGCCGGAGGTCGAACAGATCGGCCAGGGCTCCGGCCAGCGAATCCGCCCCGCCCGCATCCTGCCGCTCCTTGAGCCGGACGATGGGGGCGTGCAGGAGCTTGGCCACGATGCCCGAGGCCAACGCCTCCACCGCCGCCCACTCCCGATCGGACAACCTCGCCAGCCGAGGGGCGGCGCGGGACAGCTCTCCGGCCTGGATCCGGGCTCCCCGGTCGCGGAGCGCCTCGATGAGCGGCGCCAGCTTCGCGGCCCGCCGCCACACCGAGAACCGGCGCACCTCTTCTCCCACGATGGCCCTGGCCCGGGCGAATTCCTCCGACGCGGCGGCGTTCTCCCCCACCGCCTCCCGGAGGTCGTCGATGTCCGCAACCTGCACCCATGGGAGAGTCGCGACGGCCGGGTCGACGTCCCGGGGGACAGCGAGGTCGAGGAAGAAGCGCGGGCGCCCGTCTTCGTGCGTCGCCTGTTCCACGGTCGCCGCTCCGATCACCGTCCCGGGTGCGCCGGTCGAGGAAACGATCACGTCGGAGGAGGCCACGGCGCCGGCCAGGGATTCCAGGCCCCCTGGCTCGCCGCCCGCCTTCGCCGCCAGCCGCCCGGCCCGTTCCGGGCTCCGGTTGAGGATCCGGAGCCGTCCGATGCCTCGCCCCCGCAATTCCTTGGCAGCCAGGGATGCCATCCCGCCCGCCCCCACGACCAGCGCGGACCGGCCCGCCAGCGGCCCCACGGATCGTTCGGCGAGTCCGATCCCGGCCTCGACCATGGCCCCGGGCGAAGCTCCGATGGCCGTCTCGGCCCGAACCCGCCGGCCGGCCCGGACCGCGGACCGGTACAGCCGGGCGAGGGCGGGGCCGGTGGCCCCTTTGACCTCAGTGGTCAGATACGCCTGCCGGACCTGGGCCAGGTTCTTCGATTCCCCTAGCCACCTTTTGGTGAGTCTGGAGGTGTCGGAGAAGCTGGGCGCGGCTCAGTCGTCATCTAAATGGGCGGATATCG
>Ga0066710_100003987_pt1 | contig 12860 bp, 5 predicted proteins | sample GraSoiAngelo_159_FD_79666 | JGI IMG/M metagenome (GOLD analysis project Ga0066710, IMG submission 79666) | Grasslands soil microbial communities from the Angelo Coastal Reserve, California, USA - 14_1009_16_40cm | ecosystem: Environmental > Terrestrial > Soil > Grasslands | place: USA...
ACGGCCGCGCTTTCTATCGTGCTCATAAGCCGTGAAGCGTGCGCCGTGATGGTTCGCCGGGGACGGCGAAATCTTTGGTGCGCTTGTCTCCGTAGCCGCCGATCATCGCATTGACTGGAAACCGACTGAGGGATAAACTTGCACCGTGTAAGCGTTTGCAACGCACTAAACACGGCTTATGAACAACAAGGTGTCACGAAGAAAGTTCGCGATTCAGAGCGCGACTCTCGGGTTCTTTGCGATCACCGCAAAAAAGGCGGAGAGCGCGCCTACCGAGGAACACCGGCTGGAGGTTGCGCCGGAGGCCCACATTGGAACCATCCGTCCAGAGTTGCACAGCCATTTCGCCGAGCACCTGGGCTCATGCACCTATGGCGGCCTTTGGGTCGGCAGGAACTCGAGAATTCCGAACATTTCCGGATACCGGAAGCAGGCGGTCGAGTACCTCAAGGCGCTGGGCATTCCTGTGCTGCGGTGGCCCGGCGGCTGCTTCGCCGACGATTACCACTGGCGCGACGGCATCGGCCCGGTGGAGAAGCGGCCCAAGGTGGTGAACATTCATTGGGGCAACTACGTAGAGGACAACAGCTTCGGAACCCACGAATTCATCGGCCTCTGCCGCCTTATTGGCGCGGAGCCGTACATCGCCGGCAACGTCGGAAGCGGAACGCCCGAGGAGCTTCGCGACTGGGTGGAGTATTGCAATTATCCCGCTGGAAGCCGGCTCTCCGACGAGCGGTCCGCAAACGGATCTCCGGAGCCGTTCAAGGTGACTTATTGGGGCATCGGAAATGAAAACTGGGGCTGCGGAGGACAAATGCGGGCGGAGGAATACTCCGGCCACTACCGGCGGTTTGCGACCTATGTTCGTCCTTTCGGCGGCACCACTCCATTCATGATCGCGTGCGGGCCAAACCGGAACAACAAAGATTGGACCGAGAAGTTTTTTGAATCGATGCCATCGGGGCGCGCGCGCAAGCCTAACGGCTTCGCCATGCACTACTATTCGAACAGCCGGTTGCCGGCGACCAATTTCACTGCGGAGGCGATGCAGCAGCAGTTTCAATCGTTCCAGGGACTGGAACAGGCTATTGTGGAGCAGCGCGCGCTGCTCGATAAGTTCGATCCCGGAAAGAACATCGGCCTGATGGTTGATGAATGGGGTGTTTGGGACCAAATGGTACCCGAGGAGCAGCAGAAATACGGCCGCTTATGGCAGCAGATAACGATGCGCTGCGCAGTGGCCGCGGCCCTGGGCCTGAACGTCTTTCACCGCCACGCCGACAAGCTCTACATGTGCAACATCGCGCAGATTGTGAACGTATTGCACTCCGTGCTCCTCACCGAGGAGGACAAGTGCATCCGGACGCCGACATATTATGCATTCGAACTTCTCAAGCCTCATCGCGGAAAGACCTCGGTGAAGGTTGAAAACGACGACAAATCGGCCCTGAAGCTCTCCGTGTCAGCTTCGCGGCATGAGAACGATCTCGTATTGACCCTGGTCAATTCACAGCCCGATACCACGATGAATGTGAACTGTTCGATTGCAGGCAAGGCCTTGGTTTCAACGGCAACGGCCCGCGCGATGTATCATGCCGATCTGAACGCGTGCAACACTTTCGATCGGCCCAACGAGGTGGTTCCCAGGAACCACGCCGCGAGCGCCAGCGGATCCCTTGTGCGAACAGAAATGCCGCCGCTCTCGGTGGTCACCATTACGGCTCGTCTGGGGTAAACAAAGCCGTTCCTCGCAAATAGCGCGTAACCCGAACCGCGCCTTCCTGTATACAAAACAAATGGAACAGCTTTCCCGCGACCTCTCGTTTGCATTCCGTCAACTACTGAGGCACAAGGGCTTTACCAGCGTCGCCGTGCTCACGCTCGCGTTCGGCATAGGCGCAAATGCCGCCATCTTCACACTCGCCCACGCGATCCTGCTCAAGTCCCTCCCGGTTGCTGATCCGAAGCAGCTCTACCGGCTCGGCGACCGCGACGCATGCTGCGTCATCAGTGGTTACCAGACCCGTTTCTCGATCTTCTCGAACTCGCTGTATGGTTATCTGCGAGAGCACACACCGGAGTTTGCGTTAATGGCGGCTGCCCAGGCCGACCGTGTGCCCCTGAGTGTCCTCCGCGCCGGTGCATCCGAAGGGGCGGATTCCTTCGTAGGCGAGTTCGTATCCGGAAACTATTTCGCGATGTTCGGAATTCGCGCATTTGCCGGTCGTCTATTCACCGATGACGACGACCAGCCTGGACGAAAGCCAGTGACGGTCATTAGCTACCACACATGGGAGCAGCGCTACGGACTGGATCCCGCGCTCATCGGGTCCACGGTCAACATCAATGGTGTGCCCGTCACAATAGCCGGGGTCGCACCACCAGGGTTCTTCGGCGAAAGCTTGCGCGCAGACCCGTCCAGCTTCTGGCTGCCGCTCGCAACGGAACCGCCTCTGCGCGGCAAGAACTCGCTCATGGCGCATCCGGATCAGCATTGGCTATACATCATCGGCCGTCTGAAACCGGGAACGGTACCCGCTTCCATTGAATCGAAAGTCAATGTTGAGCTGAAGCAATGGTGGACGGACCAGAATGGCACGCGCCTGACCCCGCGAGACGCCCGGGAGATTGCGAAGCAGCACATTGCGCTCACACCGGCAGGCAGCGGTGTCGCGGGCATGAAAAACCAATATGCCGATGGGCTAAAGCTCCTCCTCGGCGTTTCCGGCCTGGTCCTGTTGATAGCCTGTGCGAACATAGCCAATCTTCTGCTCGCCCGTGTCATGAATAACCGGATCCAGAGCTCAATCCGGCTGGCGCTCGGCGCGCAGCGCATCCGCCTGGTACGCCAGGCACTCATGGAGAGCGTCTTGCTTTCGCTTGCAGGCGGCGCAGCCGGAGTGTTCGTTGCCAGGACAGGTGCACAAGCGCTTCTGATCCTCGCCTTTCGCGGCGCGACATTCGTGCCGATCGATGCGCGGCCATCCAGTATTGTCCTCGCTTTCGCCTTCCTGCTTTCGTTGATTACCGGCGTTCTCTTCGGCGTGATACCTGCTTGGAGCGCGGCGCGATTCGACCCCGGTGATGCGCTCCGTGGCGCAGGACGCGCTACGAGCGGCCGCGTTTCCTGGCCGCAGAGATCGCTGGTTGTGCTGCAAGCGGCAGTCTCGCTGGTTCTACTTACGGGCGCGGCTCTTCTGGCGGAGAGCCTGGGTAATCTGGAGAATCAAAGGTTCGGCTTTGCGACCGAGAGCCGGGTCGATATCAGGGTGAACCCGTCGTTCACCGGGTACACTCCCGAGCGGCTCTTTCAGGTGTACCAGCGATTGCAGGAGCGTCTGGCCCGGATTCCCGGAGTGCATAGCGCCGGGTTTTCGCTCTACAGTCCGATGCGAGGCGGCGCCTGGTCCTCCGGCATTTCGATTGAAGGCCACGTGTCAAATCCAGGGCAGGTGTTTTCCGCAATGTGGAACCGAGTGAGCCCGCATTTTTTTGAGACGATTGGAACGCCCCTGGTCCGCGGCCGCGTTATAGACGAGAGCGATTTGCCGAACTCCCGCCGTGTTGCCGTGGTGAATCGCGCATTTGCGGAGCGCTATCTTCGCGATGAAGATCCTATAGGAAAACGCTTCGGCTTCGGTTCAGCTGAACATAGCGGCGACTTCGAGATCGTCGGAATTGTACAAAACGCCAAATACGCGAACCCGCGCGAACCGGCTGCTCCGATGTTCTTTCTTCCATACCTGCAGATGCGCTCCGACGACTGGTCGAATTCCGCGCTGGCGCGCTCCAATTTCATCCAGGACATTGAATTACGCCTCGATCGCGGCGCGCGCGACCTGGAACTCGAATTCCGGCGCGCCCTCCACGAAGTGGATGCAAACCTCGCAATCGTCAAGATTGCCGGCTTTAACGAACAATTGAGCCGGAATTTTAATACCGAGCGCCTTATTGCCCGGCTCACAGAAATGTTTGGCTTATTAGCGCTCGGCTTGGCGTGCCTCGGTCTTTACGGCGTCACGGCGTATTCGGTAGCACGCCGTACGAACGAGATCGGCATTCGCGCGGCGCTTGGCGCGTCGCGCGCTGACGTGATCGCGATGGTGCTTCGCGGAGCCTGTTTGCAGATGGCTTTCGGAGTTGCGATCGGCATTCCAGCGGCGCTCGCGGCCGGCCGCCTGGCGGCGAACCAGCTTTATGGGATCAAGGCTACCGACCCTCTTGCACTCGGAGGCGCAACAGTTCTGCTTTTCGTGTGCGCGTTGCTCGCGGGGCTGGTTCCGGCTCGGCGCGCAACGCACATCGATCCGATGCAGGCATTGCGATCAGAATAAGATCGCCGCGGTCGCAAGCAAGCGATGGAGGTCATGCTATACTTCCCCTGTCATTGATTAGATCCTCATCAAAAACTCAGGACTATTAGCCGTTGTGTGGCGCAGCCCGACGGTGGTATGGGCGCTCTCCAGAGAGGAGCCCGTGTCGTATTTTTCTCCGCGCGGATCTGTGAACTTGCTGTTCTGACTCGGAGGCGCGTGGCCTGTCAACGGACGATTCTTACGGTTGCGGTGGTCCTGCTACTGCTGTGTGCGGCCGGCAGGAAAGCGGCGCCGGTTGCGGCGCACAGCGGCGAACAGGATTGGCCTGCTTACGGCGGCGGCCCGGAGGATATCCGTTATTCCGAATTGAAGCAGATCAACCGGTCGAATGTGAGCCGTCTCGAGGTGGCATGGACGTACGACACGGCCGACGGACCGAGCGATCCTCAGACCCAGCCGATCATGGTGAGCGGATTCCTTTATGGGATTACGCCCAGGCACAAGGTCGTCGCGCTCGATGCGGCAAACGGGAAGCAGCAATGGCGCTTTGATTCCGGCATGTCGGGACGCGGGCCGAATCGAGGCCTGGCCTATTGGAGCGACGGCGCCGATCAGCGCGTCTTCGCGGGAATCCAAAGCTACGTGTACGCGCTGAACGCCCGAACCGGCCAGCCAATTGCCGATTTTGGCAAAGAGGGGCGCATCGATTTGCGCGAAGGTCTGGGCCGCGACCCAGAGAAGCAATCGATCGTGTTGACGACTCCAGGGATCATCTTCAAGGACCTCCTTATTGTGGGCGGAAGAGAACCGGAGGGGCTGCCTGCGCCGCCCGGCGACATCCGTGCTTACGACGTCCGCAGCGGCAGGCTTCGCTGGAGCTTCCACACAATTCCGCATCCAGGCGAATATGGCTACGACACCTGGCCGAAGGACGCCTGGACTTACAGCGGCGCCGCCAACAACTGGGCCGGCATGGCTCTGGACGGCAAGCGTGGAATAGTGTACGTCCCAACCGGTTCGGCCGCTTCGGATTTCTACGGCGCGGACCGCACCGGAGACAACCTGTTCGCGAATACGCTCATCGCCCTTAACGCCGCCAGCGGCGAACGCATCTGGCATTTCCAGGCTGTGAAACATGACGTATGGGACCGCGATTTCCCGTCACCGCCAAGTCTCGTAAGAGTGAAGCGCGGCGGCAAAATGATCGACGCGGTGGCACAGACCACCAAACAGGGATGGGTGTACGTGTTTGATCGCACGAACGGAAAGCCCCTGTTCCCGATTGAATACCGGAAATACCCGGCTAGCACTGTTCCTGACGAGGTTGCGTCGGAAACACAGCCGCTACCAGTGAAACCGGCGCCCTTCGCGCGGCAACTGCTGACGCAAGACATGCTGTCTCACCGTACGCCCAAGGTTCACGAGTGGGCAGTGGAAAGGTTTCGCACCTTTCGCAGTGGAGGACAGTTTCTGCCGTTTAGCGTGGGCTCGGAGACAGTGATCTTCCCCGGCTACGACGGTGGCGCCGAATGGGGGGGCTCGGCGTTCGATCCCGAAACAGGTTTGCTCTATGTAAACGCGAACGATTTGGCATGGACCGGAAGCCTGGTGGAGGACCAAGGCGGGAGTTCGGGACGGAAGCTCTACCTGACCAATTGTGCGAACTGCCACGGCGACAATATGGACGGAGCGCCGCCGCAAATTCCTTCTTTAGTGGACCTCCGCGGCAAGCGAGGGCCGCAGGAGATCAGCGCGATTATCCGGCAAGGCGGAGGACGCATGCCGTCGTTTCCGAACCTGAGGTCGCCCGACGTAACTGCAATCGTACAGTATGTGCTCAGCGGGGAAAACAAGGAACTGGAGACCACAGGGTCCTCGCCGGTAAAGCATAAGTATCGGTTCACTGGTTACCACAAGTTTCTTGACCCGGATGGATATCCTGCAGTCGCGCCGCCATGGGGGACGCTCAATGCGATCAACCTGAATACAGGCGAGTATGCCTGGAAGATCCCACTCGGCGAGTACCCCGAACTGACCGCTACTGAGATGAAAAACACAGGAACCGAAAACTACGGCGGCCCGATCGTTACTGCGGGCGGCCTCGTGTTTATCGCCGCAACCAATTTCGACAAGAAGTTTCGTGCATTCGATAAGCGAACCGGGAAACTGCTCTGGGAAGCCACGCTGCCGCTATCAGGAAATGCCACTCCGATTACTTATGAGCTTGGTGGGAGGCAGTACGTCGTTATCTACGCGACCGGCGGCAAGGCAGGCCGTCAGAAGCCGTCGGGAGGCATTTATGTGGCGTTTGCGTTGCCGAAACGGCTGTAGTCGAGTGGGCGAAACACAACGGGCTGAGCTCGCCTGAAAACAACGTTTCGCAATGCGGAAAGCTGGTTCTGGAGCATGCCTCGCGGAAGCAGATCCAGCACCGCTGATGAAATTCCGAAATATCATTTCATTGGGAGCCGTGCTCTCCGCCGCGCTCGTTTCGCAGGAAGAAACGCGAGCAGACCGACAGAATTCGTTTCGAGCCGGTCGGGACGTTGTGATACGCTCCCTGCGGCGGAAGGGGGCATATGTTTCGTGAATACGTGTTTGTCGCGATCGCCGTTCTCGGCGCAGTTCCCGCGATCGCGCAGAACGGCGCCGAACCACCACGGACGTGGATCGATCCGGATACCGGGCACCGCATTATCCGCCTCACCAACGAGCCCGGCAGCGCAAGCCTCTACTTCCATCAGAACGCCTATACGGCCGACGGCAAGGAGATGGTTTACACAACGCCGGAGGGCATCTCCGTACTCGATCTCAAGACCCATGCCGCCCGCCAGGTGGTGAACGGCCGTGTGCGGATCATTGTTGCGGGACACAAAACCCAGAACGTGTATTACACGAAAGACGGCGCGGTCTTGGCGACCGACGTCGATAGCGGCGCGACACGTGAAATCGCGAAGCTTCCACCGCGCGGCTCCATCGCCACAGTGAACGCGGATGAAACGCTGCTCGCCGGAACCACCACCGAGCGCGACGCTCCGCAGAGCGCGAACCCGCCGCCGGATCGTCGTCCGCAGAACCCGCGGAACCCGGAACAACTCGCTGTTCCGCGCGAGAGGGAAGGATCGCTTGACCAGCGGCTCGCCGCGCGAATTCCGATGACGCTCTTCACAATCAACGCCAAGACCGGTGAGGTGAAGACCATCCACCGCGCCACGGACTGGCTGAATCACTTGCAATTCTCGCCCACCCACCCGGCCATGCTGATGTTCTGCCACGAAGGTCCATGGCACAAAGTGGATCGTATCTGGACCATTCGCGCCGATGGAAGTCATCTGACCAAGATTCATCACCGCACGATGGCCATGGAGATCTTCGGCCACGAATTCTGGGGCGCGGATGGCAAGAGTATCTGGTATGACCTCCAAACCCCGCGCGGCGAAGATTTCTGGCTCGCCGGCTACAACATCGAGACCGGCGACCGGACATGGTATCACCTGCAGCGCAATGAATGGTCCATCCATTTCAACGTCACACGCGACGGGAAATTTTTCTGCGGCGACGGCGGCGACGAACTGCAGGTCGCGCGCGCCCGGGATGGCCAATGGATCTACCTGTTCCGGCCCGAGCTGATCGAGAGCCGCGGAATCGACGAGAAGGCGTTCGCTCACCCCGGCGTGTTGCGCGCCGAAAAGCTGGTCAACATGGGAAGGCACAATTACCGGCTGGAGCCGAACGTCACCTTCACGCCGGACCAGAAGTGGGTGGTGTTCCGGTCCAACATGTTCGGGCCCACGTACGTGTTTGCGGTGGAAGTGGCGAAAGCCGGCGGGTCGCGTGGAAACTCGGTGCATGAGCGGTAAAGAGGCAGCCATGAACAGTCGACGGTTCGTTTTCGTGTGCGCGATGCTCGTCATCCCGCAGGTGCTGAGTGCTCAAATCGCGGGCAGCGGATCCATCCAGGGAACCGTTTCCGATCAAACTGGAGCCATCGTTCCCGGAGCGATGGTCACAGCGACTAACGTCGGGACCGGCATCAAAACCACGCGCCAGACCACGGCAGCCGGGTTATACGTCCTCTCGCCGCTCCCGGCCGGCGAATACAGCGTCACCGTCGCGGCCGCCGGGTTCCAGACGTTCGTGCAGGAACACGTGGTGGTGGACGCTCTTAGCGCGGTTGGGCTGAATGTGAGCCTGAAGCTCGGCGCCGCCGCCGATCAGGTTACCGTGACCGACGCGCCTCCGATTCTCAACACTCAGGATGCGAGCCTGGGGAACACGATGCGGAACGACGTCTACACCAACCTGCCGCTGGCCATGGGCGTGGGAGGCATCGGCGCCGGTCCCCGAAATCCCGGCGGATTCATTTATCTCATGCCTGGCGTGACCGACGCGAACCGCTGGGGACAAATCAACGGCGGCCAGAGTTTTTCAAAAGAAGTGTACGTCGAAGGCGTCGCCATGACGGACACCGTGCAGCAGGGCGAAGGCCGGTACATGGGCCTCGGAATTTCCATCGAAGCCGTGAACCAGTTCCAGATCGAGACCAGCGGCCAATCCGTCGAATTCAACGGTCAGGGTTCCGAGAACTACGTTTTGAAGTCGGGAACGAATCAATTCCACGGCTCCGCGTTCGAATACTTCCGCAACACGGTTCTCGATGCTCGCGGATTCTTCGACAAGGTCCGCGCGGCGGAGCATCAGAATGAATTCGGCGCGAGCGTGGGCGGCCCGATCCTGAAGAATCGCGCCTTTTTCTTTGGCGCATACGACGGCTATCGTTACCGAACGCAAACAGCGACCACCATCACCTCGATTCCCACGCTCAAGGAGCGCGCAGGCAATTTCAGCGAACTCCCGGCTTCGCAGGTCATCTACGATCCGCAGAGCACGAGCACCGTGGGAAGCGTTACGTCACGCATGCCGTTCGAGGGCAACGTCATTCCCGCAAGCCAGATTTCGGCGATCTCAAACTATTTTCAGGCGCCGCTGCCCGCACCCACCAACGGCAATCTTCAAAACAACTACATCGGAAATCTGCCCATTGGTTATAACGTGTACAACTACCTGGGCAAGGTGGACGTGAATCTCACCTCCAGCCATCGCTTCTACCTCGTGGGGTCTCACGGAAAGAGGAGCCAGAGCGGGCCGTATCGGGAAGGCCCCACCAACGCGCCTATGCCGCTGCCGTATTCGGAGACCCGCATTGTGGAGGAGATTCCAACCGTGGCGCGCGCCAGCGAAAACTGGTCCATCACCCCGTCGCTGCTGAATCAAGCAAGCTTCGGTGTTTCCCGGCTCGCCGTCCCGATCACCAATGCAACCATTGACGGCAAGTGGCCCATCAAGGCGGGACTCAAGGGACTGCCCTCGGGAGAAGCGGACTCCGCCTTCCCCGAAACGAGCTTCGCCGGTCCGAACTCCCCCGTGCAGTCGCGCGGCACCAACGCACGCGCCTTCCAGGACGTGGAAAACGACTACGTTCTGCAGGAAAACCTTCAGTGGGTTCACGGCAAACACTCCATGAAGTTCGGATTCCAGCATCAGCGGCTGGAGGTCAACGAGAAGTCGCGCTCCTACGGCAGCTTGTTTCTTGCCAGCTTCAGCAACAATCAGACCGCTGGTTTTAGTCCCACCGGCACACTCCTGACCACCACCGGAAATTCATACGCGAGTTTCCTGCTGGGTGCTCTGAATACGCCTACGATCACGGAGGACTGGGTGGTCGAAAACGGCGGACGCTTCCGCAATTATGCATGGTGGGCCAGCGACGATTTCAAGGTCAGCCCGAGATTCACGCTGAACCTGGGTCTGCGCTACGACATCATGAAGCCGTACGTCGAAGTGAAGGATCGCTTCTCCTTCCTGAATCCGGCGCTCGCGAACCCCGCAGCCGGCGGGCGGCCGGGAGCGCTGATGTTCGGCGACAATTTCCTTTCCGGATATAGCTGCAATTGCTCGACGCCGGTCAACACGCAATTCGGCACTCTCGGCCCACGGATCGGAGCGGCGTGGAGCTTGAATGATAGGACGGTGATCCGGGCTGCCTGCGGCATCATGTATTCGCGGCGCGGTGCAGTCGGCGGCCGGGGCGGAGCGAGAACCGGCACCGACCTGCTCGGCTTCTCCGCCAATCCCGGTTTCGCCAATTCGAACGGCTTCTCGCCGGCCTTCTACTGGGACACTGGTGTACCGGCGTACCAAAAGCCGCCGGTTTTCGACGCGACGCTGAATACCGGCAACACTCTCGACCGGCCAACCGCCGGCAGCATCACCTACGGCGATCCGAACAGCAAGCCTCCGCGCTATCAGAACTGGAATTTCTCAGTGCAGAGAGCTTTGTCCAACAGCATGACCCTGACAGTCGCTTACACCGGCAACAACGGCAAATACGAGGACGGCGGCGGGCGCGGGATCTGGACGAATCAGATGGACCCGCGGAACCTCGCGCTCGGCAGCCTGCTGACGGCGCAAGCGACGCCGGCGAATATCGCCGCGGCTCAGGCCATCATACCGAGCGTGGCCCTGCCGTTCCCGAATTTCAGGGGCACGATCAGCCAGATGCTGCGGCCGTTTCCGCAGTATTCCGGCGTTACGGATGTCTTCGGCAATATCGGCCAGAGCAACTACAATGCGCTCCAGGTCACTTTCGCCCGGAGAATGGCCGCCGGGCTGACGTTCAACGCGAATTACACTTTCAGCAAGAACCTCTCTGACACCAACGGCGGCCGCAGCGCGTATTACTGGAAGGACGCCAAGTCCCTGACCAGCACTGATCAGACTCACGTGTTCAACGCCCTGGTAGTGTACGAACTTCCGTTCGGCAACGGCAAAGCTGTGCCTGTCTCCAATAGTGCGGTTGCGCGCGCTCTGGTGAGCGGGTGGCGGATTTCCGCCATCACGCGCGTTTTTTCTGGCTTCCCGTTGGCATCGATCGGAGCAAGCTGCAATCTCCCGAACGCCGGCAGCTGCCAGGCGTCTTTCAACCCGGCCTTCTCCGGCGATGTGCGCATCAACGGGGACTGGGGCAGCGGCGACCTGCTGGGTGCGAATCCGCCTGCGTTTTTGGATAAGAATGCGTTCGTCAATCCGGCGCCGTACACGTACGGCAACACTCCGATCACTGACGCGTTCGGCCTTCGCGCGCCGTACGCGTTCAATCAGGACCTCAGCCTCAAGCGCGAATTCCGGATCCACGAACGCATGCGATTCCTGTTGCAATGGGACGCATTCAACGCCTTCAACCAAGTCCGGTTCGCCGCCCCTTCGATCAATACCACGTCGGCGGGATTCGGCAAGATCACGAGCCAGGCCAACACCCCGCGCCTGATGCAGATCGTCACGCGACTCGAGTTTTGAAAGACGCGCAGGGTAAAGTGGCTTCCTATTGGTTCTGTCCCCGGTCCCGCAGCCATTCACGGAAGCCCGGGTGACGCTCGCAAGCTACCGCGAGTTCCCGAGCGCAGATCCGGGCGCCGCGTGAGACATTTTATCAGCGGGCTGGATGGGGAACGAATTGGAACCAAAACCTGGCGTGGAGGGTCTGTAAATGTTTGAAAACTTGGAATGGCCAGGGACGGAATCGGTACCCCTACCGCTGTTGACTGCACGTAACTTACTGTTTCTTCTTCTCACCAGATCTGCCAGACCGTCCAGATCAGCAATGCTCTGGCACAAATCTGGCACACATTTACATTAGGAGGAAATGAACGCCGCTGGCGGGCGGCGCTGGTAGATGAAGTCGAACAGTAAACGTGTACTCAAAAGCGTGGAAATTCCCGCCACCAAGGCAACGCCAAACACTGGTATTCCGGACATGGCTTATATCAATCGTGAAATCGCGATTAGGCAGGTAGCACAGGCTCTAGAGCTGCGTTTCGCATCAAGCGGACGTATTCACTGTTGGTTCCCCGAGCTTCACAAGAATGGCGACCTCGATGCGTCGGTGGCGATTCAGCGCGATTTCAACAAAGTGAAATGCTTCGGTTGTGATAGCCGGCCAATGGGTCCAATCGATCTCGTAATGAGCGTCACTGGTCTAACTCCGCTTGAGTCGGCTCTGTGGATCGCAGGTCGCTTCGAAGTGCCGATGCGGCCGAAAGGTAAGCATTCAAGGCGCGACCGGACACGCTCCGTTGCAACAGGAATGGAGCAGCCACTGGAGCTGCTCGTGCGGTCCGGTGTGTGGGCGCAACTGAATCCGCAAGCCCAGCGACTCCTAGTTGTCATGCTGAGCTTGGCGTCGAAAAGGAGCGGGCAAGCGGTTTATGATCTCGAAATCAGCTACGCCGGAATGCAAAGATACAGCGGCATCGGGTCACTGAGCAGCGTATCGAGAGGCCTCCAGCAAATCCGAGAAATCGGCTGGCTCCCGGCAAAGTCAACACAGCCGGTTAACCACGGACCCGGCCAGCCTGCCGGAAAGTACATCTTGACACCTTTCTCCGATGCGGCGCACGAATGTATGCAGGCTGTCGCGGAACAGATCCGAACTGAGATTGCGGTTGAAAAGGAGCTGCGAAAAAGGAAGCGACAGAATCGAAT
>Ga0066710_100003988_pt1 | contig 12860 bp, 10 predicted proteins | sample GraSoiAngelo_159_FD_79666 | JGI IMG/M metagenome (GOLD analysis project Ga0066710, IMG submission 79666) | Grasslands soil microbial communities from the Angelo Coastal Reserve, California, USA - 14_1009_16_40cm | ecosystem: Environmental > Terrestrial > Soil > Grasslands | place: USA...
ACGACGTCGATCTCGAGATCAGGGCCGGCGAGGCGGTTGGGCTCGTCGGCGAATCCGGGTGCGGCAAGTCCACCCTCGGCCGAGCGATCGTCGGCATCCTCCCCGAGGGGGGATTCGTCGACGGCGACGTCGTGATCGGTGGTCGCGAGCTCTCGAAGCTGCCGGCTGCGGAGCGGCGGAAAGCAAGGGGCGAGGACGTCGCGCTGGTCTTCCAGGAACCGATGACGCGCCTCGATCCATTGATGCGCGTCTCCGACCACTTCATCGAGATGATCCGCGCGCATCGCCCAGAGACGTCCAAGGAGGAAGCGCGGGAGATGGCGCGAGGGGTGCTCAAATCGATGGGTATCCCCCCAACGCGACTCGAGAACTACCCGCACGAGTTCTCCGGAGGGATGCGCCAGCGGATCATGATCGCGCTGGGAATAGTGCTTCGCCCCCGGCTCGTGATCGCGGACGAGCCGACGACCGCGATCGACGTGATCGTTGAAGCGCAGATCTTGGCGCTCCTGGAGGATCTTAAGCATGTGTACGACATGGGGCTGCTGCTCATCACCCACAACCTCGGTATCGTCGCCCAAACGTGCGACCGCGTCGCGGTGATGTACGCGGGGAAGATCGTCGAGATCGGGACCGTCGAGGCTATCTTCAGCGCCCCGAAGCACCCGTATACACAAGGCTTGCTGCGGTCCCTGATCCACCTAGACACGACCCGCCTCAGCTCGATCCGGGGGGCCCCGCCGGACTTGCTGAGTCCTCCGCCCGGCTGCCGCTTCGCGCCTCGGTGTCCCGACGTGATGCCGGTCTGTACGACCCGCGTGCCGCGCCTCACCGAAACCGAGTCGGGGCAGGTCGCCGCCTGCTATCTCTACCCCGGAGCCTAGATGCCGGACGCGCTGGTTACCGCCCATGGACTCGAGACGCATTTCGTCGCGCGCGGCTCGTTCGCCCAGCGGCTGATGGGGCGGTCACACGGGACCGTCCGCGCGGTCGACGGCGTCACACTCGAGATCGCCCCGGGCGAAGTGTTCGGTCTCGTTGGAGAGTCGGGAAGCGGAAAGACGACGCTCGGCAGGACGCTGCTCAAGCTTGCTCAACCCACGGCAGGCTCGATCACGTTCGAAGGCGTCGACATCACCGAGTTCGATGAAGACAAGATGCGCCCACTCCGACGACGCATGCAGCTCGTCTACCAGGACCCCAATGCGTCGCTGAACCCGGCGATGCGGATCCTCGACGCCGTCGCGCACCCGCTTGCGATCCACGAGCTCGCGTCGTCCCGGGCGGATGCGCGCGCGCAGGTCGTCGACATCTTGGAGCGGGTCGGGCTCTCTCCTCCCGAGACGTTCCTGGACAAGTACCCCGACGACCTGTCGGGAGGTCAGAAGCAGCGGGTCGCGATCGCGCGCGCGCTGATCACGTCGCCGTCGTTCCTCGTCCTCGATGAGCCGGTTGCGATGCTCGATATGAGCGTGCGTGCGCGCGTCCTGGAGCTCCTCATCTCGCTCCGGGAACAGTTCAACCTCACGTACCTGTTCATCACGCACGATCTCGCGACGGCGAAGTTCTTGTGCGACCGGATCGCGATCATGTATCTGGGGAAGATCGTCGAGGTGGGGTCCTCACAGGCGATCTACGCTGCTCCCAAACATCCGTACACCCAGTCGTTGCTGGCGGCGATCCCGCAGCCGGATCCGTCAAAACGTGAGTCCCCGGTTCTGCCGCGGGGTGAGATCCCGGATGCGTCTCACCCGCCGGCCGGCTGCCGGTTCCATCCCCGATGCCCGCAAGCGGTCGCGTCGTGCGGATGGCAGCCGGTCGACCTTGCCGATGCCATCGAAGAGCGATGGGCCGGCACCAGCGAGGACCGATTCGAGACCGAGCGGAAGCTCTTGAGCTCGATGACGCTCGGCGAACGCCGGCTGACTGCGTCGGTCCCCGGCCAAACGGTGGAGACGAAGCAACTCCTGGAAACGGTGCTCGCAAGCAGACCCGGGATGCGTCAAGCAACGGGTGACGTCGCGGTCGAAGGGGACGAGGTCGTCGTCCGCTTCCCCGAGCCCGAGGAGCCGCCGCTTCGGCCGGTGGAGAACAGAGACGTGGCATGCGTCTTGTATCCGCCGTCGTGATCCTGCGCATCGGGTCGTCGCGCGCGCCGCGAGAACGATATAACTACCCCCACGGTCGTCCGGGTGGCTGTGTCGAGCAGCCGGCCGGAGCGCGATCTCGCGGATCGATACCTCCGCGCTCGCCGGGAAGGAAGGAGCAGGGATGATCGCGTTCAGCGCGCGAGACTGGGCTGCGACCGCGTTGTTCCTGACCGGCGCGCTCGTGCTGTTCGTCGTCGCGGTGGTGATCAGCAACCTGTTCCGGGTCGTGACGTCGTTGAAGGACCTCGTCGACGGAATCACATCCGAATCCGTCCCACTGATCGGTGAAGTAGGCAACACCGTCCGTGGAGTCAATAAGGAGCTCGAGCGCGTCGACTCTATCGTCGGCTCCGTGCAGCGCGTGGCCACGAACGTCGAGGTGATCTCCGACACGGTCCAGGCGGCCGTAACGAATCCGCTCGTGAAGATGCTCGCATTCTTCGCCGGCATGCGGCGCGCGTCACGAAAGATCAAGGAAGAGAAGTGATGCGACGCATCTTCTGGGGGCTCGTCGGGGTCGGCTTGGGTGTCGTCGTCGGCGCGCAGGTCGTCCGGTGGGCGAACAGGACGAAGGCGAAGTACTCGCCGCCCAACCTCGCGCGCGAGGCGGGCGGCAAGATCGCAGGCATCGCCGATCGCCTCCGTGAAACCGTGCAGCTCGGGCTCGAGGAGATGGATCAAGCCGAGGCGGAGATCCGCGCCGAGCTGGGCCTCCCCCCGCAGTAAAGCGCCCGGGTTCTCCGCGAGCAGCCCGGTAGGATACGCGCCGTGAAGGGCGACGACATCCGCCGGACGTTCCTCGAGTTCTACCGAGAGCGGGACCACAAGATCTTCCCTTCGTTCTCGCTGATCCCCGAGGACCCGAGCCTTCTTTTCACCGTCGCAGGGATGGTCCCATTCAAGCCGTACTTCAGCGGCGAGCGGCCGGTGGAGTTCTTGCGCGCGGCGAGCTGTCAGAAGTCGATCCGCACGAACGACATCGAGAACGTGGGCCTCACGGCACGCCACCAGACGTTCTTCGAGATGCTCGGCAACTTCTCGTTCGGCGACTACTTCAAGGAGGACGCGATCCGGTGGGCCTGGGAGCTGTCGACGGGCCCCTTCGGTCTCGACCCCGAACGCATCTGGGTCTCGACGTACGAAGACGACGACGATTCTGTTCAGATCTGGCGTGACGTCGTGGGTGTGCCGGCCGACCGGATCGTCCGCCGGGACGCCGACGACAACTTCTGGTGGATGGGCGTCGCCGGCCCCGGCGGGCCGTGCTCCGAGCTCTTCTACGACCGCGGTCCGAAGTACGGCGACGTCGAAGGGTTCCAGGACGGCGACCGGATCATGGAGTTCTACAACCTGGTCTTCACCGAGTTCCAGGTCGACGACGAGGGCCACCGCATCGCCGACCTTCCCAAGCGGAACGTCGACACTGGGTTGGGGCTCGAGCGGCTGGCACAGATCCTGCAGGACGTTCCGACCGCATACGAGACGGACCTGCTGCGCCCCATCGTCGCGCGCGCGGAGAAGGTGACATCGAGGCGGTACGGCGAGAACGAGAAGGCCGACGTCTCGCTCAGGATCATCGCCGAGCACGCGCGCGCCGGAGCCTTCTTGATCGGCGACGGCGTTATCCCCGGCAACGAGGGACGCGGGTACGTCCTTCGGCGTTTGCTTCGACGCGCGGTCCGTCACGCGAGGCTGCTCGGCGTGGATCGCACCGTCATGGCCGAGATGGTCGACGCGATCGTCGAGACGATGGGGGAGGCGTACCCGGACCTCGCAGCCGCGCGCGCCTACATCGAGCAGGTCGTCACCGGCGAGGAGGAAGGGTTCCATCAAACGTTGCGCCTCGGCATGTCGCTCCTCGACTCCGAGATCGACACCGCGCGCGATGCGGGCGCGACGAGGCTGCCGGGCGATGTTGCGTTCAAGCTGCACGACACGTACGGGTTCCCGTTCGAGCTGACGCTCGAGATCGCACGGGATGCCGGCCTCGAGATCGACCGCGCCGACTTCGAGGTCCTGATGGACGAGCAGCGTGCGCGTGCGCGAAGCGACCGGCGCGCGAAGCTGGACCTAACGGATAGCGAGGCGCTGACGCGCGTCCTGTCCGAGTCCGGCTCCAGCCTCTTCACCGGCTACGAGCGAATGGAGCAGGAGGCGAAGCTCATCGGAATCGTGCGCGCCGGCGAGCAGGTCCCCTCGGCAGGGGAAGGCGACGCGGTCGAAGTCGTCCTGGATGCGACGCCGTTCTACCCGGAGGGAGGCGGCCAGGTCGGCGACCACGGCGTCATCGAGGTCGACGGCGCGCGCCTCGAAGTCGTAGACACGCAACGGCGGCTCGGCGATCTCATCGTTCATACGGCCACCGTCGCGCGCGGCGAGGTGCACGCCGGCACGCCGGCCTTCGCGCGCGTCGATCCCGCGTGGCGCGCCGCGACCGAGCGGAGCCACTCGGCGACGCACATCGTCCACGCGACGCTGCGCCAAACGTTGGGCGAGCAGTCGCGCCAAGCGGGATCGCTCGTCGAGCCGGGGCGGCTCCGTTTCGACTTCCCGTACCCCGAGCGCGTTCCGCGGGAGGTCCTCGACGAGATCGAGGCGACCGTCAACCGCAGGCTGTTGTGGGCCGACCCTGTGCGCGCGTACGAGACGACGATGGCCGAGGCGCGCTCACGCGGTGCGCTCATGCTGTTCGAGGAGAAGTACGGCGACTTCGTGCGCATCGTCGAGATCGGGAACTATTCGATCGAGCTGTGCGGCGGAACGCACGTCACACGAACGAGCGACGTCGGCGTGGTCAAGATCCTCGGCGAGGCGTCTATCGGGTCGAACCTGCGCCGGATCGAAGCGCTGACCGGCGCCGCGGCGATCGAGGACTTCCGCAATGCGCGCGCGGTGCTCGACCGGATCGCGGCGCTGTTGAAGACGTCGCCGGAAGATGCACCGGGGCGGATCGAGCGGCTGCTCGCGGACCTCAAAGCGGCCGAGCAACAGATCAAGAAGGCGCAGAGCGCAGGGCAGAAAGAAGAGGCGGCCGAGCTCGCCTCGAAGGCCGAACGGATCGGCACGACGTCGTTCGTCGCGGGGGAAGTTCCCGGGCGCGCGGTCGGCGAACTTCAGAAGCTGGCGGTCGCCGTGCGCGACGCGATCGGTGCGCCGGCGGCCGTCGTGTTGGGATCGGCGGCCGATGGGCGCGCGGGGATCGTGGCAGCGGTGGACAAGGGAACCGCCACATCCGGGACGAAAGCCGCGGCCTTGATCGCGCAAGCGGCGAAGGCGATCGGGGGAGGAGCCGGCGGCCGAGACGACGTCGCGACCGGTGGCGGGAAGAACGTCGACGGTTTGGCCGAAGCGCTCCGGCTTGCGCGCGCAGCGGCGGAAGAGCTATTCCGCTGAGTATGCCGCGCGCGCTCGGCGTCGACCTGGGGACCAGACGGATCGGGCTCGCCATCTCGGATGCGCGCGGCAAAGTCGCGACGCCGTACGCGACGCTTGAGCGCACGAACGACGAGCACGATGCGAATGCGATCGCGGAAGTCGCGTCGGCGGAAGAAGCGAAGCTGATCGTGCTCGGTCATCCGTTGATGCTCGACGGCACGCGCGGCGACGCGGCCGCGGTTGCGGAAGCGTTCGCCGCGAAGCTGAAAGAGTCGGGCATCCGTGTGGCCTTGTGGGACGAGCGCCTCACGACGAAACAAGCGGAGGGCAGCTTGAAGCGACGCGGCATGAAGGGTCGCGAGCGGCGCGCGGTTGTCGATAAGGTCGCGGCACAGGTTCTCCTGCAGTCCTACCTCGACACCAAACGCTGAGGATCCGTGTTAGAGGAAACCGAGGTCAACGAAGAGCCGCCCCCACCGGCGCCACCGAAACGACGGCGCCGCGGGCGGATCCTCGCCGTTCTGCTCCTCCTGTTCATCCTGCTCGTCGGCACCGGCGCAGGCTACGTCTGGTGGGCGATGGGCGGGACCGCGAACGGGTCCCCTGTTCGCGTGATCATCCCCGAAGGAGCAAGCGGAAGTGAGATCGCCGCGATCTTGCAGCGTGCCAAGGTGGTGCGCTCCGGGTTCATCTTCCGACTGGTAGCGCGCCTCCGCGGGGTCTCAACCGACCTCAAGCCCGGCGCGTACGACCTGACGACCGGAATGGGCGTCACGAAAGCATTGGACAAGTTGCGTACCGGTGTCCCGTTGAAGGTCTTCCGCGTCACGATCCCAGAAGGGAAAACGATCCCCGAGATCGCTGCGATCGTGGGCAAGGACACGAAGATCACCGCAGCGCAGTTCCTCGCCGCCGTTCGCAGCGGAAGGCACCGGCTTCCCATCATGCCGAAGGGCTCCACGAACCTCGAGGGGCTGCTCTTCCCGAAGACCTACGAGATCGTAGAGAAGACCTCCGCCGACGACCTCGTCGACATGATGCTGAATCAGTTCACCCTGGAGACGGCCGGCCTGGACTTCTCCAAGGCGGCCGCTCATCACATCACGCCGTACCAAGCGGTGATCGTCGCGAGCTTGATCGAGCGGGAAGCGAAGGTCGAGCGCGACCGGCCGCTGATCGCGTCGGTGATCTACAACCGGCTCGCTCGTCCGATGCGCTTGCAGATCGACGCGACGGTGGAGTACGCCATCCTGCTTCAGACCGGGCACTACAAGTTCCCGCTGACCACGGACGACTACACGAACGTGCACTCCGCGTACAACACGTACCTGCACGACGGGCTGCCGCCCGGGCCGATCGCGTCGCCTGGGCTCGCGGCCTTGCAAGCGGCGTTGAGCCCCGCGAACACCAACTACTACTACTACGTGCTCACGTCCGATCAGCGCTCCCACTGCTTCGCACGCGACCAAGCGGAATTCAACCGCTGCCGGAACGCTGCATGAGCGCGCGCAAGCTGGCCTGCATCATCGGCTGGCCGGTCGCGCGGAGCCTCTCACCCGCGATCCATAACGCCGCGTTCGCAGCGCTCGGCCTCGACTGGACCTACGTGCCGCTTGCCGTGCGACCCGGCGCGATCGAGGAAGGCATGGGCCTCGTGCACGAGCTCGGCGTCGAAGGCGCCAACGTCACGATGCCGCATAAGCAGACAGTTATCCCTTTCCTCGAGCGGCTCGAAGGAGACGCGCAGACCCTCGGCGCGGTGAACACGATCGTACGAGAGGGCTCCGCGCTCGTGGGCTTCAACACCGACGGGGCCGGGTTCCTCGCCGCGATCCGAGAGGAGGCCGCGTTCGATCCGAGCGGGAAGCGCGCGCTGGTGCTCGGCGCCGGGGGAGCGGCGCGCGCACTCGCAGTCGCGCTTTCGACGGCCGGCGCGACCGTTACGGTCGCCGCCCGACGCCCGGAGCAAGCAGCAGAGGTCGCCGCGCTCGCCCCGGGGATCGACCCTGGGCCGTGGGGCGATCCTGCTCGGGCCGACCTCGTGGTCAACGCCACCCCCTCCCGCGACGGGCTGCCGCTGGACGCGCTGGCCTTCGCGCCCGGGATGCTCGCCGTGGATCTCATCTACCTGCCCCCTTCGACGCCATTCGTCCTCGCCGCGCGCGCCGCCGGAGCGACCGCGCTCGACGGGCTCGGCATGCTCGTCCATCAAGCGGCCCTGAGCTTCCGGCTGTGGACGGGCCGGGATGCCCCGATCGACGTCATGCAGGAGGCCGCTCGCGCGGCGGGCGAGCAGCCTTACCTCGGGTAAAGCGTGGCGTTCGCCCTGCCGAAGACTCAATCGAAGACACATAGAGGGAGGGGCCATGCTGAATGGCAACCTCGATACGTTCGCGTTGCCCGACGTGCTCCGAGTCATCGCGTCCGGCAGTGTGACCGGACGGGTCGAGATCACGCGGGACGACGTCGTCGGCGAGCTCGCCGTCGACCAGGGCCGTTTCGTCGGCGCGAGCCTGTCGGATGAGGAAGAGCCGTCCACGGTAGACGAGGCTCTCGACATCGCCGTGCTGTTGTTCGACGGCTCGGGCGGCACGTTCGAGGTCGTCCAGGAAGAGTGGGTCGGCGGCCCGCTGAGCCTCACGGCGGAGGAGCTCGTGAAAGCCGTCGAGCGCCGGCGCAAGGAGTGGGCGGCGGTCGTCGATCAGCTCGGCGCGCTCGATGAGCCGCTGGTCATCGCGTCGACCCTCCCGAACGGGACCGATCAGATCCTCGTTCGTGCCGAACAGTGGCGACTCTTGTCGTTCCTCGACGGTCGTCGCAGCGTGCAAGACGTCGCGCGCGACACCGCGACGAGCGTATACGCGACCGCCGTCGCCCTCGCCGAGATGGCGAACGCCGGGATGATCGCGCGCGGTCACGCCGATTGGGTCGAGCAGCCTGCACCCAAGCGCTCGAAGAAGGCTGCGGAGCCAGACGCGACCGAAGCGCTACACGACTTGGCGGAAGAGGAAAGCGACGAGGCCGAAGAGCCGGCGCCGCCGTCGCGCCGCGGTGCGGTACGCCCTTTGCGGGCAGCGACGCGAGAGGAGCAGCGCATCCGCCTCCGTCGCTAGGAGGCTGATCGCCGGGGGCATCGATGGCTGACGTCCGGCCGATGCGAAGCGCGGGAGATCCTCAGCGATCGTCGGGGATCCCCGAAGCGCCGACGCCCGTCAAGCGGACGCGCGCGCTCGGCGAGATCCTGGTCGACGACGGCTTCATCACGCAAGAGCAGCTGGACGAAGCCCGTCGCGAAAGCGAGCAGTCCGGCAAGAGCCTCGGACGCACGCTGATCGATATGAGCCTGGTCGGCGAGGCGGCTCTCGTCAAAGCGCTCGCGACGCAGATCGGTCTTCCGTTCATGGATCTGGCCGATTTCCAGATCGACCTGACGGCGGCGTCTCTCGTGCCGCATTCGCTGGCGAAGCGCTATACGGCGCTGCCGATCGCGTTCGAGGAAGAGACCTTGATCGTTGCGATGAGCGATCCGGGCAACGTGTTCGCCGTCGACGACATCAGAACGCTGACCGGACGGGACATCCGGATCGTCGTTTCGACGCGCACCGACATCGCTGATGCGATCGAGCGGGTTTCGCGGGTCGATGCCGAAGTCGGCGACCTCGCCGCAACGGCCGCGGCCGAAGAGCAGGAGATCGACGACGTTTCGGCTCTGAAGGAGTCCGTCGACGAAGCCCCGATCGTCAAGCTGGTCAATCTGTTGATCACCCAAGCCGTCAACGACCGGGCGTCGGACATCCACATCGAGCCACAGGAACGCGACGTCCGCATCCGGTACCGCATCGACGGCGTCCTCCACGAGGTCATGCGGTCGCCGAAGTCGATCCAGAACGGGGTCTTGTCTCGTCTGAAGATCATGGCCGACATCGATATCGCCGAGCGGCGCGTGCCGCAAGACGGACGAGTGGGGCTGGTCGTGGGCGGAAAGGCGATCGACCTCCGTGTCGCGACGATGCCAACGGTGCACGGCGAAAAAGCAGTGATCAGGATCCTGGACAAGTCGCACGCGCTGTTGAACCTGACCGACCTCGGATTCAGCGAGCAGAACATGGAGCGATACGAGCGTTCCTTCCGGAAGCCGTATGGGATGATCCTCGTTACGGGACCGACCGGCTCTGGTAAGTCGACGACGCTGTACGCGACGCTCAACATCCTGAACGATATTGACCGCAACATCATCACGGTCGAAGACCCAGTCGAGTACCGCCTCGGCGGAGTGAACCAGGTCCAGATGAACCCGAAAGCGGGCTTGACGTTCGCGTCGGCGCTGCGATCGATCCTGCGGTCCGACCCCGACATCGTCCTCATCGGTGAGATCCGCGACGCCGAAACGGCGCAGATCGCCGTCCAGGCAGCCCTCACGGGCCACTTGGTCCTGTCAACCCTTCACACGAACAACGCTCCGTCGGCCGTTACAAGGCTCACCGAGATGGGGATCGAACCCTTCCTCGTTTCGTCCGCCGTCGATTGCGTGCTCGCCCAGCGTCTGGTTCGTACGTTGTGCGAGAAATGCAAGGAGTACTACCAGCCGACTGCGGAGGCCCTGAAAGAAGCGAGGGTCCCGCTCCTTCCCGACGGGTCGATTCCTCGGCTCTACCGGCCGGTTGGCTGCAACTCGTGCGGGAACACCGGGTATCGCGGCCGGATGTCCGTCCATGAGGTCATGGTGATGAGCGAGGACATCGAGCGCATGACTGTGGAACGGAAGTCGAGCGAGGAGATCGGGCGCCTGGCTCAGGAGCAAGGCATGCTGACCCTTCGGCAAGACGGGATCCTGAAGGTCCTCGAGGGCCGAACGTCGCTCGAGGAGCTCTTCCGCGTCATCGTCTAGGCCTCCCGGCGAGGTAAAGCGGCCGCGCGCGCAGGCCGAAAGCACTTGAGAAGGCCATGAACGGGTGTGGACCGTCCACGCCCACCGGGGAGATGGGACGATGCCGGCCGGGTCGAAACCGCTGGGTGAGGTGCTCGTCGAAGAGCGCCTGATCTCACGCGAGCAGCTTTCCGATGCGATCAAGCGCCAGCAGGAGACCGGACGCCCCATCGGCAAGATCCTGCTGGAGATGGGCGCTCTGGGCGAAGACGCCCTCGTCGAAGCCGTTTCCAGGCAGCTCGGCGTTCCCTATGCCGACCTCGTCTCGTACCCGCCGTCGCAGAGCGTCGCGTTGCTCGTGTCGAAAGAGGTCGCCGTCCGCCACCAGGCCATCCCGGTCGAGCTGGACGACAAAGGGCTGCTCGTCGCCATGGTCGAGCCGACGAACCAGGCCGCGCTCCGCGAGATCTCGGAGATCACCGGGTACGAGTGCCGTGCGGCGCTCGCGCCGCGGCGGAGGATCCTCGAGGTTATCGAGCTCGCGTACAGCGGCTCCGCCGCGCTCGATCCGATGGAAGACGTGCTGCAGGAAGTGGTGGGAACTGCGCCGCGCCATCTCGAGCCCGACCCCAAAGAGATCTCGATGCACGAGCTGCTCGAGCGGATGGTCGACGACGACGCCTCGGACCTTCACCTCACGTCCGGCAGTCCGCCGACGATGAGGCTGCGCGGTGCGCTGCAGCGGATGGACGACTACCCGGTAATGCAACCGGCCGAGCTCCGCAAGGTGCTCTACAGCATCTTGACGCAGCGCCAGCGCGAGCACCTCGAAGAGCACCTCGAGCTCGACCTCGCCTACTCGCTGCCGAACAAAGCGCGTTTCCGTATCAACGTGTACTTCCAGAAGGACTCGATCGGCGCCGCGATCCGCTTGATCCCGATGAAGATCCGGTCGATCGTTGAGCTGGGCGTGCCGCCGAAGGTCGCCGACTTCGCGCACCTCGCGCGCGGCCTGGTTCTCGTGACCGGGCCCACCGGGTCGGGCAAGTCGACCACGCTCGCCGGCATCATCGACATCGTGAACACGGAACGGTCCGATCACATCCTGACCGTCGAGGACCCGATCGAGTACCTGCATCACTCCAAGACCGCGATCGTGAACCAGCGCGAAGTCGGTGCCGACACGCACGGATTCGCGAACGCGCTGCGCTCGGCTCTCCGGCAGGACCCCGACGTCATCCTCGTCGGTGAGATGCGCGACCTGGAGACGATCCAGACCGCGCTGACCGCGGCAGAGACGGGTCACCCCGTGTTCGCGACCTTGCACACGCAGTCCGCGCCGGAGGCGGTCGACCGCATCATCGACGTGTTCCCGCCGCACCAGCAGCAGCAGGTTCGCACCCAGCTGGGCGCAACGATCATGGGCATCGTGACGCAGCAGCTCCTCCAGACCGCAGACGGAGCAGGCCGCGTGATCGCGTGCGAAGTGCTCGTCGCGACGCCCGCCGTCCGAAACCTCATCCGTGAGGGCAAGACCCACATGATCTATTCGTCGATGCAGGCGGGCGGCACACACGGGATGCAGACGATGGATCAAGCGCTCGGGCTGCTCGTGCGCGAGAACAAGATCACGTTCGAGCTCGGCCTCGAGCGCTGCCACAGCGCCGAAGAGTTCGCACGCCTGGCCGGAAGGGGATAGCACGACATGCCGACGACCACGTACGCCTACAAGGTTCGGGACCGCGCCGGGAAGATCGTGCAGGGCACCGTCGAAGCGGAGTCCGAGACCGCCGTCGTCGGACGCCTTCGGCAGATGGGCCTCGCGCCGCTGCTGATCGAAGAGCACAAAGACAGCCTCAGCAAGAAAGAGCTGCACCTCCCGTGGGCCAACAAGGTCAAGCCGAAAGACATCGCGGTCATGTCGCGTCAGTTCGCGACGATGATCAACTCAGGACTGTCGCTGTTGCGCGCGCTGAACATCCTCGCCGAGCAAACGGACAACTCACGCCTCGCCGGGGTCCTGGGTGCCGTTCGGTCGGATGTCGAGAAGGGGCAGTCTCTGTCGCAGGCGTTGGCGAAGCACCCGAAAGTCTTCAGCCGTCTCTACGTCGCGATGATCAAGGCGGGGGAGACCGGTGGTGTACTCGACAAGACGCTCCTCCGCATGGCTGAGACGATGGAGAAAGAAGTCGCGCTGCGCCACAAGATCAAGAGCGCGATGACATACCCCGTGGTGGTCTTCGGACTCGTGATCCTCATCGTGAGCGCGATGCTGCTGTTCGTCGTCCCGATGTTCAAGACCCTCTATGGGCAATTGGGCGGGACGCTCCCTTTGCCGACGCGCGTCCTGATCATCCTCTTGGACCTCATCAAGAAAGCATGGTTCATCTGGATCCCCGGCTCGATCGGCAGCGTCGTCGGGTTCAGGAAGTGGATCCAGACGGAGAAGGGCAGAGCGAAGTGGGACG
>Ga0066710_100003989_pt1 | contig 12859 bp, 13 predicted proteins | sample GraSoiAngelo_159_FD_79666 | JGI IMG/M metagenome (GOLD analysis project Ga0066710, IMG submission 79666) | Grasslands soil microbial communities from the Angelo Coastal Reserve, California, USA - 14_1009_16_40cm | ecosystem: Environmental > Terrestrial > Soil > Grasslands | place: USA...
CTCCTGGTGCTGCGCCGGAACGGAGCCGATCAGTTCGTGCAGGGTATCCGTGTTCATACACTGGCCGCGGTGCTGCCGGCCAGCCGGTCCGTGCAAATCGGAGTGGTCGCCACGGCGTACGCCACGATCATCAACGTCGGGCCTTCGACGGCGACCGGATGCCGCATCGTCCTGGCCTCGAACGTGCCCGCCACGTTCGCCTACCAGACGACCGATCCCATCACGAACAAGGTGACCGGCACGCCGAACACGCCCGTCGACATTCCCGCCGGTGCAGCCCAGAGCTTCGTGGTGGCGCTCACGCCGACCGGCCCGTTCCGCCCCAAGGACGTGGACCTGAGCTTCGAGTGTGCGAATACGGCGGCCGCCGTCATTGCAACGGGCCTCAACACCCTGCTGTTCTCGGCCTCGACGACACCCGTTCCCGACGTCGTCAGCCTGGCCGCGACCCTCGACAATGACGGCATCGTGTCCGTCCTCGGCACCCAGGGCACCGGGGTGTTCGCCGTGGCGATCGCCAACGTGGGGACGACGGGGCACATCACGGCCTCCGCCGACACCGGCGGCGCGACGTTGCCGGTGACGGTCACCATCTGCCGGACGAACTCGTCCGGTCGGTGCGAAGGCAACCCTCAGCCCACGGTGACGACCGACATGGGCGGCGGCGGATTCATGTCCTTCGCGATCTTCGTCACCGCGAACGGCTCGGTTCCGTTCGACCCCGCGAACAACCGGATCTTCATCCGATTCCGTGACGAGACCGGTGACACCCGCGGCTCCACGAGCGTCGCGGTGCGAACGTTGTAGCAGCCTCGAGGTCGCCGGCCGAGCGCCCGCTCCAGAGGGGGCGGGCGCTATAATCGCCGGCGATGAGAGGGGTCCGCATCGCCCTCGTCCACGACTGGCTGACCGGGATGCGGGGCGGGGAGCGGTGTCTGGAGGTCTTCGGCGAGCTGTATCCCGACGCCGATCTCTTCACTCTGTTGCACGTCCCGGGGGCCGTCTCGCCGATCATCGAGCGGCGCCGGATCGTGACGTCATTCGTGCAGCGGCTTCCGCGTGCTGCCACCGCGTACCGGAGCTACCTCCCGCTGTTTCCGGCCGCGGTCTCGCGCTTCGACCTGCGCGGCTACGACCTCGTGCTGTCCTCCAGCCATTGCGTGGCCAAGGGCGTGAGCGTCCCGCCGGGCGCCGTCCACGTCTGTTACTGTTTCACTCCGATGCGTTACGTCTGGGACATGTACGACGACTACTTCGGCCCGGGAGCCGGCGCGGTCACGCGCGCGGTGATGCCGCCGATCGCCGCGGCCTTGCGCCGCTGGGATCGCCGCACGAGCGACCGCGTGCACCGCTTCGTCGCGATCTCGAATCACGTGGCCGACCGGATCCGCTCCTGCTATGGCCGGCCGGCCGACGTGATCTACCCTCCCGTGGACGCCCAGCGGTTTCAGCTCGCTGACGACGACGCCGGCAATTTCTATGACGCCGCCGGCGATTTCTACCTGGTCGTGTCGGCGCTGGCGCCGTACAAGCGCGTCGATCTCGCCGTTCTCGCCGCGAAGCGACTGGGCCGGCGATTGATCGTGGTCGGATCCGGCCCGGAGGCTGAGCGTCTGACGGCGCTCGCGGGGCCCACCGTCGAGTTTCTCGGATGGCGAAGCGACGCCGAAGTCGCCGAGCTCTATCGCCGGTGCCGGGCCCTGCTGTTCCCGGGCCGCGAGGACTTCGGCATCGTGCCGCTCGAGGCGATGGCGGCCGGCCGGCCCGTGATCGCGTTCGCCGCCGGCGGTGCGCTCGAGACGGTCGTCCCGCTCGGCGGCGACGAGCCTCCCACCGGCGTGTTCTTTCACGAACAGACGGTGGACGCGCTGATCGCTGCCATCGCGAGCTTCGAGGAACAGGCCGGCCGCTTCGTGCCCAAGGCGCTGCGTGCCCGCGCCGAGGTCTTCGACCGGCCTCGATTCAAGGAGCAGATCGCAACGTACGTCGAGCAATGCCTCCACGCGGGGCCGCGATGCTGAGGGCTCGCTCCCGCGTGTTCGAGCAGCTCACCTTGTTGGCCGATCTCGTCCTGGTCGGGGGCTGCTGGCTGCTCGCGTATGCGCTCCGGTTCTACGTCGTCGGGCCAAAGCTGGTGACTCCCGACGTCCCACCGCTCGGCGACTACCTGCTCCAGCTCGTGCCGATCCTCGTTGTGTGGGGCTTCGCCTTCCACTGGTTCGATCTCTACCGGCCGCGCCGCCTGGGCTCGCATCTTTCCGAGTGGGTGGACGTCGCCAAGGCCTCCACGCTCGGCGTGCTGGTCCTCCTCGCGATCATGACGCTGGCGTTCCGCCGCACCGAGTATTCGCGCGTCGTCATCGTCTACTTCTGGGTGCTCTCGATCGTCGCCGTGAGCGTGTGGCGGGCGGTGTTCCGGGAGGGGTTGCGGGTCGCGCGACGCGGTGGCCACAACCTGCGCCGCGCGCTCATCGTCGGCGGCGGCGGTCCCGCCACGGCCATCGAGGCCGCCGTCCGCCGCCGGCCCGACGTCGGCGTGCAGATCCTGGGTGTGGTCGGTGACAAGCAGCACGATCTGAAGGTGAGCGCGGCCTGGCTGGGACGCTTCGAGGAGTTGCGCGCGGTCCTCGATCGCCACGAGATCGACATCGTCTTCGTGGCGTTGCCCAACGCCGACTACGGCCGGTTGGGCTCCATCCTGGCCGACATCGGCGACGATCCGATCGCCATCCACCTGGTGCCGGACGTTTACAGCCTCGCCTCGCTGCGCGGCGGCATCGAGGAGTTCGAGGACGTGCCGCTCATTCATCTCCGGGAGTCGCCGCTCCACGGGTGGAACACGGTCCTCAAGCGCGGACTCGACGTGCTCGGCGGTGGGCTGGCGCTCGCGCTGACCGCTCCCGCGATGGTGGTGATCGCGCTGGCCGTCAAGCTCACGTCGCCAGGCCCCGTGCTGCTTCGCCAGGAGCGCATGGGGCTCGACGGCCGCAGCTTCCAGATGCTCAAGTTCAGGACGATGCGCGAGGACGCGGAGGCGGCGTCGGGGCCGGTGTGGGCGGCGCCCGGCGACCGGCGGCGCACGATCCTGGGCCCGCTCCTGCGTGGCTTCAGCCTCGACGAGCTGCCCCAGCTCTTCAACGTGCTCCGCGGCGACATGAGCCTGGTCGGCCCGCGGCCGGAGCGTCCGGTCTTCGTCGAAGAATTTCGGAAGAAGATTCCCGGCTACATGCTGCGGCACAAGGTGAAGGCAGGCATGACGGGTTGGGCCCAGGTCAACGGGTGGCGCGGCAACACGTCGCTGGAGAAGCGGATCGAATACGACCTCTACTACATCGAGCGCTGGTCGCTCGGGCTCGACGTCAAGATCCTGGCGCAGACGATCTGGCGCGGGTTCTTCAGCACGAACGCGTACTGACCGTTCGCGCGTGGTCGCGTTCACGTCGATGCCCCGCGTTTCGATCATCATTCCCGTGTTCAACGAGGTCGCCACGATCGAGACCGTCGTCGAGCACGTCCGCCGCGCCCCCTTCGAGGGCGAGCGCGAGATCATCGTGGTGGACGACGGCTCGTCGGACGGCACGCCCGAGAAGGTCGAGAAGCTGGCGGCCCGAGATCCTGACCTGATCCGCTTCGTCAGTCACGGCGTGAACCGGGGCAAGGGCGCGGCCATCCGCACCGGCATCGCCCACGTACGCGGCGACATCGTCCTGATCCAGGACGCCGACCTCGAATACGATCCCCGCGACTACGCGATGCTCCTCGAGCCCATCCTCGACGGCCACGCCGACGTGGTCTTCGGCAACCGCTTTCACGGCGGTCCGCACCGCGTGCTCTACTTCTGGCATTACGTCGCCAACCGCACGCTCACCCTCGTCACCAACCTGGTGACCGGCCTCAACCTGTCCGACATGGAAGTCGGCTACAAGGCGTTCCGGGCCGACGTGCTGAAACGCCTCACGCTGCGCGCCGACCGCTTCGGCTTCGAGCCTGAGGTGACCGTCAAGGTCGCCAAGCTGGGTTGCCGCGTCTACGAGGTGCCGATCCGCTACTACGGACGCACGTACGCCGAAGGTAAGAAGATCACGTGGCGGGATGGCGCCGCCGCCCTGTACCACATCGTCCGGTACCGGCTGTTCGACTAGGGACATGGCCGACTCGGGACGCATCGCGATCAACGCCGCGATCATCGGCGAGCGGCCCACCGGACTCGGGATCTACGCGCTCGAAATCATCCGCGCGCTGGACGCGCTCGGCGAGCGACTGCTCGTCTACACCTCGCGCCCCGATCTGATCGCGGGCCGGCATACCCGCGTCGAGACGATTTCATCGAGGATGCGGCCGGAGCGCGGCGCGGGCGGCCACCTCGCACGCTTGCTCTGGGTGCAGACGGGGTTGCGTCGTTCTTTGCGTCACGACCGGCCGGCTCTTCTTTTCAACCTCATGCCCGAGGGGGTGCTGTGGCCGGCGCTCCCGCAGGTGACGACGGTCCACGATTCGTTGCCGCTGTTCTACCCGGCCGAGTACCCGCGCCAGCAGTACTACTTCCGCCACTACGTGCCGGCCGTGCTGAAGTGTTCGCGCCTGGTCATCGCGATCTCCGAGAGCACGGGCCGAGACGTCGTGAACCTCCACCGCGTGCCCGCCGAGAAGATCCGCGTGGTCCTGCCCGGGTACGACGCTGCCCGGTTCACGCCCGATGGCCCGCGGGCGAGCGGTGAACCGTATGCGCTCTACGTCGGCAACGTGATGCCGCACAAGAACCTGCTGCGCCTCGTCGAGGCGTTCGCCGCCGCCGCGCACGGTCGTCCCGCACGGCTGGTCATCCGAGGATGGGGACGCCACGTCCACGTGCGCGCGCTCGAGGCGAAGATCGCGGCGCTCGGGGTCGCGTCGCGCGTGGACTGGCAGCGCTACGCGCCGGCCGAGGGGCTGCCAGCGCTCTATCGCGGCGCTCGCATGTTGCTGCTGCCTTCGCTCTATGAAGGATTCGGTCTCACCGCGCTCGAAGCCATGGCGTGCGGCACGCCCGTGATCACGTCGAAGACGTCGTCGCTGCCGGAAGTCGTGGGCGACGCGGCCCTGCTCGTCGATCCCGAGGATCCGGCGTCCATCGCGTCGGCGATCGGACGAGTCCTCGCTGACGACGGGCTGGCGAAGGATCTGAGCGCGCGCGGTCTCGCGCGGGCCCGGCTCTTCTCGTGGGAGAAGGCTGGGCGCGCCGTCCAGGAGGCGATCCACGAGGCGTTGACCCCGTCGTGAGCGACGACCGGCTGCGACGGATCCTCCTGGCGACGTTCGCCGTCGGGCTCGCGTTCTCCATCACGCTAGCCGAAACGGCGCTCGCCGTGCTCGCGCTTCGACTGGTCTGGCGCGGCCTGTCGGGCCGCGCGCGGCTCGACGGCTGGCCATTGGCCTGCCCCTTCGCGGCGTGGATCGCGGTCTCACTGGTGGCCGTCGCGCTGTCGGGCCGGCCGATCGAGAGCCTCGTCGCCGCCAAGGGCCTGCTGCTGATCGTCACCTTCTACGTGATGCTCGACGCGCTCCCGGACACCGCGGCCGCCGATCGCTTCATGGGCGGCCTGCTCGTCCTCCTGGCGATCGTCGCGCTGTTCGGCATCGCGCAGGTTGCGCTCTGCCCGGGGCCGGGGGGCTCAGCTTTCGTGCTCGGCCCGTGGGGACGGAAGTGCCACCGGGCGCGTGGCTTCTACAGCATCTACATGACGCTGGGCGGAGTGCTCAGCCTGATCCTGCTGGCGCTCGCGCCCCTGCTGCGGCCGGGTGAACGGTCGCGGCCGGATTGGTGGCGAATCGTCGCCTGGCTGGTTGCCGGCGCCGGCTTCGCGTTAACGTACGTCCGCGGTGCGTGGCTCGGCTTCCTGGCCGGCACTGCGACGATGCTGAGCCTCGTGCGTCGTGGCCGCACCGTGATCGCCGCCGGTGTGCTGATCCTGGCCGTCGTGGTGTTGCTCGCGCCCGGGCTTCGCCGGCGCGCTGAGAGCATCGTGGATCCCAGCGATCCCACGGCGCGGGAGCGGATTCTGATGTGGCGGAGCGGCCTCGCCATCGCCCACGATCATCCCGTGCTGGGCGTGGGCCCGGGCGGTGTCAAGCGTGAGTATCCGCGCTATGCGTCGCCGGATGCCCTTCTGCAGCATCGCGGGCATCTCCACAACACGCCGCTCCAGGTCCTGGCCGAGCGCGGCGTGCTCGGGCTCGTCGCATGGCTGGCGATCTTCGTCGTGTTCTTCAGGCGCGCCGTTGCGGTCTTGCGGCTCACGCCCGACGCGTCCCGGGAGCGCGCGCTCGTCGTGGGAAGCGTCGCCGCGATCGTCGGCTTTCTCGTGGGCGGCTTGACCGAGTACAACTTCGGCGACTCCGAAGTCGTGATGATCGCCTACGTCGTGATGGCGGTGCCCTTCGTGGTCGGGCGCTCCATCGTACAATGCGGCTCGTGACGTTTCGGCCGGCGCTCCTTCCCATCCCCGTGATCGCGCTCGTCCTGCTCCTCGGCGTGCCGGCCTGGGCCCGAGCGGATTCCGAGAACTCCGAGCCAGCGGGGACGATCGAACACCTGATCGCGACGACTCGCGAATACCGGCAGGCCCTCGAGCGGGTGCTGGGCTTCAGGGCCCAGGACGTGGAGCGCGCGGCGGCGCTGCTGGATCAACGGCGTGAGTTGCAGGCAGGGGGCATCGTCTCGCGGCGCGAGGTGGAGGCCGTCGAGCGCGCTCTCGACGACGCTCGCGCAAAGCTCGACGAGACTCGCCAGCAGATCGCCCAGGCCGATCACGCGCTGGCCGAAGCCCTCGTGGCGGCCTCATCGCCGGTGGTGCCTCCGTCGCCCGCGGTGCCCCCGTCTTCGACGCCGCCGGTGACCGAGCCTGGCCTGGCGCCCATCTTCGTGAGGTTTCGTGGAGCCGCAGCGTGGTCGCTCGCCGACGTTCCGCGCCTCGATCGCTTCTTTCGCGAACGTTTCGGTCGAGCCCTTCCGGTCAGCGCGTACGGGCAGACGCCCGTGCACGATCGTCTGGGCCTCGATCACCATCAGGCCCTGGACATCGCCGTCCATCCCGACAGCCCCGAGGGCGCGGCGCTCCTCGCGTTCTTACGTGGGGCCGGCGTGTCGTTCATCGCGTTCCGTGGAGCGATGGCCGGCGCCGCGACGGGTGCCCACATCCACGTCGGGGCGCCGTCTCCGCGGGCCGCCGCGCCGCCACCGGCGTTCGCGGCGCGCACGCCATGACGCCGCGCCGATCGCTCGGGAGATCAGCGCTCGTGGCGTGCTGGCTCGCGGGATGTGCGACGAGCAGCGTGCCCGAGCGCATGGCGGAAGACCGACTGGCGAAAGCCGAGGTCGAGATGAAACTCTGCAAGGAGGGGATCGGGCTCGGCGCCGCGCCGACTCCGACCACGACCGGCCTCTACGATCCCGCGACGAGCGCGATCGCGCAGGATGCTGTGCAGGTGAAGATCAAGACCCTGTGTGGCCGCGAGCTTCGCGAGCTGCTCGAAGCTCAGCGCATGGTGAAACAACTCCAACGCTGAGCGTTGGGGGTATGGGGGCCATGTCGGGGCCCCCATTTTCTCAATACGCTGGGATGGGCTCCGTGGCCAGCCTCACGCGGACGAAGTAATCCTTGAAGCGCACGACGTCGCTGGCCGACACCATGTCCGACACCAGGAAGCACGCGAGATCGCCTTCCTTCCACACCCACGACGAGAAACCGTTGTCGTGCACGAGGGCGGGCCGGAAGCGGTCGATCTTCACGCGCGTGCGCTCCGGCATCGGGAGACCAGGCGCGGGCAGGACGACGTACGTCACCTGGTGGCCATCGGCGTCGCGGTAGTGGACGGCGAGCCCGCGCCGTTGGTCCAGGTACACGGGCTCGGCGGCGATCAGATTGAGCTGATCGTCGCCGGCGAAGACCTTGGTCAACGTGATGCCCGTCTCCTGCGTCAGCCACGGCAGCGAGGCGGGCAGGATGTCGGGCCGGCGCGCGCCCCACATGACGGCGCGGGTGTGCTCGGCCACCACGATGCGGGCCAGACGTTCTGCAGGCTCGGAGGGCGAGAGCCGCGGGAGCAGCGGCATGAAGACGAGCGCCAGGATGAGCGCCGTCGCCGCGGCGGCCAGCGCGGGCGCCAGCCAGAATGGTCTCCGCGCCGGACGCTCGGTGGCGGCCTCGATGGCCACGCGCAGGCGCGCCGGTGCTGCATGGCGAGGCAGATCGGCAGCCAGGCGGCGCCCGAGCGCTTCGTCCGACAATTCCGAATAGCGGTCGGTCATATCTTTTCGTAGTCGCGCAGGATCGCCCGCAGGCGTTCCTTGGCGCGAAAGATCCTCGATTTCACGGTGCCCACCGGGCAGGCCATGATCTGTGCCACTTCTTCGAGTGGCAGTCCCTCGACTTCTGCGAGCAAGAGCACCGTCCGGAAATCATCCGGGAGGCGCCGCATCGCGCGCTCGAGGTCCGTGTGGGCCTCCAGCACGCTCGGGTCCTCGGCCGGGGCTTCGTGGAACATCGGGGCGTCCCAGTCGGGCACGCCGTCCTCCGCCAGGGGCAGCTCCCGCTCCCGCAGGCGGTAAAAAGTCAAAAACGTGTTCCTCAAAATTTGAAACAGCCAGGCCCGGAGGTGAGTTCCCGGCTGGAACCGATGGGAGAAGCGGAAGGCCCTGAGGTAGGTTTCCTGAACCAGATCCTCGGCCTCCGCTGGGTTGCGAGTCAGGTACATCGCGAAGTTGTGGAGCGCGTCGAGGTGGGCGAGCGCCTGGCCCTGGAAATCGCTGTCGGCCATCGCCTCAGTCCTCGAACCAGCGCCGCGGGTAATCGCCGCGGCGCACGGCGTGGTCGTCGTCGACATCGTCGAGGAGCTCGCGGACGGTCCGGTACAGGATCGGGTGCTCGAGCTCGGGCGCGACGTCGGCCAGCGGCTGCAGGATGAATGCCCGCTCGTGCAGCAGCAAGTGCGGCACCTGCAGATGGTCGGGAACGCTGACCACCCGGTTCTCGTAGAAGAGGATGTCGATGTCGAGCGTGCGCGGCACGAAGCGACCCGCCTCGGGCGTTGCGGCCGGGCGCTCACGCCCCAGCGAACCCTCGATCGCTTGCAGTCGGCCGAGCAGATCGACCGGCGGCAGCGACGTCTCGATGACGACGGCGCAGTTGAGGTACCAGTGGCGCTCGTGAAGCGTCTGTCCCGGTTCGCTCTCCCACGGCTCCGTCTCGTAGAGCGCGGAGGCCTCCACGAAGCTGATCTCGGCGGCCTCGCGCAAGGACGCCACCGCGGAGCGCAGCAGCGCCAGCCGGTCGCCGAGGTTCGAGCCGAGGCTCAGGTAGACTCGCGCCATCAACGTCGCCGCGTCAGCTCGACGCCGGGCGTGCCGACGAGACCTTCAAGGGGCGGCGTGAGCTTCCTGACCCGCACGCGGACCTGAGCCGCAGGGAACTCGCTCAGGAGCGCTTCGGCGATGAGCCCGGCCAGGCGCTCGAGCAGGTTCACGCGGTTGTGGGTGCCGATGTCCACGATGCGATGGACGACGCGCCCGTAGTCCACGGTCGCCGTCAGCTCGTCGGACACCGAGGCCGGCGTCAGGTCGAGCGCCAGCTCGGCGTCGACGGAGAACCACGCACCCACCGCCTGCTCGGCCTTGGTCAGGCCGTGCTGGCCGTAGAAGCGGACGTCGTCGAGGAACAGCTTGTCCGTCAGAGACCCAGCACGTCCTGCATGGAATAGAGCCCGGGCGGGCGAGTGGCCATGAAGCGAATGGCGCGGAGCGCGCCACGGGCGAAGGTGTCTCGGCTATGCGCCCGGTGCGTGAGCTCCAGCCGCTCACCCGGAGCGCCGAACGACACGGTGTGCTCGCCCACGACGTCGCCGGAGCGCAACGAGAACACGCCGATCTCCTTCCGCGTGCGCTCGCCGGGAAGTCCCTGGCGCCCGTACACCGCCGACGTCGCCAGATCGCGGCCGAGCGCTTCGGCCACCACTTCCGCCATGCGGACGGCGGTGCCGCTCGGCGCGTCCTTCTTGCCTCGATGGTGGATTTCGGTGATTTCGACGTCGTAGTCGTCGCCGAGCGCCCTGGCCATCGTGGCGAGCAGGCGCAACGCGAGCGTCACGCCCACCGACATGTTGGGCGAGAGCAGGATGGCCGCCTTCGCGCTGAGATCGCGAATCTCGTCGCGCTGTCTCGGCGAGAAGCCCGTCGTGCCGATCACTGCGCGCGCACCCGTGCCGGCGGTGATCCTCAGGTGCTCGAGCGTCGCCTCGGGCGTCGAGAACTCGACGAGCAGGCGTCCCGCCGTCAGCACCGACGCTGCGTCGGCCGTGATCGCTACGCCTCGCCTTGCCACGCCGGCAGTCTCGCCGGCGTCGGCGCCGAGCGCGGGATGCCCTGATGCCTCGAGCGCAGCGACCAGACGAAGGTCGGGAGCTTCGCCCATGCACGCGATGATGCGCGTTCCCATCCGGCCCGCGGCGCCGGCGACGACTATGTGCGCCGTCGGGGCGCGATCGTCGGCCATTTCAGCGCTCCGCCTCGGGCCCGAGACGGGCCCTCGGCTCGCATTTCGACCATTTCACCGCTGCGCCTCGCGCCCGCAACGGTCGCTCGGCTCGCACTGCGGGCCCGAGACGGGCCCTCGGCTCGCATTTCGACCATTTCACCGCTACGCCTCGCGCCCGCAACGGTCGCTCGGCTCGCAGTGCGGGCCCGACGTTCGGCGAAACGTCGGTCATCGCTGTATCAGCGTGACTACTTCACGAGGCCGTACGCTTTGAGGATGGCGCGCAGGCGCTCGCGGTTGGCGTCGGCCATGCGGCACATGGGCAGCCGGAACTCCGGCTGGATCATGCCCACCAGCGCCATCGCTTCCTTGATCGGGATCGGATTGGTTTCCATGAACGCGGCGCGGGCCAGCGGGTAGAGCTTGTAGTGCAGCTCGCGCGCGCGCTTGAAGTCGCCGTCGAGGGCGGCGTGCACCATGTCGGCGGTGTCGCGCGGCACGAGGTTGGCGATGACGGAGATCACGCCGCGACCCCCGACGACCATGAGCGGCAGCGTGACGTTGTCGTCGCCCGAGAGCACGATGAAGTCCGGGCCGCACGCGGCGATGACCTGGCTCATCTGGTCGAGCGAGCCCGACGCTTCCTTGACGCCGACGACGTTCCGGCAGTCGCGGACCAGGCGCTCGAGCGTCGGCGTCTCGACGTTCACCGCCGTCCGGCTCTGGATGTTGTAGACGAAGACCGGCAGCGACGTGGACTCGGCCACCGCGCGGAAGTGGCGGTAGAGGCCTTCCTGGGTCGGCTTGTTGTAGTAGGGATTGACGACCAGGGCGGCGCTGGCGCCCGCGTGCTCGGCGTGCTTCGTCAGCTCGATGGTGTGCGCGGTGGAGTTCGAGCCGGTGCCCACGATGACGAAGATCCGCCCGGCGGCCGCCTCGATGATCGCCTCCGCGACGCGCTCGTGCTCGTCGGGCGAGAGCCCAGGATCCTCACCGGTCGTGCCGCAGGCCACGATGCCGTCGGTGCCGTGCTTGACGTGGAAATCGACCAGGTCGCGCAGCTTGACCTCGTCGACCTTGCCGTCGCGGAACGGGGTGACCAGCGCGACGATCGAACCCTGTAAGCTCTGGCTCATACCATCGTCTCCCCCGCCACCAGGTCCTCGTACGTCTCCCGGCGGCGAACAATCGTGTAACCCGCCCCGTCCACCAGCACCTCGGCGGCTCGCGGCCGCGCGTTGTAGTTCGAGGCCATCGCGAAGCCGTAGGCGCCCGCGCTCATCACCGCGACGAGGTCGCCCTCCGCCAGGTTCGGCAGCGCGCGGTCCTTGGCCAGGAAATCACCCGACTCGCAGATCGGCCCCACCACGTCGGCCGTTTCCACCGGCCCCTTCGTGCGGGCTTCGTCCACCGGGCGGATCTCATGGTAGGCGTCGTAGAACGACGGCCGGATCAGGTCGTTCATGGCCGCGTCCACGACCACGAAGCGCTTGGCTTCCGTCGTCTTGCGATAGAGCACCCGCGCCAGCAGGACGCCGGCGTTGCCGACGATCGACCGCCCCGGCTCGATGACCACGGTGACGCCGAGCTCGCGCGCCAGCGGCACCAGCACGCCCGCGTAGTCCTCGTGGCGCGGCGGCTTCTCGTCGCGGTAGCGGATGCCGAGGCCGCCGCCCAGATCGAGATAGCGGACGTCGATACCGCGCTCGCGGAGCGTCTTGGCCAGCGCGGCGAGGCGGGCCCCGGCGTCGGCGAACGGCGACGTCTTGGTGAGCTGCGACCCGACGTGCATCTGGACGCCGAGCACCTCCACACCCTTGAGCCGGGCCGCCTCGTCGTACACAGCCAGCGCTTCGGCGATGGGGATGCCGAACTTCGAGGTCTTGAGTCCCGTCGAGATGTACGGATGAGTCTGCGGATCGACGTCGGGGTTGACGCGCAGGCCCACCGGCGCTCGCACGCCCATCTCGCGCGCGACCTCGTCGAGCGCGCGCAGCTCGCTCACCGATTCCACGTTGAGCATGAGGATGTCGGCCTTGAGCGCGTCGCGCATCTCGTCGCGCGTCTTGCCGAGGCCGGAGAAGATGATCTTCTTGGGCGGCACCCCGGCACGCAGCGCGCGAAACAGCTCGCCGCCGCTGACGATGTCGGCGCCTGCGCCGGCCCGCGCAAGGGTGGCCAGCACGCCGAGGTTCGCATTGGCCTTCACGGCGTAGCAGATGACGTGGGGCACTGTCGCGAAGGCGCGGTCGTAGGCGGAGTAGCTGTCGAGAAGTGCCGCCCTCGAATAGATGTAGGTCGGCGTCCCCACCGCGTCGGCGACGGCGCGGAGCGGGACGGACTCGCAATGA
>Ga0066710_100003990_pt1 | contig 12858 bp, 4 predicted proteins | sample GraSoiAngelo_159_FD_79666 | JGI IMG/M metagenome (GOLD analysis project Ga0066710, IMG submission 79666) | Grasslands soil microbial communities from the Angelo Coastal Reserve, California, USA - 14_1009_16_40cm | ecosystem: Environmental > Terrestrial > Soil > Grasslands | place: USA...
GTGGATGCACTTGAGCGCCGCTTCGAAATAACGGTTCAAGAGGTTGACGAGGTCGTCCGGGTGCATGCTTTCGGTGACACGCGAGAAGTTAGCGATGTCGCTGAAGAGGATGCTGACCTCCTGCTTGACGCCGCTCGGGCGGCGCAAACCCGGCTCCTGCAGAACACGTTTGACCAGCGCGGGCGACAGGCGGGCCGCCAAGGACTGCTCGACCAACCGCTTCTCCACATAGAGTTGAAGCGAATTGAAGACGATGGAGCAGAACAATCCTGTTCCCACCTCCAAGACGGGAATCATCCAGGCGCACCAGACGAATTGGTACCAGACGAGCGCATGCACGCCAACGGCAATGATCAGCCCGGCTGCCCCTGCGATTGTGGTGGCCCAAATGGGGTGAAATCGCATCAAGCCAAAACCGGCCAGGGCGGCCGTGAACAAGACCAGCGCGAGCTCCAGCGGCAACGGCACACGAGTCAGCCAGTTGTTGTGGATCAAATTCAGGGCGGCGGTCGCGTGAATCTCCACGCCGGGGGCAAATCCTTTTCGCCAATATGAGTAGGGCGTGCGCAACTCGTCCTTGCCCTTGCCGGAGAAATCCGCCGACAATTGCGCACCGACGAAGACCACCTTGTTCTTGAAAAAACCCGGTGGAGCTCCATCGGCCAGCAATGCCAGGAAGTAGCTCACGCTCGGGAGTGTTCCGGGGGGACCGTAATAATTCAGCCAGCGGGTCGGCCCTGAAGAATAGGATCGCGCTGCCGGCGCGCCGACGCAGCGGGCCACGGCCCAAGGCAACCACGCGATGTTGGTCTGTCCGGAAAGGTCTTCGAGGTTGGGAAAGCATTGGCGCACTCCGTAATCGGGGTCGGGCCAAAAATTGACGTTGCCCCAGCCGGCCGCCGCGGTGCGGAACGGTTCGTAGGGAAGTTCCTCCCAGCGGGCGGTAACGCCGGGCGTGGTTTCGCGTCGGTTGTAATTGCCGGCAACGATAACTCGCCCACTCTGCCTGATGGCCCGCTCAAATTGCGCATCCGCGGCCGCGTTGGTGGACGGGTCGGTGAACAGGATGTCGAACACAATGGCCTTCGCTCCGTCGGCCGTCAGGCGTTCGACCAGTCGGCCGTGCAACGACCGGTCCCACGGCGCCGTCAGGGGTTGCTTCAACTCGTCATGGGATACTTCGTCCAGATAAACCAAAGCCACATCATTCGCCAGAATGTCGCTACGCAGCGTGAAGGGCAGGTCGTAACTCAGCCGTGTCAAGCCGCCGCCGAGCGGAAAGAGGAGGAGCACCAGTCCGAACAGCGCGGTCAATACCGCGGCCAGGCTGCCCTTGAGCCACTGTCGCCGGATGCGGCTGGTGAATTTTCTCGGGTTCATGCAACGTCGCGCGGCGAGCGTAGGGCCTTAAAACTGAATTGAAAACCCGCGGTAAATGTGCGTTGCCGCGGCAGCTCGGCATACAGGTTCAAGGGGTTCAAGCGGTAATCGCGATCGGTCAGATTGAGCATTCCGATTTGCACTTGGGCGCGACGTTGGAAAAGGCGGTAGCCAGCAAAGACGTCAAATTGCCAGAAATCGTCGCCCGGTAAAGCCGGTTGATAGCCGTGATTGACCTGCCTGTTCCATAGAGCCTCGGTCCGCGCGAAGAAGCCGGAGTTGTGATTGTACAATCCAAATAGCGCGAGTTGGTGGAGAGTGGCGTCGTTCCTCGCCCGACTGGCGCCGGTAACCGAAACTGGAATGTCAGGATAATTCGTTTCGAGTTCTGCCTTGCTCAACTCGTAGCGCGCGCCCAAAGACCAACCCTCGCCGAGCAGTTGGTTGATCGTGACCGTCAGATTCTTTTCCTGGTAATCCAACTCCTGGCGCGTCACCGACGGGGAGTAGGTCGCCGGAAAATTCAAGTCCACCGCCCCGATGACACGATTTACGTCCGAATTTCGGAGTGCTGCTTCCACGCCCAGGTAGGTCCCGGTTTTGAATCTTTGCTCCAGCGCCAGTCCAAACGTTTCGAATTTTGCGCCGGAGGTCGAACCGGCGACCGACTCCGGGATCAACGAGCGAAACGCCTGGTTGAACCCCGCAACCTGCGCGGGTTCCAGTCGGATGCTTTGATCGAAACTGACACCGCCCAGTGAGCGGGTATAGGCAAAGCGGACGGTCGTATCCGGGGCTGGTGTCCAGGTGAAGCCGGCCTTGGGCGAAGCCTGCTCCTCGGAGTCGCTGACGGAGGCAATGGGCGAATTGCGGTAATTCACCGGGAAGCGAAGGTAGTCACAACTCAGTCCCGCGGTCAATTGCAGTGGATCCAACACGCGCCAGTGATAGTAGCCGTAACCGGCTACCCGCTCGAAATCCGGTGACGACTGTTGGGCAATCGGCGCGGTGGCGAAACTGACCGCGGTGGTCGTGGTCATGCTGGCCAGCAGTGTCGGCGTGGAAGGGCCCAAGGCCGCCTGGGTATCAAATGAGCCGAACTGATAGCGCGCGCCGAGGACAAGGGCGTGCCTTGCCTGTTGCCAGATTTGTTGAGCTTCGGCGGAGTAAATCGCGAGTGTGCTTTGGTAACTCAATGGCGCTGTCGGCAGCCTTGGCGTTGGCACCGCGATGACCTGACCGCTATTGTCCCTGGCCAGAAGCAACACTGGTTGGTCGGGATCGGTCACTTTCAATGTGTCGTCAAAGCGGCCGGCGACGACCAGCGTGTGCACGCCCGGACTCCATTCGTGATGATAGCCCAGCAGCAGCAGCGGCTCTTGGGTCTCCCGGGTGCGCAGGCCGATTCGCGCGCTGTTCGGATCGTAGTACTGCGCCAGGTGCCCGCCCGAGGCGTTGTAATAAATCGTCTGAAGGTACGCCGCGTCCTGGGCGGTTAATTGCTGTTTGAATTGCAACGAGAGTGTCAGTTGCTCCTGATCATTGTTGGGGCGTTGGCCATTCTCGGACCGGTAGAGTGAATCCAACGCGTAGCCGAAGTTGCCAATGTGACCGTATTGCGCGCCCGACTGCACCCAATCCCCGCGGCTGAAATACTCCGTGCTGGAAGCGACGCCGACGCCGTCCCGCTCGAATAGTTTCGAGTAATCCTGTTCCGACACCGTCTGTGAAAGCGTGCCGGCGCCGACCGGCGCCAGAAGATTGGCCAACAAATACTCACTCAGCCAGGGAGTTTCGTAGCGCAAGTTGATCTGTTCGGGGTCGCGGAGCTGATTGTAACTGTTTGCAAGGAACAAGTGGGCGGAGTAGTTCGCATAATCCGAATTCACCGCGCGCGTGGCTGCGCGCACGCTGACGTCTTTCATGCCGGCATCGCGGTATATGGCGGCGAGGTTGGCGCCGCGCACCGCGGCGTCCTGATCCACCAGCAGGCGCGAACGATAGACCCGGCGGTTGTCATTGAGGGTCTGCGATTGCTCGAGGTCTCGAATCGCTTGGTTGATGCGGTTCTCCTGCTGGTGCAGCAGCGCTGAGTAAAGCCAACTGGTTGGATCGTTGGGGTCGAGTTCACGTCCGAGCCGAAGTTCGTGTTCGGCGCGCGCGGAATCGCCGACCTCGCTGAAGGCCTTTCCCAGATAACTGCGCAGCAGCGCGCGATCCGGCTCCAGCGCCGCCGCCACCTGCAAGTCTTCGCGTCCGGCTTCAGCTTGCCCGCGGCGGATGCGACAAAGGCCACGCCCCAGCCAGGCATTGCCCAGCGCACCATCCAGGGCGATGGCCTGATCGAAAAGTTCGATCGCCGCGTCAATTCGGTTTTGCGCGCTGAGCAGGAACCCGTTCAACGCGACCGCCTGGGCGTTTCGCGGCGCAAGCTTCAGCCCTTTATCCAGCGCCTCCAACGCATCGGCAGTTCGACCGAAGGAAAACTCCAATTCGGCGACTCGCTCCCAGCCAAAGCCGTACGTCGGTGACTTTTCGACAGCATGGCGTGCTGCCGCCAGCGCTTCCGTGAGCTGCGCTCGGGATTGCCGGTAATACGATTCCGCCAGCCATTCGGTCGCCAGTTCCGGAGGATTTCTTCGTTCCCAATTCTGGAACTTTACCGCCGCGACGAGTTGGCGAATGGCGTCGGCCAGACGCGCCCCCTGGTTTGTGGCAGCCGCGGCCGCGGCCAACTCCGTCTCGCTTTGTTCCACCAGGCCGACCGCCAGCAACAGCCCGCCCAGGTAAACGTGTGCGGCGGCGGAAGTCGGCTGGTATCCTGCCGGATATTTTTGGAGCGCCTGCGGCAGGTCGCCGTTGCGGTACGAGTCGAGTGAGTCCCCCAATGTTTGCCGTTCCTCCTCGCTCAGGTTGAGCTCCGCGGGGTCCAAAATGGCGGGATAGTAAAGGCTCCACTGAATCACGTTGACCGCGTTGAGCACCGCGGTCTTGGTCGGCGGCCGGCCCGCTTCCGCCACCGCCGCTTGGCCTGAGGTCAACACCACGGCGCCTTGCGTGTTCACCAACTCGACTTCGCCGTCGATCAGTGTCAGCGTCGTCCGCCCGCTGGAGGCGACCGTCACGTTGAATTCGGTGCCGCGAATGGCCCCACTCACGACCGGAGTGCGCAGCTCGATTTCCTCCGGCTTGTCGCGGCTGAAGAAGTAGGCCGAGCCCGCTTTCAAATCGAGCACTGGTTTGCTGCCCACGGTACGGGGCGGCTGAATCTCATATTGCATCAGTTCGCCGACTCGCAACACGCTCAGGTTGGAAAGGCGCAACAACGCGCGGCTTTTGGCGCCGGTTCGCAGTTGATAGCCAACCTCCAAAGCCTGACCCGTTTTCGCCGACACCCAGTTGGTGGCGCCCTTGGGGAGTACCTGGACATGGCCCTCGACGGCGATAATGACTGCCGCCGCAGCGCCGGCCTTGCTGGAGGCGGCGCTCGCTCGCGTTGATGGAACCTCGAGCCCTAAAGCGATGCCGAGCATCCAGCAATAGCTAACGAGCATCGGGCGAACGGGCATCATAGCGGAGCCAGTTTTGTGCAACGCGGCCTCACGGGGCGATCGCCTTGGCTCGATAGAACCTCATCGGGTGTTGGCTGATAGTTGAATCAAGGTACTCCATCAAGCCGGCATTCGGGTTGTTGGTCCATACCGGAGTCCAACTGGACGCAACCGCGATATTGCTCGTCGCTTCGATCACCACTGCTTCCGGTCCTCCTCCTTCAATCACCAATCGAAACTGTCCGTTCGTGATGCCCACACTACCTGATTTCACCACCAACGGCGATGACTCCACGGTCAACAGCGCCGCGACGCTAGCCTCCGCGTCGATCAGGTTGTTCGCCACCAGCCGATAACTGCCCGCCTGCGCCGGTAAAACGTTCGTCAACACCAACACCGCGCTGGTCGCTCCCGCGATCTCCCGCCCGTTGAATTGCCACTGATAAGTCGGAGCGGGTTTGCCGGAGGCCGCCGCGCTGAAACTCACCGTGCCGTGAACATCGACCGTCTGGTTGGTCGGCGAATTGACAATCACTGGCGCCCCGCCCATTCTCCAGTTCAGCACAATGTTGCCCTGTGCTCCGCGCACCCCGTCCACCGCAATCAAATAGTCCGTGCCCGTCACAGCCTGGAACCGCACGCGGCTCCGCACGGCGTCCGCCGCTCCGTCGTTGTCGCTGGCCACCGCCTTCAATCCGAACAAGTTCGTGCCTGTGTACACGGCCAGGACCGTGTCGAAATCGCTGCCCACCGTGTCAATCATCATGGTGGCGCTCTCCACCGCCGTCAGGATGTACCAGCGCGAACTGCCCCCGATAACCCCGCCGTGCAGCGGTTCACCCTCTTCGGTCGTCGCGTTGAAGTTATTCAGGTTTTGCGTTCCAACCGTCCCGGCTGATACCGAGGGGAATGCCGGCTTGATCTTGCGCCCGCCCCTATCCATCAACTGGAGGGGGCTGGTGCCTGCATGATCGAACAAATCCCGGAACTTGTCTTCCGATCGATCCTTCGTGTTCACGCCTACCTCGAGGTCCGCCGCCGCACTCCGGACGCGTTGACCACTCGGGTTGCTCACCTCCACCAGGTAGCGTCCCGCCGCCGATGCCTGCACGTTGGTCAAGGCCAACATCGTGTTGGTAGCTCCCGCCATCACCGCGTAGTCGTCGAAAATCCACTGGTAGCTCAGCGACTCGCTGCTCGTGGCCACCACCGTAAAGCTCGCGTCCGCGCCCGCCGCAACCGTCTGCGCGAGCGGTTGCGACACGATCCGCGGCAGGGCGCTCGGCCGGGTGTCCAGACTCCAGCTCAACACAATGTTCCCCGCAGCGCCCCCCGATCCATCCATGGCAATGTTGTAGCTCGTTCCCGCGCTCGCCTGAAATTTCACCTCGCTGGTAAAGATGACTCCGCCGGGCAGGCAGCCCACCAATCACTTGACTTTAAGTTCCAAGTTTCATAAAAAGACTCACTGCGGAGTAGGGGAGCGATATCGTTTTGAACCTGTATCACTGACCTCACAACGCTCTTCTTTATGCAACAGGACCTCGATGATTGAGAGGAAGATTCACGACTTGAAAATCATCAGAATTTAAAAATCAAATGAGCTCCCTTAAAAACGTCCGCGACGTCACCCTCGTGAGCATCGCAATCCTGCAGCACTCATGCCTTGTCAGTCGCGCAGATATCCAAATCATTGCTTGGGGGTCGAACACGTACGGCCAAACGAATGTGCCCTCCGGCTTGACCAACGTCGCAACGATTGCATCTGGTGGGAATCATAGCTTGGCGCTCAAGATCGACGGCACTGTCGAGGCTTGGGGGAACAACTCGGCTGGCCAGACTAGCGTGCCGTTGAGCCTTTCGAACGTGATAGCCATCGCAGGCGGGTTATCGTTTAGCTTAGCCATCAGAAACAACGGCACGGTCATCGTGTGGGGTGATAACACTTACGGCCAAACCAATGCGCCGGTGGGCCTAACGAACGCTGTGGCGATCGGAGGAGGGTCTGACCACGCTCTGGCACTGAGGGCTGACGGCACTGTCACGGCCTGGGGCAATAACGCAGTTCACCAGACCGAGGTGCCGGCCGGGCTCTCGAATGTAGTCGCAATTGCAGCCGGTGGAATGCACAGCATGGCACTGAGGGCCGACGGAACCGTGATCGCATGGGGCTTCAACGCTTGGGGACAAACCAACGTGCCTTTGGACTTAACCAATGTCGTAGCAGTTGCATGTGGTTGGGCCCACAGTCTCGCACTGAAGGCCGACGGCACTGTGGTCAGTTGGGGCAACAATGATTCCGGTCAAACGGACGTAATCTTCGGGCTTTCGAACGTAGTCGAAGTTGCGGGTGGTGGCTCCCAGAGTCTCGCACTAAAAGCCGATGGCACGCTGGCTGGCTGGGGCTCACCAACTGTGCCGGTTGGTTTAACCAACCTGGTGGCGATCGCGTCAGGTGCCTCTCACCGCCTGGCACTGGTCGGAAGCGGGCAGCCGTTTCTCGCGACCGCTCTTGTTGATCGCACCATTGCTGCTGGTCGGACAGCTTGGTTAAGGGTTTCCACAACGGGTGAGTGGCCATTGACGTATCAATGGAGTTGCTGTGGCACAAACTTGCCTGGAGCGACCAACGCCATTCTTACGCTGGACAATGTAGCACCGACTCAGGCCGGATTGTATTCGGTGACGGTGAGCAACGCGCTCGGAATGGTGCACAGCCCAGAGGTAAACGTCCGAGTGGCGCCCGCATTAATTACGACCCAGCCGCAGGACCAAACAATCCTGCTTGGAGCGTCTGGAAACTTTACTCTTTCAGCGATTGGACCACCGCAGTTGAATTACCAGTGGCAGTTTAACGGAACAGATGTTGTTGGAGCGACTAACAGCTCATTGATGCTCACCAATGTGCAGTTGAAACAGGCCGGAAATTATGCAGTAATTGTCAGCAGCATGTTCGGCAGCGTCACAAGTGCGGAAGCATCACTGGCTATAACCCAGATTGCCACCTGGGGTGACAACTCGTACGGGCAGTTGAACCTGCCAGTCGGGCTGACAAACCTCGTGGCAATCGCCGGAGGGTATAATCACGCTCTGGCACTAAGGGCTGATGGCACGGTGACGGCCTGGGGTAATAACAATAGTCACCAGACCGACGTGCCCTTAGGGCTCTCGAACGTAGTTGCGATTGCAGCCGGTGGAGCTCATAGCATGGCGCTGAGAGTGGACGGCACGGTAGTTGGCTGGGGCTTCAACGCTTGGGGACAAGCCAACGTGCCTTTGGGCTTGACCAATGCCGTGGGAGTTGCATGTGGCGGAGCCCACAGTCTCGCACTGAAATCAGACGGCACGGTCGTCGCTTGGGGCAATGATGATTCTCGTCAGACGGACGTGCCATTCGGCCTCTCCAACGTGGTCGCGGTTGCAGGTGGCGAATCCCATAGTCTTGCGCTGAAAGCTGACGGCACGGTGGTCGCATGGGGTTTCAATGAGTTTTATGGACAGTGCACGGTGCCTTCCAGTTTGGCAGGCGTGGTCGCGGTTGCAGGCGGTTGGTCTCACAGCATGGCTCTAAAAGCGGATGGAACGGTCGTAGCCTGGGGCGCGGGAACCTCCAACGTCGGAACTGAACCTTACAACGGGCAGTCCATTGTGTCCTCAAGGCTTACCAACGTTACCGCGATTGCAGCCTCTGGCTATAACAGCGAGGTCCTCAGGGCCGACGGCACAGTGGTGACCTGGGGAGCAAATAGATCTGGGCAGACGAATGTGCCGACAGGTTTGGCGCATGTCTCCGCCATCGCAGTGGGGATTCACCACAGCATAGCAATGGTCGGTTCTGGCCCCCCCGTTCTGATTGGCCACCTTTCTAACCGGACGGGGAATTATTATTCGACCGTGCTTTTGCACGCCGCAGCAACCGGGGCTAATCCAATAACCTATCAGTGGAAATTTGAAGGCACCAGTCTGCCCGGGGCCACCAATGCCACGTTAGTCTTGAGCCAAGTTATGCCTCCCCAGGCGGGAGCCTATTCTGTGGTGATGAGCAATTCTTTTGGGACGAAGGAAAGCCCTAATGTGATGGTGGGGTTTGTGCCGGCCGCAGATATCCAGCCGGTGAGCCAAGCCAATTTTCTAGGCTCAACGGTCTCCCTGAGCACTAGCGCCGGCAACCCGGAGCCACTGAATTATCAATGGCAATTCAACGGCTCTGATTTGTCCGGCGCAACCAACTGCACGTTAGTGCTGACAAATACTCAACTCGATCAGGCTGGCTTGTACTCAGTGTTGGTGAATGGTCCGGCTGGCGCCGTACGGAGCGCGAATGCAAAGGTATTTATCACCGAAGTCGCCGTCTGGGGGCAGGACAAACAGACCAATGTATCCATCCGTCTCACCAACGCTGTGGCCGTCACGGGCGGCATTTTCCATACCTTGGCATTGAACGCCGATGGGACCGTGCTGGGTTGGGGATTCGGAAATTACGCGTTCAATAATTACGGCCAAGCCCTTGTTCCAGCAGGCGTGTCAAATGTTGTCGCGATTGCGGCTGGGGAATACCACAGTTTGGCGTTGAAGTCTGATGGCACTGTTGCAAGTTGGGGCTTGGGTTTCCTGGGGCAGACACTTGTGCCGCCCGAATTGACGAATGCAGTAGCCATTGCAGCGGGTGAAGGTCATAGTTTGGCACTGCGTGCCGACGGGACTGTAATTGCATGGGGCGCGGATGGCTATAGCCAGACGGTTCTGCCGCCCGGTCTGTCGAATGTGGTGAAGATCGCGGCGGCAGGTTTGTGGAGCGTTGCTTTAAAGGAGGATGGAACGGTGGCTGCGTGGGGCGGTTATAGTCAACCCGTTATACCATCTGACGTAACAAACGTGATTTCTATTGCTGCGGGTGCGGACCATGGTTTGGCTTTGAAGAAAGATGGCACGGTCGTCGCGTGGACTCCTGACGGCACCGTCCAAACAGATGTTCCTGCTGGTCTCACAAATGTCGTAATGATCGCCGCTGGCGCTGGTCGCAACCTGGCGATGAAGGCTGATGGCACAGTGGTTGGCTGGCCAGACACGGACATACTACCGGGTGTGTCTAATGTTACGATGCTGGCCGAAGGCTATAACCACAGCATGGCGGTGGTCAAAGGTGTCTTCCCAGCGCTCGACGTGCCATTAACGGATCCTGTCTGGAGTTCGCGTAGGTTCAGTTTCTCGTCCCCAACGCAAAGCGGAAGAGTTTATCTGATTGAGTGCAAGAACTCGCTCGCAAACGCGAACTGGGGGCGATTGTCGCTGCTCGCAGGCAACGGTGGCATATTGAGATTCACTGATCCTGTCGCCGAGCAGCCGCAACGGTTTTATCGTGTTCGAAATTGGTAAACCTTTGGGAATTCCCTTCCGGACCTAAATTCATAAGCGCCAGCGAGGCAAAGGTTGAGGTCGCAAGTGAGATTCCTGTGATTGGCGCGACCGTTACGGCTCTATTTTCAACGGCAGTCAGCGGCAGTGCCCACGCCGAGAAGACGGTCTGACTCCGTTCATCCGCTACAATTCGAGGTCATTCGCGGATTAGTTCCCGCTCGTCTTGAAACTATAAACGACCGGCTTCAGCGGCAGCCCGGCGGCACTTTGAAAGTTCCTTTGCGACGGGCTGTTGAGTCCTAGTTGATATTCCCAGCCCGGTTTGGGTTCGACGGGTAGCAAGCAGGGTTTGCGATCGTCGGTCCAATACGGCTTCTTTCCGTCCGGAATTTTGGGGAAGTTCGGACCGCCACCATTCCAGGAGAATCCGCGTCCCATATCCTGGTCAAACGTGACCGTGATCTCGCTCAGGTCGTGATCAACCTCCGCCCCCCCAACCGCTGGTGACGCAGCGACGATACGGGGGACCGCTTGCGCGCCTCCGGCCCAATGAGCGGATGACTTCTCCACCGGGCCGGTCATTTGCAAGCGCACGCACGCGGATGCGTGGTTGAGTGGTTTACGGAGTAGTGAAGTCCACTTCGACATTTCCGTTCGGTTTGAGCGTGATGGCCTTCGTCTGTGCGGTGCCAAAGCCGGCCGGTGGAATCAGCGTAACGTAAAACGTTGCCGCCTTGCTAGCGTACTTGTAATTGAAGATGCACCGCCCGTCCTGGTCACTCACCTCGCTATCGAGCACCGTACCTTTCGCGTTCTTCAGCACGGCGGTTGCACCTGCGACCGAAAACGTCGTGATCTGACTCTGGCCCGCCCCGCGGACGACCGAGTCGTTCTTGAAGGCGTTGTAACTGGATACGGTCGCGCTGCCACTCGCAGCACCGCCCACCGAGAAAGTATATGGCTCATTGTTAGGAATCAGAATTCCGGTGTTGGCGCAGGCCGTAGCATCCCCGGCGGCGTCCTGGCCGTAACCTGTGCTGGCTTTGAGGCCGTGGTCCAGATGAACGGCCAGGAAGACAAATCCCGTGGCGGGGACAGTGACCGTAACATCCAAAGTGTAAGTTGTGACCCCCATCACCGGGTTCGAGCCATAATTGGACAGGGTGACGTGCTGCGGGCCGGAGGAAATCTTGTTGCCGGGCGCGAGGCAGGTTTGGCTGCCGCTCGATTGGACCGTTACGCCGTCGTAAACTTCGATTGGCCTGGCGCCTTGCGTCACCCACGGATACGGCAGGGAGACGTGAAAGGTGGCACTCGATCCAGGCGTGGCCGAGTAGAATACGTTGTAGTAGAACTGGCCAGGGTTGCTCGCGGTCAGCTTGTAGCAAGGCATGTTTTTCAAATCCTGCGTGAAGATCAACCGGAGTTGATTGTTGGGCAAAGTGCAACGCAGGCTGTCGGTGATGAGGGTACCCTCGCTGGGCGAGTCCGTTACCGTGATCGTCTGCACGCACCGGCTTTGATTACCGGCGCAGTCGGTGACCGACCAGGTGCGGGTGATTATTCTCGTGGAGGCACCGCTCGTCACGTCGCTGTAACTTATAGCGGGGGCCGGATCACAGTCGTCAACCGCCGCCGCCCTGCCGGTAACGTTCGGGTCAGTCGAAGTGTACTCTTCCACCGTCTTGTCCGACGGGCAGGTGAGAATGGGCGCGGCCGTGTCCATTACCGTTATCGTCTGCAGGCACTGGCTTTGATTGCCGGCGCAGTCGGTGACCGTCCAGGTGCGAGCAATGACCTTGGTGCAGGTGCCCGTCACTTCATCGCTGTAACTGAGCGTCGGGTTTGGACCGGAGATGACGGTAGCGGTGGCCTGGCCTGTGACGCTGGGATCAATTGAGGTGTCGCATTGCACCGTGGCCCTGGGCGGACAAATAATGACTGGTGGAGGCGTGTCTGACACCGTGATGGTCTGCACGCAACTGGATGAGTTGCCGCAACTGTCGCTCGCCGTCCAGGTACGGGCGATGACCATCGTGTTCGGGCAGTTGCCCGGCGCGGTGTTGTCGATGTAGCTGATTTTCGGTACCGGATCGCAGTTGTCAACCGCCTTGGCGGTGCCGGTGACACTTGGGTCAGTCGAGTCGCTCGATCCCACTGCCCTGCTTGTCGGACAGGTGATGACCGGCGCGGTGTTGTCTGTGACCGTGATGGTCTGGCTCTTGGTAGCTGACTCGTTGCCGCCCGCGTCCACCGCCTTCCAGGTCTTGGTTCGCTTGTAAGAACCGGCGAGAGCGCCTGGTGTCGTTATATCACTGACCTCGACAATCCGCGGGTTCGGATCGCAGGCGTCGGTCGCAGTAGGTGGGGTGAACACGGGTGTACTCGGACAATTAATCGTCGCCTCGGCCCCCGCATGGCTGATCACCGGCGCGGTGTTGTCTCGGACCGTGATTGTCTGGCTCAGGGTCCCGGACTCGTTGTCGCAGGCGTCCACGGCCTTCCAGGTCTTGGTTCGCGTGTAGGAACCTGGGCAGTTGCCCGGCGTCGTCACATCGCTGACTTCAAC
>Ga0066710_100003991_pt1 | contig 12858 bp, 13 predicted proteins | sample GraSoiAngelo_159_FD_79666 | JGI IMG/M metagenome (GOLD analysis project Ga0066710, IMG submission 79666) | Grasslands soil microbial communities from the Angelo Coastal Reserve, California, USA - 14_1009_16_40cm | ecosystem: Environmental > Terrestrial > Soil > Grasslands | place: USA...
GCGCGGCAACGACTGGATGATCCACCGGATGGATCCGCCGCAGGATCCGGATCGCAAGCCGATCCCGCAGAGTATCGAGCCGATGATGGCCAGCGTTGCGACCCGCCTTCCCTCCCCCGACGACGGTTGGGGCTTCGAGTTCAAGTGGGACGGCATTCGCGGGGTTGCGTACGTCGATGGAGGGCGCGTGCGGTTGATGAGCCGGTCCGGTGAGGAGATCACGCCTCGCTATCCCGAGGTGCATGCGATGGGCCGCGCGCTCGGATCTCGCGAGGTCATCCTCGACGGCGAGATCGTGGCGCTCGACGAGAAAGGCCGGCCCAGCTTCGAGCAGATCCAGCAGCGCATGGGACTGACGTCGGAGTCGGAGATCCGCCGGAAGATGAACGTGGTCCCGGTGGTCTACATGATCTTCGACCTGCTCTGGAACGAAGGCAGAAGCCTGCTCGAGCAGCCGTATGCGGAGCGCCGGCGGCTGCTCGCGCAGCTGAAGCTGAGCGGACAGTCGTGGCAGACGCCGCCATACGAGAAAGGCGCCGGCAAGGCGATGCTCGACGCGAGCGCGAAGGCCGGCCTCGAGGGAGTGATGGCCAAAAGGCTCGATTCGCGCTACGAGCCCGGCCGGCGCAGCGGCGTGTGGCTCAAGGTCAAGAACCACAACCGCCAGGAGCTCGTGATCGGCGGCTGGCTGGATGGCGAAGGCAAGCGCCGCGGCTACCCGGGCGCCCTGCTGGTCGGGTACTACGACAAAGGCAAGTTCGTCTACGCGGGCAAGGTAGGCACAGGGTTCTCGGACGCGACCCTGGACAAGCTCAACCAGCTGCTGAAGCCGCTCGCCATAGACAAGAGCCCGTTCGACGTCGGCTCTCCCGCGCGCGCCGCGCATTTCGTGAAGCCGAAGGTCGTCGCCGAGTTCGAGTTCGTCGAATGGACACGTGGCGGCCAGCTTCGCGCGCCGTCGTTCAAGGGATTCCGAATCGACAAGAAAGCCAGCGAGGTGGTGCGAGAAGGTGGCTAAGGAGACGTCGGTCGAGGTTCAGATTGAGAGCCGGAAGCTGAAGCTGACAAACCTCGAGAAGGTCCTGTATCCAGAGGTCGGGTTCACCAAGGCGCAGGTCATCGACTACTACACACGCATCGCGCCGGCGATTCTCCCCCACACTCGCGACCATCCGCTGACGCTCAAGCGATATCCCAATGGCGTCGACGCGGAGTTCTTCTACGAGAAGAACTGTCCGAAGCACCGGCCGGAGTGGGTGGAGACCGCGACCGTGTGGAGCGGCGGCAACAATCGCGACATGTACTACTGCATGGCTCAGGACGTGCCGACCCTGGTGTGGCTTGCCCAGATCGCGACGCTCGAGTTCCACACATCGCTGTCCAAGGCCAAGAAGCTGCCCCAGCCGTGCACGCTGGTGTTCGACCTCGACCCGGGGCCGCCGGCGACGATCGTGGAGTGCTGCCGCATCGGCCTGATGCTTCGCGACGTTTTCCTCGAGCATGGGCTGGAGAGCTGCGCGAAGACCTCGGGCTCCAAGGGCCTGCAGCTTTACGTGCCGCTCAACACCGCGGTGGACTACAACCAGACCAAGGTCGTTTCCAAGGGGTTGGCCCAGCTCTTTGAGGAGCGCCACCCGGACCTCGTGGTGCACAAGCAGCTGAAGGAGCTGCGCAAGGGGCGGGTGCTCATCGACTGGAGCCAGAACGACCAGTACAAGACGACGGTCAACGTCTACTCGCTGCGCGCACGCGCGCGACCGACCGTGTCAACGCCGGTGACGTGGGCGGAGGTCGAGAAGTGCCTGAAGTCCGGCGACCCTTCGACGCTCGTGTTCGACTCCGAGCAGGTGCTGGCGCGGGTCGCGAAGCTTGGTGACCTGTTCGAGCCCGTGGTGAAAAAGAAGCAGAAGCTGCCTCGCTCGCTGATGCAGCTGACGGGCGGTGCGCCGGCCGTGGAGAAGATGGCCAGCCGGCGACGCAGCATGGGCGGTGGCCGGTATCCGCCGCAGAAGGGCCGGACCGGCCGCATGGAACGCATGGAAAAGGGTTTGGAGTAGCCCGACAGCTGGCAGGCCGACCACGCGTCATCATCGCCGGCGCCGGTTTCGCAGGGATCACCTGCGCCCGCGCGCTCAAGCGCGTCGACGTCGACGTGCTGCTGATTGACCGCAACAACTACCACCTGTTTACACCGCTGCTTTACCAGGTCGCCTCGGCGCTACTCGACCCGGGCGAGATCGCGCGGCCTGTGCGTGAGCTGGTAAGGCCGCTGCGCAACGTGGATTTCCGGCAGGCGGAGATCACGGGCGCCGACCTGCAGCGCCGGCTGCTGCTCACCGACCACGGCCCAATCCCATACGACTTTCTGGTACTGGCCACCGGGGCACAAACGGACTTCTTCGGGAACGAGTCGGTGGCGCGCAGCGCGTTCGGGCTCAAAGGCCTGGACGAAGGGTTGACGCTGCGCAACCGCGTGCTGTCGCGCTTTGAGGCTTCGCGCTGGGCGAAGACGCCCGAAGAGCGGCGATCACTGCTCGCGTTCGCGATCGTTGGCGGGGGACCGACCGGGGTGGAGCTGGCAGGTGCGTATGCCGAGCTGATACGTCTCGTGCTTCGCAAGGATTTCAGGGACCTGGACCTGAGCGAGGTCCGTGTGGTGCTGCTGGAAGCGGCGGACACGCTGCTCGCACCATTCCAGCCACAGCTGCGCGCCGCGGCCAAGCGGTCGCTCGAGAGCAAGGGCGTGGAGGTGAAGCTCGGAGCGCGGGTGGCCGACATAAATAAGGACGTGGTCCGGCTCGCCGGCGGCGGAGAAATTCAGGCGAGCACGGTGATCTGGACGGCGGGGGTGCGCGCGTCGGAGGTGGGCGCAGCTCTTGGCGTCGAGGTCGGCAAGCAGTGGCGTGTCAAGGTGGCGCCGACGCTGCAGGTGCCTGGGCATCCTGCGGCCTTCGTCATCGGGGACCTCGCCGCTGCCACCGATGGGGAGACGCTGCTGCCAATGCTGATTCCGGTGGCAATGCAGGAGGCGAAGCAGGTGGCGCGGACGATTGCCGACATGGTCCATAACGGCGGCGCGACACCGTTTCGTTATCGCGATCCCGGGATCATGGCGACCATCGGCCGCAACTCGGGCGTGGCGCAGCTGGGGCCGGTGCATCTGTCCGGGTTCCTCGGCTGGTGCATGTGGCTGGTGGTGCATCTGGTGAACGTGGTCAGCTTCCGAGCCCGCATCCTCGTGCTCATCAACTGGGCCTGGGACTACCTCTTCTATGACCGGCCCGTGCGATTGATCGTGGCCGCGCGGGAGGACCGGCGGAGTTAGTCGCCGCGGACCGATACTTGTCCGGCGAATGACTCTGCGCTACCGGGGTGCGTCGCTCGTCGCCGTGGTCGTGCTGCTGACGGGATGCGGAGGCCTGCAGCCGGAGGATCCTGGCCTCGCGCTGAAGCAGGGTGCCTCCGCCATCGCCGGCTTGAAGACCGTGACCGCCACGCTGAAGGTGACCAAGGGCACGATCTCGTTCCAGGGATTCGCGCTCGTTTCAGCGACCGCGGCGATCCGGCTGCCTGACGTCAGCGACACCGTGTACCTGGTGCGCGAGCAGGACCTGCAGATCGGGCTCGAGGTGGTGATCATCCAGGGCCACGTTTTCCTGAAGCCGCCGTTGCTGCGGTTCGAGCCGCTGACCGCCGAGCAGGCGACGGACATTCCCGACCTCGCGCGGCTGTTCGACACCCAGACCGGTCTGCCGGCGGTAATCCCGCAGGGCCGGAGTCCGAAGTACCTCGGTGCCGAAACCATCGACAACGTCGACTCGCATCGGGTCGAGGCGACCTACACGGGCGAGCAGGTGAAGGGCATGCTGGCCCAGCTGTCGGCGCAGGGCGATGTCGCCGCGGTGATCTGGGTCGGCGGGTCGGACCACTACATCCGCAAGGCGGTCCTCACGGGCAAGTTCGGAGACAACGGCGCCGACGCGACGGTCGAGGTCGACCTGAAAGGTTTCAACGGGTCGGTGACGATCGCGTCTCCCGGCCGCACGGCGTAGTCGTGCCCAGCGCCCTTAACAGGCTTGGTTGTGCTCCCTCGCCCGAGGTCCTACGGTCGAGGCGGCACGGTGAGAATGGGCTTTGGGGGAGGGAAAGCCCACCGGGAGAGGGAGGGCCCAGCCAGGGGGCTGCTTATTGGCCGGCGGCGCCCCGGTGACGAGCGTTTCGGGGCCTTCCTCGCAAGCATCGTCTGCATCGGCCCCGGCAAGCAGCAACCGCGCGCTGCTGCTCGGGCTTGCCGGCGCGGGGCTCTTCATCGCCGCGATGGACGCCTACGTCGTGGTCACCCTGCTGCCGGCGATGATCGCGGACGTCGGCCTGACCGTCGACCGTATCGAGCAAGCGACGCCGCTCGTGACCGGATTCCTCGGCGGGTACGTCGTCGCGATGCCGCTGCTGGGCGCCTACTCCGATGTCCGCGGGCGCGCTCCCGTCTACGTTGCGTGCCTGGCTGCATTCGCTGTCGGATCCGTGATCACCGCGACCGCCGGACTGTGGACCTTTGCCGGGTTGCCCTGGTTGATTGTGGGCCGCGTCCTGCAGGGACTCGGGGGAGGCGGCCTGGTGCCGCTGACCCTGGCGATCGCCGCCGACCTCTATCGCGATAGCCGTAGGACCGTCGCGCTCGGATCGGTCGCCGGCTTGCAGGAGGCCGGCAGCGTCTTCGGACCGCTTTACGGCGCGACCCTCGCCGCCGCGGCAGCGTCCGCAGGTGGATGGCGATTTGTTTTCTGGTGCAACGTGCCTCTTGCGGCTGTCTGTGGCACGGGTCTGTATCTGCTGCATCGCAAGCTTGAGCCAGGCACAAGAACCGCCCCACAGCAAGGCAGCATCGATTGGATCAGCGCCGTGCTGCTCGGCGCCGGACTCGGTTTGCTCGTGTTCGCCCTCTACCCTGACGATCCAGCGAATCGCGCGACGGGCAGCCTCTTCATCCCCGCGGGACTTGCGAGCATCGTTGTGCTCGGCGCTTACGCGTGGCGCCAGTTAAGACAGATCGAGCCCCTCATCCCGCGTCCGTTGCTGCGGAGCCGGCAGTTCATCGGCTCGAGCATCGCCAACCTCCTGATCGGCGGCGCGCTGATGGTGGCCCTCGTGGATGTGCCCCTGCTGGGCAGGCTCGTCTTCAGCCTCAACCAGCTGGACTCCGGGCTGCTGCTGACTCGATTTCTGGTCGGCGTACCTGTCGGCGCAGTCCTCGGCGGGCTTATGGCAAGACGGGTGGGCGGCTGGCAGACGGCGATGCTCGGCATCGCCATCGCAGCGATCGCCTTTGTGCAGATGTCCACCTGGCAGACCACCGAGCTCGACCTGAAGCTGGGCCCGTTGCGCCAGGCCGATCTTGCGCTCGCGGCGTGCGGGCTGGGCTTCGGCATCGTGATCGCCCCACTCGCGGCCGCGGTCCTCGACCTGACGCGCGCCGAAAATCACGGCCTCGCCTCGAGCCTGGTCGTGCTGGCTCGAACACTCGGCATGTTGATCGGCCTCTCGACGCTCACCGCCTTTGGGCTGCATCGGTTCCACCAGATACTCGGCACGCCCCAGCTCAACGATCCGACTGTCAAGGAACGGGTCGACCACCTGGCCAGGCTCGTGGCCGCGGCGTTTTTGCAGGAATACCGCGAGATATTTGGCATCGCCGCTGCGCTCTGCGTGCTGGCGGGCCTGGTGATCTTCATCACGCTCGGTCCGCGGACCTATCGCTTCTCGGCCACCGCCAGCAGATAGGAATGGTGGTAGCGAAACGCGTCGTCGGGGTCGCCCAGGCTGTCCATCGCCAGCTCGACGTCGTCCTCCAGCTCGGCCCGGTAGCGCGGGCCCAGTGACTTGATCAAGGTGTAAGGAAGGGGACCGGCGCCGGCCATCAGCTCGGTCCATTCACGCGCGTTCCGCGTCCGTCCTCCGGTCACCATCTCGGTCATGGTCGTGACCTCGAAGCCGGCCTCGCGCAGCAGGCCGGGGAGAACAGAGGGCTCTCCAAAGCGCGCCCGCTCGGAGCTGAACCTGGGCAGGCTCAGGTAGTGGCGCCTGGCAAGCGGGGCCAGCCCCTGGAAGAAGAGATTCTGCGCGGGAGTGCTGAGGCTGCGGCGCAGACATGAGACAGCGAGCCGGCCGCCCTTGCGGAGCACGCGATTGGCTTCGTCGAGGGCGGTGAACGGGTCCGCCAGGTAGGCGAGCGCCTCCCCCATGGTGACCAGGTGGAACGTGGCGGGCTTGAACACCAGGTGCTCGGCGGCCATGCCGAGAAACTGGGTGTTGGTGCTCTTGCGTGAGCGCGCGATGGACAGCATTCGGTCCGAAAGGTCGATCCCTATGACTGCTCCGGGCCTGACCTTGGCCGCCACCTCGTGGGCGACCAGGCCGGTGCCGGTGCCCACGTCCAGGGCGTGCTCGCCCTTTTTTGGCTTTGCGATCTCGACAAGGCGGGCAGCGACCCGGCCGTGCTGGCCCTGGGCCCAGCCGTCGTAACCAGCGGCGACCTGGTCGAAGAAGTCGACCAGATGGTCGACCATCTCGTCGGTGGCGTCCGGGTCCATCAGGGCCGTGGGTAATCCTCCGCGAGGACCATCAAGGGCCCCGTAATCACACCGTTCACTGTTTTCTCAGACCCGCGGGGCACCCTGATAGGATGCTAGCTCGTCGCTCAATCGGGACCGCTAATTAACCGGTTTATGGCGCAAGACGGTACACCGCGTGAGTTGAGTGATGGCAAGCCCGACCGAACAACTGGAGGAACCCAACATGGCCCAAGCCGAAAAAACCACTAGCCATTCCGCTGGGACGGCCCAGAACGGCGGCACCAACGTCGTCACCCTCGGGGCCCAGGACTCGCTGCACGGACGCCTGGAGATCCACGGCGATCTGCGCATCCATGGCACCGTCGAGGGCGAGCTGAAGGTAAGCGGCGACGTCGCCGTCGAGTCGACCGCCAACGTTTCGGCCACGATCGAGGGCGGGAACGTGTCCGTGCGAGGCCAGGTCAACGGCAACGTCAGCGCCAAGCGCCGCCTGACCCTGGGCGGGTCCGGCAGGCTCAACGGTGACGTGCGCGTGGGCAGGCTGACCGTCGAAGACGGCGCGACGCTCAACGGCAACGTCGCAATGACCAGCGGCGAGAAGTAGCGGAGCTAGCACCCCCTCCTAGCCTCCCCACGCGGTGGGGAGGGAGCGGAGCCAGCACCCCCTCCTAGCCTCCCCACGCGGTGGGGAGGGAGCGGAGCCAGCACCCCCTCCTAGCCTCCCCACGCGGTGGGGAGGGAGCGGAGCTTGCACCCACTCCTAGCCTCCCCACGCGGTGGGGAGGGAGCGGAGCTTGCACCCACTCCTAGCCTGCCCACGCGGTGGGGACGGACTGGGAGGCGGCTCCTGACTCGGCGCGTTCGATGGACGGCAGCACGACCGTCTCGATGTAGCGCCGCATCGAGTCCATCGCCAAGCGGACGATCCGCCACTCGAGCTCCTCGAACTGCGCCTGCGCGGCGTTGAGCGCCTCGAGGCGCGTGCGCCAGAACGCCGGATCGACATTGAGTCCGGGCAGCAAGGGCACGGCAGACGGCTGTGGCGGAGCCAGCGCATCCGGCGGTACGGGCGGTACGGGCGCCGCGGTCTCGGCCGGCTCGCTCGACGATGGCAAGAGCAACGCCGGCAGCTCCGAAGCCGGCCGCGTGCCGGCCAGGAAATACCAGGACGCCACGACGAGCGCAGCCACGACAACGACCTCGGCCGCGACCATCCAGGTGATCGGTTTGCGTATGAGATGGCGCATACGCCGAGCCTAGGAAGGCGGCGGTCGAATAAGAACCCAGCCAGTTAAGAGCGGGGCAGGCCCCTCAGCGCTTGAACGCCGCGCTCGATCGTCGTCAGCTTCTTCGGAAAGCTGAAGCGAATGTGCTTCCGCCCCAGCTTCGGGTCGTGATAGAAGCTCGACCCCGGCACGGTGGCCACGGCGACCTGCTCGATCAGGTGACGCGCCATCGCGACGTCGTCCTCGAATGGAAAGGCGCCGATGCCGGCCATGACGTAGTAGGCACCCGCCGGCGAAGGCGCTTCGAAGCCGCACTCGTTGAGGCCGGCGACTATCGCGTCGCGGCGTTCGATGTAGTCGCCACGCATCTCTACATAAAAGGACGAGGGAAGCTCCAGCGCCGCCGCGACTGCCATCTGTAGCGGATGCGCGGCTCCGACCGTAAGAAAGTCGTGCACCTTGCGAATGCCGTAGCTGAGGACGGGCGGCGCGATGATCCAACCCACGCGCCAGCCGGTCACCGAGTAGGTCTTGCTCGCGCCGCTGATGGTGATGGTCCGCTCGGCCATGCCCGGCAGCGTCGCGATGCTGACGTGCTCGCCCGTGTAGACGAGATGCTCGTAGATCTCGTCGGTGATCGCGATCGCGTCGTGATCGATGCAGAGGCGCGCGATGTGCTCGAGCTCCGAGCGCGCGTACACCTTGCCCGTCGGATTGTGCGGCGTGTTGATGATGATGGCGCGCGTGTTGTGAGTGAACGCCGCCGCCAGCTCATCGGGATCGAAAGCCCAGTCCGGCGGCCGCAGCGCCACGTAGCGCGGAACCGCGCCGCTCAGGATGCAGTCCGGTCCGTAGTTCTCATAGAAAGGCTCGAAGATGATCACCTCGTCGCCTGGGTCGACTGCAGCGAGCATCGCGGCGATCATCGCCTCGGTCGCGCCGTTCGAAACCGTCACCTCTTTGCCCGCGTCGACCTCGCGTCCCCACGCGGCCGATTGCGTGCGGGCCACCGCCTCGCGCAGAGGCGCCGCGCCCCAGGTTGTCGCGTACTGGTTGTGGCCGTCGCGCAACGCCTTGACGGCCGCCTCGACGATTCGTGGGTCGGTGTCGAAGTCCGGGAACCCCTGGGCAAAGTTGATCGCGCGCTCGGGCCCGTTGAGCTCGAGGTTCTGCCGCGTCATCTCTCGGATGACGGACTCGGCGAAGCTCTCGGCCTTCAGCGACAGCCGAGCCGCAGGCTTAGTGCCCAGGATCCGCTCGCTCCAGGTGTATGTCGGTGCTCGAGCACGAGAAGCATCGCTCGGGCCGCTCGAGCCCGCGCTCCCAGCGCCCGCATACGTTGCACGTCCATCGGGTCCTGGCGAAGAAGTCGAGCACGTCCGAGCGGCTCAGCAGGCCGACCATCTTGCCCCGCTTGATGACGGGCACCCGCCGTATGCGCTCGCCGGCCATGAGCCGCGCGGCCTCGTCGATCCCCGTGTCCTCGGTGACCGAGATCACGTGCGGGCTCATGATGTCGCGCGCGACGGACCCCTTCTTGGTGAAGACGTCGACCTCTGAGACGATGCCGACGACGAGTCCGTCGCCCGCCACCACCGGCGCGCCGGTGATGCGCTTGCTCATCAGCGTCTGCGCGATCTCGTCGACCGACGTGTCTTCCTTGAAGGTGATGACGTTGCGGGTCATCACCTCTTTGACCGGGATCATGAGTGTTCGAGCAGTTTAGCCACCGTTCCGAAGTTGGCGTTGCCGCCGCTGAGCAGCAGCCCCGTTCTCCCCGAGGGCAGCTTGCCCGCGAGGTACGCGGCCAGCGGGAGGCACCCGGTCGGCTCGAGCGCCAGCCGCAGGCGCGTCCAGGCGATGCGCACCGCTTCGCCGATCTCCTCCTCGGTCACGGTCACGATCGCGTCGACGAGCCGGTTGGCGAACATCACCTCGAAATTACGCCCGCCGATCGCCGTGGTGCGAACGCCGTCGGCAAGCGTCCTGGGTGATGCAGGAAGCGACTGGATGGTGCCCGACTTCCACGTCCGGTATGCGTCATCGGCCTGCTCCGGCTCGACGCCGATCACCTTCATCGAGGCGCTGTGAGCGCGGCCTGCGATCGCCGTTCCGGACAGCAGCCCCCCGCCCCCGACCGGCGCGGCAAGCACCTCGAGGTCCGGAGCGTCTGCGAGCAGCTCCATGGCAGCGGAGCCCTGGCCGTGGATCACGTCCCAGTCGTCGAACGGATGGACGAGCGTGTACTTGTTCTCAGCCATGACCTCGCGCAGGCGCGCCTCGCGGTTGGCGAAGGTGATGCCTTCCTGGATGACCTCCGCGCCAAGGGCGCGCGTCGCGGCCACCTTCGCCGGGTTGGCGTCCTCTGGAATGAGAATCAACGCGGGAATGCCCACCGTTCGTGCGGCGAGCGCCACCGCCTGCGCATGATTGCCCGAGCTCACGGCGATGACGCCGCGAGGGCGTTCTCGGTCCATCAATGACAGCACCGCATTGAATGCTCCGCGCGGCTTGAAGGAGCCGGTCACCTGAAAGCACTCGGGCTTCAGTCGCAGGTGCGGGTCGAGCTCGGTCGTCAGGACAGGCGTGCGGCGGACGTACGGCTTGATGCGATCCGCGGCCCCGCGCACCGCGGCGAAATGCTCGGCCAGGAAATCGCTCACACGCGAGCCGTTTCTTTCTCGCGCGCCGCTTGCGGGAGCGGCGCTGGACGCCTGCGCATGTTTGTCAGCACGATGCCGAAAAGGATCACGACCATGCCCGCGACAGTCGGCAGGCTCAGCGACTCTTGCAGGAGCACAACGCCCCAGAAGACCGCGGTTATCGGAATGATGAACGTGACACCTGTCGCGCGCACCGGACCCAGCGTGTTCATCGTGTAGTAGTAGAGCAAGTACGCGATGCCGCTTCCGCCAATCCCGAGGGCTAGAACGGCGGCCATGGAAAGCCAGGCAAGGTGGACGGCAGGCAGCGTGGGAATTGCAAGCGGAAAGACGATCGCCGCAGACGCGATGAGCTGTCCGAGGCTCTGCTCGTACACGTTCCAGCCGCGCATCCTCGTCCGCTGGTACAGAGCGGAGACCGAGTAGGACATCGAGGCCACCACGACCGCCAGCGCGCCGAGCAGGTTGCCTGAAAGCCCGTGCGTGACGATGTCCGGCAGGACCAGGATGACAACGCCGGCAATTCCGATCAGAACGCCGGTGTAATTGAGCAGGCTGGGTCGCTCGGCGGGGATCACCCAGAAGATGAAGATTGCCACCCACAAGGGGGTGGTCGCGTTCAGGATGCTCGCGAGGCCGCTCGAGATGATCCGCTCGCCCCACGCGATGGCCACCCATGGAATCACGGCGTTGGTGATCGCCATGATCGCGAACGGGATGAGGCGGCTCCTCAGCCCGCCGCCGAACAGCGAGCGACCGGTCAGTTTCATGATCACAGCGAGCGCGGCGGCGCCCGATGCCGCCCTTATGAACACGAGCACGGTCGGGCTCATGTCCTGGACGCCGAGCTTGAAGAACAGGAACGACAGGCCCCAGATCAGCCCGAGCCCGATGAACGCGATGTACGGCAGGAACCGGCGCTGAGATTCAGACACGCGTCGGCCAGTCGTCGGACGAGAGCACCAGCGTGACCGGGCCGTCGTTCTCGATGCTGACCCTCATGACTGCTCCAAAGCTTCCGGTCTGCGCCCGTATTCCGCGTTCGCGAAATCGCGCGACGAACGCCTCGTAAAGCTCTTCGGCACGTTTAGGATCGCCGGCGCCGAGCAGGCTCGGCCGGCGGCCGCGGCTCATGTCGGCGAACAGCGTGAACTGCGACACGATCAGGGCTTCGCCCTTCACATCGATGAGGCTCAGGTTCATGCGGCCTGCATCGTCTGCGAACACGCGCAGATCGATGAGCTTGTCCGCCATGCGCCGCACGATCGTCTCGTCGTCATCAGGTCCAGCACCCACCAACAACACCAGACCCGGTCCAATGGTTGCAACCTTCCTCGCGCCGGCCTCCTCCCAGCTCACCGAGCCCGAGGCCGCCCGCTGCGCGACGATCCTCACCCGCGCTTTAGTCGATTTTCGGGCCGAACTGGGGCTCCGCCTTGATCAGTGAGTCGATGTAGCGGAAGCGTTCGTACCTGCGTCGTAGCAGCTCTTCGCCCGACAACTCGAACAATGGCTGCATGTGGCGCTGCAAGGCCGCGTCCAGGGCTGCGGCCGCGGCGTCGTGGTCGGCCCGCGCGCTGCCTTCGGGCTCCCGCACCACCTCTTCCACCACACCCATCGCCAGGATCTCGCGCGATGTGATCTGCAGCTGCTCCGCGGCCTCGACCTTTCGGGAGTTGTCCCGCCACACGATCGATGCGGCGGCTTCGGGAGACGCGACCGAGTAGATCGAGAACTCCAGCATGATCACGCGGTCGGCCACGCCCATCCCGAGCGCGCCTCCGCTGCCGCCCTCGCCGATCACAGCGGCGACGATGGGAACGGGGATCTGGAACCACTCCATGATCGCGCTGGCGATGGCCGACGCGATGCCGCGCTCCTCGGCGCCTGCGCCTGGATACGCGCCTGGCGTATCGATGAGCGAGACGATCGGGAATCCGAACTTGGCCGCGTGGTGCGCCAGCCGGATCGCCTTGCGGTAGCCCTCGGGGTGCATCATCCCCCAGTTCCGCTCCACGCGCTCCTTCAGCGAGCGGCCCTTCTGGTGGCCGAGGAACATCGTCGTCCGTCCGTGCCATCGCCCGATGCCCCCGACCAACGCGGGATCGTCCGCCGTCAACCGGTCTCCGTGCAGCTCGACGAAGTCAGGCGCCAGGCGCTTGATGTAGTCCAGCGAGTAGGGCCGTTCCGGGTGACGCGCCAGCTCGACGACGTCCCAGACGCTCATGTGTAGAGCTCCAGGAGGTGCGCGAGCAGCGGGCGAAGCTCTGTGCGCGGCGCGACGAGGTCCACCTGCCCGTGCGAAAGCTGGAAGTCGGCGCTCTGGAATCCGGGCGGAAGGTCCGCATACGTCGCCTGCTTGATCACTCGCGGGCCTGTGAAGCCGATGGCGGCGCC
>Ga0066710_100003992_pt1 | contig 12858 bp, 15 predicted proteins | sample GraSoiAngelo_159_FD_79666 | JGI IMG/M metagenome (GOLD analysis project Ga0066710, IMG submission 79666) | Grasslands soil microbial communities from the Angelo Coastal Reserve, California, USA - 14_1009_16_40cm | ecosystem: Environmental > Terrestrial > Soil > Grasslands | place: USA...
CTCGAAGGTTTAAGCGCAAGGTGCGCACCGACATGCTTGGGATATACGCATCCCTCGACGATTGCGAGATCGCCGTGCAATTGATTGACGTCAGGCGCCCAAAATACCCAGACGTAATTTTCGGAATGGAAGTTCTGCTGAAACTCAACAAACTCAAAGAAGCTCAAATGCTGGCAAGTCACTGCGCGAAAGCGCTTCGCAGTACAACAGACCGCTTCGAGCAAAGCGTGCGTTTAACTGGCCTCGGGGAGTATTACTCAGGTATTCAGCGCTGGGATGATGCATTGGCGGCCTGGGAACACATGCCGCCGGAGCAACCGTTTAGACGCGATGCACTGAACGGCATCGTTCAAATTCATCTTGCTAACGCGTTGCACGCCGCAAACACGCGGGCTTCAACTGCTGTCGGAACTGAAAGAAAATCCCGATAAAGAGAGTGAACTGATCGTGCCCGGAAACGACTTAGCGCTGACGCGCGATGCTGAAAAAGAACTGGTGAAATTCAAACGTCGAATCGAGAAGCTTCCACCTGAAAAAGCGCGGAAAGAGCTTGGCGTACTGACGGAAGCGAATTAACTATTCGCGCAAGGGACGGCGCAGCGTTGAGGCTGCTCAGTGATGGTCGAGGTAGCGGTCTTTGGTGACCATGAAGAATCTATTTTCGCAATTTAAAAAACTATTCGCCGAATTATCTTGATCCTCAAGAAAACTACACAACCGAGTGCTTAGCCGCATGTCTAATGCTCAGCTCGAAGGTTCGCAGGGTAGTAATAGAGTATTTGGTGGGCGATGACAAGGTCGCCGTCGAGTCATCAGAACTCGAGGTCGCAACACAGGAACCGATTGAAGATGGATATGTAGATTTAGTTCTCCAGCAGAATGGGAGATTTGTTATTGCCGTTGAAGTCAAGGTCAATTCGCCTGAAGATTGCGATCATCATCGCAACCAACTTCGGAATTACAGAAAGTGGCTTGACAAGCGCGAGCCGGTTGGACGCCTGTTCACTCTGGTACGCAATGAGGATGATGCATTTCAATCTCAGAAATACGGAGCGGACGGACGACGAACTTGGTTCGGACCGTACAAGCGGTTTCAAACCATGTTGCGGGACAATGACCTACACGATGTGGAGTCCAGCCTCATCAAAAATTTCTGCGACTATTTGGAAAGCGAGGCAATCGTGAGTACATATGAGGTCACAGACCTGCTCTCCTATGCCGCAGGTCTGAAAGCGCGCAATGCTGTCAGTGGTATATTTAACCAAATTGCTTCGCGTCTTAAGTCCGATGCATTCGCGACCACTTCTATCGAAGACAGAAAGGACTATTGGCCGCAACTTAGAATTCAGCACCCTCGTTGGAACAAGATTTTCGGTAGTGGGAATAATGAAAAAATCTCTCTTTGGTTCTGTGTACCCGGAATTTGGGAAGCACAAAAATACGCTTTCTTTCCCTTCCATAGAACTCTGGCATCAGCTACATGAAAATGACTGGCGTCTTGCAAGATCAAAGCTTTCAAATTGGCTGGCTGCATTACAATCGAGGAACTTTACATGGGCCGTCTACGAGAGGGGTTGGAATAGGTTTCGGCAGAATCTGGCAGCGGGGGAAATTACAAGCGAACCAAAGAGAATTGCTGCGGAAAGAGAGAAGGACGTGATTGCTCTCAATCCGAGCCTACTCCAGAGCGAAGATGGGTTGCTCAATCTGCTGGTGAAGCTAATCAAAGAGTACGCCAACACCGTCGACTCGCTTGGGTCGTAAGCGTTATCACTTCGCCGTCGGCAATCCGATTGCTTTCCAGGCTTTGAAGCCGCCGGCCATGTTGCGGGCGTTTTTGTAGCCCATCTTTTGCAGTCTTTCGGTGGCGAGCGCGCCGCGGCCGCCACCGCCGCAATGACAGATGATCATTGCGTCCGTGTCGGGCACTTTTTCTTCGATGTCGAGCTCGATGGTGCCGCGACTCAGGTGCATCGCGCCGGGAATGTGGCCTTCGTCCCATTCGTCCTTGTCGCGAACGTCAACGATCACTGCTTCGCCGCTTTTTAATTTCGCGGCGGCATCTTGCGGCGAAATCTCGGTGATGTTTTTCTTTGCCTCGGCGACCAATTTTTCGAAACGATCGTGCTTTGCCATAGAGATTTCTAACCACTATGGACGCAGAACTGCGAAGCCGCAGACAAAGGTAATTCAGGCTTCCAGCCTGACAGGTCGTGCAGGCTTCCCAGCCTGCTCATTGGCGACCAGGCAGGATGCCCGTTTGACGAGACAGGCAGGATGCCTGTGTTACGCCACGCGGCCACGTCTTCTTCGTGTCCATTAGTGTTCATTCGTGGTTTAAGATTTCATTCGTAGCGCAGGGCTTCGATGGGATCGAGCGCGGCGGCTTTGCGCGCGGGATAAAAGCCGAAAAACACGCCAACGGCCGCGCTGAACAAGAACGCAATCGCGATCGAGCCGATCGATATCAGCGTCGGCCAATGAGCGTAGATCGACAACACGCTGGACGCGCCGATGCCGCAGATGATCCCAATCAGGCCGCCAACCGAACTCAGCGTCACGGCTTCAATCAAGAACTGCGTGAGAATGTCAGTGCCGCGCGCACCGACGGCCATGCGTACACCGATCTCGCGCGTCCGCTCGGTTACGCTTACGAGCATGATGTTCATGATGCCGATCCCGCCCACGACCAGCGAGACGCCGGCAATTGCGCCGAGCAGGACTGTCATCACCCGTGAAGTTGCGGTGGCTGCTTCGGCAATTTCCTGCTGCGTGCGCACGGTGAAATCGTCGTCGCGACCGGGACGAATGTTATGTCGTTGTCGAAGCAACGAGATAATTTGCTGTTGCGCTGGTGCGATCTGGGCTGGGTCGTCGATTTGCACGTTGATGTTTCGCAAGGTGGTGCCGCCGATCACGCGTTTCATCGCACTCGTGTACGGCATGACGACGATGTCGTCCTGATCGACGCCCTGCGGGCTCAAGCCTTTGGGGGTGAGCACGCCGGTGATCGTGAACGGGACGTTTTTGATCCGCAAAATCTGGCCGATTGGATTTTCGTTGCCGTAAATCTGGGTCGCGGTTGTGCGGCCAATCACGCAAACCTTGTTCGCGCTTCGCACATCTTGCGGCGTGAACGGTGCGCCGTCGGACAGCGGCCACTGCCGAATATCGAAGTAGTCTGCTGATTCCCCGAAAATCCGAGTGAACCAGTTTTGATTCCCGGCGGCAGCCTGCGTGGTTGAGACAACTTCTTCGCTCACGCCGATGACGCTGGGCACTTCGCGCCGGATCGCTTCGGCGTCTTCGATCTTCAACGTGCCAGCGCCGCCCCATCCGGTGCGAATTCCACTCGACGTCGTGCTACCGGAAAAAATCAGAATCACATTTTGTCCGAGGCTGGCGATCTGCGCTTCCACCTGCGCCTTTGCGCCGTTGCCGATCCCGACCATGGCGATCACTGCGCCGACACCGATGATGATGCCAAGCGCAGTCAGCACCGAACGCATTTTGTTTCGGCGCAGCGCGCGGTAGGCGACGTGAAATGTGGGCGCGATTCGCATCTGTTCGTTACATCGCTAAAAACGTTACATGGTTACATGGGTGTCCGGTGCGCCCTCGCCGCGGCGAGCAGGCTCTGGCCGCGCCCTACCATTTTGTTGAATCTGGGCCGCTGCCTCGAAGCGCTGCGTGACCAAATGATCGTCGAGGATAACTCCGTCGCGCATGATGACGTTGCGCTGCGCGTAGGCGGCGATGTCCTGCTCGTGAGTCACCATGACAATCGTGATTCCGCGCTCGTTGAGTTGTTGAAAAATCGCCATGATCTCGACACTGGTCCGGCTGTCGAGATTACCGGTCGGCTCATCGGCGAGCAACATCTCGGGATCATTGATCAACGCGCGCGCGATCGCCACCCGTTGTTGCTGGCCGCCAGAGAGCTGGCTGGAATGATGATCCTCGCGACCGGCGAGGCCGACTGACGAAAGAACGCGATCAGCTTTTTCGCAAAGCTGCGAGTGCGACAAGCCGTGCGCACCGTAAATCAGCGGTAACTCGGCGTTCTCGCGCGCCGACGTGCGTGGCAGCAGATTAAAATTTTGAAATACGAAACCGATTTTGCGATTCCGAACATCGGCGAGCTGATCGCGGTTCAATCCGGAAACGTCTGCAGCATCCAGGAAATAGCTACCGGTCGTCGGTCGATCGAGGCAGCCGAGGATATTCATCAGCGTTGATTTCCCGGAACCGCTCGCGCCCATGAGCGCGACGAATTCGCCACGTTTGATTTCGAGCGATACACCGCACACAGCGGGCACTTCCATCTCGCCGGTGCGATAAGTTTTGTGCACGTCCACCAGCCTAACGAGCGCACCGTTTTTCATACCGCTTGGTTCTTACTCTTGCTCTTGCTCATGCTCATGCTCTGAAGTATTGGGAAAGAAAAATTAGAGATTCCTCCAGCCTTCGCATAAAGCTACGGCTTGGCAGGCGACTTCGCTCGGAATGACATAAACCATCATGGAAACCGGCGCGGGCCGCCAAAGGGATTTGCAGGAGTCGATGATCTGGCGGCTGTGGAAGTTAATTCTGCGGTCACAACGCGGTCGCCCTCCTTCAAGCTTTCATCGACTTCGGTCACGACGCCGTCGCTGATTCCTGTTTTAATTTGCACGGGCTTCGGCTGGCCACCGGACAAAACATAGACGGTACGCTCGCTCGTTCGCCGCTGGCGCGCACCGAGGCCACGCGCGCCTGCGGGGGCAGGCGATCGCGATCCCATTTCCGGAGACATCGCTTCCGCCGGCCGATAACGCAACGCTGCGTTCTTAATTTGGAGCACGTTGTCCTTATGTGCGACGATGATTGAAACGTTGGCGGTCATTCCCGGTTTCAATTTCAAATCCGGATTGCTCACGCCGATGACGGTGTCGTAAGTCACGACGTTCTGAACGGTAATCGGCGCGTTGCGCACCTGCACAACTTTGCCGTGGAAGGTGCGCATCGGGAACGCGTCCACGGTAAAATCGACGTCCTGTCCCACTTGTACGACGCCGACATCCGCCTCAGCGACATTCGAGTCGATCTGCATTTTCGTGAGATCATTTGCGATTTGGAAAATCACCGGCGCCTGCAAACTGGCGGCAACGGTCTGGCCGACATCGACGTTGCGCGAGATCACGACGCCATCGATGGGCGACGTGATAGTGCAATGCTCGAGGTCCGCCTTTGCCTTATCCAGCGCGCCTTGTTTGATTTTCACGTTGGCTTCGGCTTGGTGAAGATTCGCCATCGCCTGATCGAGATCGGCTTGAGAAGATGTTTTCCGGGCAAAGAGGTCCTGCGTGCGCTTCGCGTTCACCCTTGCAAGCTCGAGCGCGGCCTGCGCGTTGGCGAGATCGCCTTCGGCTTGAGTGACCGTGGCCTGAAAAAGCGCCGGATCAATCTGCGCGACCACCTGGCCGGCTTTGACCTGCGAATTAAAATCTACGAACAACTTTGCGATGTTCCCCGAGACCTGGCTGCCCACCTGCACGTTCACCACCGGATTGAGCGTGCCGGTTGCGGTGACCGCCTGCGTAATGGGTCCGCGTGTAACGGTGGCAGTCTGGTAAGTTGCAGCGCCACCGCTCCGGAGCTGCCGGACAACAAGCAGGACAATTACCAGCCCGACAATCACGACGAGCCAGGGGAACAAACGTTTCATTTAATCAGCGGTTGACGCGCCTATAGTAAAAGACAGGAGGAGCCGGTGCGGCGTTACATCGAAATATACTCCATCATGCTTCGCAACTCGCTCATTCGCGAGATGAGTTTCAAGGCAAATTTTCTGCTGTGGATGGTGGTGGAGATCCTTTGGTTCTGCGGGCAGATCGTTTTCTTTAGTATCATTTTTGGAAATGTCGATCACATTGGCGATTGGACAAAATGGGAAGTGGTGCTGCTCGTCGGCACTCATCAGATTATCGCGCAACTGTTCCAGGCGTTCTTTTTTGTAAATGTCGCAAACGTCCCCGAGCTGGTGCGCACGGGAAAGTTGGATTCCGTTCTGGTGTTGCCGATCGACAGCCAGTTTGCGGTGTCCACGAAACAATTCGGGCTCGACAGCATCGTAAACGCAGCGCTCGGTGGCGCAGTGGTTTGCGTTTCGTTGTCTAAGTTGGACGTGGTGCCAAATCCGCTTTCTATCTTGCTGTACCTCACGGCGCTTTGCTTCGGCATCGCCGTTCATTATTCCATCATGCTCGGTCTCGCGGCGGTCAGTTTTTGGATCGTCCGCGCGCAGGGACTGGTTTATGGCTATTTCAATTTTCTGAACATCGCGCGTTATCCCGACGTGATTTTCCCGTGGCTTTTCCGGATCATCTTCGGCTGGATCATTCCGGTCGTGATCATTGCGAACATTCCGGCGCGTCTTCTCATCAAATCCTTCGGACAACCCTTTCCGCTGATGTTTCACCTGGTCATCGCATCGACGATTGTTTTTTGGCTGTCCCGGGTTTTCTGGAGATTTGCTCTGCGGCATTACTCCAGCGCGAGCTCGTAAAACAGCCATCTTGGCTGTCTCGTCGATCGGGCATCTTGCCTGAAAACAAAATGCAGGCTGGCAGCCTGCATGACAGAACAGGCACGGGTGCCCTGTGTTACGAAATATCCGCTTGCGCAGTGGACGAAATGTTCTTAATTAGGCGTCCATTTTTCCGGCGTCAGTCGATTACAGGGCGCTTACAGTTATGGCAAAACCAACGAAAAAGAAAAGTTCTGTAAAGAAATCGGCTGCGCGGAAGCCGCGACCGGCGCGCAAGGTCCACGCTAAGAAGGCTCGTTCCCGAAAGGCTATGGCGCGGCAGGCCGGTTCGAAAAAGGCTGCGCGTGGCACGAAGGGCGCGCGCCATTCGGCGAAAGCCAAACGACAGAGCGCGGAGTCGCCAGCGGTTCTGCTGGGGCTGAATCATCGCGAAAAGAGGCTGGATTCGTTCATTCGCAAGCAAAAACAAAAGCTCCTCCAGCTTCGCGATGCCATGGTCGATTCGATGGCCGGTGTGGCCCAGGGCACGCTTCGCTCCCGCGCTGAAGGCAGCGAAGCTTCCGCCTTTGGCATGCACCAGGCCGATGCCGGATCCGACGCCTATGATCGCGATTTCGCGTTGAGTTTGCTTTCGCAGGAACAGGACGCGCTTTACGAAATCGATGAGGCGCTCAAGCGCATCGAACTGGGCACTTACGGAAAGTGCGAAATGTCTGGCAAGCCAATCCCGCATGCGCGGCTTGAAGCGATCCCGTTCGCGCGTTTCACCGTTGAATGCCAATTGCAGTTGGAAAAACAAAGTAAAGCGGCCCGGGTGCGTCCGTCGGTCACCTCTTTGTTCGGCTTGACAGAGGAAGAAGGCCGCGAGGCCGAGGAGGAGGAAGCCACGCCTGCGGAAGTGAAGGAGTGACGCGAATGGCTCAGGAAATTATCACGCTGGAATGCACCGAGGCTAAAGCGCTGGGCAAACCCGTCTCGCGCTACATGACCACGCGAAACAAAAAAAGTCCGCGCACGCCGAATCGTCTCGAGAAAAAGAAATACAATCCATTTTTGCGGCGACACACGTTGCACCGCGAAACCAAATAATCATTGATGCAGCCAAAAACCCCAAAACGCCGTTCCGCGTTCCGCCGCGCGAATCGCCCCATGCCGCGGCGCCGGATCGATATCGCCATCGAAGCGATCGATTACAAGAATCCCGATCTGCTGAAAAAATTCGTGAGCGAAAGCGGGAAGATCCTTCCTCGTCGCGTGACCGGCATGCCGGCGCACCTGCATCGCAGAATCACGCGCGAGATCAAACGCAGCCGTTCCGTGCTGTTGATGAAGTGACAAATTTGGCTCGCGCCAAATTTGTCATCCCGAGCGAAGCCGAGAGATCTCTCAATAAAGGTCGTCGATCACGCTGGTCAGAGGCGGGCGTTTCACAGAAACGCCCTACAACAATTGGGTGTTGAATGTTGGGCGTTGAGCGTTGGACGTTTTCCCGTCATCGCGCCTTCCGGGTTCTTTCGCCTTCCTCGATCAGCTCCCAAAACTCACGCGTCTCGCCCAGTTGCGCGTCTTCGGAGACCGGAAGTTTGCTGCGGAAAAGAAAATCGCGGAACGTGTTTCTGTGTAACACGCGGTGGACCTTGATGCCCTTGTCGGTCTTCGCGAAATAAATCCGGTAATCTTTCGCGCGGTAGCGATATAACTTTTTTCCCTTGCGCTCGATCACGCCGAACCGCTCCGAATCGAGTTGATCCAGGTCTTCGGGGAGGATTTGAAACTCGGTCAGCAACTCAAGCTGCAATTTCTTTGGCAGTGCTGAGATCTCGGCCGCGCTCAGTTCGTTAAAGATGATTTGGAACACCGGCAGAAAAGCTAAAGTGGTTAAAAGTATTACAAAGTTAAATCGTGCTCCGAGGCGACCGTTTAAACAAATACTCGCCGCACCCGCGCGCCGATCCGGGTGATAATCTCCCATGTGATCGTGCCCGCCTTTTCGGCCAGTTCTGTGCAAGGAATTTCCTCGCTCCCATCGTGCCCCATCAGAATGACTTCGTCGCCAACCTGCGCATTGTCGATGTTGCTCACGTCGATCATCATCAAGTCCATTGTTACCCGGCCGATAAGGGCGCAACGCTGCCCGTGTACCAGGACGGCGGCGGTGCGATTGGAAAGATGCCAGGGATAGCCATCGGCATAACCAGCCGACAAGGTTGCGATCCGCATTTTTCTCGGCGTTATGAACGTGCGGCCATAACTGATAGAGCTGCCTTTGGGCATGTCGCGCACGAGTGAAATTCGCGTCTTCCATGTCATCGCCGGCTTGAGCAGCTTCTGAAATTCCGGGAGCGGCGAAATCCCGTAAAGCATGATGCCGGCTCGCACGATGTCGAACGTGGGCGGGTTAAATGCGAGTGCGCCTGCGCTCTGCAAGACGTGCGCCTTGTAACTTCCTGGAACTTCAGCGCGAATCCGCTCGATGATTCTTCGGAATCGGACGAGCTGGCCGCGCGTAAATTTCGCGTCTTCGTTCGAGACCGGCATATGGGTCGAAACGCTGTGAATGTCGATGTTCGGCAACGCCGCCACGCGTTTGAAAACCTCGGGCGCTTCGTTCTCTACGACGCCCATTCGCCCCATGCCGGTGTCGATTTTGAAATTGATCGCTACCGGCCCGAGTTGATCGAACGCTTCCGCTTCTTCGAGACTGGAAATGGTCGGAATAAATCCGCGCCTGGCAATGATCGATCGTTCCTCAGGAGTTGCCGGGCCGAGAATAACGATGGGGTGGGGGAGCGATTCGCGCAGTGCGAGCGCCTCTTCCAGATTGGCGACGCCAAATAGTTGCGCGTCATCGGCCAACGTTTGCGCCACGCCAAGTAACCCGTGGCCGTAGGCATTCGCTTTCACCACCGCGAGCATTTCAGCTGAACCGATCCGTTGCCGCACAATTTTCGCATTGTGCCGCAGCGCGTCGCGGTCGATTTCAGCCCAGCAACGATAAGTTTCCTTCATTTCGGCAAGGTAATGTGCGGCTCGCGCAAATAAATCGGCTCCAGCGGCGGAAAATGAAAACCGCATTGCGGCTTTCGCGCAACTCTGGCCAGCACGAGAGCCGAGGGATAGCGAACCACGACGCGGTCAAATTGCAGGAGCAACTCGGAAGAAAAGGTCGGCATCGTCGGCTCAAGCCTATCGAGTTTCGCTTTTAAGTCCGGCTCAGAGAAAAGCGTGGGGCCTTCAACCAGTTCATTCTCGCGGATGCGCGCGAAGAAAAAAGATTTCCTGCGCGCGTCCCCGATCACGCAATATTCGGGCGCGTCGCATTCCATTGCGCAGGCAGAAGGAAAACCGATCAGACGCGCGCAGGAAGAGAGTTGCAACCCGGTTGCGGCCGAAATGGCGATGCGTGTTCCGGCATATGAGCCTGGCCCAAGTCCCACAATGATAGTCTCCGGAGCGCCAAACTTTTTGATAACGGCGTCGAGGTTTGTGAAAAGAGCGCCGGAATTTTTCCGGTCGTTAGGCCACTCGCGCGCAACCTCGATTTCACCGTCCAGCCAAGCAAGGCTGCCGCGGGCGGCGGAAAGCTCAATGGCAAGGACTTTCATTTCAAGGAGTGACGGTTTCCCAACCGTCACGTTTACCTCGACGGCTTGGAAGCCGTCGTTCCTTGTCAGTCGTTCCTTGGAAGGTAATCGCGCGCTGATTTTCCGATTTCACCTCAAACAAAATCCAGCGCGCATGCTGCGGAATAAATTCGGGAAAGCGATCGGCCCACTCGATCACTGAAACGCCGTCACCAAAAAGGTAATCATCCAGGTCAAGCCGCGCGACAGATTGTCGATCTTCCAGGCGAAAAAAATCGAAATGGTAAACTGGCGATCGCCCCGCACGATACTCGTGCAGGATGGTAAACGTCGGGCTGGTCACTTCGGCGCGGCTTCCCAACCCGGCGACGATGCCTTTGACGAACATCGTTTTACCGCTCCCCAAGTCTCCCTTAAGAGCCAAAATCGATCCGGTATCGACATCCTCCGCAAACCGGCGCCCAATTGCCTCGGTTTCAGCTGGGCTGTTGGAAATGAACGTAGCCACGGGGCAGAAGTTGATGGTCTTTAGTTAAGAGTTGAGAGAGGGAGCCAATTCGAGTAAGCGGTAATTTCGGAAATTTTTTTCCCCATTCTCGTTCTAGCCGGTTCTTGTCGCGCGGTGAAATGGCGAAGAGCAACTCATAATCTTCGCCCTCCGAAATTGCGTCGTCGGCTGTAGCCCCGCGGGCAAGGGGCAGCTTTTCCATCTCGATTTCAAATCCGACCTTACTCGCGCGCGCGAGCCGCGGAAGATCGGTCCCCAGCCCGTCGCTTAAATCCATCATCGCGTGTATGGGAAAATTTTTCGTTAACCAGCGGGACTCAGCAATTCGCGGCATGAATCGCAAATGCTTTCGTTTGAGTGCGCCCCCGAGCCGGCCGGTAACGAAAAGATCATCGCCCACCTTGCCGCCGCGGCGCGATGCCCAGCGGCCTCTTTCGACCCAGCCAACAACGCTTGTCGAAATAGCAATTGGCCCTGGCGTGCTGCTTGTCTCTCCGCCGACCATGCTCACTTTGAACCGCGTGGCGGCCTGGTACAGGCCGCGATAAAGTTCTTTCACCCACGCGACCTCCGTTTGTTTGGGAGCCATAAGCGTGATCAGCGCAAATTGAGGCTCGGCTGAAGTGGCGGCAAAATCGCTGAGCGGGCGCATCATTGCTTTCCATCCCACGTCCAGTGCGTTCGTTCCCCGCAAGAAATGCACGCCTTCGACAACGCAATCGGTCTTAAGCACGAGAAGCTTGCGGCGATCCGGCGTTTCCACGACAGCGCAGTCGTCTCCCGGACCTGCGGCGACTGTTCTTGCAAAGGGAAGATCGAACCAAAGCTGATCGAGCAACCGGTCTTCGCCCAGGTCGCCAAGTTTCATTGCGAAAGGATTTCTGGAAATGCGAGGATGGTGAGGGTGAGCGAATTGAACAGCGAATGCATGGTCATCGTGACAAGAATGGAACCGCTCCACTCGTAGGCGATCGCGAAACAACTTCCCAGAGCGAACAATGGCGCAAACGAAGGGAAATGCGCGTGCGCTGCGGCAAACAGCAGCGCGCTTAGTATCACGCCAAGGAGACGCCCCAAATAGCGTTTGATCACATTGTAGAGGAAAAATCTAAAGAGAAATTCCTCGATTATCGGCGCGATTGCTACCGCGAAAACGATAATCGCAACCCGCTGCCCGATGGTGCGCGATCCGCTGAAAAACTCGACGATGTTCTGTTTGCTCGAGCCACCCCCAAAAACCCGCTGCGTAACGGTGTCACACAATAAGATCAATGGATAAGCGAAAAAAAGCAGGACCGCTCCGGTGCCTAACACCCGGATAAAACTCATTTCGAAAAACCCGCCTAACGAGCCAACGTCAAATCCGCGGAGCTGGAGAAAAGTTACGATGAAGAGCACCACGAAAACGGTGAGCAGGAAATTCGCCGCAAGATTGCGCGTACTGAACTGGACCGAAGGATGGGAAACGGATGTGCCGATATTCAGCAAAAGGAAAAAGATCAATAGCCCCGCGACTATTGCTTCAGGCAGCCCGAAGGTTCGGCCCCGCGCATCGGTCGTCGCCGATGATCGCGCGCTGATCTGGTGAATCAGAGAAATATAAACGTAAGCGCCGGCAAGAAGGTAAAGGAGGGAGAGAAGGAGTAAGGGAAAGCTGGAAGCGGCTCCGAATGCCGCGAAGAGACTGCCGGATGGCATGCGTTTCTAAAGGACGGTTGGATAACTCCTGCGATTCCCGCTCTTACTACTGCTCTTGCTCATGCTCTACAGAATCCTCATAAAATATTTTTTAACGTCCAACGCCGAACGCCCAACGCCCAACGTCGAACCCAGAGCAAGAGTGAGAGAACGGCGAGCGGTCGCTATGTTTCGCCCCGTCTGCAATCCTCATGGCGCGTAGTAGCTCGGCAGGAAATACGCGCGCCCCGATTCCAGCTGAGGAATGAGCTGCTTCGGAAGCTGGAGTTCGATTTTTGAATCCGTTTCTCCAAATATCCGGAGGAAGCGGCTCAGACTGAAAGGCGGCCCGTACTTCACCACTTTCGCATCCGGCGCGTTGCCCAATTGCTTTGCTTTAGCGAACGCTTCATCCAATTCGCCAAGGCCATCAATTAGTTTGTGTGCGAACGCTTCCTTGCCCGACAGAATTCGGCCATCCGCGATCGTGTTGCGCAGAAGGTCGGCCGGCAGATTTCTCTCCTTCGCCACCACGCCCAGAAACTTGCCGTACGTTTCCA
>Ga0066710_100003993_pt1 | contig 12857 bp, 15 predicted proteins | sample GraSoiAngelo_159_FD_79666 | JGI IMG/M metagenome (GOLD analysis project Ga0066710, IMG submission 79666) | Grasslands soil microbial communities from the Angelo Coastal Reserve, California, USA - 14_1009_16_40cm | ecosystem: Environmental > Terrestrial > Soil > Grasslands | place: USA...
GCCCCAGCGAGAGGTCCTGAGCCACGCCAAAAAGAGGCACCGCCGCGATGGGTTGGATCAGGACGAGGCCATAGAAAACCAGATCCCACAGGCTGAGGACGCGCCGCAAATGCGGCACCGCGGACGCCGCGACCTCGGAATTCACTTCAAGGGGTGCTGAAGATTCGCTCATAGGCGCACGGGACAGGCCGCAACCGCCCCAGTATCTCATGAAACCCGATATGGAGCGTCAGCCTTTCGGGGAATGTTCCAACGTCATCGGAAATGTGGGACGCGCTTTGGAGCGAGGCTGAAGCCCGCCGTCCCAAAACGTAAATCCTTTTGCCACGGGATGCCGGCAGGACCTCACGTCGGCCGCTCCTTCACGCCGTGACACAACGAGTTGACGGCCCCCGGGGAGCGGATTACGATAAACTGTGGGGCCGCAAAGTCGGAAAGGGCTTCAGATGATCGAACCGCAACAGGATCAAGGGCGAAGCGCGCGCAGTCGACTAAGGGTCCGCGCCGAACAGCGATTCGAGCCTCAATCATGAGGACTCAATGGGACGCAGTCGAAAATTACGAACGGGACGGCCTGCTTCCTTCGCGGACATTTTGATTCCGGACAAACTCTATTTTCGCATCGGTGAGGTCAGCGAGTTGACCGAAACGGAACCATACGTCCTGCGCTACTGGGAAAAGGAATTCCCCACCCTGAGACCCGAGAGAAAGTCAAAACAACGTCTCTACCGAAGAAAGGACGTCGAAACGGTCTTCATTATCAAGCGTCTGCTCTATCAAGAGGGATTCACCATCGAGGGCGCGCGGAAGCAATTGAGCTCGAACTCCGAGGAGTTAAAGCAGCAGACGTTGCTCCGCTCCGCGCCAGACGGGATCGAACTGAAGGCGATTAAGCGCGAACTGGAGAGCATATTAACAATACTCTCGCGGAAGTGCTGAAGTTCAAGGAAAGGGAACATGAGCACTCCGAAGGACAGCCCTGAGCTCCGGCTACTTTCGAAGACACCGCGAATGTCATCATGTGCGGGGCTTGCCAAGCAACGTGGCTTTCCGATTCTGGCGGCCACTCTATGCGCGCCCATGATTTTGATGAAGCTTGAGCGGCTGCGGCTTCCCCTGTCTGCGGAATCTGCGGAGCTGACGGTAGAGTTGACGTCGGCGGTTGACGTTTAACCCCTATCACCTGTACTCTATCGCTTGTAACCTTTTCGCTCGGGACGTAGCGCAGCCTGGTAGCGCACTTGCTTGGGGTGCAAGGGGTCGCCAGTTCAAATCTGGCCGTCCCGACCATGACTTCAGCGACGAGTGCCGAGTTGAAAAGCCCGGCTCGTCGTGGTTCTTGTTGCGCGAGTGGCAGGTCAGGGACGAGAGGTCGGTGGCTCATTACTCCCTACTTGTCACTCCTCACCGTGTTTGTCGGGGCGTAGCGTAGCCTGGTAGCGCGCTTGGTTCGGGACCAAGAGGTCGGAGGTTCAAATCCTCTCGCCCCGATTTAATATCCCCCTAGACTTCAATACCTTCCGGCTATTTTCCGTCGAGTGCTCTCAGCTGTCCAGAGGTCACTGTGCTAAGAATGTGATGCTGGAGAGTGCCGAAGAGGGCTTCGTTTGCCCGATTCATGGCGTCACGGACTTCTTCAACCATGCCCAGCTGATAGTGCCGTTTGGTCTCCGCACTGGAGTGTCGCATGGCCTTCGTGACGACAGCGTCGGAGGCCACCCTCCCTACCCGAGTGCAGAAGTTGTGCCGCAGGTGGTAGATCGGGAAGTGCGAAATGCCGGCGCGCTTCACTGTGTTCCGCCAAGCCGTCTTCACGCTTCGAATGGGCCTGGTTGGATCCTTCGGGCTTGGAAACACGAAATCGCTGATGCCGTTCATCTGCTCTTTCCACCAGCGCAGGACGTCAAGCGCAAGTTTACTGAGTGGTTCCGGCTCACCAGAAGCTTCCGTCTTGAGAGGCCCTTCAAAACGAATGAGACCGGCATCAAGATCGACCTGGCTCGACGTCAGGCTGAACAGTTCGCTATAGGTCCGATTGCCGGTCTGTTCCAGGAGCAAGATTCCCACGCGCAAGTGGGGCGGCGATTCTTGGAGAATCCGAATGAATTCTTCCGGAGCAATCCGCTTTTTCGGTGGTCGTTCTCGTAGTTCGGGGAAGTGCTCGACCCCGGCAGCCGGGTTCTCTGCAATGTACTTGCGTTGGACGGCCATTTTCATCATGCACCGTAGAGTTTCGAGCTCACGGTTCACCGTGGCCCCTTTAACCGTTCGGTTTGGATTGTGCCTGGTCCGTTGCTGGCGCCGTTCGTTCTTGTATCGTTCGATCATTGGGGTGTCGATCTCACTCAGCATGCGGCCGCCGAAGAATCGGACCAAGTGTTTCCCGTGACTTTTGAAGGCCTCCTTGCTCGAGTTGGAAAGCGACGAGACGTGCGATTCTTGGTACTCGTCGCACAAGTCCTCAAACTTCATTCGCTCTCCAGGCCAACCCACCCTGAAGAGTTCCAGCGCGATTTCACCCTCGCGGCGCTTCGACATTTTCACCGCGAGAGCCTTGCTGGTGGTCTTGGTTGAGTCTCTCTGCTGGATGCCGTCCAAGGTGTATGACATCCAGTAGTACTTTGAACCTTCCCTTCTGTAAATTCCCATTGGCGCATCTCCTAGTCGCCAGAGCCGTGCGCCAGGGACATTTTACTCCGAGGGACGCCCGACGTCTCGCGGGGCGAATCTGAGATTCCTTAAACTTGTTCAACGTGGAACGTCGGTACTCAAGCCGTCCGAAGAGCTTGCGACATTCGAGCCTCCCTTGGCTCGTGCACTTGTATAGGGTGCTCAGCGATATGCCTAGGTAATGCGCCGCCTGCTCGTGAGGGAACCAACAGTCGTCGGATTCGGACGGCGGAGTCTCGGGTGATGTGTCGACAGGTTTCGGCCCCGTTGGTGCGGTGCCAGAGGTTAGCGCATCCTTAAAACCGGAAATGATCGCCTGAAGTTCAGGGGGCAGTGGACCGGCGAACACAAGAATGAGCGGCTGCGGAGGCTGCCCACTTCCCCTACCATTCTCGTTCTTATTCACCGCGCTCAATACTCCTTCCCGAGTTGGTCGGCGATTTCCTGCAATGCCAGGCTCTCACCTTCCAGCCGACGATAATCGGCGTGAAAGCGCATCCACTGATACTGCTTCAGCACGCTGAGGTTGCGCCACTCCTCTTTCAGGCGTTCAGCGCTCCGTTGGCAATTGTGGGCTCGGTATTTCCAATCCTCGCTCGCCCGACGACGGTATCGCTGCTCTCAATGCCGCAAGACTTACTCGGAGCCATAGAATCCTCACCTGGACGGCATGTCCACCCCACCCGAGGAGGGCTCCAGGCTCAGGGCAGATGGCCGTTTGGAGATGAATGAGTCCTTCAAGGGATAAACGGACACTATTGCGACCCACAAAGACAAAGGTCATCGCCTTGGTCACGCTCATCGCCTGCGGCGGCGCCGCGACGTCAGATAACGCCACACAGCGAGCAACGGGTGCGACGCGGGGGGTTTGGGACTCTGCTGCCTGTCGACGGAGCCTGGCGCGGGTTACGACCTTACAGCCCCACTACTCCACGGCTCAGGCAAAAGGTCTTCTGGTGGACGTGACCGAATCATTTGCGGGCTACGGGGCACTCGTCCGCTGATATTTCGTCCTTTCGAGGTGGGAGTCCCAGTACTTTGGGAGAAAATTGAAGTCGGTAAAGAAATGCGTATCGGCCGCCCTTGTGCGCCAGAAGTTCCTGGTGCGTGCCTGTTTCGACAATCCGGCCGCCGTCCAAAACGATGATGCGGTCCGCCAGGCGCACCGTCGAGAGGCGATGCGCGATGATGAAGGTCGTGCGACCCGCCGCGGCGCGCTCCAACGCCTCCATGACGATCCGCTCAGCTTCCGCATCGAGACCGCTCGTTGGCTCATCGAGAATGAGAATGGGGGCGTTCCGCAGAATGGCGCGCGCAATAGCGATGCGCTGCTTTTGCCCGCCGGAAAGGGAGAGCCCTCGTTCGGCAACTTCGGTGTCATAGCCGTGGGGCACCCGCCGGATAAACTCCTCCGCGTTCGCCGCCACAGCCGCGGCAACGATCTCCAGGTCGCTCGCGCCGGGGCTGCCAAAAGCGATGTTTTCACGGATGGTCCCGCTGAAAAGCAGCGAGTCCTGCAAAACCAGGCTGATCTGCTCGCGCAGCGACTGCAGCGCGTAGTTGCGGATGTCTTCGCCGTCGATACAAACCGCCCCCTCGGTGGGATCGTAAAAGCGCGCCACCAGGCTCACCAGCGTGCTCTTCCCGGCCCCTGTAGCTCCGACGAGGGCGATCTTTTCTCCCGGCGCGACCGCCAGGTTGATGTGAGAGAGCACGGTCTGACCGGGCTCGTATTCGAACGAGACCTTACGGAATTCAATCTCACCCCGGAAGCGCGGCGCGGGGCGCGCGCCCTTGCGATCCGTCAGTTCGCTTCGGACATCCATGACATCGGCGATCCGCTCGGCCGCCACGCTCGCTCTGTCAAACAAGTCTGGCGAGCGCGCGAGCTGCCTCATCGGGCCGTAGATATTCGTGATATAGGCAAAAAAGACGACTACATCGCCGGCAGAGAGTTCGCCGGCCATGGCGCACGTCACACCGTACCACATGACCAGGGCCAGCCCGCCCGCAGCCACGAGGTCCACCAGGGGCGCGACGCGCGCCCGATAACGGACAGCTTCCAGGAACGCCTGGAGGCTCGAATCGCTTTGAGCCTCAAAGCGCTCGTCCTGCTGCTCTTCCTGGGCCAGCCCCTGCACGATCCTGATCGAGGCGAGCGTTTCCTGGGCCAGCGAGGCCAGGAGCCCGGTGCTGGCGCGCGCCTGCCGCGCCGCGCGCTTGATCCGAAATCGGTAACGCAGCCGGATCCACAACAGCAGCGGGGCCACCGAAAGCGCGATGAGAGCGAACCGCCAGTTGAGCCACAACATGAGCGCGCCCATCCCGGCGAGAAGGCAGGCGTTGCTGCCGACGGAGATGATGCCGTAGGCGATAAAATCCCGGATCGCCTGAATGTCCGACGTCAGGCGGGTGATGAGGTCCCCGACTCGCTGGCGATCGTGAAACCGGATCGACAAGCGCTGCAGATGCGCGAATAGATTACAGCGCAACACGGAGACAAACTCGTTCCCCACGCGGCCCAAGGTTTGGGTGAAGAAATAGGTGAAGATGCCGGTGCCGAGCGCGATCAGCAAGGTGGCCGCGCACGCGGCATAGAGAAGCTGCGTGGGGCTGAGCGGCGCAGCGTCCAGCCAGGGCCGGATGAACGGCACGCGACTCGGTCGGTGCAAAAGGACGCGATCGATGACCACCTTGAGCGGCCAGGGGCGCAGGGCCGTGAGCGTGGCGTCCAGAATCAAGGCCAGGCCCGCCCAGCACAATGGTTTCAGGTACGGGCGCAAGAGCGGGAGAAAACACCGCACCCAGCCCATACTACCGTCCCGGACACGGTCGTAACTTATTCGGCTGGTCAAAATTCCCTCCACCCCTTCTGTCTCGCGCGTGCGAAAATTGTTGGCCTGCGCGGAATCTCACCGGTAACTTTTCGCTCTCCGGCCGCGGCTTAACCCTTTCACGTTTTCACTGCCTGTGTGGCCGGGCTTTGAGCCGCGATCAACCGGCCCGTTCGTCGCACGCGCAGTCCCTTGAACCAGGCCGGGACACGTTCCACGTCGAAAAACGAAGCGTAAGGAATTCCGGAGAGGTGGTAGCGAAACTCGATCGCCATTATGAAGACGATGCCCCAGTGCATCAGAAACGCCATAAAGGCCCACGTTCGCCCTAGCCGTTTGTTCAAGAGCGCAAGCGGCGCCCCCAGTTCGACGGCGAACGTCAGGGCCCCCATTGTCGCGAAAAGCCACGCTTGGTTGTAGAGCCAATAGAACAAGGGTGACCCGGAGCCGCCGAGTAATTCTTTGCGGATGGCATCGGCGGCCACCTGGCTGCGGAGCGCTTCGCCACTCGCCCAGGACCAACCCAGAGGTCCTGCCACCTTGGCCACGCCGGTCACAAAGTAGGCGATTACCGTGACGGCCGAGATCAACCGGATCGGGAACCCATATTGCCAGGCGCTCGCCGGCTGTTGCGCGTCTCTGCCGCTCCGGCGGCGCGCGTCCAGCGACAGCGCGTCCGCCGCCGGCGACACACCCAGGACCAAGGCGTGCAGGACGGCCAGGTGCATGGAGTGATAGATCATCGACCACGACAAACGGTAAGAGATGATCCAGAGAAGCAGGGCGGCAAACGCCGGCCCGTTGAAGCGGTGACGCCAGCCGAGAAGAAAGAGAATGTTCGCGATCAGGGTGGCAACGATCAGGATTTGGTTCACCCCTGGCGGCAGGGGTTGGGAAAGCACGGCAACCACACCTACCGGCTTGAACAGGGCCGGACTCGTGCTGCCAATCTCGACCCACTTGAAATAGTTCGCGGCCACCAGGCAGAAGGTAAATATGCCGACCAAGATCCGGAGCACGGCCAGCCTCGCGGCGGGCGCTTCCGGGAACCAGAACTCATAGAGAAGTCTGAGGAGTCGATTCATGGCCCAACCTCCGTGGTGCGTTCGCCTCGCGCGATCCGGCAGGAGGCGTGCACCTGCTCCGTCATGGGCGTCTTATTCCCGGCAAAGTAGTCTGCAAACCGGAAGCGGGCCGTCACGATCTGAACGGTGACGATATCGCTATACGGTGTCGCGACTTCCTTTGCAACCGCACTTGCGACCGATCGACAGAGCGTGTCCGCCTTTCCTTCGCGGATTAACCTGTTGATCTGGCGCCGCGTCTGGTTCAAACCGCCGCTGCCCGCGAACGAATACGAAATCGTGTGTCGGTTCCCCCGCCCGTCCAGGCCTACGAGGTAGCTGACGACGTAGGTATCGCTGCGTTTCTCCGAGAACATCGGGTAGTAGGAAAAGGGGAAATTATCCTTCGGAGTCGGGTTCCAGTTCTGTGCGACCGGCGCGAGGGTTGCGCCCATCAGCAGAAAACCAGGCAGGCCGGTGAGCCCCTTTCGGAGAAGGGCGTGTCTCGAACCGTGAAAGGCCCCCTGGCTCGTTCGCAAATCGATCGATCCGAGGATAGGCTCACTCATGTCGCCACCTCCCTGGCGGTCTCCGCGCTTTGGCGCCGCCCTACGGTGGGGCTGAATTCGGGGCAGCCGCTCGGTCACGTCCCGGTTTTCCGGCACACTGCCGCGCGTTGTCGAGCGAGCAGCCGAAGCGCCGCCGGTTCCGCGCTACCCAGTCGTAGATCCGAGGACCGATGAGAGAGGCGCCCGGGGCGTAGAACAGCGGCAGGAAAAAATAGAGGCGCGGGCTCTCCCACATGATCCTCCGGTAGGCGAAGAAACCCCGGAATACTTCCCTGCGGGGAGTTACGACAAACATGGCGTCATGGGTGTCCGCGTCAGCGAGCATTGGAAACTTCGATCGAATCATCCTGCGGTCGTTCGCGTCATGAAGGCGAAAAATACGGCGTCCGGCGAGCCGCTTGAGGACGGCCAGCGAATGCTCGCAGAAGCGACACTTTCCGTCGTAAATGACGTCCAGGCCGGCTTTTCTCAGCGCTCCATCCATGCTTCCGCTCTCCAAATACGGTTCTGCTGCCAACATGCTGTCGCCTCCAACGATTCCGCTCCACCAAGTCAGTCCAGCAGGCCGTGAAACGAGCCGAACCGCGTCGGATGAATGCCGCGCTTGCCAAAGGAAACGAGGATGGCCTCGCGATTTCGGCCCGCATTGAGCAGCTCGTCCGCGTGAACCAACGCCGCCAGCCCATTTTCGTAGCTTCCGCGCGCGTGGCGCAGGTTTTCGACGTCCCCCTCCCTGGGCAGACTAGTAATCTGGCCTATCAGAACCAGCGTCTTCAGCACGAGCAGGTCGGCGAGGCGAGCGCCCGCCGCGTGTAACGCGGTCAGTCGTGTCCGCAAGTCCCAGAGCGCGGCAGCCCAAATCGTGCCGTTCGAATGCGGGTCCGCCTGCGGACTGGAATCGTAGTCGGCCATGGTCGTGGGAGAGGACAAGCTGCGGGGATGTACCTCCTGGTCGTCGTGGCGGCGGTGCCACGCCCAGATGTGAGGCGTGCCCAGCATTGCGGCAGCCCAGTAGTCAGCCGTGCCCTCGTCGATGGCCACCTTGCGATTGCTTTGTTGGTGGGGGGGGCGCAAGGCGTTGGCTCGGACGTCCGCCGTGTGCCGCATGATGTGATGACCATACTCATGATAGAGAATCGCCGCGTTGTGCGACGCGTTGCCCCAATAGGAGCTGCCGACGGCCGCGACCAAGGCTCCGTGACGGAGCAACTGCCACCCCGGACCCAGATGGATTTCGCCTTCGGGCGAGAGGGGCTGGAACTCACTCACGTCATAGCGCCGACTGGGCAGCCGATAATGTCCACCCTGAAGCGGCAGCCAGCGCCCGCTGCGCGTTCCGCGCACGCCGTCGCGAATCCCATCCTTCTCGGTGACGGCATGGTGGGCGTGGACTACGGCCGTGACCCGAGGCAGTGGGGCACAGCCGAGTTGGCGCAACAGATCATTGACGTAAGCGGCGATACGGTCGAGATGGAAGTAGGTGTTCACCTCTCCAAAGTGGGAGGCTTGAATGTACCGCCAGCGGAGATCGGCGTCCGGGAGCACAACTTTATCCAGGCGGCCACCCCCCCTTCCCGGCTCGAAAACGAAGTCCCCCTCTTGGTTCGGCGACGCGTCCCCGATGGGTACGCTCCGAACCCCGCGGTTGGCCGGCCTGGGCTCGTTAACTTCTCCGCCGTTTCGCACCCGCACATGCCGTCCCCACAGACGGCCCCTCCCTTCGCCTTCCCGGTCGAGCCGCGCCAGAGGCTCGATACTGGCCATCACGCTCCCGCCCAGCGTGCCGCCCGGCCCAGGAGCCCATACGTAAACGCGCCCTCGCGGCATAGTGTTCATCAGGGTCTCCGTGAACGCGCCATGGTTCATTCGGCGTGCTGGTACAGGTCTTCATCGACCGCGCCGATGGCCGAAGCGGGACTGGCGGGTGCCTCAAACACTCGAGCCGAGTCCAGGATTTGAGCATTCAGTTTGCCATTCTGGAGCTCGCGGGCGGTCAGGCACGGCAGTCCGGTGGCGATTTGCGCTTCCTTGATGCCGAGCGGACTCATGGAGACGACTCCGGAGATGGCGAGCGGTTTGATTCGCCAACTCCTTAGCACACGGACGCCGCCCGCCGCGGCCAACGGATCGCCGGCGGCAAAAATCCAGGCGTCAACGGTTCGAGTGAAGCGGGAGCTCTGCAACAGGGCGGCGGTTTCGTTCTGGAGCAGGCCGTCGGCGATTTCGACCACCATACAGGCCGCTTTTTGGGAAGCCGCATAGCCGAGGAAGAGGTTGTGCAAATTCAGCAGTTCGTCCAGTTCACAGAGATAGGTGGACGGCAATCCGCCATCCACGAAGTCGACCGCCACGCAGGCCCCGGCGTCGAGCATTTTCCACGCGTCCCTTCCGCTCGCTGTGCCCGTGAGCTTGACGGCCGCCACTCGGTATCCCTGCCGCCGCAGACCGACGATCAGGCTCATCGCGGTGTGGGTTTTTCCCGAATCCATCGACGTGCCGCAAACCACAATGACGCGAACGATCGACCCGGCTGTTTCGCTCGCGGGTGGGAGAGCGAACCGCCGCAGCCGAAGCCGGCTGCCCTCCGCATCTCCCATGAAGCCGAGCAAGTGCAGCTTGGTTGGCTCGCCCGCCTCCGCGTGCTTGCTCTCAACCACGCCGCACAACCCTGCCATGCTGAGCAGATCACAACGTTCCCCGTTCGCTCGCGCATAGCCCTCAAACTGCAGCGTCGCATAACGGTTTCCGAAGACCACCGCAAGCGGATCGCCCTCGTGCAGGGAGCAACGGCGGCCGTTAGAGAGTTCAAGAGCCGCGTTCCTTCCGATCCTCTCCACTCGGGCCAAGCCGATGTCCCCCGGCTGGGGAGCATCTGACCAGGGTAGTAAGCTTGAGAATTCGGCTCGCGGGACCCGACGCAACGCATAAGGGATCCGCATGCTCGTTTTCATTTCTCCGCTCAAATCTGTATTCATTTAGTATTCGTCCTACCCTTCTCGCTGGTTTAATCCAGCGTTAAGTTTTCTTGCCTTGCTCCGTTCAAGAGCTTCCGACCAATGCCTTCTGCTTTCGGTTTGCATCCGCAACCGCACCCAAAGGCTGGTGACTCCGGCAACGGATCCCCAAGCGTCTGGGTTGGACTGCGGACTTCTTTTTTCATTACTCATTTGACCTATTCTTTCTTTCGTCTCTCACCCTGTCTGGCAGGAAGACGGTAGGCTACAGCGAAGATGAGACGAGTGGAATAGGGAGGTCCCTGCAATTGCGCTAAGGAAAATTCCTGAGTAGTAAACTTTCACTTCGTTGTCACAGAATCTTAACATCGCCCTTCTATCCTAGAGTTCGTCGGAGACTTGCATGCTGAGGGGCCATGATCCCGAAGCGGATGGATCGGGGACCCGAAGGGAGGCGGCAATGGAAACAGGAGTCCACGCGCGAGCAAGAGACAGAGAGGTGACTCACGACGTTCGGTGTTGCCACGAGCATCGCTGCCCAACGTGCGGTCTGGCATGGGGCCATAGCGATCGTGTTTGCGGGAGCGGGGGGGAATTTTGGTTGGCCTGTCCAATCTGTCGATATTCGGTTGTTTCTGAAATGGACTCTCTGTTCACCGACGAGGTTATGGCTGGGGGAACCTCTGAACACTCCTAGGGACAAAGCGGGATGGATGCGGTAAAGGATGGCGGGCCGAAACCCCAATTCTGTTCTGAAGGGGCTGCCCCTCGGCTTCGTTCAGGGCAGGCTTCTGTGCTGCTCCCGCCGGAGGCCATAAAGACCTCCCCTACAACGGCAAGAGCCACCCACCGGGATCTCGAGGTAGTGATTCTGGCCTTCGGCTCTGGCTTCGTGGCGCTGAGAATGAACGGAGCTTTCTGACTACTCGCGGGCCACAACGAGGTCGCGCCCGAAGACTTCGCGGAAGTAAGGTCGCTCCTTCTGGAGCATCCAAACCTCCAGCTCCCGGTTGCGCTTGCTCACGAGCTTTAGTGACACCTTCTTCCCGTCCACCTTGGCAGTGACGCGGGTGACGTTTCCAGGGTTTCCGTGATTCATGGCTTTCGCCAACCGCAGCAGCACCACGGCCTTGGGAACAAGTTCCTGATGCGTGCGGTTGAGGCTTGCGACGGGAGCGTCAGAAGGGCGGGGACGCGAACGTCCGATATAGCGCGCGATAGCGGCGATCACCTGGCGCTGTTCGGCGGTAAAACCGAAGAGCTCTGAATTCGAGATCAGGTAGTGAGTGTGCCGGTGGCGTCCGCTCCGGTTCACGAAGCGTCCGACGTCGTGCAGCCTTGCCGCCGCTGAGAGGAAGGCCTCGTACTCTGCTGGCAACCCGTGGGCGCGGCCGAGATCACGAAAGAGCTGGAGGGCAAAGCGCCGCACGTTGTCCGCTGCGGCGGTGTCCGCCTGATACCGCCTGGACATGGCGAGCACGGCATCCTCGCGTTCAGCCTCGACCTGACGGTGCGAACGAGCGGCTCGGTCGTGGTCGGCCAGCATCTGCGCCAGCATCCCGTCACGCAGACCGAGTGGCGAGTAATGAAAGCTGGGCAGCTTCAAGCGTTCCATTAATTCCGCAAAGACGTAGGCCCCGGCGACGATGATCTCAGCGCGTCGGGGCCCGATACCGGGCCACTTCGACCGGCCGTCGACGTCAAGTTGGGACAGCTCTTCCGCGAGCCGCCAGACTGCCGTCCGGGCGACAGCGCCCCGGTTTGAAGGTTCGACGGCCTGGGTGGCGCCCGCGAGCGCGGCGGCTGTTCCCGAAGTCGCTATCGTTGACGAAACCGCGGCGGCAATTCGTCTCCGCACAGTTCCGATTTCTTCCGCGATGTCTTCCCGCAACCGGCGGACCTCCGCGTCCGTCGGGGGGTCATGATTGAGGAACTCCCGAGTCAGACGGACAGCACCGAGAGGCAGACTAAACATGTCGCGAATGTGACCGTGCGTGGACACGGTCAGTTCGCAGCTACCCCCGCCAAGGTCGATCAGGAGAACATTGGAAGCGCTGATGCGAGAGTTGGTCAAGACGCCGAGGTGAATAAGCCGGCCTTCTTCCAGACCCGAAATAGTTTCCACGTTCCAGCCGATTGCGGATTGCACCCAGGCAACAAAAACGGCAGCGTTGCTCGCCTCCCGAAGCGCGCTAGTCCCCACAATTCGTACCCGGCCGTTGCCATAACTTTGGACCACACGGTGAAACCGCCGCAGCACTTTAATGGTAGCGTCCATCGCCTCCGGCGAAAGCGCGCCCTCCCGAAAGACGGAGTCTCCCAGGCGTGTGACAAATCGCTCATCATGCACCGTCTTGAGGCGATGGTGGACGATGCGCGCCACTTTGAGGCGCACGGAGTTGGAACCGATGTCGATCGCAGCAAGGACACTCACGTTCGCTGGCTTGCCCTCCGAAGACTCCGCTGGATGATGTAATAGTCTTCCGCCAGCCAATTCTTGTGAGGCCTGATGAGCACGGGAGCGGCGTGCTTTAGACTGGCCTCGGCCAGCTCGACGGGGGCGCTTCTTGATGCCGGGGAGGGTAATCCACCGGGCGGGACCCCACCAGGGAATCTTGCTCCAAGCGGACCGCGTTCGCGTCATCGTAAAGCACAAGGGCTCGAAACCAAACGCGCGAAGCCATCGATCTAAAACCGTGTAGGTTCACTGGGTGGCAAACAGTTCCGACGGCGAGCACAGCAAGGAATTTGACCCACTCTTTCGCC
>Ga0066710_100003997_pt1 | contig 12855 bp, 19 predicted proteins | sample GraSoiAngelo_159_FD_79666 | JGI IMG/M metagenome (GOLD analysis project Ga0066710, IMG submission 79666) | Grasslands soil microbial communities from the Angelo Coastal Reserve, California, USA - 14_1009_16_40cm | ecosystem: Environmental > Terrestrial > Soil > Grasslands | place: USA...
GCGCCTTACCGACAACGCGCGCGACGAGACGCTCCCCGACTGGCAGCCCCTCCCGTAGGTAGCCGAGAGCCCGCCAGGCGGGCTCTCGGCCGGTCGTCACCTCAGTTCGGCTGCGGGACGATGCGGATGTAGGGCTTGGGCTCCTGCCATTGGCCGAAGATCTCTTTGGCTTCGTCGTTTGAGACGGAGCCGGCGATGATCACGTCTTCGCCTTGTTTCCAGTTGACGGGGGTGGAGACGCGGTGTTTGGCGGTCAGCTGCAGCGAGTCGATCACGCGTAGCACTTCGTCGAAGTTGCGGCCGGTCGTCATCGGGTAGACCAAAACCAGCTTGACCTTTTTGTCGGGGCCGATCACGAAGACGTTGCGCACGGTCTGGTTGTCGGCCGGTGTGCGGCTCTTGGGGTCGCCCTCGACGCTGGCCGGCAGCATGCCGTAGAGCTTGGAGACGTTGAAGTCGGCGTCACCGATGATCGGGTAGTTGGGCGCCTGCCCCTGGGTCTCTTCGATGTCTCGGGCCCAGCCTTCGTGGTCTCCGGTGGAGTCGACCGAGAGCCCGATCACCTTGACGTTCCTGCGGTCGAACTCCGGCTTGATCTTGGCCATGTAACCGAGCTCGGTCGTGCAGACCGGCGTGAAGTCCTTGGGGTGCGAGAACAGCACCGCCCAGGAATCGCCGATCCAGTCGTGGAAACTGATACGACCCTCCGTCGTGTCCGCCTCGAAATCCGGTGCGGTATCACCAAGCTGCAACGCCATCTCCCTCTCCTCTCATACCCGAACGCCCCGCAATCTCGGGGCTCCATAGCGTATTTCCTTGCGCTGTCTAAGCGCTGGTTCTAGCAAACGCGGGGAACAGGGCTTCTCTTCCGGCCCGGGGTCACTCCGGGATGGTCAGGCTCTCGATGTCTCGCGGGTAGTCGGTGAGGACCTCGATACCGTCGTCGGTGATCACGACGGTGTCCGAATGCCGGAAGCCGCCGACCTCGCTCGAGTAGACACCCGGCTCGACCGTGAACACCATGCCGGGCTCGATCAGCGTGTGATCGCCGACGTCCAGGAAGGGCGCCTCGTGGTTACGGAGACCGATCGCGTGCCCCGTGTGCTGCTTCCAGAGCGGCAGCAGGTCGTTCGCCATGAAGTAGCCGACGGCCGAGGATGCGCAGCGGATGCTCGAGCCCCGGGTACTCCGGGTACGACTCGACGCGTTCGAAGCTCGTCTCCGCCCGCACGCGCTCGACCTCGAACTCCGGCACGAACACGGCCATCTCGCCCGTCTCGCTCTGGACGAACGCCACTGGTCGCTCCGTCGCCAGGAAGCCGAAGCTCGTGAAGTACCGGATGTAGTGCTGGTCGAAGAGGACGTACCCGGTGAGCCCCTCTCGCCGGACGTGCTCGAGAAGCCGCTCGCGTCGGGTGCCGAGTTCCGCACCGGGGATGCCCGTCGTCTGCGGCATCGGTGCGATCTTCGCAAACGGCCGTCGCCGCCCCTTCCGGAGCGCGCCGACGAATCACTCGATCGAGCGAGTTTCGGCCGGGCTGGGGCGGGAAGAAACAACGTGTGTTCACCGCGACGCGCAGGAAACACCTCCGACGCCGAGAAGCGAACGGACGAACCCGTGCACGTCGACGATCATCTTGTCCGGAGGAGATGCCCGTGAGTGCCGCAGCTCACCGCACGCGATCGCCCGAACTCGTGAGGAGGGCCGTACCGATGGCTCTCGTCCGCGATCTTCTCTCCGTCGGCCTCTTGACCGAGTACCGCCTCTCGGCGCGCGCCAGGCTCGAGAAGCGGCTCGGACCGGAGACGACCGCGTCTGTGCTCAGGCAGACGCTTGCGTCAGGCCACTAACCCGAGTCTCGCGACGCCGATGGCGGGCCGCCGAGGAGGCGCTCCGCGAGCTCGCGGCCGACGGCCTGCTCGAGCCTGCTCCGCGGTGAGGGCCGTTCCTCGCCCTCCGTCAGGAGGACGGCGATCAGGAGGTCCCTGACGAGGGGGTCTGGAATAGCTCGCGGTGCCGTCACCCGCGATGTATGGAGAGCGGCGACTCTCAACAGCACACCTCGGATCTCGATACCCGTACTTTCGTCCCTGGCGCGGACGGCCTGTATCCCTCGACAGCAGGAACTGCACGAAGGGGCTTCTGATGAGGGCGGACGGGTTAGCCGGCTCGAGGCCTCGTCATCGCCTCGAAGGCGTTTCGGAGGAAGCGCTGGAGGCGGACGTCGGGTGGGTGCTGCGGGCTCGTAACCCCGTCGGCGACGGGGGTGCCGTCAGCCGAGCCGGCCACCGACCAGCCGAACTCGATCGAGCCGACAGCCAGCACCATCGCTCCCGACGGCGCCTGGTAGCGCACGACGTCCGCGTTCGTCGAGTGGAAGGTGCTGGTATAGACGCCGGGCGTCTGGGGCGTCGCGCGCCCCTGGTAGTGGAAGAGGACGGTGACCGGCGGTGTCTTGCCCGAGCACTCCGGTGCGAGGGCGTCCCACTCGCGACCGACGGCGCCCCTGACGGAGTCGCCGGCCTTGAAGCCGGTGCCCTGGAACCACGGGTCGTCGAGATTGCGAGCGACGATGCGGTAGTCGTGCGGGCCCGGATCGGAGGAGTTGTCGCCTCCCTGCCACTGGACGCCGACAAGCGTGCATTCGGGCCGCCGCACCGGATCGTCGCGCCAGCGGACGGTCTTCTGGCGCGGGTTGGGCGACGGGTCGCCGCTCGCCGAGCGATATTCCTCGAGCACGCGCCGGTCGGCGTCGGCGTAACGGATCTGCCAGTAGACGGTATTGCCGCCCAGGAAGGCAAGGTTGACGCCGAGCCCTCGCGCGGCCTCGAAGCCGTCGCGCATCGCCTTCGTCCAGTACTCGCTGTGCGCGGGTACGACGACCAGGCGGTGCCGGACGAGCTGGCCCGGGTCGGCATCGACGTCGGCGTCGGTCACGTAGTCGGCCTCGTAGCCGAACTGATCGATGAACCGGACGATCGGGTAGTCGAGGAAGACCTGGTCGTCGTCCGGTGCGTAGGGCCGGTCGAACGACACCTTCACCGCCGTGTCCGGATCCGTGTAGAGGCTCCGGCCGCCCCAGTCGTTGTACGCCTGCCACGTGTTGACCGGCATCACCACGAGGACAGCGGCGTTCGTGTCGGCCGGCGCGCGGACGACGAAGGGGAATCCCCTCGACTTCCCGGCCTCGTCACCCGACGTCAAGACGAGCTTCCCCAGGTAGAGACCGCTCTGCCAATCGGGGCCGACTGTGACGCGGTCCGTGATCGGCCAGCGGGCGTCGAGCTCGCCCGAGCTCGGGTCGGGCGACAGGAGCTGCTGGCTCGAGCCCTGCTCATCGCTGTCGCAGGCAGGTACGCAGGCGACGAGCTTGCCGCCCGCACCTCCGTACCAGCCGATCCGGTAGATCTCGATCCGGTAGCGCGCGGCCGGATCCGTGCTCGCGTGCACACGGAGGACGTCGCCGCGTGCGACGCTCCGCTCGGACGCGTATGCCTCAATCGCATGCGGCGCCGACGGCGCGTCGAGCTGCCATGTCCCGGTCGGCGGCGGGACGCCTCTGGCACGCGAGACACCCCACGGGCCGATCGCGAGTGCGAACGCGAAGACGGCCAGCGCGAGAGCGAGGGGGAGGAGTCGTAGGCGGCTCGACACTCGGCTCGCTGCCACCATGCCCGCCTCGACCGGCCGGGCTCACCACCCTTTACGGAACCCTTACGGGGCTTCCATCCGGCGTCCTCCTACCGGCGGATCGCTGCTTGCGGCCGCAAACCCGTTGCCGCAAGCCCTCTTCTCAGGAGCTGCTCCTCGTTCGAGTCGCGAACGGTAGCGGTACAGCGTCGTCTTCGCGAGGACGCGCGGCGGTACTGGCTCTGGTGGGCCGAGAGTCGGCCGGTCGCCCAGCCAGGGCAGGGTGCCGGCGACGATCACCGCGGTGAACCCGGCGATGAGGGCCATCGGAGCGGCTGCCGCGACGCGTCCCGGCCACGATCGCCGTGCTGCAGGCGGAGCGACGAGCGGAGCCGGCCGGGTCGTGACGACGGTTGGCCGGGGGAGGAACATCTCCCACGGCCGGTCGGGGAGCGCAGCGCGGGCGCGTGCGGCCAGCTCGGGCGAGACGAGCGCGAGCTAGGAGAGATCTGGGTGCCGGCCGCCACCTCCGCCTGTTCGCGCCGCTCGCGTGGCTCCCTCCCCCGGACAGGCGGGCATTCGTGGGGGAGCTCCGAGCTCCCCCACGTGCACGGAGAGGGCGGGATTTGAACCCGCGACGCACCTTTCAGCACGTACGCGATTTCCAGTCGCGCTCCTTCGGCCGCTCGGACACCTCTCCGAGGCCGCCTATTGTAAGGGCGGCCTCGCGGATCGCCCCGTGTGCTACGTGCCGGCGACGGACGAGACGTACTTGGCGACGTTCTGGATCTGCGTCTCGTCGAGCCGGCCCTTGAACGACGGCATCACGCCCTTGCCGTTGGTGACGCGGTCGATCACGAGCGCGTAGGGCGGCTTCTTGTCGTCCAGGTTCGGACCGACCGTGCCGGTCGCACCTGCGTCGCGCAGCGTATGGCAGGACGTGCACCCGATGGTGAGGAAGACCTTCTTACCCGCCGCGGCATCGCCCGGCTGCGCCGCGGGGGTCGTGGGGGTCGTCTTCGTCGGCGTTGTCTCGCTCGGCGACGTCGACGTCGGGGTCGTCTCGGCGGCCGCGTGCTCCTCGACCTCCTGGGTCCCTGTCACCCAGAGCACGGCACCGATCTGTGCGGCGAACAGCAGCGCGCAGACGCCGATGAACAGCTTGAGCCGCTGTCCGGGAAAGCTTGGGTAACGCCGGGGAACGACCATCGAGGCGACCAGCGAGAAGGCGATGAACGTGCCGGCGACGAGGAGCAGCACGACCTTGCCGGTTGTCGTGATGGCGAGGAGCACCGAGCGGACGCTACCACGGTGCCCAGCGGGCTACGGACGCTACCGCCGGGCCGCCGGCAGGGTGGCGGTCCGCCCCCTTCAGTACGCTCCACCGCTGTGAGCGACCTGCGGCTCGAGCGCTACGCGCGCCTCGCTGTCGAGGTCGGCGTCAATCTCGCCCCGGGTCAATTCCTGTACGTCTCCGGGCATCCCGAGCATCTCGCATTGGCGCGCGCGATCGCGAAGGTCGCCTACGAGGCGGACGCCAGTTACGTGGAGGTCAACCTCGACGACCCGCACGTCCGGCGAGAGCGCATCCTCAACGGGCCCGAGGAGTTGCTCGACTGGTCGCCGCCGTGGTCGGCTGCATTGCTCGACCATCTGATCGATACGTGCGGCGCCCACATCGCCATCGGCGGCGACCCCGAGCCGGAGCTGATGAAGGGCCTCAACCCGACTCGAGCTGCGCGGGCGCGCCCGGTCGCGGTTCGCGCTCGTCAGCTACAGGCCCAGAACGACCGCCTTTACGCCTGGACGATCATCGCCTGCCCGACCGCGGGCTGGGCGGAGTCCGTGTTCGGCGAGCCCGACCTCGAACGTCTCTGGGCCGCCGTTGAGACGGCAACTCGTCTGGACGCAGCCGACCCCGTGTCGGCGTGGCGCGATCACATCGCGCGGCTTCGTGTCCGAGCGCGCGAGCTCGACGTGCGCTCATTCGACGCTGTTCGCTTCCGTGGCCCGGGCACGGATCTCGTCGTCGGGCTGATGTCGGAGTCCCGCTGGCTCACCGGCGCCGAAACGACCGTTGCCGGGCGTGAGCACGTGACGAACATGCCGACAGAGGAGGTCTTCACGACCCCGCATCGCAGGCGAGTGGACGGGGTCGCGCGCGCGACCGTCCCGCTCGCGTTCCAGGGCCAGATCATCCGCGGTCTCGAGGTGCGCTTCTCGGGCGGGCGTGCGGTGAGCATCGCCGCCGATTCCGGCGGCGAGCTGCTGCAGGCGCACGTCGGCACCGATCCGAACGGGCAGTTCCTCGGCGAGCTGTCGCTCGTGGACGGCGACTCGAGAGTGGGCCAGACCGGCATCGTCTTTCTCAACACGCTCTTCGACGAGAACGCCGCCTGCCACATCGCGTTCGGCCAGGGAACGATCGAGACCGTGGTCGGGGCCAACGGGCTCGATACGGCGTCGCTCGAGGAGCTGGGCTACAACGACTCGGTGATCCACACCGACTTCATGATCGGCGGGCCCGACGTGGAAGTGGACGGCATCGAGGCCGGAGGGACGGCCGTGCCCATCCTGCGCGGCAACGAGTGGCAACTCGGCTGAGTGCGCCGCGGGAGGCTCATCCGGCCGGAGCGGTGAAGGGCTGATCGGGGTTCGCTAGCCTTAGGCCTCTTCCGGGCGCATAGCTCAGCGGGAGAGCGCTCGCTTCACACGCGAGAGGTCCCTGGTTCGATCCCAGGTGCGCCCATCACGAAAACGGCCCATCGCGCGGCTGATGTCAACACCGAATGTCAACTCGACGCCGATCCGATCGCGTCGAGCGCCGCGCTCGCCTTGCTCGCATGATCCGCCGCATCCCACAGATGCGAGTAGACCTTGAGTGTGATATCCGGTGACGCGTGACCCATCTGCCGCGAGACGAAGACCACGTTCAGGCCCTCGGAGATCAGCAGGGACGCGTACGTGTGGGCAGGTCGTGGAAGCGCACCTTCGGCAGCTTCGCGTCGGTCAGCGCCTTCTCGAGCCCTCGACGTGAGACGTTCCGGCCGTTTTGCGCTCTCCCGGTCGCAGTCGGGAACACGAGTTGGGTCGGCGCCTTGAACCTCGAAGCGATCTTCACCTCTCGCAGTTGCTTCGCCAAGCTGGGCGCGAGCACGATCTCGCGCTTTGCCTGCGGCGTCTTCGGCTCGACGAGCTGACCCTTCCGGTCGGCCTGTCGCCGGACGCGGATCACACCGGCATTGAAGTCACAGTCACCCCACTGCAGGCCGAGCAGCTCGCTGAGACGCATACCCGTGAGGATCGCCGTAGACAGGATCGGCCGGTACCGCGTCGGCGCCTTCGCAAGCATCTTCGTGATCTCCGCGCGGGTGAGGATCCGCATCTCGTGCCGCTCGACCTTCGGGCGCTCTCCCCGCTCGAGCCGAAGCATCGGGTTCGACGCGATCTTCCCCTTGCGCGCAGCGTGCCCGAGGATCCGACCCAGCGGTGTCAGGACGGAGCGGACCGTCCACGGCTTCTTGCCGTCGCCGGCCATCTTCGCGATCACCCGGAGGACGTCGTCCTCGTCGATGTCGGAGAGCTTCTTGTCGCCGAGCACGGGGTTCAGATGGAGGCGCACGGCGATCTCATACACCTCGTAGGTGCGAGGGCGGATCGCGGTCTTCTCTAGCGCGAGCCACTCCGCGGCGTAGTCCCGGAACACGACCTTCGTCCGAGAGACCCGTTCGCCTTTCGCCATCTTCGAGACGAGGTCGGCGCGCGTCGCTTCGCCGCCTCGAAGTCGTTCCCGGCGACCTTCGAGCGCAGCGTCCCGTCGCTGTCGCGGTAGACGATCTCGTACGCGCCGGAGCTCGAGCGGAAGACGCCGGGCGCCCTCGTCTTCGTGCGGCGCTTCGGTGCGGTGGTCATTGATCGTCCTCTCTCTTGCGTCTCATCGTCTCCGCGACCTCGGCCTGTACGGCCTGGACGGTGGCGCGGTTCTCCGGAGTGCTCATGTCGGGGAGGTGGCCGTAGGCGGGGGGCACGTCGCCGTAGCCGGCCGCCACCGTGCCAGGTTGCGTGGCCGGCAGGTAGCCGCGCTTGCGCGAGTGGTAGATCCAGCGTCCTGCCAGTTCGCTCGAGGCGCCAGTATCCGCGGCAATCGCCGCGCGCGGGTTCAAGCCGTGACCGACAGCCTCGACGTAGGCCCTGGCGACGTCACGGTAGAAGGCGTCGCCGAGTTGCTTCCCTGGCGGCCGCTTGAGCAAACCGCGGCGGCGTCGGCGACCCCGAGGTGGTCATTGCCCCTTCGCGACCTGGCCGCGGCAGTCGGCGTGAGTTGGATGGCGATCAACCGGTGGGAGAACGGCTCGATGCCTCGTTCCGCAGCTCACCTTCGCGCTTACGCCCGACTGCTCGATGAGCTGGAACGTCTCCGCGGATCGGTCTGATGAACGCCGCAAGCCCCTCTCGGGGCTCACGGAAGACGTCGGGCTGGCGTCCCTCCGAAGGTAGCAGCGACCCCGGCCCCCAGTGGACCGACGTCGACCGGCTGCTCGACGTTCGCCGGCGGATAGGTTTCGCACTCGAGGAGCTCGACCTCGACGCGCCGGACCGCGCAGCCTTCTACCTGCTCGGGCTGCTCGCCGATCTTGACAACACGGCCGCGCTCGTCCCACCGGTGGCGGCGTGAGAGCGTCGATGCTCGACACGCAGGACGGCGCGCGCATGGACCGGATGTTCCGATCGTCCGGACTGCTGCGCGACAAATGGGAGCGCGACGACTACCGGCAGCGCACCATCGACGCCGCCATCGCAGGGACAGCGGAGGTCTATCGACCGTCCGCCCCGGAACGTCGGAGGGACGTCGCCCGAACCGCTCGCCCGGAACGTCGGAGGTACTGAAGAGGGTCAGAACCCCCTTTCTTTAAAGGAAAGAGGGGTACAGACCGACTTTCCGGGCGAACGATCTTCTTGTGATCTAAACGCGGTGCTCGCAGCGTTCGGAGAGCTGCTCGTGCTGCCCGATCCAGGGGCGATTGAGATCGCGCTCGCGAGCATCGTCGCCAACTACGCGTCGGGCGATGTCGTCTGGCCGCTACTCGTCGGTCCGCCCGGCTGCGGCAAGTCCGAGATCGTGACGGCACTGACAGCCGCGCCGAGCGTCTGGTCGCTGTCGAGCCTGACGCCGCAGACGCTCCTGTCTGGTTTCGAGCGGAAGGGCAAGGCCAAAGGGCCGCCGGCGTCGATGCTGCTCCAGATCGGCTCGTTCGGGATCCTCGCCTTCAATGACCTGACGACACACCGGGAGGCGCGCGCGCAGATCATCGGCCAGTTGCGCGAGGTCGCGGACGGCAAGACGGAAAAGTCGTTCGGAAACGGTCTGCGCGTCGAGTGGGAGGGCAAACTCGGACTGATCGCGGGCGTGACGCCGGTGATCGACGAGCAACACGCGTTCCTCTCAGTGATGGGCGAGCGGTTCATCCTCTACCGGCTGCCTGAGGTGACACGGAGGGACATCGCCCGTCGCTCGCTCGAGCGCCGGGGGCAGGAGGGTGAGCTCCGCGAACGGATCCGCGACATGGTCGCCGAGTTCCTGGGCCGTTCCGTGACATCGGCCCGCTCGAGCTCCCGTCGCACTTCACCGAGCAGCTGATCACGCTCACGGACATCGTCACCCGCGCGCGCTCCGGGGTCGCTCGCGACTATCAGACCCGCGACATCCTCTATCTGCCCGAGCCGGAGGCGCCGACACGTCTCGCGAAGCAGATTGCGCAGCTGATGGCGGCGGCACTCGCGATCGGTGTCGACGAGACGGAGGCGTGGCGGCTCGCCGAGAAGATCGGCTGGGATTCAGTGCCGGCTGTCCGCTCCGCCGGCATCCGCCTACTCTCAAGAGAGGAAGGGCGCGAACTGACACGGGCCGAACTGCAGGAGCGGACCGGGCTCCCGGAGACGACAGTCAGACGCGTCGTGGAGGACCTGGTCGTGCTCGGTCTCGCGACGCAGCGGAAGGACCAGAGCGGCAAGTGGCTCGTCCAGGAAGCCGGGCTCGCGCGCGACTACTGGGACGGCGAGGCCGCATGACCGACGGAATCGCCATCGTCCTCCCGCCGGCCGTGCTCGAGCAGCTCGTCGACCGGGTCGCCGAGAAGGTGCGCGCCGAGCTCGCCGAACACTCACCGTGGCTGACCCGGGCGGAGGCGGCCGACTACCTGCGCGTCCCGCTGTCGCGGCTCGAGAAGGGCAAGACCGTGCCGGCGCATCGCTGGGACGGCCGCGTGCTCTACAACCGCACTGAGCTCGACGAGTGGCTGCTCTCGCAGTGACCGAGCGGTCTGCCAACTCGCGGATCTCGTCGACCGTGTAGCGGTCGAGCCACCAGCGCCGAAGCGACTCCGTCACCCGGACCGGCGGTCGACGTGTCCGGCAGTCCGAGCACCTGGTCGGCTGCCCGCTCGAGCGGTGCTCACGCTCACGTCGCGCCGAGAGCGTGAACGAGACCCCGCACTGGCAGCGGACCGCCACGGGCGCCTCGACCGTCGTCACCGTTCCGCCAGCGCGAGCTCGATCCGGTCAAGGGCCAGGCGGATCCGCTCGCGGGCGCTCGAGCGGCTGATGCCCAGCGCACGCACCGGATCCGTGCCGGGCTGGCGCCGCCTCCATTGCCGGGCCCGATCATCGGCAACCCTCTGCGCCGGCCGGCCCGGTGACCGTCCGCGCTCGCCGAGAGCAGCACAACACCACAGCCGCTTCCGGCGGGTTCACGTACAGCCCGACGATGTCGCGCACCTTGTCTATGAACTGCGGATCCGGCGAGAGCTTGAACGCCTCGCTCTGATGCGGCTTCAACGCGAATGCCCGCCAGATCCGGCTGACCGCGCTCTGGCTCATCCCGGTCGCGGCCGCCATCGAACGCGTCGACCAATGCGTGGCGTCCGCCGGCTGCTCGTTTCGATGCCGAAGAGCCGGTCCCTGCCGACTAGCAACTCGGGACACTAGCCGACCGCGAGCTTGCACAGCGCGATACCGGCGTATGGGTCGTCGGGCTTGCCCGGAACAACCCGTTCCACGGTCAGGTAGATGCCGCCGATCTCGATCCACTGTCCAGGCTCTAGCGGTTGCTCGCACCGGTACTCAGTCGTGACGGCGCGCTTGCCGACCTGCACGTACTCAACTCGGTAGATCACTAGCCCCAGGACCTTTCGCGTAGAAAGATGTGGGTTCCACCATCTTTCGTTCGTCCTGATCCCACCTCGTAGAGCGGCCACGCCGCACGGTCATAGCTGACGACGGAGTGCGTTCGCCGCAAGCTCGATCCGGTTGGAGACCTCCAGTAACTGTTGGGCGGCACTATCTATGCGCTCCTGCTGCTCGACAGCGAGGGCCTCGCTCTGGATGTTCTTATTAACAAGGGAGGCGACGGTCTTGGTCATCGTCGCCACCTGTGCCGTTAGCTCGGCGAGGGCCTTCGCGAGAATCGCGATCTCGCCCTCCTCGGCGGTCATCCAATCACTCCTCTCTTATGCACCACTGTGCAGAGAACGGCGGTCGAGTCGCGGATCTCGCTCGCTCGCTCGCGGGCGCCCACCGCCGGAGACTACGACGCGTTCCCCGCCGAAATGCCGAAGCCCGCGACCCGTCCTCCGAAGAGTTCAGGCTACGGGCCCCGACAAGGGCGACCCTCTCACGAGGCCGGTGGGCTGTCAACCAGCTTGGTGATCCCGGCGGTGTGTGAGCCGCGCCTTCCCGTGGTGGTGCTGGCACCCAAGCGTTCGACCCGCTGGCACGGTCGTCGTCCCGGGTGAGGGGACGTAGCGTCAGCATTGTCGCTGACGAATTGATGGGGGTGGACAGATGACGAACCGTGCCACGAAGAGAGCCTCAAGACTGAGGACGGGCAAGCGGGGACCGCGCCTGCGAGCTCTTGGCCTACTCGGAGCCAGCATCGCGATCGCCTTGTCCATGACGTTGACGGCTTCGGCGAGCCCATCGAGCGCCGTGTCGTTCTACCTCACCCAACACGACGACTACAGCACGATCGCATGGCAAGCACACGCCGCCATCGAGGATTCCGGCACCTGGGAGACCGGCCGAGTCACATTCTCCGGCGGCAAGTCCCCGGTCTTCGCCGGGATGATCGAGACCGTCGAAACCAACAACACCAACACGGGATCGTTCCGCATGAACTTCCAGGGCCTCGGCTACAACGCCACAGGCGCTTTCTCCGGCACATGGCAAATCAGCCACGGCACCGGGATCTACGCCGGCCTACACGGAACCGGCAGCTGGTACGAAGTCGACATCCCCGACCCGAACAACCCGGGACATCTGCTCTTCACCTTCCCCTGCACGGGAACGGTACACACCGACTAACCCCTCCCCATGCCACGGACAGTCAAGGCGTCCACGCCTCAACCACAACCACGGTGGCCGCCTGCTGAAACAGCGTTGCGAAGGGGGCAGTTCGCCATGGGCTGCCCCCTTTGACTCCTGGAGCCTCCGCGCAAGACGGTGGACATGCCCGACACGAAGCTGATCGGGATGCAGGTGTACACGAACGCGATCGAGAGACGGCCGAGAACGCTGCGCCGCTTCGAGTCGACCGAAGCTCTGTAGCCGAACGAGTGTCTGGCGGGCTGTCAAGCAAGGGAGCGCCCGACCGGGGGCGGGTCTGGAGAGAGCTCACCTCCGGCCGGGCGACAACACCGCCAACCAGCCGGGCTATGTCGTCTGGTCTCTAGCGGCGGGTCGATCCTGCAGCGAGCAGCGCCTCCGGCGAGATCTCGCGCAGGATGAATTCGTCGTAGCCGAACAGTGACGCGGCGATCGCCGAGATGACACGGGCGCCGTCGAGTGGCGTCAGCTGCTTCTTCTCGACCGCGGCACGAACGTCGCCGACGAGCTGGCTGGCCACTTGCCACTTGGGCTCGATGTTCTTGCCGAACTCGGTCGGCGTCATCGAGGCGTACTGATGAACGAGTGAGGTGGTCATCGTCCCTGTCACTCGCGCCCCCTTTCAGGGTTAGACGAACTTGGACAGTGAGTCGCCTACCCCTCGCGACGACTTGGAAACTCGCCCTCCGACAGAGAAATCCGCAAAGAGCGGCCGAATCCGATCCCATGATGGTCGGGCACCGCTCGCCCGACATGTCGAAGCGTCGACGCCGGGGTGTCCGCGTACCTGTTTTGAGGGACGCGCCTGCGCGGCCTATCGCGATAGATGCGGGCGATATGAACGC
>Ga0066710_100003999_pt1 | contig 12854 bp, 11 predicted proteins | sample GraSoiAngelo_159_FD_79666 | JGI IMG/M metagenome (GOLD analysis project Ga0066710, IMG submission 79666) | Grasslands soil microbial communities from the Angelo Coastal Reserve, California, USA - 14_1009_16_40cm | ecosystem: Environmental > Terrestrial > Soil > Grasslands | place: USA...
ATCGAAGGGGTCGACATGCTCGTCGCGGACGACAAGAATTCGATCTTCCGCAGCACTCCCATGAGCACGCCGGAGCAATCCCTGACGCAACGGACCGCGAGCCTCAAGCTCTCGGAGGAGGGCGCCCTGGAGGGCGAAGTGGCCGAAGAGCTCACCGGGCAGGAGGCCGCCTCGTGGCGGCGGGAGCTTCGAGGCCACTCCGCGGTCGAGCGGGAGCAGAGAGTGACGGATCGGATCAAATCGCGGATGAGCACGGCCGAGATCACGGCGATCCATTTCGATCCGGACTCCAGCGCGTCCGAGCCCGCTCGCCTGCGCTATCACGTCCGCGTCCCGGGATACGCTCAGAGAACGGCTCAGCGCATGATCTTTCCCCCCGCCTTCTTTCAGCGCGGGGACCCTCCGACCTTCGCCTCCGCGGAGCGGAAGTACCCGGTGCTCTTCGATTACGGGTGGGCCGAGAGCGACCGTGTCACGATCGACATTCCTCCCGGCTATCACGTGGAGAATCCTCCGGACTCGGCGCCGATCCTCCTGCCCGGAATCGGGAAGCACTCGGTCAAGGTCCGTCTGTCCGAGGACGGCCATCAGCTTCAGCTCCTCCATTCGCTGATCTTCGGCGAGGGAGGAACCCTGTTCTTCCCCGTCGAGGAGTACCCGAAGCTCAAGAAGGCCTTCGATGAGTTTCACGCCCAGGACGAAGCCGTTGTGTCCCTCGTTTCCAATGGGGCGACCCGTTAACGCCGGAGCTCGATTCGGGGTCCTACCCGCCGCTCCGACCGCGGTAGCTCTGGGTCTCGCGATTCTGGCCGCAGGCGCCGATCCCGCCGCCGTCGCCGCGAAGCAGGGGCCGCCCGGCTGGTTGTCGGAAGCGGCTTCGATGCCCGCGCCGGCCTACGATCCCAAGGTTCCCGCGGTCGTCCTTCACGACGAGGAGGTACTCACTGTCGGCGAGGGAGGACGCGTGCAGGGGGTCGCGCGCTACGCGGTGCGCATTCTCCGCTACGAGGGACGGGAGTACGCCATGGTGCGGTGGCCCTACGAAACCGACGCGGGCGGCGTTCGCGAGCTGAAGGCGTGGCTGATACGACCCCAGGGCGGGGGCGAGGAATACGGCAAGGGCGAAACCCTCGACGCGGCGGCCGCGCTCAACGATGTGTACAACGAGAGCCGGGTCCGCGTCATCGACGCCTCCAGGGACGCCGATGCGGGCGCGGTCTTCGGTTTCGAGGTCTCCTTCGAGCGGCGCGCCTTCTCAGGGCAGTTCGAGTGGGGCTTCCAGGGGGTGCTGCCCACATTGATGTCCCGCTTCACGGTCCTGCTTCCCTCGGGATGGACCGCGCGGTACCAGACCTTCAATCACGATCCGGTTCCGCCCGTCGTGAGCGGAGCGAGCCACACCTGGGAGCTCCGGAATCTACCGTGGATCGCGGAGGAACCTGCAAGACCGCCGGTGACCTCGATCGTGCCGAGGCTCGTCGTGGACGCCGCTCCCGCGACTCCGGCGGCGCAGCACGGGACGGCATCGTTCGGCTCCTGGGCGGCCGTCGCGAGCTGGCTCGAGGATCTCAGCGCCCCGTCGGCCGCCGTGGATGGAGCCCTCGAAGCCAAGGCCCGGATGCTCGTAGCGAACTCCCCCACGCCATTCGACCGGATCCGCGCCATCGGCCGTTACGTCCAGAGCATGGCCTACATCGCGATTCAGCTGAACGTTTCGGGCGGAGGGGGGTACCGACCCCATCCGGCAACCGAGGTGTTCGCGAAGTCCTACGGCGACTGCAAGGACAAGGCAAATCTGATGAAGGCGATGCTGGGGTCGGTGGGCATCGAATCGCATCTGGCGGTGATCCGCTCGGACGACCCCGCCTACGTGCGGGAGGAGTGGCCCTCACCCATTCAGTTCGATCATTGCATCGTCGCCATTCGGGCCGATGCGGAGTCCTCCGCCGCCGTGGTGAGACATCCCACGCTGGGCCCCCTCCTCTTCTTCGATCCCACCGACCCGAACACACCACTCGGCGATCTTCCGGGCGACGAGCAGGGCGGGCTCGCTCTACTGGTCATGAAGGACGGCGGAGGGCTGGTGCGGACCCCCGTGATTCCCGCCGGCGCGAACCGGCTGGAGCGGCACATCGAATCGGAGCTCGACGCCGCGGGAGCAGTCTCCGGATCGATCCGGGAGCAATCGAGCGGGAACGAAGCCACGACCGAGCGAAGGTTGTACCGCGACGCGTCGGCCTCGGACTATCGGCGGATGGTCGAGGCGTGGGTCACACTCGGGGTTCCCAACGCGACCGTCTCGAGCATTTCCCCTCGCGACGACGACATCGGGAACCGCTTCGAGCTGGACCTGAGCTTCAGCGCGCCCGGTTACGCCCAGCTCCTCGGTCCCCGCCTCATGATGTTCAAGCCGGCCATCGTCTCACGGCACGAGCGGCTCGCGCTGACTACGCCTTCGCGCAAGTACCCCGTGATGCTCGACGGCCGCACCTACAGCGAAATCGCGGAAACCAAGCTCCCTCCAGGGTACGCCGTTGAGGAGCTGCCTCCCTCCGTCGCGCTCGAGAGCACGTTCGGCTCCTACACGGCGGGGGTGGAAGCGAAGGACGGAAAACTCCTGCTGCGGCGCTCCCTCACGCTCCGGAGCATGCCCGTTCCGGTAGCCCAGTACGATTCCCTGAAGACCTTCTTCGAGCGGGTTCGTTCCGCGGAGCTGACTCCGGTCGTTCTCTCGCGCCGGCAGTGAATCCGGTTGTGCTACGGTTAGCGCATGGCTCAGCGTGAAATCGTGACGTACGCTCTGGCGGACCGGGTCGCGAGGGTCACACTCGACCGCCCGCCGCTCCACGTGCTGGATCTCGCCGCCATTCGTGAGTATTCCGCGGCCCTCGGCAGGGTGGAGCGGGACACGGCAGCCGTGTGCATCCTGAGCTCCGCGGGGGAGCGCGCCTTTTCGGCCGGCGTGGACATCGCGGACCACACGCGCGACAAGGTCGCGTCCATGCTCGAGCACTTCCACGGGCTGATCCGGAAGATCCGGCGCATCGAGTGCGTCACCGTCGCCGCGGTCCGCGGGGTGGCGTTGGGCGGAGGATTCGAGCTGGCGCTGGCCTGCGACATGATCGTGGCGGAAGAGGGCGCGACGTTCGGCGTCCCGGAGATCTGGCTCGCATGCTTTCCCCCGGTCGCGGCCGCGGCGCTGCCGCGGCACATCGCCCCGCAGAAGGCCTATGAGCTGGTCCTGAGCGGAGAGCCGATCACGGCGGTGGAGGCGATGAACCTGGGCTTGGTGAACGCTCTCGCGCCCCGGGGGAAGCTGGAGGAGACGCTCGACCGGTTCACCGCGCGATTCACGGAGAAGAGTGTCGCCGCGCTCCGGATCGCGAAGCGCGCCCTGCGCGTCTCCGAGGAGGAGACGTTCGGGGCCGGACTCGACGAGACCGAGCGGATCTACCTCCAAGACCTCATGAAAACCCACGATGCCGAAGAGGGCATCCGCGCGTTCCTGGAGCGACGCCAGCCGAAATGGGAGGACCGCTAAGCGCTCGCCGCCGTGGATAACCCCAGCGCCCGCAGCATGCCGCGCGCCTTGACCAGCGTCTCCTCGTATTCCCCTTCCGGCGTGGAATCGGCGACAATACCGCCTCCGACGTGGAACGACACCGAATCCCCCTCGACGACCATCGTGCGAATCGCGATGTTGAAATCGCAGGCGCCGTTTGAGTCCCAGTATCCGATCGCGCCCGTGTAGACGCCGCGGCGCGTCGGCTCGAGCGAGTCGATGATCTCCACGGCGCGGATCTTGGGCGCGCCCGTGATCGAGCCCCCAGGGAACATCGCGCGGATCACGTCGGCCGGGCGGACATCCGGGCGCAGCGAACCCTCGACGCGCGAGACCAGGTGATGCACGTTCGAGTAGCTCGCGACCTCGCAGAGGGACGGCACCCGCACGCTCCCGATCTCGCAGATGCGCCCCAGGTCGTTCCGCTCGAGATCGACGATCATCACGTTCTCCGCGCGATCCTTGGCGCTCGCGTGGAGTGCTAACGCCAGCGCCTGATCCTCGGCGGCTGTCTCGCCCCGAGGCCTGGTCCCCTTGATCGGCCGGGTCTCGATGCGGTCCCCGTCGATCGTGAAGAACCGTTCGGGAGAAGAGGAGACGATGCCTCCACCGGGGGTCGTCAGGAGCGAGGAGAAGGGCGCGGGCGATTCCGCGCGTAGGGTGCGGTAGAGATCGGCCGCGGGCGGGGCCGGCTCGAGGCGAAACCGCTGGGCCAGGTTCACCTGGTAGATGTCCCCCGCGGCGATGTGCTCCAGGGCGCGCTCCACTACCTCGAAATAACCATCACGGGTGAAATTTGACGTGATGACGGGGCCGGCGTTGCCCCCGGCGTCCGGCACCTCCCGACGAGGAACGGGTGTCCTGCCGTCGGCGCTCCCCGCCGCCGGCGGCATCTCCACGATCCGCCGCCACTGCTCCCGGAGCCGGGCCCGGGCCCGCTCCTCGCGCGAGCGTGGGTCTGGCGCCGAGAGCCCCGTGGAGACCGCCCAGCCCTCGCCGCGCTCCCGATCCCACGCGAAGACCACGTCGTAGAATCCCAGCGAAAGATCCGGGAGCGAGGATTCGCGGCGCGCGCCGTCCGGGTAGCGCTCCAGATAATCTTTCAGATCGTAGGAAAGGAAGCCCGCGAGCCCCGAGACGAAGGGTAGCCCGAGCCATTCTTCCTCGTACTCGACCCGCTCCGGCCAGGCCTCGGCCAGCGCCGACATGGGATGGCCCGGAACGGGCATCGCCGCGGCCCCGGAAATTCTCCAGAGAAGGCCGTCGCGCACTTCCAGCCGCCACACGGGATCGAAGGCGAGGAGGGTCCATCGGGAGCCGCTACCAATCGGACCGCCCGATTCCAAGAACAGCGTGTGCGGCTCCTGGTCCACGGCGGCGAGCGCCTGCAGCGGCGAAAGCTCCGAAGGGAGCGCTCGGAGGAGGGGTCGCACGGCGCGCGCGAGCGCCGGGGAATCAGTAGCCATAGTCGACCGGCTCCGGAAAATGGTGATCGAGCGGGATGAGCGCCGCCACCCGCTCGTTCCCCAGGCGCCGCACATAGGCGTCCAGGTCCGGCGCGCCTTCGACCCACTCGGCGCGCCAGCGCTCGTAGCCTTCCCGCGCCTTGGTCGTATGATGATAGTCCGCGTAAGCCTCATGGTCGCGCCGATAGAAGCCCTGTACCGGCGAGGGATGCGCTCCCCACCGCGCCTCGCACACGGCGGCCACGACCATGCCGGGGACCACGACGCGATTGGGATCGCGTCGGATCTGATCCTCGGGGACGACCTCCTCCGCGGTCACGATGACGGCCCGCGACGCGCGCACGGCGTCCGAGGTGATCCCCAGGCTCCCCCACATGATCGCGTTCCCATGTGGGTCCGCGCGCTGAACGTGGACGATCGTCACGTCGGGATGGAGCGCCCGGACCGCGAGGAGCGGCCCTCCTTCCAGCGGATCGTCGATGGGCTCGAGATAGGGATTTCGCTGCACGATGTCGGACCCCAGCGCGGAGCGCGTCGGAAGAAAGGGGGAGCCGATCGCGGCCGCGTGGAGCGCCAAGGCGAGCGTGAAGTTGGAGAACTCGACTACTTCGACCGGCTTGGGCTCCCCCCGCTCGACCGCCCGGCGGAAGCAATAGGCCGAGCCCATCATGACGTTGCCCACCCACGCGGCCATCACGCGACGAGCCAGGCCCGCGCCGATGAGCTGGTCGAAACAGATGTCCGAGACGGGCCCGATCAGCGAAAGCTCGCCGATGCCCTGCCGGATGATCTCGCGGGTCGCCGCAAAAGGGATCATCTGCTCGAGGCAGGTGCCCAGCGCCACCGAAGCGCCGGGGCGCACGAACCGCCCTATGGCTTCGCGCAGCGGCATGACCTTGTCTCCCCCGCGGTGGTGCGAGAGCGCGCCGGGGCGATCGGGAGCGCGCCGCGGGGCGAGGTCGTCCATCCTGACGTCGGTGCTCTTGCGCATGGCGTGAAAGATACCGCAATTGGGGCATCGGCAAGCCGATCCTTGTCAGGCCGCGGGGGTGGCCGGCTGCTCCCTCACGAGGGTCTTCACGATCAGGAACACCACGATGGCGATGATGAGGAAATCCAGCACCGCGCCGAGGAAGTCGCCGACCCCGAACTTGACCGCGCCGACGGAGACGGTCGCGGTCCGCCAGTTGCCGCTCGGCGTCAGGGCGCCGATGACCGGCATGATCAGGTCGGCGACGATGGCGGCGACGAGTTTCTGAACCGCTCCGCCGATCACGACGGCAACCGCGAGCGCGATCACCCCGTGCTTGAGCAGGAACGCCTTGAACTCACCGATCATGGCTCGATCCTCCATGTGGAAACCACGCCGTCGCGCAGGTATCCTGCGCTCCAACACGCACGCCTTCCGTGACCGAACGGTTCACGTCCGGCCCGCGAAATCTACCAGACATGCTCCGCTGGCTCGACAGCGTCTTTCCGCGCCGCGTCCTGTTTCAGAGGGATCGCCGGCTCCTGCATCTATTCCTCGGCCGCGTGCTGGGATCCACCGGCTTCTCCATCGTCATCCCCTTCCTCAGCCTCTATCTGCACGGGGAGCGAGGCGTCCCGATGAGCCTGGTGGGCGGAATCTTCTTCTTCGCGGCGCTCGCGGGCGCGGTCGGCCAGGTCGTGGGCGGCGAGCTCACCGACCGCCTGGGACGAAAGGCGGTAATCGTCGGATCGCAGCTGGTCCGCTCGGCCACCTTCGTGGGATTCGGCGTGGCCGTCCTGGTCCATGCGCCCATTCTCTGGTTCTTTCTCCTCACGGCGCTCAGCGCGCTCGCCGGGCGCGCGTTCGAGCCCCCTTCGGGCGCCATGGTGGCCGACCTGGCTACCGGAGCCGCTCGCGCCGAGTACTACGCGATCCTCCGCATCGGCGGAAATCTGGGATGGGCCATCGGACCCGCCATCGGCGGCTTTCTCGCCGCGCTCTCCTACCCCACGCTCTTCCTGATCGCGGCGGGGGTCCTGCTCCTGGCGGGGCTCTTCATGGCGTTCAAGGTCGAGGAGACGCGCCCGCACCGGGTCGCGCACTCCCTCGAGGTTCAGGAATCGACGACGCTCCTGCCCTCCTCCACGGGGACCACGCCCCTCGCGCGCTTCGGATTCGAGGAGCTGGGGCAGGCGCTCCGCGACGCGACCTTCGTACGCTACTGCGTGATCTCTCTGATCCTCTTCACCGTGATGTCCCAGCTCATTTCTACGCTCTCGGTCTACGCGGTGCAGTGGGCGGGGATCTCGAAAGTTCAGCTCGGAGGGCTCTACACGCTGAACGGGCTCATGGTGGTATTCCTACAATTCCCCGTGGTGCGCGCCCTCTCGCCCTATCGCATGACCACGGCCCTCGTCGCCGGGAGTATCCTCTACGCTCTGGGGTATGGGATGATGGGCCTGGGGCACGACCTGATCCTGCTCGCCGCGGCCATGTTCGTCGTGACTCTCGGCGAGATCGTCACGACGCCGGCTTCGATGAATCTGGTCGCGAACTTCTCGACCACCGAGCTTCGCGGCCGGTACATGGGCGTGTATGGCTTGTACAACTCGTTCGGATGGTCGATCGGCCCTCTGGTCGGGGGCGTTCTGCTCGATTTCGCGTCGAGGCGATCGATGCTCCTCTGGGCTCCCATCGGCGCCCTGGCGCTCGTCGCCGCGGCGGGCTACTGGGACCTGAGGCAGAGGCTGGACCGATCGGTGGACCGGGCTACCGAAGCGAGCGCGGCCGAAACAGCCGTCGCGTGATCCGTGTCCTCGAAGGGAGAGACGAGATGAGTATCGCGGAAGAAGGACGGTTCGAGTGCCGGCTCGTCTGGTCCGGAGCCGCGAAGGGGCCCACCACGACCTACGAGGCCTATTCGCGGGAGTATCGCGTCGACTTCGACGGAAAACCGTCCCTCAGCGGATCATCGGATCCGAAATACCGCGGCGACCCTTCACTTCACAACCCGGAGGACTGGCTGGTGGCGGCCCTCTCGGCATGCCATTGCCTGAGCTACCTGGCCCTGTGCGCCCGCGCGGGCGTGCCGGTCATCGCCTACGAAGACGAGGTCTACGGCCGCATGGAACGCGTGGAGGGCGTGGTGCGATTCACGGAAGTCGTGCTTCACCCCAAGGTATCGATCGCGCCGGGAGCCGACGCCGAAAAGGCCCGGGCGCTTCACGAGCGCGCCCATGCCGTCTGCTTCATCGCGAACTCGGTCAACTTCCCGGTCCGGAACGTCCCCACGGTCACGGTCGCGGCGCCGGTCTAGGCGATCGGCGCAGGATGTAGAAGTCTCTCACCGAGGATAGGTTTTCGTAGCTCCCCGACGCGAGCGCCCGATCCACGATCGCGCGCGGCTCCCCGGGACGGAGCGGCCACGGCGTTTCATCGGTGCGCAAGATCGCGTACCCGGCGTTCAGCTCGGTGCCACCTGCGATAAGCGACTTCTCCCTCCTGTACCCGAGCACGGGGTAGAAGCAAGACATCGCCTGTACCACGGCGGTGTCGGGAATCGCGGATAGCTCATGCAGGAATCGCCCCCGACCGCGCGGGATCTCCGGATAGCTCAGGTGCGATACGCTCAAGGCAACGGCCGCGCAGGCTGCGGCGAGGACGAGCCGTGGTGAGGCAACCCTGCGATAGGCGGCCGAAGCCAACCCGAACGCTCCCGCGATCGCGGAGCAGGCGAGGAGCGGAGCCCCGTAATAGAGCCCCAGGACCGCCTGCTGCACCGAGGCGCTCGTCGCGGGGACGATCCAGGGGACCACGAACAGGAGTAAGCAAGCCGGCCCGAGAAACGGCGTGAAGAGGAGACTCGCGAAAAACTTCACGTAGGACCAGCCGAGGAGCGCGCGCGCGAACCGGCCCGGATGGCTCAGAAACCCCCAGAGAATCGAAGCCGGCCCCCTCCCCCAGGCGCTCCAGCGCGATAGGGAGGGGTATGCGTGCTCCGGACCTCCCATCGCCGGCATGCCCACGCGGATCGCGAACGCGGTCCAGGCGATCCCGGCCGCAGCGGTGAGAAGCCCCAGCGCGCGTCGCCGGTCCCCGAGCGCGGCGTAGAGCCCGAAGCCCGCCACGTAGAGCCCCGCATCCTCCTTGACCGCGAGCGTGAGCGCCACGGCCGCCGCGTACATCCAGATCGAGCCGCGGAGATAGGCGAGGACCATCGCGAAGACGAAGAGCGGCAGGAAGCACTCCATGTGGAAGAGATACAGGAGCGTGGCGATCTGCACCGGGTGATTGAAGCAGACGAGGCACGCGACATTCCCCGCGGCGCCCGACACGCCCAGGCGTGTGAGGATCGGGCGCAGCGTGACGACACTGGCCCAGAGCGCCACGGGTTGGAGGGTGACGAGGAGCCACGGAGAGCGCACCAGAGCGTGGAGCGGCACGAGGAGGAGCAGGATCGGGGAGAAATGCTCGCTCAGAAAGCTCCGGCCCAGGAGGGGCGAATAGAGGAGCGGCCGGCCCGGATGCGGCATCAGCGCCTCGTCGATCATGGAGAAGTCGTGGGAGAACGTGTGAAAGCTGAGATGCTGGGTCCAGGCCGCGTCGAGGTAGAGGAGAAGCATCGCGCCCGCCATCGTCGGGAAAAATCGGGCGCCATCCAGAATGGAATGCAGGCGGCCGGCCCAAGCGCGGATGAAGAGCGCGCGGTCCCGGCGCGCGAGGACGAAAAGAGCGAGCGCGCCGTACAGGACCCAGGTGGGCTCCCGAAAGCGTTCGAAGTGGACCGGGCCGAACCGGGCCAGATTGAGGGCCACCAACAGGAGGAGCGCCAAGGACCCCGCGCCAACCGCGATCGCCACGAGGCGAAGCGCTCTCAACATGATGGTATGATTCGAATCATGATGGGGGCTCGGTGTGATCGACGGGATGGCGCTCGCGAATGAGTGGGCCCAGCCTAGCGAAGCCGCGTGCTACCGTAAACCGTCCAATGGAGATCTACGTCCTCGCCGCCATCTGGGCGGTGAAGGGCTTCGAGGAGCTTTTCCGCGGGGTCATCGGGGGCGCCTTCTACATCGTCCAGGAAGCCTCGCAGGGAAAGCTCGAAGGGTATCTGATGCACCTCGCGATCCAGAGCGCCCTCTTCGCCGCGCTCATGGCCGCCGGCAGCTTCTACGTCATGACCGCGCTCTGGCTAGGCCGCGCCGCCGCGCGCGGCTGGGGTATCGCGCTCGCGCTCATGAACGAAGTGTCCGTGCTCGCCTACCTCATCTCGCGCCCACCCGAGTTCGGCGGCGACATCGCGATCGTGCGGACCGTGACCATCGCCTCGATCGTGAATCTGGGGATCGTCGGAGTGCTGCTCTTCGATGGGAAGCTCGCACGCTTCCTGGGGAGCACGCGTCTGGTCGGAGGCTGGACGATCAGGCGATAGGGGTGGGTGCGGCGCGCGGCCGGCTAGCCCAGCGTGTAGCCGCCGTCCACGATGATCACCTGCCCGGTGACCCACGAAGCCTTGTCCGTGGCCAGGAACGCCACCACGTTCGCGATCTCTTCCGGGGTACCCACGCGGCCCAACGGCGTCCTGCGCGTGGATTCCCGGATGATCTCGTCGTAGGACGGGAATATCTTCAAGGAATCCGTGTCGATGAAGCCGCCGGAGACCGCGTTCACATTGATCTTCCGTGGCCCCAGCTCGTAGGCGAGATAGCGCACCAGGGTCTCGATCGCGGCCTTGGAGACCCCGATCGCGGCGTAGCCGGGGATGTACCGGTGCGATCCGAGCGACGTGAGCGCCACGATCCTCCCGCCGTCCGGCATCATTTTCACCGCTTCCTGAGCGCTGAAGAGGAGCGCCTTGGCGTTCGTGCTCATCGCCACGTCCCACATCTTGTCGTTCACCTCGAGCACGTTGCCGAAGTGCCCCAGCGCCGCGTTCGATACCAGGATGTCGAGCTTCCCGAACGCCCCCTTCACCTCCTCGAACATCTTGGGAATCTGCTCTTCGTTCCCCATGTTCGCGCGGACGGCGATCGCCTTGACGCCCTTCTTCTGGATGTCCTCGACGGTGGCCTTCGCGGACTCACGGCTCCGGAAGAAGTTGATCGCCACGTCGGCGCCCATGCCCGCGAGCGCCAGAGCGGTGGCGCGGCCGATGCCCCGCGTGCCGCCTGTGACGAGCGCCTTCTTTCCCTTCAGCTCACCCATTTCCCCTCCGGCTAAGTTATTGAGTGGCCGGGAATTATCGTGAGGGTGCCGGCGATTGTCAACGGCTAAGTAGCCCGCGCCGGAACCAGGTCGCGCGCCACGAGCTTGAGGGCGCCCTTCTCGCGCCAGCCTTCGACCACCGCGGTGAGGCGCACCGAAGCGCCCGGCACCAGCCTGGCGAGCGTGGGCGCGAGGGTCAGCGGAAAGCTCTGGTCCGTGCCGCGGAGCGTGAACGTTGCCCGCGCGGGTGTCGTTGCGATCGTTCCCTCCGCCTCGAAGAGGACGTCGACCAGGGTCAGGTCGTGGAGACGGTTCTCAGCCAGACGCCCGATGACCTCGCGAAGGCGGATGGGCGCGGGCTTCGCATAGCGAACCTCGACGGCGTCCGTCGAGACGCGGGCCTCGGCGCCGCCCGAGCCCGCGCGCGCCATCTGGCGGATGGCCGTGCGGCAGTGGGAGCACGAAGTGCAGCCGCGGAGCGCCAGGTACACGCGCGCGAAGGGAGGGTCTTTCTTCGCCACGGCCGCGGATACGTCCGGGGGCCCGGGAGCTGACGCAAGAACCGAGAGGATTGCGATCATCATGAGGCCGGTACGTTTCATCGAGCTCCTTTCTAGAACATGAAGGCGGCGCCGAGATTCACGCGGTTGAGCTTCGCGTCGGTGCCGTCTTTCCAATGCTCGAAGTCCGACTTGAACGCGACCTTCTCGATGGGGTAGTACGCGATGCCACCCGTGGTGACCTCGCGGTCGGCCGCGGGGTCGCGCGGGAAGGCCGCCGGGGCTCTTTCATTCGTGTCGAGCTGTTCGTGCCGGCCGAAGAAAACGAGCGAGCGTCCGTTGTTTCCCTTCCGATCGCGGCGCAGTGCATCGTAGGCCGCCTCGGCGTACCAGCCCTGCATCACCTCGCCGATCGTCTGTCCCACGAGCGTGCTCACCCGGTCGGCGCCGTTCACGCGAATGCGATCGAACGCGGCACGTAGATCGAACCCGGCCCGCCGGAAGCGGCCATCCGCGCTCAGGATCGCGATCGTCACCTTGCCCAGCCCTGGCGTGCGCTGATCGGCGCCTCCGTAGTAGCCCGAGCCCGCGAGCGTGAGCCCGCGCGCGGGCGCGAACTCCAGGCGGCCGACACCAGCCAGATCGTCCGCTTTCGATTCGGAGCCTTTGGAGCTGACGTCGTGCAAGCCGCCGACGGAGGTGATCTTCGTGGCATCCAGACCCGCTGTAACGTACGCGCGATAGCTCAGGCGCCCCTCGCTCGCCTGCCCCGCGATGCCGGCTCCGTTCTCCTGCCAGGTGGTCGGGATGATATAGCGCTCCACGTAGGGTCGCTCGACGCTGTAGTAGAGGGGCGGCTCGTGGTTCTCGTTCAGCGGCCCAACCGGAACGAGCAGGGTCCCCACGCGCAGCGCCAGAGCCGGGAGCAGGTCGTATTCGAGAAACGCCTCCTCCAGCTCGAGCTCTTTGGCGGCATGCTCATAGTCCAGCTCCGCCTCGACGCGTAGGTTCTCGGTGAACTCGTATTCCCAGCCGAGCACGAAGCGGTGGAAATCGAGTTCGTTCCCCGCGCCCGGGGACATGGCGTCGATCTTCGGGTTGTTGTAATGGACCTCGCCGTAGCCGTGGAATTGGAGCTTTCCGGGCTCCGG
>Ga0066710_100004000_pt1 | contig 12852 bp, 12 predicted proteins | sample GraSoiAngelo_159_FD_79666 | JGI IMG/M metagenome (GOLD analysis project Ga0066710, IMG submission 79666) | Grasslands soil microbial communities from the Angelo Coastal Reserve, California, USA - 14_1009_16_40cm | ecosystem: Environmental > Terrestrial > Soil > Grasslands | place: USA...
CCGAGCAGGCGACGCCGGGCGTCGATGCCGCTCCTGCGGCCCAGCCTGAACCTGACGCCTCGTCGGCGGAGGCTGCGCCCGCGGTGAGCGAGCCGGCGGAGAAGGCGCCTGCCGCGCCGGCGGCGCCGGCACCGCCGGTCGACCCTACGCCGATGCCGGTTGCGGCAGCGGCTGCGCCGGCGCCCGTGCCCGTCGAGGACGCGGGGGATCCGACGGCTGTCGAGGAGGCGCCGGCGGACGACGTGGACCATCCGACCGCTGTCGACGAGTCACCGGCACCGGCGAAGCCCGTCGACCCGGCGCAGGACCTCGCCCCGGCCGCGATCGAGCCGCCGTCGTCACCGGACGTCGCGGCCGTCGACGAGGTGTTCGGCCGCTCCGTGGTCGCGCTCGTGTCCGGCTGGTCGGTGGCGGCGCCCGTACGCGCGATGCCCGGCCCGGCTCGTGTCGCCGCGCCGCCGCCTGCATCGAGTGCGGCCGCCCGACCCGTCGCGGCGCAGGCGCGGGTCGCGCGGACGGCCGCCGATCCGCGACGGGTCGCCGTCCAGCCGATCCGTCGCCGGCGAGTCGTCCGCGAATTGCCGTCGACGCCGATCGTCGTATCGCGCGCATCCGCTGCGCGACCGTCGCGTCACGTCGATGTCGCCGCCCTGCTCGCGGTCGGGCTCGCTGCGGCACTGGGCACCGCGAAGGCGGCTCGTATGATTTCCACCTCCCGCCCGCGCCGTCCCGAAGGAGCAGCAGCTGTCCTCGACCCCACAGAAGATCCTGGTCGCCGTGGCCTGGCCGTATGCGAGCGGACCGAGGCACATCGGGCACGTGGCGGGCTTCGGCGTCCCGTCCGACATCTTCGCGCGCTACCACAGGCTGAAGGGGAACGACGTGCTGATGGTGAGCGGGACGGACGAGCACGGCACCCCGGTGATGGTCGCAGCGGACAGGGAAGGCGTCTCGCCGCGTGAGCTCGCCGACCGCTTCAACCAGCTCATCCGCGAGGACCTGCGCAAGCTCGGGCTCTCGTACGACCTCTTCACGCGCACCACCACGCGCAACCACTATCGGGTCGTGCAGGACGTGTTTCGCACGCTCTACGACAAGGGCTACCTGATCGAGCGCACGACGATGGGTGCGTTCTCGCCGACGACCGGCAAGACGCTCCCGGACCGCTACATCGAGGGCACATGCCCGATCTGCGGGTATCCGCACGCGCGCGGCGACCAGTGTGACAACTGCGGCAACCAGCTCGACCCGGTCGACCTGATCGATCCGCACTCGACGATCGACGGTTCGACGCCGGAGTTTCGCGAGACGACGCACCTGTTTCTCGACCTGCCCGTGTTCGGCGATCAGCTCCGCACGTGGATCGAGGCGCAGACGCACTGGCGCCCGAACGTGCGCAACTTCGCGCTCGGCCTCGTCCGCGACCTGAAGCCGCGCGCGATGACGCGCGACATCGACTGGGGCGTCCCAGTCCCGGTCGAGGGCTATCCGGAGGACACGAAGCGGATCTACGTCTGGTTCGACGCCGTGATCGGCTACCTCTCGGCCGCAGTCGAGTGGGCATACAACCGCGGCACCGAGGATGCGTGGCGCGATTGGTGGCAGAACCCCGAATCGCGCCACTACTACTTCATGGGCAAGGACAACATCGTCTTCCACGCGGTGATCTGGCCGGCCATGCTCCTCGGCTACGGCGAGGGCGGCGAGATCGGCGCGGACCGCGGGCCGCTCCAGCTTCCCTATGACATTGCGTCGAGCGAGTACCTGACGATGGAGGGCAAGAAGTTCTCGGCGAGCCGCGGCGCGCCGATCCTCGTCCGCGACTTCCTGGAGCGCTACGACCCGGATCCCCTGCGCTACTACCTCGCCGCCGCCGGGCCGGAGACGCAGGACACCGACTTCACGTGGGCGGAATTCGTGCGGCGCAACAACGACGAGCTGTTGGCGAACTGGGGCAACCTCGTCAACCGCACGCTCGTCAACGCGTACCGCAACTTCGGCGAGGTGCCGGAGCCGGGTGAGCTGACCGACGCCGACCGGACGTTGCTCGCAGCCGTCGAGGAAGGGTTCCGGCTCGTCGGCGACCAGATCGAGCAGGCGCGGTTCAAGGCGGCGATCGGCGAGGCGATGCGGCTCTCGAGCGTCGCCAACCAGTACGTCGCGGAGCAGGCACCCTGGGCGCTCGTCAAGGAGGATCGCGAGCGCGCGGCAACCGTTCTCTACGTCGCGCTGCGGGCGGTTGACAGCCTGAAGACGCTGTTCACACCGTTCCTTCCGTTCAGCTCGCAGACCGTCCACGAGCTGCTCGGGTACGAGGGCTTCATCGCGGGCCCGCTCGAGTTCCGGGAGGAGTCGGAGGAGGACGGCTCGACGCACGTCGTCCTCACGGGCGATTACGACGCGTGGATCGGCGACTGGGCGCCGAGCGACCTTCGGCCGGGACTGAAGCTGCTCGAGCCGCGGCCGCTCTTCAAGAAGCTCGATCCGTCGATCGCCGACGTCGAGCTGCGCCGGATGGGCCTCGACGAAGACGCGGCGTGATCGACACGCACGCGCACCTGGACGCGTGCACGGATCCCCCGCCCGCGTTGCTCGAGCGCGCCCGCGCCGCCGGCGTCACGCGCGTGCTGACCGTCGGAACGACGATCGACTCGTGCCGCCTCGCGCTCGCCACGGCGGAGGAGGACGAGGGCGTGTTCGCGATCCTCGGCATCCACCCGCACGAGGCCGGGGGGCCGGAGGCGGAACGGCTCGACGCGCTCGCGGAGCTGCTCCGGTATGAGCGCGCCGTCGCCGTCGGCGAGACGGGGCTCGACAACTTCCGCGACTACGCGCCGGCCGACCGGCAGCGCGCGCTCTTCGAACGGCAGCTCGAGCTCGCGAGCGAGCTCGGCAAGCCCGTCGTGATCCACACGCGCGCCGCGGACAAGGAGACGGTCGACGTGCTGGCCGGCTTCGACGGCACCGTCGTCCTCCACTGCTTCTCGTCGCCGCCCCTGCTGCCGGCGGCGCTCGAGCGCGGCTGGTACGTCTCCTTCGCGGGCAACGTCACGTATCCCAAGGCGAGCGACCTCCGCGACGCAGCGATCCAGGTGCCGGTCGACCGCCTGCTCGCCGAGACCGACTGCCCGTACCTCGCCCCGCAGCCGGTGCGCGGCCGCGAGAACGAGCCCTCCTTCGTCGGGCATACGGTCGCGATGCTCGCCGAGGCGCGCGGCGAACGTCCGGCCGGGCTCGGCGAACAGATCGACCGCAACGCATCAGCGGCGTTCAACCTCCCGTGATGGTCGCGCCAAAGAAGGAGCTCGGCCAACACTTCCTCGTCGACGAGAACATCCTCGGCGTGATCGGCCGGCTCGCCGAGCTCGACGCAGACGACGTCGTGCTCGAGATCGGCCCCGGCCTCGGCGTCTTGACGCGCTATCTCGCGGAGCGCGTCGCCCGCGTCCATGCCGTGGAGCTCGACCGCTCGCTCGAGCCCGAGCTGCGCAATCTTCCCGCGAACGTCGAGGTTCATTTCGGCGACGCGCTCCGGCTCGACCTCGCCGCGCTCGGGCCGCCGGCGACGAAGCTCGTCGCGAACCTGCCGTACAACATCGCGACGCCGCTGATCGCGGAGAGCCTCGACGGGCTGCCGAAGGTCGAGTCGTGGACCGTGATGGTGCAGCGAGAGGTCGCCGACCGGCTCTTCGCGCGGCCGGGGACGAAGGCATACGGCGCGGTCTCCGTGCTCGTCCAGCTCGTCACGGAGCGAACCGGCTTCCATCCCGTCGCGCGGACGGTCTTCCGTCCTCGCCCGAACGTCGACTCCGCGCTCGTCGCGTTCCGGCGCGTTGCGATGCCGCAGAACTACGCGCGCGTCAAGCAGCTCGTCGCGGCGGCGTTCGCGCACCGGCGCAAGACGCTCCCGAACTCGCTCGAGCTTGCCGGCCTTGCTCCTCGCAACCGCGCCGCGGAAGCGCTCGCCGCGATCGGCCGGGACCCCGCGACCCGCGCCGAGGCGCTCGCTCCGGAAGAGTTCGTCGCGCTCGCGGACGCACTGGGATGAACCGCAGACCCGCGGCGGCGAAGATCAACCTCGCGCTCGTCGTCGGGCCGCCGCGCGAGGACGGCAAGCACGACGTGACGACCGTCTACCAGCGCGTCGCGCTCGCCGATCGCGTCGCGCTGCGACCGTCGCCCGCGCTGCGCGTCACCGGCTTCGACGGCGACACGCTCGTCCGCGACGCGCTCGCGGGCCTCGCGCGCGCCGTCGGCGCCGAGCCGCGCTGGGCCGCGCAGATCCAAAAGCGCGTCCCGGTCGCCGCCGGTCTCGGCGGCGGCAGCTCCGACGCGGCGACGGCGCTCCGCCTCGCGAACGAGACACTCGACGAGCCGCTCGCCACGCCGCAGCTCGAGCGCATCGCCGCGGGCCTCGGTGCCGACGTTCCGTTCTTCCTCCGCAACGGACCGCAGCTCGGAACCGGCGACGGCTCCGAGCTCGAGCCGCTCGATCTGCCGCAGGACTACTGGATCGTCCTGCTGCTCCCGCGCGACGCTGCGAAGCAATCGACCGCCGACGTCTACCGCGCGTTCGACGAGCGCGAGGGGCCGCTCGGCTACGAGAAGCGGCGTCGGCGGCTGCTCGACGCGCTGGCCGCCGTCCGCCGCCCGCGCGACCTCGCCGCGCTGCCGCCGAACGACCTCGCGTCGTCGCCGCTCGCCCAGGAGCTTCGCCGGCTCGGCGCCTTCCGCGCCGACGTCAGCGGCGCCGGCCCCGCGCTCTACGGACTCTTCCTCCACCGCGCCCCGGCGGAAGCGGCCGTTCGCGCGCTTCGGTCACGCGGACGTCTCTGGCTCACGGTGCCTGCGTGGTACTTTTGACGCGTGGGAATGGTGGCGGGCGAGACGGGGACGATCGAGCACGGGACGAGCCGCGCCGGGCGCTGGCTCCGGACCCGCCGGACACGCATCGCGCTCTGGATCGCGGCGATCGAAGCAATCCTCGTCGCGGTCTTCCACAGCACTTCGCGCTGGACCGTGATCGGGCTTGCGATCGTGGCCGTGGCGCTCTACGTCGCCGCCGGCCGCGAGTCGCGCTCGGACACGGCCCGCCAGCTCTCGTGGATCTTCGCCGTCTCGCAGCTGCTCGCGGTGATCGCTGCGATCCTTGCGTTCATCGTCTTCTGGACGGCGATCATCGCGGTCGCCGTCTTCGCGGTCATCGCCCTCTTCTTCGTCTTCACCGACCGCCGATAGACTTCCGTTCCCTCGGTGGGGCGTAGCCAGTGTCTTCGAATGCACGACCTTCGGTGGGGCGTAGCCAAGTGGTAAGGCAGCGGGTTTTGGTCCCGCGATCCCAGGTTCGAATCCTGGCGCCCCAGCCATAGACCCATGCCCAACGAACTCGCAGCAGTCGTGATGGCCGGCGGCCTCGGGACCCGCATGCGCTCACCCGTGCCGAAGCATCTGCATCCGCTGCTCGGCCGGCGGATGGTCGACTGGGTGATCGAGTCGGCCCGGCCGCTCGATCCGGAGCCGCTCGTCGTCGTGACCTCGCCGCAGAGCGCTGACGCGTTCGACGGACTCGCCGTCGCCGTGCAGGAGCGGCCGCTCGGCACCGGCGATGCGATCCGCTCGGCGCGCGCCGCGCTCGACGGCCGCGTCGGCGACGTGCTCGTGCTCTCCGGCGACACGCCGTTGCTCACGACCGAGCTCCTCGAGCAGCTGCTGGAGACGCATCGCCGCGAGAACGCCGCCGCCACCGTCCTCTCGTTCTCGCCCGCCGACACGCGGGCGTACGGACGGATCCTCCGCGACGCCGAAGGACATCTGCGCGCTATCGTCGAGGCCGCCGACGCGACACCCGAGCAGCTGCAGATCGGCGAGGTCAACTCCTCGATCTACGTCTTCCGCGCGGACAAGCTCTGGCCCGCGCTGGACCGCCTCGAGCCGAAGAACGCGCAAGGCGAGCTCTATCTGACGGACGCGGTGCGCTTCCTCGTCGAGGACGGCAACCCGGTCGCGGTGCATCAGGCCGCGGACCCGGTCGAGACCGAGGGCGTGAACACCCGCGTCGAGCTCGCCGCCGCAGGCGCTGCGCTGCGCGACCGGATCAACGAGGCGCACATGCTCGCCGGCGTGACGATCGTCGACCCGGGCTCGACATGGATCGATCCGACGGTCGAGCTCGAGCCGGATGCGGTGATCCATCCCTTTTCCGTCCTGCGCGGGACGACGCGGATCGGCGGCGGCGCGGAAGTCGGCCCGCATGTCGTCGCCGTCGATGCGGAGGTCGGCCCGCGCGTCAGCGTCGGCCCGTTCGCCTATCTCCGTCCAGGAACAGTCGTGGACGAGGACGCCAAGGTCGGCACCTTCGTCGAGCTGAAGAAGACCCGGATCGGCCCGCGCACGAAGGTTCCGCACCTCTCCTACCTGGGTGACGCCGAGGTGGGCGAGGACACGAACGTGGCGGCAGGGAACATCACGGTTAACTTCCCCCACGAGCCGGGAAAACCGAAGGGGCGCACGAAGATCGGAAGGAACGTCAGGACCGGGGTCCAGAATGCGTTTGTTGCTCCGGTCGAGATTGGAGACGATGCTTGGGTTGCGGCGGGGTCCGTCATCACGGACGATGTCCCGCCCGGCTCCCTCGCGATCGCACGGGCCCGCCAGATCAACAAGGAAAGACACGCCGATCGAAACCGCGACGACTGAGCTGACCCGCCTGCCCGGCCTCGAGATTCCGGAGGCGGAGACCGCCGTGAAGCGGGCCAACTGGCTCGAACACGCGCCGCGGAAGCGGCTGATGGTCGTGGCCGGCAGCTCGCACCCGGAGCTGGCCGCGCGCATCACCGAGCAGCTCGGCGTCGACCTCGGCCGTCGCGAGATCTCGACGTTCGCCGACGGCACGACGTACGTCCGCTTCTCCGAGTCGGTGCGGGGCGCCGACATGTTCATCGTCCAGACGGCCGCGAGCGACGTCGACCATCACCTGATGGAGCTGCTGATCATGATCAACGCAGCGAAGCTCGCGTCCGCGAAGCGGATCACGGCCGTCGTGCCCTGGTACTTCTACGCCCGCCAGGACAAGAAGTCGCGGCCGCGCGAGCCCATCACCGCGCGCCTCGTCGCGGACATGCTCGAGACCGCGGGCGTTGACCGCGTGCTGACGATGGACCTCCACGCGGGCCAGGTGCAGGGCTTCTTCAACAAGCCCGTCGACCACATGACCGCCGTGCCGATGTTCGCGCAGCATGTTCGCGATCTGCTCGGCGACGACGAGCCGCGCGTGGCGGTGGCGCCGGATACCGGCCGCGCGAAGCTCGCCGGCAAGTTCGGAGAGATGATCGGCGGCGATCTCGTCGTGCTGAACAAGGAGCGGCCGGCGCACAACGTCGCACGCGTCACCGACGTCATCGGCGACGTCAAGGGCAAGACAGCCGTGATGACGGACGACATCATCGACACCGCCGGAACGCTGTGCGCCGGCGCGCAGGCGCTCAAGCAGGCAGGCGCGACGCGCGTGATCGCGTGCGCGACGCACGCACTCTTCAACGGCGATGCACTCGAACGGATCCGGGACAGCGTCTTCGATCGCGTGATCGTCACGGACACGGTCCCGATCAATCCGCTGACGCGGCCGGACAACGTCGAGGTGCTGTCCGTCTCCGGGATCCTCGCCGAGACGATCCATAACGTCTTCTCCGACGACTCGGTGTCCGCGATCTTCGCCGGCGAGAACCAGCTCTTCTGAACACGGCGATGGCCCGCCGCGACGGTGTGGGTGCGATCCTCGTCCGCGACGGCCGCGTGCTCGTCGGCCTGCGCCGCGGCACGCACGGCGAGGGAACGTGGTCCGTGCCGGGCGGCAACCGCGAACCCGGCGAGACGGCCGAGGAGACGGCGCTGCGCGAGTTGCGAGAGGAGACAGGCCTCGGCGGCGCCGACCCAGGTGCCGTCGCGACGACGCTCGACGACTTCGACGGAGGCCTGCGCTATCGGACGACGTTCGTGCTGCTCGGCTGGGCCGGCGGCGAACCGGTTGCGCGCGAGCCGGAGAAGTGCGCGGAGTGGACCTGGTCGCCCTGGGAGGCGCTGCCCGAGCCGCTCTTCCTGCCGCTCGCGAACCTCCGCGACCAGGCACGGTTGCCTGCGCCACCGCTCGGCACGGTCGAGCACGTGCACGTGGCGCGCGCCGCGGGCGAGCCGATCGAGGAACGCATGGAGGCGCACGTCGGCGCGGGAATCGGCATCGACGGCGACCGCTATGCGGCCGGGCTCGGCTACTACTACGACGAGCGTGTCGCCCGCGACCTGACGCTCGTCGAGGCGGAGGTGGTCGAGACGCTCGGCCTGGCTCCGGGTGCGACGCGCCGAAACGTCACGACGCGCGGCGTCCGGCTGAACGAGCTCGTCGGCCGCCGCTTCTGGGTCGGCGAAGTCCTCTGCCAGGGGCGGCAGCTCTGCGAGCCGTGCCGCCATCTCGCCGAGCTGATCGGCGAGCCGATCCTGAAGCCGCTCGTGCACCGCGGCGGGCTGCGTGCCGACGTCATCCTCGGCGGGCGCATCCAGGCCGGCGATACCGTGCGAGCGTGATCCCGGCCCTCTTCGCGGCCGTTGCGCTCGGCGTGCCGTGCGACGGCTCGGCGCTGCGCGGCAGCTTCTCGGTCGTCCCGGGGAGCGCTGGCGCGGGCAACATCGTCTACCGCCTGCGCCTCGTCAACCGCTCGTCGACCGCGTGCTGGCTCAGCGGCCAGCCGCGCGTCGAGCTGCTCGACGCAACGGGACGGAAGCTGCCGACCGCGCCGCACCCGCAGCGTCCGGGCGTGGGAACGGCGGCGCTGATCACGCTCGCGCCCGGCAAGGCCGCGAGCGCGAGCGCCCGCTTCTCCCCGGACGTGCCCGGCACGGGCGAGCCGGTCGGCCGCCGTTGCGAGCCGAAGGCCTACCGGCTTCGCGTCCGGCCGAACGGGAACGGTTCGGTCGTGGTGCGAATCGTTCCCCCGACCTCGGTGTGCGAGCACGGAAGCCTCGCGCTCTCGCTGTGGCAGCACGCCTGACTGTTCTCGCAGCAGCAGTCGCGCTCGCGCTCCCGTCCGGCGCGTCGGCTGTCACCGCGGTGCTGCGCAGCGGTCATCTCGTCGTCGACGGGAAGCCCTTCTTCCCGATCATGCAGTGGCTCCAGTGCCCCGGCTCGTTCAAGCAGCAAGCAGCGCTCGGGATCGACGTCTTCCTCGGCAAGGGCTGCTCCGACACGAGCGACGACGCCGAGCTCGCGGCGGCCGCGGATGCCGGCGTCTACAGCGTCCTTCCCGCCGGTTCGAAGGGCACCGGGCCCGCGCTGCTCGGCTGGCATTTCGACGACGAGCCGGACATGCGCGGCACGACGCCCGCACAGATCGCCGCGCACCGCCGCACGGTGGGCGGCAAGGTCGACTTCCTGACGCTCACGTCGGGCTTCTTCAGCAAGCTGCCGCCGCCGACGTGGACGCGAGGCAACCGCGGCGTGTACCGCGACTACGCACGTGCGATCGACCTGCTCGGCTTCGACCTCTATCCGCTCTACGGGTGGTGCAAGCCGGACTGGATCGGCCGTGTCGCGGACGCACAGCGCGAGCTCGTCTCGAACTACGCGGGCGGCCGTCCGACCTACCAGTGGATCGAAGCCGCGAGCACCTCGAGCCAGTGGTGCAAGGGCCGCGGCATCACCCCCGTGGAGCTGCGGGCCGAGGTCTGGATGGCGATCACGAACGGTGCGAAAGGGATCGGCTACTTCACCCATTCGTGGACGCCGAACTACAGCCAGTTCCGCGTCGGCGGCGACGTGCAGCAAGAGATCAAGCGCACCGATACGCAGATCAAGGCGCTGACGCCGTGGATCCTCGGCGCGCCCGTGCCTGTCCGCGTCGAGTCGAGCGGGCGCGTCGATGCGATCGCGGGGCGGGCGGGCGGAAGGATCTACGTGTTCGCCGTCAACCTCGGGTTCGAGCCGGGGACGGTGACGGCGCACTTCTCCTCGCCCGCGTTCAAGCCGTTCACGTTCGACTTCGGCCGGCTCGGCGTCCTCGTCCGCCGAGTCTACGGCTAGCCCGTTCCGCTACACTCCGCCGCCGGAATGGCAGGAGAACGCGTCAAGCTGAGCGTCCAGGAGCGGGAGTCGCTTGGCACCCGCCCGTCGCGGCGCCTGCGCAGGCAGGGCCTGATTCCGGGCGTGCTCTACGGCCGGACGACGCCGGTCCCGTTCGCCGTTCTCGAGCGCGACCTGCGGCGGGCGCTCACGGGCGCCGGCGGACTGCACGCGATCATCGACGTCGTCGTCGAGGGCAAGCAGGCGTCGCATTCCGCGATCCTCAAGGAGTACCAGCAGGACAAGGTGCGCGGGTTCGTGACGCACATCGACCTGCAGGAGGTCCGGCTCGACCAGCCGATCCAGGCGACGGTCGTCGTCCAGCTGCACGGCGGCGACGACTCGCCGGGCGTGCGCGGCGGCGGCGTGCTCTCGCAGGTCGCGCGCGAGGTGCAGGTCGAGGCGCTGCCGCTGGAGGTGCCGGAGCATCTCGAGCTCGACGTCAGCGGGATGGAGATCGGCGACACGCTGCGCATCACCGACCTGTCGAGTCGCGAGGGCGTCACGTTCCTCGACGATCCCGAGACCGTGCTCGCGACGGTGACGATGCCGACGCGCGAGGTCGAGCCCGAGGAAGCGGTCACCGAGGAAGAGGCCGCCGAGGGCGCCGAGGTGCCGGAGGGCGAGGCGCCGGAGCGCGCCGCCGACCAGCCGGCCGAGCCGGGGGCGGACGCCGCCGGCGAGCCGGGCACCGTCGAGGGCTAGCTCGTGCGGCTGTTCCGGCGGCGGGGCGAGGCCGCCTCGTCGCTCGATCTGCTCGTCGTCGGCCTCGGCAACCCCGGTCGCGAATACGCGGGCAACCGCCACAACGTCGGCTGGATGGTCGTCGACGAGCTCGCGCGGCGGCACGGTGCGTCGTGGCGCGGGAAGTTCTCAGGGCAGCTCGCGGAGCTGCGCATCGACGACCATCGCGTCGCGCTGTTGAAGCCGGAGACGTACATGAACGAGTCCGGCCGCTCGGTGCAGGCCGCCGCGAGCTTCTTCAAGGTCGAGCCGGACGCGCTGCTCGTCGTCCACGACGAGAGCGACCTCGAGCCTGGACGCCTGCAGGCGCGGCTCGGCGGCGGCCTCGCGGGGCACAACGGCCTGCGTTCGATCGCGAAGCAGCTCGGGACGCCGGACTTCCTCCGCCTGCGGGTCGGCGTCGGCCGACCGGGCCGCGGCGACCCGCGTCCACTCGCGGATTACGTCTTGTCGAACTTCGAGCCGGCCGAGGACGCCGAGGCGATTGTCGCGCGCGCCGCCGACGCGGTCGAGACGCTCGACACCGAGGGTCTCGAGCGGGCGCAGCAGAAGTACAACTAGGCGCTCGGCGCGCCGCTCACGCAGACCCAGCGGGCGAAGCGCGTGCACGCACCGACAAACGGGCGAGGCGAGACGATCGGCAGGTTGCAGATCGATCGCCCAGCTCGAGCACGTCCAGGCGCCGGAGCCGTCGAGCTCCTTCTCCGTGCATGCCGTGCGGCCCGGACGGTGCATCGGCGTGGACGTTCGGCACGGCCTCCCTCGACGGAGGAACGCCGCCGTCACACTTTCGGCACAGTCTCGTGTCCCATCCGCGCGTTTTTTCGCGTTACGCTCGAGCGGAGTAGGGGCGGCTGGGACCCGACGTAGACGCGCGTGTACCTGAATGCGGCGCTACGGGGCGGCCGGCGCGGCGCCGGTTTCGGGTCGCGGCGCGTCGGGATCGCGCGCGGCGGACCGGGCTTCACAGGGACGTCGGTTGCAGCAGCGCGCACCGCGGTCGAGGAACTGCTCGAACGCGACAACCGTGTCGGGCTCCCAGGCGGGCGAGTCGATTTCGCGGCTCACGGCGCGATTGTCGGCCGCGTCGACGACCAGAGGTCGGCGGCTACGATGGACGTCCGCGGAACCGTCGGTTCCGCCGTTCGTCATGGACCGCCCGGTACTCCACGCATTCGTCCGCCAGCTCGTCGAGCACGAGCGCCTGCAGGCCTTCGCCGAGGCGCTGCCGGCGCGCGCCCGCGTCTCCGAGCCGGCATTGCCGCTCGTCCTCGCCGCGCTCCACGAACGGCTCGACGCGCCGCTCGTCGTGCTGCTGCCGGAGGACGCCGACGCGCGCGACGCGGCCGAGGCGGCCGCCTGGTTCGTCGGGGAGGAGCGCGTCGCGCTGCTGCCGAGTCGCGGCGTCCACTGGGAGTCCGGGCTCGAGCCGCCGCCGCACCTCGTCGGCGAGCGGGCGCGCGCGCTCGACGTGCTCGCGGCCGGCGGCCTCGTCTGCGCGTCCGCGGCCGCGGTCGCCGAGGCGATGCCGCCGCGAGACGCGCGCCCGGCGCCGATCCAGCTCGCGGCCGGCCGCGAGGTCGCCGTCGAGGCCCTCGCGGAGGAGCTCGCGCTCGCCGGCTACGAGCGCGTCGACCGGGTCGACGAGCGCGGCCAGTTCGCCGTCCGCGGCGGCCTGATCGATGTCTTCCCGGCGACGGGCCGCGAGCCGCTGCGTGCCGAGTTCTTCGGCGACGAGATCGAGTCGATCCGCGCCTTCTCCCCGTTCACGCAGCGCGCGCTTCATCCGGTGGAGCACGCAGTCGTGTATCCGGCCGCCGAGCGGCGGCTCGACCTCGTCGAGGAGTGGCACGGCGAGGACGGCGACGTGCGTCCGGTGCCGGACGACCTCGTACCGCCGCTCGATCGCTCGCCCGACTTCGTGTGGCAGCCCGACGAGGTGCGCCGGGTCTGGGAGGAGGAGAACCTGCCGCCCGTCCCGTTCGACTCCGCGTCGGAGC
>Ga0066710_100004001_pt1 | contig 12850 bp, 5 predicted proteins | sample GraSoiAngelo_159_FD_79666 | JGI IMG/M metagenome (GOLD analysis project Ga0066710, IMG submission 79666) | Grasslands soil microbial communities from the Angelo Coastal Reserve, California, USA - 14_1009_16_40cm | ecosystem: Environmental > Terrestrial > Soil > Grasslands | place: USA...
CTTCACGGGCACACCCATACTTAGCAAAGAGAAGGTGGAGACGAGGGAAATCTTCGGTGAATTTATCGACAAGTACATCCTCCAAGACGCTGAGCTTGACGGCGCGACGGTGCCGATATTGTACGAGGGGCGTACGGCAGACGGCTTCGTTAAGGATGCCCCTGGGCTCGATGAGCTTTTCGTGGACATGTTTCGTGATTATACAGCGGCCGAATTGGCCGTCATTAAAGCTAAATATGCGACCGAAGGTGATGTCTTGGAAGCCCCAATGCTCATCGAGCAGAAGGCGCGAGACATGCTCCGGCACTACGTCGCAGTAGTTTTCCCCGAGGGCTTCAAGGCGCAACTCGTGGCGACCAGCCGTGACGCGGCTTACATGTACGGGGAAAAGTTGGAGCAGGCACGGTTAGAATTAGTAGGAGATTTGGAGGCAGTGCCGGCTGCGAATCTGGCACTGTCAGAGGAGGAAGTCGAGAAGCTCGATGAAAACAGCCGCTTCCTTGTTCGTGCATATCCATTACTACCGAAAATTCGCGCTCTAGAGATCGCGGTGATCTTCTCCGGCGACCACAACGATCCCGAGTCTTGGAAGGAGTGGTCCGATAAGGCTAAGCAGAAAGACCGGATCACAGGGTTCAAGCGAAAATTTGCGATTGATCAAACTGAGAAGACCGATCCTCTCTCTATTTTGATCGTAAACAACATGCTGCTCACGGGCTTCGACGCTCCGGTGGAGCAGGTGCTATATCTGGATCGCAAAGTCGTGGCGCATGACCTGTTGCAGGCAATAGCGCGGGTCAACCGCACCTACGGCTCAAAGAAATGCGGCTATGTCGTAGATTACATCGGGGTGGCGCGACATCTAAAGGATGCTTTGGAGGAGTACGACGGACAAGATATCGAGTGCGCGCTAATCGATATCAACTTGGAATTGCCCAAATTGTTGGATCGGCGTGACCGAGCCGTAGCCGTATTTACAGACCGCGGAATCAAGGACCTCCAGGAACAAGTCACTGAATGTGTGGACTTGCTCGCTGACCTAAAGACCAGAGCCGAGTTCATCAACAGGCTCCGTAGTTTTTACGATACTCTCAACATTCTCGAACATCGTCCTGAAGTTCCCGGTAATGTGTTTCGGGATGCCAAGCTACTGGGGTTCATCAATAAAGTGGCGGCCAATCTCTACCGCGACCCAACGTTGAATCTTCTGGGAGTCGCGGAAAAGGTCAAGGCGCTTATCAATGCCCATATCTCTGCCCGGGGGGTTGACCCTAAAATACCCCCGACCATGATTACTGACTCGGAGTTCGAGCAAGTGCTCCAAGCTCAAACCAGTAGTCGAGCGCGAGCCACGCAAATGCAGCACGCCGCACGCTACCATATCGTCAGCTTTTCAAATCTGAATCCGATCTATGCGCGGAAGATGAGCGAAAAGTTGGAGGAAATACTACAGCGATTTAAAGATGATTGGGATGCTTTGGAGCGCGAGTTGCGTCGCTTTATCGACGAACTAAAGCGTGGTGATCAGAATGAATTTCCTGGACTCGACCCAAATGTGCAGATTCCGTTCGTTCGGTTAGTGTTAGAGGAATGCAGCAAGGACGGCGAGATGTCCGGTGAGACGCGCAAGATTGCGGTTTCCGCAACGCTGGAAATTGTTGAACGAATTCGACAGGAAATCCGTAAGGTTGGTTTCTGGAAAAACCCGGCCATGCGCGAGTTGCTGACCCGCATTCTTGTTCGTGAACTCGATAAGGCAAAGATATGCCGAGCTGGAAGTGAACGGGAATTAGCGCAGCGGCTCGTCGCGCTGGCAAAAGAAAACCACGAGAACCTTACACGATCATGAGTGAGACGCTAACAATAGATCGTCTTGTTTTTGAAGTGAGGCGGAGCCCAAGGCGAAAGACCCTGGGGCTGACGGTGGATCGGGGTGGCGAACTGGTGCTTCATGCGCCGGATGGGAGTGCGTCGGATGAGTTGGTGCGCTGGACGAAATCGAAACTATTGTGGGTGCATCGTAAGCTGTTAAGTCGAGCCGCGTTAGCGCCACAGCTAGCAGAGCCAGCGTTTGTCAGCGGAGAAAACTTCACTTTCTTAGGCAGAAATTATCGGTTAAAACTGCTTCGCGACGCAGCAGCGGCTCTAGAATTTGACGGTACATACTTTTTGCTTTGTGTCAGTGCGCGTGCGGAAGCGACGAAACATTTCAAAGCTTGGTATGTTCGCAAGGGGCGAGAATGGCTCTCTCGGCGGGTACAGTTGCTGAGCCGAAAAGTTACCGCGACACCATCGCGCGTCAGTGTCCGCGACCTTGGCCATCGCTGGGGCTCGTGCGGTAAAAACGGTGCCCTTTATTTTAATTGGAGGCTCTTGCAGATGCCCACTCGGGTGATCGACTACGTGATCGTGCATGAGCTAGCTCATCTGCGTGAACCCCACCACGCGCCTGCGTTCTGGCGGATTCTAGATGGGTCGTTGCATGATTGGCGTCTTCGGGCCGAGGAGTTAAAGGTGAAGGCGAGAGACATCTACTGGTGTCATGATCGGATGAGATAAATGCAGGGCATATCCAAACCGCGTGGGCCTTATAAGAGGGATTTCTTTAAGCCAGAGACCTAGTGTATCCGGTCATTACAGTTCCGGACGAGGCTGGAGACATTTTGCGGCGAGAAGAGGGGGACGCGAACCTTTTCCCTCACGTTTAGACCCTTCAAATCAATCGTATACGAATTGATTAAACCAATTTTGGCCCTGTGCGGAGATATCTTTACTCTCGAAATTCTCCTGCACTCGAAGAAGATAATGCCAGTCAGATCCCCGAATTGCGCCTCTCTCCCCAAGAGCGAGAGACGCCGAATTTGCGGCGCTTGCTCCTTGTGACGGTCACGTACTCATTACAGTCGCGATTCAAACGCGACAAATGTTAGAGCATGTCCCGCAAACAATGCAAGCCAAAACAATCATAGCCAAATGGCTATGTCATACTATTCCAAAAAAATATTGGACAAAGAATAAACGGGTGAGGTATGCTGCATTGGCGGTGATTCCTGGTACGCAATACTAAGTTCTGCTTGACGAGAAGTCTACTTGACGAGAAGGCGGGAAATCGACTAGCCTCCGGCGCATCCCTTGGATTTTCGAGAGTCGCAGCCAACATTGAAATTTTCAGTAACGAAGTTTGACGGACCGAAGCTATTGCTATTGGGAGCCGTATACCGACATGGTACCTACCGATATAACCCCAGCAGCTCGTGTCAACAGAAACTATGAGCTTCAGGACCTCTACCGCACCCATCCTCTCCGAGAGGAATCCATCCTCAAGAGAATCGTTGATCAAAAAGGTACTCTAACCGGGATAACTGAGCTGGATCTCGCAGAAGATCGTTTCACTGAGATCACTGATCAAAACCATATCGGTGGATTGAGGTTCGTAAAAGACTTGGCTCAGAAGGCTCGTGTCGGGCCAGATACAAATATACTGGATCTCGGCTGTGGGTTGGGAGGATCTGCCAGATGCCTGGCTTACTTTTTCGGTTGTCGTGTCCACGGCGTAGATCTTAGTGTGGAAAGGTACCGGGAAGCACGTCACCTAACCAAGCTGGTGGGTTTGGATCATCTTGTGACTTTCCAGTGTGGAGATGTCCTGCGTATATCAGTTCCCCGGCAGCGATTTGACGTCCTTTGGGGTCAAAGCGCCTGGGTCCACGTTGAAGACAAGGAGAGGCTCATAAAAAAATGGTCCAAATCACTAAAGGCGGGAGGGTGCATCGCGCTGGAAGAAGCGTATGTAAAACGTACCCCTCGGTATGCAGCAGAAAGACGCAACCTGGACGATCTCGCCGACCGCTGGAAATCCTATCTTGTTGGCCTGGATGTATGGACGGAGATCCTATCCTCTCAGTCATTCGAAGTTTTCTGTAAAGAAGATCTTTCTACTGAACTTAGTGAGTTGTATCGAAAATTAATTCGACTGACTCGAACTCATGTTATGACAGGTGTTCCTCGATCCGAACAGAAGGCGTGGGAACTGGCAGTAAAGTTGGTGAGGAAGGGTATCGTGGGTTACTTTCGGCTTGTAGCCAAAAAGCTGAGGTAACCTTAACTTCCAGCTAGGCAGTGCTTTCAATGCTGCATTCACCTGCTATTGGTATCGTTAAACAGTTTAGCCAGAGGGTACAATTACAAAATATTACCGTGGCAATGGGTTGTCCGAAAAAAGTACCCTATTAGGAGTAGAGCCATGAGAAAGGTCATTCTTGCGTGTGCATGTGATCCCGGCGCTGTCCCAGGGCGAATCCGGCAATTGCGCACTGACCTCGCGGGGCACGTCGAGGTGATGAAGCCTGATTCAAAAAAAACAACGGACGGCGGCGTGGAAGACTGGCTACGACAGCACGTCGATAAAGCAGATTTTCTAGTGGTGTTTTACGCGTCAGTGCCGATCACGGGAACACCAACCGAAACGGTCGGGAACGAAGTGGTGAACGTGACGCCGCAACAGTTGGGATCTTTGCCCGGAGATGCAACCGTACTCGTTGCCGTATTCCAGAATAAAGATCGAGACAAATTGCCGGACGAGATGAAACCGTACCGATGCTTTGACATATCCTCGCCCGATGCGCGTGAAGCATTTCTCTGCGCATTGGTGCATGAGCCCATCAAACCTAAGCAATCATCCTCGGCACAAGAAGCGACTGCCGCAGCAAGTCGGGTAATACTCGGCGTATTGGCATCCGTCATCGGAAGTTATGAGAGAACTCAAGCATTTGTCACTTCGAATGTAAATGAAACCTTCGTGCCTTTGCTTAATTGGGGCATGACTGGTGTTGTTATTGTGTTGCTCGTTACCGGTTTCGTTGCGCTTCTGCGTGTCGCGGCGGTTTCTCTACGATCAATGCTGAACATCAATCTTCCTTTCGACTGGCTTCCTGGCGGACGAACGCCGTGGCGGCGGGCAGCCACGATAATCACCTCACTAGCAATAGGTGTTATCTACATTGTTGTATTTCAACCAAAATCCAAAAGTCTTGATGAACTGGTTAACGAGAATCTGGGAAAGTGGGCTCAACGACTTAAGGCTTCCCGAGGCGTAAGGGGTGCAATTACGGAGAACGTTGGCTAAGGGTTTGAGCAGGTTAGGGTAACCTCTCAAGCACTTGCAGGGTTGCTAGGCTTTGAGTCAACCGCAAACCTACCTGAACCAGATATCTGGCAAGCACTTACATTCATTGATCGAGCAAGAATCGTGGATCTAAAACTGAAGTCTGGCGCGAAGGAGAAACTCGCCAAGCAACTCGCTCCCTTTGTCAAACGAGCAGATTTTTCTAAGCTGCCGCCCAGCTTTCCAAACTTCGCATGGGTCGAGGGCGATATCGCGTGGTTGTCCGGTGAAGCTCAATTGTCGCCGGATGCGAAGAAGATAATCAAAGGCTACCAGGATCAATACTTCACGTTCACTGAATTGCGTGAGCCTGAGGGGTGGGGATATTTTGAGCAGTACGATTGGGGCGTTACCGAGGTCGCAGCGTGGGTTTCCATTGCCGAGACCCGGGCGCTTCGCGTAAAAAACCCAGTTTGGCAGGCAGATCAGCCCGCGTTATTGAAGCGCCAGGTGCGAGACATTATTCAACTCCTGAAAAATCGCGAGATTCCGCAACAGAGGGGGGGATACAGTCCGATCAATGACACTACAGTTCCGAGTTATGCCCGCACTTATTCAACGATTATGGCGCTTTGGGCAATGACAGAAGCCGCCTCGCCCGAACTAGAAATCTTTACCGCGGATGAATTAAAAGAGTTGCATACCCGCATACGATCAGCGATTGCATGGCTCGCGCAGAAAGCAGACCCAGAGGGCTGGAGAGTCAACCCGAGCAATCCCACGAAATACACACCATTCTTCGGATTAACCGCCCAGACCTTATGTATCCTCGCGCGTGTGCCCTCCACCGTAGAGAAGGCGGACTATCCCATATTCACTACGATCAAACGGCATCTACTCCAGACCGCCGATGCTTGGACCAAGAGACCGGTTAAAGAAAACGATCGGGCTCCCGATGGAGACCGATATTTGCTTCCAACTCAAAAAGTAATTGAGAGTAGCACATTCCTCTGGTACCCGTGGTCTATTTGCTTGATGCGAAATCTCTCGACCGACAGAGCGTTGAATGATAGCCAGCAGGCAACTGCTGGAAAACTCTTCAAACGGTTGCGGCAGCGTGTTGTAGAATTTGGGGACTTTGTGGATTCTGATTACAATTATGTGGCCGCCGAAGGACTAATCGGCTTTGGATGGATGAGTGGCGGCACCGCGTCCCAATGATCCAGAAATCTCGCGGTGAAATTCCGGTCATGCGGAAAATTTTTATGAGCTTGACATGAATGAGTGAGTGAATCTGACGATGTTGGGGTCTACCATCGGAATTAGCAGGTAGCGGGAGCGAAGAGAATCTTGTATAGAAGGTTCTGACGAGGGTATGGCTCTTATTCAGGCTCGCAACTGCCTGAATGCTGTCCTGTCCCACGAATTCGGAACAACTTTTCCGGGCGGATAAGTCAGAGTTTCTGGCCGTCCTTTGTTAAATACGCCGACCGCTCTGACTATTCTTCTTTATCGGGGCCATTTGGAATTCAATCTAGCGCTTCCTCTTCGTATTCCAACGTTGTATGACGCTTTTGCTGACTCACAGCTGGAGCATCAGGCGCAACCTTTTGCCGTCGCCGAATTTTCGAATGAAGCCGCGTTGACCGTACAGCCGCAACCATGCCGCCTTTCGCTGTTGATGGCTCGGGTTGCCGGGCTTCTCTTCTCCGAGATCAACCAACAATGTTTTCCCGGAAAAATTTTTCTCTAAAGCCGAGAGTGCTTCGTCGAGTAATTTTCCGCCGATGCCGAGGTTCCGGTAAGCCCCGCGCACCCACACGTAGAGCTGGTAATCGTATTTCTCCGAGCTTTTAGCAGAGTCCAAATTTTTATATTCGGAGACGACGGCCACGCCCCACGCTTCGGTGACAGACCCTTCGCTATTCGGAACGGCAAACCACCCGGCAACGCCGGCCTTAAGCGCTACAGGACCTTTCAGAGCTTGCGAAAATTTCGGCGCTATTTCCGCGCTCAATTGATCGAGCTTGAACTCCTCGGCCAGCCGCTGCACGAGGCCCGCCGGGATGCCGCCGACGATTTGGAACTGCGCGCACGGGAGAAAATGTTCCTCGATGAAATCGACAAATTGCCTGCTATAGCCGCCGCGCAGGCCCGGCCAGAGTTTTTGAAACGTCTCGGTCATCGCCCAGCGACGGAACAGATTCATCCAGCCCCGGTTCACGGCGTACGAGTGATATTTCTCGAGCTCCAAGGCGAGGAAGACATTTTCCATGAGATCGAGCTGCATATTGCAGTAGTGAAGCACAGCCCGCGGATCCGACGACGTTTTCGATGACGGTCCGGGACCAAGGAGCGTTTCGATCTCGGGATAAATTTTTGAGGCGTAATCTACCAATTCAGGATCGTCGCGCAGTTTGGCTTCGAGCCGAACGAGGGCTTCTTGTTGGCCGAGAAAAGATTCGCGGAGCCTGGGCGGCATGGAAACCCAGTGGTGGCGCAGCGCATTGAAGACGGGGACGGCGCCTTTTTGCTTCTCCGCTTGGGCACAGCGGAAAACCTCCCACGCGACGTGCTCTCCCAATCTCCTGTAGGACTCGAACTGCGACTCGTCGAAGAACTGATCCGCAGTGGTGTCGTGCGGAAATGACGCATGCTGTGTGGCATGCTCCAGGACGTCACCCGGTTCGTCGCCGCTCAGCGACGATTTGATATAGACGAGCATGCCCACGGACTCATCGGCGTCCACGTTATCGTAGCGGATGGTCCCGATCGCCTGATGCCACCGGCTATGGCGCTGCCCGGCTTCGCGACGGATCATATCCAGGTCGATCTCGATGCTTACCCCCAGATCCGTGCGGATCTTTCGAATCGCGTTGCCGAGATCTTCAAAACCGATCTTGGGATCGGCCCCGGCGTCGCAGCATACGATATATTTGCACCGCCGGCGGACCAGCTCATAAATGCCCAAATTCTCAAAGTGCCCGCCGTCTGAGAGATACACATACTTGGAATCGTCCGTGGTCTGTCCAAACAGTTCCGAAACCAGGTAAGGAAAGCGGACCGGGCGCGGGCGCCGGCTGGACTGCCCGTCTTTTTTTGGGTTACGCACCCACCAGCCGAGGCGAACGTTAAACAGAGTCAACAAAAAGGCGATCGGGCCGCTGCTGTGGTAACCCATATTGGGCGACACGGCGGCGCCGGAAATTGCAAACGCCGTCCCAAGCTCCATGCAGCCGCAAAAATCCTCGGTCTTTTTATAGCCGGTCTCGCCGCTGCCGCAGAAGCGCGGCGTCAAGACAAAGGACGTCGCCTTGCGCTGCTGCCACGCCAATTCTTTTCCGGCCATCTGATTGAGGGCTGTGTTGATGACGAGGTAAGGACCGTCGTAATGATCCCCGCGATGTTGGGAGCTAGCGCGAAGCTTTGAAAGCGGAAAATCATCTTCAGGATCAAAGCCCGTTATAGGATCGGGCTTCCTCTGTCTTCCTCTGGAAGCTCCCAGGTAACATCGCACCAGCCGGTTTCTGTAGGCGGCGTGGAGAGAAAATTCATTGACGTCAACCCGGCAGGCAAGCAGGGCGGCGATGAACAAACAGAGGCCCAAAAACTTGCCGAGGGTGCGAAGGTCGCCGCGCTTAACCGCTTTCCAATAGTCTTTGAATTTCGTGCTTCCGTTCGAAGCCTGTTCGGGTTTCAGGCTCATGGCAACCTTCATTGCTTCCGAGCCGAGCCGCAACGTGCCGCCGATCTCGGCCTGCATGAGTTTTTGCGCGCTCGCCGCGGGCCCAGACGATTGTCCCTGACCGTCTTCAGTCGACGGCGGAGACCAGTGGGTCACGATCTTGTGTGATACCGTTGCGATCGCGATCAAAAGTCCAAGCACGGCTATGATGGGACCGAACTTGATCACCCATTCCGCCTTCGAGGGACTGGCGGAATTCCCCGTGTTCGGGCTTTTTCCCGCGAGGACCGTCGCCAGCGTGCTGCCTAACCAGCCCGTGATCAGGGCGGTCTTTGTTTTTGCCGCGTCTCCCAACCATTCCCACCCCAGGGGTCCATAGAATGAAAGCGCGCAGAGGCCGGCCCAGAAGAGCGCGCTGATCAGCAGCCATGCCCCCATGCTCCCGCGCCACTCTCGCGCGGCGTCCGATTCGGTGACGGCCCGCAATCCGACCTGCACGGTGATGGCAAGTAAAAGAATAATCAAAAACAGCGGCGGACCGAAACTGATGACGTCCCAGATTCGATCCTGTTTGGCCCATTCCCGCAAGGCGACATAGAGCAGCGCATAAAGAAGCGCTCCCCCGACCAAGCCGGAGACGAAATCGCTGCCGATGCGGGTACCGTGAAACTTGTCTCCCCGATGAATGACAGCGCACAGGATATAAATCGCGACGTTCAGAGCACCGACGACCAAACCCCACTGCACGAAGCTCAAATAAACACCGCCGCCGAGCCTTTTCTCCAGCACGGCGCGCAGCCAAGCGAGGAGTTGGATCTCCGGAAGTTGACATTCGTGCAGGCCGAAAATCCAGGAAAATAGAAAAGCCGCCGCTACCGCCGGAACAAGGATCGAGAGTAGAAAGCGCAGGAGGTGAAAGTGCTCGTCGGTGGGCTTCCGAAAACGATTCAGAGCGGAGGAAATCGAAACCAGCCCGATGCCCGCGAGCAGCAGGAGCGCCGCGACGGCCGCCCCCAGCCAAAAATCATCGGATATTGTGATAACTCTAGCCAGAACTCTCGGGAACAAGAGAATTATCGCCAAAACGGGAACGAGCATGAGCTGAATCAAAAGGAGATTGCGCACATACGTTGCAATGCCGGTCCACGTATCTTGGGAGAAGAAACCGACCCGTGGAGTGAGGTAGTTGCTGTAACGGCGCAAGTGGAAGATCGGATCGGGGCCGCACTGCGGAGGGTATTCACCGACGGTCGCGGCCGGAGCGTTTTCCGCCTGGCGCTCCCGGGCCGACAGAGCGGGCCTGAGCTGCGCCGTTACGGTCGCAAAACCTCCAGCGGCACTTGTTCGCTCGTGCCAGATCCATGCGCTGAGCCAGCTTCCGATGTAACCGCCGCCAGAGACCGTTGAGAGATAGTCAAAGAAGCGGAGAATACCAAGATCCGCCAGTCCCTGAAGAATGCCCAGATTGAAGGTGGCGCTGCGGATTCCCCCGCCGGAAAATGCGAGGCCAATCAAGTTGAACCGCGTGGATGGACGCCACGACTCCGGCAATTTAAAAAACTGCTTGAGCTCTTGCAGAGTTTTTTGATAGCCGGCGATTTCTCTGCGGATTGTCCCGGCCCGATGGTGGCGAGCGGCAAGCAGGGAGGTCAGGACGGCAGGAAAGAAATTGACGCCCGAGAGCCGGGCTGCAAGCTTCCCGGAGAGTTCGGAGAACCAAATGCGCTTATGCTGCCGCTGCTTAAGAGCGATCCGTTCCTCGAAATCGCGTACAGTTCTCAATGCTTGAACGATTGCGGCAAGCGCAGGACCCCGATCGTCAAGAAATGAAGAACGGCCATTGACGATTTCTTCGATCTCCGCCGGAAAGACGGTATCTGTAAACTGCTCTTCGCCGGAGACGTCAGAACCCTGATCGTTGACAACCATCGTTCAATCGGCTTCTTCCATGCTTGTGAAATTGAATCGTCTGGTCTTAACTACGGCTTTTTTTGCCACAAGAATTCAAAAACTCCCTCGCCCGGCACGCGCTGGAGCCGCATCTCCACGAGAGTCGAGGTATTGGCCTTGAAAAACTCCACGAGGCCTTGTTGGTCGTCCTTAATTTGGATTTCGACTGGAAGATAATGCAGCAGATGGGTATCGTAGCTAATATCTCTGGTAGGACCGATGGCGTCTAAATTCATCCCAATGAACGCTCCGGGAGCCTCGCTTTTTACTCGTCGCTGCAGCTCTTCGAGTTTGTCCAAATTGATGAAAAAAGTGCGGTAACTTGGATTGGTGCTATGCTTGTTGACGTGGGCGATGACATTATCTTGAAGAAACTGCGTTAACTTCTGATATTTCTGAAGCGCCTTGAGCGTCTCGGCCTCTTTAATGTTGCTCCCTGCGATCGTATCGTCCACGACATGAAAATCTACCCGGTAATCCGTGACCTCGTTCCCCATGTCGTCGTTGACGCGCACGAGGAACTGTTGATACCGGTGCACCCGCTTTCCGTCGTCTTTTTTGGCTTCGCCGGCGTAAAACGCTTTATTCTCCGTCTCGAACTGTCCCCGCAACGTTTCGTATTTCGCGTCGCTGTCCACGTCGAGGCACTGTTTGATTCGGGCGAACGTGGGATGCTTGTCGTCGTTCGCATCCTGTGGAACTACTTCGCTGTGATTTCTGCCCGGCACGAGAGCAAAGGCAAAGGCATCGTAATTCCCCCTTTTTCCGCTCGCTTTAGGGTTAGCCGGATCGCTGTAATCGATGGCGATCTTGATGCTGTTGAGGGACGCGGCCGCGGCGCGCACGGTTCCATCCGATCCATCCTCGTTCGCGCCGGGAGCAACAAACCCCTTAAGGTCTCCGTAGGTGCCGGTGCCGGAGAATACGAACACAAAGGGTCCATGGCCTTTTGAACCACGATAGAATTTCTTGGCCGAAAAGAGGTCGTGCTCGGCGATTCTCCATGTGTCGGGGCTGCCCAGTTCCAGCCCTTCCAGAATCAGCTTTCCCGTTTCAAACCGGTGTGCCAAACCGCCCTTGAAAAGTTTTGCCAAGCCGGAATTTCCCTGCTCGGCAAGCCGAGAGCCGAAATTGGCTGGCGCCAGCATGATCAACCGCTGAATCGGACAACACTCGAGGTCCCCTTTGCAAACGTCCTGAATATAATGGTGCAGCCAATGGCGCACGACCAGGCCGCCGGTCGAATGGACGATGACGTCGAGTGAAAACGGTTTCAGCGCGAGCAGCTTTTTTTTGACCGCCATTTCCTCGAATCGGCTCTGCAGACCGTCCGCCAGGTCGTCGAAAGTTACATGATCCTCCATCGATTCATAGTTGCCGAAAAACACGTCTTCGACTTGGTAGCCGTGAGCGCACAGCCACAGCTTTAACTGAAGAAAGGACTCGTAGTTATCGCTCCAGCCGTGCAGAATCAAAATGGGATTAGCCATATTGTCCTCCCGTCACGCAACGAACTTTTGATTACGTTTTCATGAAACCTCTCGATCCCCCGAATCTCATGGGACCAACCCCTATTATGTCGGATGAGACCCATGAAATCATATTTGAAATGAACCCCGCCGAGCGGACACGACTGTGCCCGCCAATTCCTGGATCTGCTTCGCCCGTTTTTTCGAGTCGGTCATGGTCGTCCTGTGGCGAAGGTCCAGATAGCGTTCAAGCAGTTGCCGCTCCGCATCGTCGACCCAGTCGTTCGGATCGCCAAGTTCGTCAATCGAATCCCTAACGGCTTCAGCTAGCGTGACCGGGACATGGCCGGGCCGGTTGATGTGCTGATCCAAAAGCAAAGCCACTCCCACTTCAGAAGAGACATAATCGGCGACCAACCGTCCCATGATTTTCTTTCCCGGATTGCGATAAAAAATATTCAGCCGTGCCAGCGCATACTCCACTTCGGCTTGGTCCACCAGCGGGTCCTGCCCGGCTTTCCAAAAGCGGTAAACCCAATCGCCTTGGCGCAAAGCTTCCTTTTTGTTCGAGCTATCGAGCCGCTGGCCGTGGAGCGTCAAGTGACCGGAAGCAGGAGAATTTGTACCTCCCGTGATCCCCAC
>Ga0066710_100004002_pt1 | contig 12850 bp, 7 predicted proteins | sample GraSoiAngelo_159_FD_79666 | JGI IMG/M metagenome (GOLD analysis project Ga0066710, IMG submission 79666) | Grasslands soil microbial communities from the Angelo Coastal Reserve, California, USA - 14_1009_16_40cm | ecosystem: Environmental > Terrestrial > Soil > Grasslands | place: USA...
CAGAAGACCGTCGCCAAGGCGACACAGAACACTTCCGAGCATGTCTTCCAGAGAATCACCACCCTGGCGGACGGCCAACTGCGCATTGTCGATCAGCCTCCTCTCTTGTTTCACGCCGATCCGGCGGAACGGGACCTGACGCGCGACCTGGCGCCGTTTTTCGACGGCTATCGCCGGACCCTCTCTCGCGATCGCCAGGCTCTTTTCGACCGCTTCCACCTCGTCGACGCGGCCTACAAGGTGGTCGGCGTCGGCTCGGTCGGCACGCGCTGCTTCATCGTCCTGTTCGGCGGCGACCTGGACGACCACCTGTTCCTGCAGGTGAAGGAAGCCAGACCGTCGGTGCTGGAAGGATTGGCCGGCCCCTGTCCCTACGACAATAATGGCGAGCGTGTCGTCATCGGCCAGCGGCTCATGCAATCGGCCAGCGACATCTTCCTGGGCTGGTCGCGCGGCAGCGACGGCCGGGACTACTATGTTCGCCAGTTGCGCGACATGAAGGTGGCGCCCGATCTCGCCGGCTACACGCCGCGCGTCCTTGCCGCTCACGCCCGCCTCTGCGGCCGAACGCTCGCCCGGGCACATGCCAAGTCCGGCGACGCAGCGACCATCACCGGCTACCTGGGAACCAAGCGCACGTTCGATCAGGCGATCGCCTCGTACGCCCTGGCCTACGCGGACCAGGTCGAGGAGGACTACGAGTCCTTCCGTACCGCGATCGAGGCCGGCCGTTTTCCGATCGAGACGATGCCGTCGGAAATCGAACAGTCGATACCGTGAGCGCTCAAGAGTGGCGGGTTGGCATCCCGGGGCTAGTGACTACGGACCACGAACCGGGAGCCGAGATCGGCCCCGCCGCCTCACCTTCCTGAGGTAGAAACGGAATTCGCAGCTAGGGTGTGTCACTTCTCGATCCGCCTGGCCTGCAGCGCCCCCAGCGATGGCGGCCGCCCGTCACTTCCAAGCACCGGCCGTTGGCGGCTCTCAGCTTCCTTTCCCGTTCCTACTCTTGTGCTGGCCTGAGCCTGGCCTGCTATGCCTCTCTCTTTCGTATCCCAAGGGCCGGCTTCAGACCGCACGGAGCGGTGCTGAAAAATGGGGACTGGCCCAGGCCGTCCCATGCAAAACCAGGGAAATCTCGCTGCGGCTGCCTGTCCCCATTTTTTCACAACCTCCGAGCACGGGTAGGCTGTGAGGGGAAGCCAGGACAAGGATCTGCCTTCTCCCTGACGGTGTTCTTATCTGCCGCAATCGGCTGCCAGGAATGGTGCCGTCGCGGGGGAACAGCCGTGGGCGCCACCGGAACATGGGCTACACGGCCTTTGGTCCTCAGCATGGCTCCCCATATCCATCCCCACGCATGGATCACTTGCCCGTGCAGCGACGATCCCGCGTTTGACGCTTCCACAGCCCAGTTCAGCCTGGCGCCCGCAGTCGTTTCAAAAGACTTCTTGCACGTATGTCTGCCATGGAAACCGCACGTCGGCATGCTCTTGAGCGCGGAGTTGCTCCGAACGCCACGATCCTCCGCAGCGCGCGTTGTCGCCCGTGTGACCGCAGCCGAGCAACAAGAGCAGTTCGGCTGGCTCGTTCACTGCGTGTTGGTCACCCCCATGACGGAGGAGGAGATGCACGAATGGCTGAGCACGCCGCCGGAGTGACGACCCGGCTGGCAGGGCAGAACTCGACTTGCCGTTCCTCCTCTTGCCGCCCAGTGTGTCTCTCCACGAGGGTCTACAGCATGTCGGCGCCGCGGACCGTTTACAGCTGCGCGCTTTGCGTCTCAGCCCCTAACCCGGCGCCGCCTCCCGCATCCTGGGCGTTTGTGGCCCGGATTATCGGAATTACCGGGAATTTCGGGCTCAGGTGCTGCCATGATTGATTCCGTCCGTTTCCCCTCTTGCCGCTTTGACCCGCGCCGCGCAAGATAATGGTCCCAACGGATTCTCCCGAGGCGACCCACGCCAGCTGCCCCTTCGGGCCAAATCGCTGCTCTAACACAACCGACCATGGAAGGAAGTCATCCCACCGTGGAGACTCCATGCCGCGACCAGCCTGGAAAGGGTTCCTCAAACTCAGCCTCGTTTCTCTTCCCGTCAAGGCGTATACCGTCACGGCCAGCGAGGGCGGCCAGGTTCGCCTGAACCAGCTCCATGCCGAGTGCCACAGCCGCGTCAACTACAAGAAGACCTGCCCTATCCACGGCGAAGTTGCCAATGACCAGATCGTCTCGGGCTACGAATACTCCAAGGGACAGTACGTTGTCATCGACCCCGACGAGCTGGACAAGATGCGCACGCCGGATGAGAAGGCAATTAACATTGATTCGTTCATTCCTCCCAACTCGGTCGATCCTCTTTACTTTTCAGGCCGCGGTTATTACCTGCTCCCGGACGGGCCGGCCGGCATGAAGCCGTACGCGCTGCTCGTGCAAGGGATGGTCGACATGAAGAAGATCGCGGTCGCTCAGGTGGTGATGCACGGCCGGGACTTGCTCGTGCTCATTCGGCCGGTGGACGGCCTGCTGAACATGGCAGTCCTGGATTACGAGAAGCAGGTCACGAAGCCGGCGGCGTTCAAGGACAGCGTGCAGGCCGCCACCGTGGGCGGCGAGGAGCTCCAGCTCACGAAATCCTTGATCGACGCCTCGACGCCCAGGAAGCTCGATCTGGCCAAGTACCGCGACCATTACACCGAGAGGCTGACGCAGCTCGTGGAAAAGAAGGTGGCGGGCCAGGAGGTCGTGGCCCCGCCGGTCCATGAGCATGCCCAGGTCATCAATCTGATGGATGCGCTCAAGGAGAGCCTGGCCAAGGCTCAGAAGGAGCAGCCCGAGGCGGCCGCCCAGCCGCCCAAGAAGATGGCAGCCAGCGCCCGCAAGCCGGCCAGGGGCGCAACGAAGCGCAAGTCCGGTTAGTCCAGGTCCGGGACACCCGCGAGGACCGGATACGCCGCCGCCAACTCTATTCTCACCGACGGCAGCAGGTCGACCCAGGACTGGTCACGACTGGCGCTTCGCCTCAAGTTCCTGCCAGCGCCCGTAAAGCCGTTCAACGGCGCGCTGCGCTTGTTCCAGCGCTCGGCAGGCCTCGGACAGGATGGCGTGGCCAGCCGCGGCAGCCCGCTCCACCTCCGCCTGGCGGTCGGCGACCGCTTGCTCTGCAGCGGTGATGGTCGCTTCCATTTCCTCCCATTCCTGTTGCTCGCGGTAGCTCAGCTTGCGCGGCTTCGCGGCCGGGACCGGGCGCGGGGCTGCCGGTGCGGACGGTTTTCCAGAGAGCGTGCTCTCCTCCGCTGTGCCGCGCTCGTAGGCCGACAGCCACTGCCCGACGCTGCCGTACAGGGCGGCGCCGCCGCGCCCATCGAGCCCAATCACCTCCGTGCATAATCGGCCCATCAGGTCACGGTCATGGCTGACCAGCACCAGAGCACCGGCAAACTCCGCCAGACTGTCCTCCAGCACCTCCAGCGCCGGGATGTCGAGGTCGTTGGTCGGCTCGTCGAGCAAAAGTAGGTCGGCCGGCTGGAGCATGAGTTGGGCGATGCGGACGCGCGCCTGCTCACCACCGGAAAGATCGCCGACCGGCACGTCTAGCTGCTCGGGCCGGAAGAGGAACTGCTTCGCCCAGGCCGCGACGTGCAGACGGCGATCGCGGTAGACCACTGTGTCGCCGTTGGGACACAGCGCCTTTCGCAGTGACGCCGACGGGTCGAGCGCCGCCCGCCCTTGCTCGAACAGAATCGCCTGCAAGCCGTCGGCCCGGCTGATGGTGCCGGCGTCGAGCGCGACTTCGCCGGCGAGCACACGCAGCAGGGTGCTCTTACCACTGCCGTTCGGGCCGAGCAGGCCGAGCCTGGTGCCGGGTGCCAGCGCCAGGTCGAGGTTAGCGAACAGCGGCCGGCCGCCGAGGGACTTCGCAATCCCGGCAGCGGTGAGCAGCTTGCGCGTCTGCCTGCCGGTGGCGACGAAGTCGATACCCGCCGCGCCGGCCGCGGCGTTGCGGTACTTGAGCTCCGCCAACTCCGCGCGCCGCGCAGCCGCCTCGTCGACGCGCGACGCCGCCTTGCGCCGCTGGGCGGACTCCTTGCGACCCAGCCACTCCGTCTCGCGGCGGACCTGGTTGGCGACCGACTCCTGCCGGCGGGCCTGGGCCTCCAGGAACTCCTCCCGCCGGTCGGCGAATTGATCATAGGAGCCGGCGGCCCGGAAGTAGCCGCCGGGGTAAGCTCGATTGATCTCGATGATCTCGTCGGCGACAGCTCGCAGGAACGCACGGTCATGGGTGATGACTACGTAGCCGAAGTTGCCGGCCCGCAGCAGGCGCTCGAGCCAGACGATGCCGGGCAGGTCGAGATGGTTGGTCGGCTCGTCCAGCAGCAGGAGGTCGGGCCGGCGGGCGAGCTCGCGGCTCAGGGCCAGGCGCTTGCGCCAGCCGCCCGAAAGGAGGTTAGCCGGCTGGTCGGGTTCGCTAAAGCCTGCTTGAGTCAGGGCAATGGCGGCCCGGGTAGCGCGCTCGTGGTCCTCGATCGGCTCGGCCGCAACGGCGGCAAGCACTACCTCGCGGGCGGTTAGACCGGGAGGGAAGACATCGTCCTGGGAGACGTAGCACAGGCGAGCCTCGCGGCGCAGCGAGCGGGTGCCGCTATCGGGCTCCTCCAAGCCGGCCAGCAGCTTCAGCAGGGTCGACTTGCCGGAGCCATTGGGACCGATCAGGCCGACGCGCTCGCCGGCGCGGAGGTCGAAGGACAGGTCGGTGAACAGGGGCCGGGGGCCGTAACCTTTCGTCAGCCCCTGCAAACTCAGCAGAACGGTCATGCTCGGCTCCGCTCGCGGCGTGCCACTGGCCGCGGTGGTGTCCCATTGCGCCCTCATTTATGCTGCAAGAACGGGGCTTGCGCGACAAGGACAAGTGATCGGGGGGACCATGCGTCCCGCGTTCCGCCTAAGATGAGATGAGCCAGGGACTGTCCTCCACGATACCAGAAGGCTGAACGCGCCCACCCTGCTCTCAACTGAGATTACACCCATGCTGACCATCTACGTCGACGCCGACGCCTGTCCGGTCAAGGACGAGGTGTACAGGGTCGCCCGCCGCTATGGGATGCACGTCGCAATCGTGGCCAATGCCACGTTGCGAGTGCCAGCCGACGCACTGATTGAACTGGTGGTGCGCCCGGGTTTTGGTGCGGCCGACGACTGGATCGCTGAGCAAACCGGGCCGGGCGACATTGTAATCACCGCCGACATCCCGCTGGCTGCCCGCTGCCTGGCAAAGGAAGCCCGCGTTCTCGACCCGAAAGGCCGGCCGCTCACGAACCGCGATATTGGTTCAGCCTTGGCGACGCGCGAGCTGATGGATGAGCTGCGGCAGGGTGGGATGCTAACCGGCGGGCCCGCTCCGATGACACCGAAGGACCGCTCGCGGTTCCTCTCGAAGCTGGACGAGGCGGTGAATGCTGTACGACGCGCCCGCATGCCACGGGAATGACTCATCCTGTCCGCTCTCCCCGCCCTACCGAGCCGAAAGGCCACGAGCCGGGAGGTGCTCGCCGTCTTCTCTCTCGCTCTTCAGGTGTTGCGGGCGTCTTGGTGTATTCCAGCGCGTGATACTGGGATTAAATAGAGAGGCCGATCACGGCTTACTGCAGAGGCACCGCCCGGACGCTTTGCGCAGAGGTGAGATTTTCTCTCTCCGCCGAAACATTTCCACACGCCTCGCCCGCCGTCCGGGTCTTGTCCTGGATGGACTTGCGGCCACGCACCAAGGCTTTCGCCCTCGTTCGCGAACCGTCAATCCCGCTTGATGAAGGGAGCACTTCAGGCTGGTCGGCAACGACGTGGAAGGCAAGACGCCTTGACCCGCTCCGGCGAATAACCTAGCTTGGCATGCCCGCCCCCCGAATAGGGAGCGGAAATAACCATGCCGGAACAAACGATTCCTTTTCAAGCGCAACTGGTGAAGAAGCTCTCCGAGGGCCGGGTGCCCGTACGGCCGGTAAGTAGGGTGCAATGGGTCGGGGAGAGCGACTATTGGCTTGCGCCAAAGTGCCTGGGCGAGCCGGAATTCATCATGCCCCTGAGCGAGGACTCTGTCCTGGAGGTGGCGCGCCTGCAGACGACTGCTCGCAAGTTGTCGCTCCAGGCCGCCATTAACTGTACGAGTCGCCTAGCGCTGCGCGTCGCACTGGCCACGACGGGGCTGAATCCATGCTGGCATCCGCTGGAATGGCCAGGCCCTTCGGTAGCGAAGGCGCCTGCCTCCTGCGCCAGCCTGGGAGTACGGTTCCTGGCCGCGAACTGGTATATCGCGGCTCTGGCGCAGGTCGCTCCCGACCTGGCCCGTTTCGGGGTCATTGAAGAGCGCATCGAAGGTCCCCAGTATGAACTCGACGGCTTCGTGGTCGGCGGCCGGATCGAATATTTCTGTCCGCTGTTGCAACACTGGAATGAGGCTGGGGACAAAATCCTTGCTTACGAGCGTCGGGAACCACCCGATCGCGACTGGGTCAGTGCAGCACTGGCGGCGGTCAGGGCGGTAGGGATCGATGATGCCCCCTTCTGCCTTGAGATGCGCCATGACCGGCGTGGCGGCTGGAAGCTGATTGAGATCCACGCACGGCTCGGGGAGGACCCTGGTTTACCGGCTCTCATGTCGGATGAGAACCCGCTGCGCGTGATCGAACGGGCCTGTGCACGCCAAACCAGATAGGTTGTTCTGGTTGACTCGGGATTGGTCACCAAATCACGTCCGCTCGACGCACTCGATCTCCACGTAGAAGTATTTATCCGGCTGAGAGTCAAAAGTAGTTTTTACATTCTCCGAAAATTCTCCAAATACCACGAGCATGTTCCAGTACGACTCGAAATTGCTTGCGAACGGCCCGATGGTCATGTCGAGTACCTTTCCAAGATCCGCTAGAAGACGGAGTTTGGTGTTAACGCTCTTATTCCCAAGGAGGACACGATCGTAGATTCCCCATTCGGCAACGGGCCCCGTTCGAGGCTTAGCGGTGCCAAGGAAAGAAACGATCAGAAGAATGCCATTGTCTGTGCCCTCTCGTTCAAGCTGTACCTTGATTCCGCGAGCGTTCAGGGGTAATGATTTCATGCCTGAATACAGCACGTCCATCAGCGCGTGACGATCAAGGGGTTTATTCCGAAGCAGTTCGATTTTCTTCTGAATGTCAGCGGTCGGCTTAATAGAATTCTTGGCGATGCGGACTTCCGCGACGGACAGGCTCAGCCGCTCCGCCAAGCGTTGAAGGTCGGCATTAGCGGGATTGTCCGCTCCAACCTTCGTCAGGAACTTTTGAACCGCCGGAAGCACGGGATGGCCCATCTCTTCCAACGTCTTCAAAGCCTCCCGCCGCTTTGCCGGCGTGTTCGCCGCTAGCGCGGCCTCCAGGAGCGCCTGGACCATGGCATCGGGCGCAGGATCGACCTTCCGGACGAGCACGGGCACAGGTAGTCGGCCGTGCCTCTGCAACCAAACATTTTTCACCTCGACGCGCTGGCGCTCACGGGCTTGCAGGCTGCCACCAATGTCGAACAATTGCAATTCGTGCCACCGGCGGGCGAGGGCATCGGCGGCCAAGTCACTGACGGTTGGATCCACCGCTTCCCGGTCAATGGGACCGCGACGCACCGAGTCCACTTCCTCCTTATCTGCCAGTGCCCGGACGAGCAGGTCGTCGATGGCCTCGCGGACAGGGGCTGCCAGTGGCCTGTCTCGCAGATCCTTCTTCTCCGTCATTTCCAACCAGGCAATGATCCGGGAGCGAGTATAAACCGGCGTCCGCCCAAAGCCGGCAGCTAACGCTTGGATGCCGTCAACCTGTCCACTTTGTGCCAAGGCCTGAATCAGGTCCTCCAACTCCCATTCATCGCCCAGCCGATCGGACTGCTCCCACGGGAGTTGATTCCATTCGCGGATGAGACCGCTGAGCCCTTCGGCGTTTCCCCGGAGTAGCAATCCCTTGGCGGCAGCGACGCGCGCTAATCGATACGGGCATTTCAGCTCGTCCCGAAAGCAGGCAATCGCGCCGTCATCCTTGAGCGGATAAGCTGCCTGGATCAGGTACGCGCGATCCCAGGCCTCGTCGGTCTTGTGGATTGCCTTGACGATAGGGGGCAGCGCGACATCCGGATACTTGGCCGCCAGTCGTCGCGCCTGTTCAACGCTGTCCGAATCGCCTCTTTCTGTCGCCTCAATCAGCAGCTGCTTCTCCCCCTTCTTCTGGTAATCTTGCCACCAGCGCTCGGCCCTGGCTTTGCACTCCGCGCCCTTGCCATCCTTGATCGGATAGCCGCTCCTGCCCGCCTCTTTTGGGTAAAGCGTGTAGTAGCCCGTAATGCTCTCGAAGATCTGCTGGCAACAATCGCCGTAACGCAGGAGATACGGTCCTTGATAATAGCCCAGGCAACGCGTGAGGCGTGGATCGTCGAGGTGGGCTATCAACTGTGGGATTGCAGCCATCCCGAGCTTGTGCAGTTCTATTGCCGGTTTTTTCTGCTTGGTCGCACTCTGCTGGGCCTCAGCAGTCATTCCTTCCCGGTCACGCCCAGGCGCTGGAAGTGGAGCAGACCAATAAAGATCGGACAAGACAGAGCACCAGCCAGAACCACGGATGCCGGGGCCCTTGTAATGTGCCGCATCGGCATCGCGGAGGTGGAAGAGCCAATGCGCGGCCCGTTCCTCGGCCGACATCCTGCTCAATGTTTTTTGATCAGGTTCGATCCAGGCGCGCTCTTCGGCAATCAAAGTCGCGTAGTCGCGAACCATTCGCTCCGCTTCCTGGTGGTAATTGTGATAAGGAATCTTGGCGATGGTCTTCCACGTGTCGAGAATTTTCGCAATGGGCGCACCCTGGTTCGCCCGGAAAGCGACCTGTCCTCGATTCTGTAACGCCAGTTCGTTGGCAACCAGAAGGTACAGATCGCGCGGAGTCTGTGGGGAGAACTCAATGCAGAGGGCTTGGGCCCTCCTGGCCCGACCGAGGAGCTGCGGAACTAACGATGCCTCTCCGACCTGCTCTGCCCAGCAGGCGTAGCGACAAGCGGCGACTGCATGGCCGGCAGCTTCACCGCGCCAGGCGCCTGGGTCAGGCGCGCGACTTCGGATAGATTCGTTCAAAAGTTGTTTGCAGCTATTCACAAAATCGGCTGGCTGCAGGCTCCACACGGCCAACTCCCGGGCGGGCATATCTCCGAAAAATGGAATGCTGTTGTCTCGCCTCTCAGGCCTTTTTTCGCCGAGCCGCGGCTTGCGGATGACGGTGATGTCGCCATGTGCCTCAAGCAACCGAATCGACTCTGGCGTTTCTTCGAGCAACCATCCCTCTAATTCCACATTCCAATCTGACGGCCCCGTGAGGATTCGTACCCATTTCTTACCTCTAACGCTCGTGCCATCAGTCGTCCTGAAAATAGGTAAGATCTTTTGCAATTCCGCATTATCTGGATCTTGGTTTGCGGATCGGATTGAGCTGCCCTTTGGATCAGCGTCTGATGCACACGGCCTGGCATGGAGCCGCTGGCCGCTTCTATGAAGAACAAATGAGGGCAGCCAGAGGACCACCCCGGTGACCAGAACCACCCAGAGACGCATGACAGCCTCCATTCAAAGGACCCGAATCCTCGGTCTTCACTGTGCGGTCGGAGCCTGAAAGTCGGCGATAATACCATATGATCGGGATGATCGGCAACTGAGAGTGTGAACCTTCCCCGATCAGCTTGACATCGTCCGTCAGGTCAGGAGGTCGTTGGCAACTCGACCAGCGGATAGCGCCACGTTTCTTGGACGAGGTTCATTGGGACCGGGATTGCACCGATGTCGGCTGCAATTCCGCGGGCAAGAATGAGGAAGGGGGGCCAGCCCGTGTCGCTGGGATTCTTCGACTACATCCCGGTTGCACTCGCCCTTGCTTTACGACAACGAGCCAGGGTAGTTGCTCATACCTCGCCCATCTGGTATACGCCAGAAAAGCACCTAGTTATTCTCGGCACCAGCGGGAGGCACCGATGAACAGGGATCGTAACTTACTTTTTGCAGCGCTTTCCCTTCAGACGGGAATGATCGATTCCCAGCAGTTTGCCGAAGCCTGCCAGGTCTGCGGTGAGCGACCGGACGAGTCCCTGGAGGATGTGCTTGTCGAGCGCGGCTGGATCGGGTCCGTGGACAGGCCGCATCTCGGGTACCTGCTGGAGCGCCTTTTGCACGAGCATCATGACGATGCCAAAGCGGCTCTTACACATTTGCTTCGAATGGCTAGACAAGCGCCGGCTGCTCTCGAAGGACTCGACTGCGAGAGCACCCTTGCCGGTTCGCCACCCGCCTCCGCTAGCCGGCAGGCCTGGGTGGCGAAGGGCGCGCCGGCCAGCGGGACGCGCTATGCCTTCACGCGCCTCCATGCCACGGGTGGGATTGGCCGCGTGTGGCGGGCGCGCGATCGCCAACTCGACCGCGAAGTCGCCCTCAAGGAGCTGCACCCGGAGCGGGCTGGCGACAGCCGGGCGGCGGCTCGCTTCGTCCGCGAGGCGCGCCTGACCGGCCAGCTCGAGCACCCCGGTATCGTGCCGGTTTACGAACTGACTTCCCAGGCGGACTCCCATGAGCCGTTCTACACGATGCGATTTGTCCGGGGCCGTACGCTCACCAGTGCGATCGCCGCTTATCAAGCCAAGCGGCTGGCAGGCCAGGCTGAGCCGCTTGAGCTCGTGGCGCTGCTCACGGCCTTCGCCGCCGTTTGCAATACCGTTGCCTATGCTCATTCCCACCGGGTTCTCCATCGCGACCTTAAAGGCGAGAACGTGATGCTCGGCGACTTCGGCGAGGTCATCCTCCTCGACTGGGGGCTCGCCAAGCTCATGGATCAACCGGAGGAAGAGGCAACCGACACCTCCCCGGTTCCATGGAGTCAAACCCAGAATGCAGGCCTGACCGTCCAGGGAGAGATTATCGGCACCCCGGCCTACATGGCTCCCGAGCAAGCGGAGGGACGCCTGGAACAAATCGACGAGCGCACGGACGTCTACGGCCTCGGAGCGATGCTCTACGAAATCCTGACCGGCCAGCCGCCCTTCGTCGGCTCCAACACCCGGGAAGTGCTCAGCAAGGTTATCCGCGGCAACCCGGCGCCGCCCCGGGAACTTTGGCCCGAAGTGCCTCCTGCTCTCGAAGAGGCTTGCCTCAAGGCGCTGGCGAAAGATCCGGCCGAGCGCTATGCCCGAGCCGACGAGCTGGCCCAGGAGGTACAGCGCTGGCAAGATGTCCAGCGCCGCCGGGCTGAAGATGCTCTGCGCCGCCAGACCGAAATCCTGCGCTCCATCCTGAACAGTATGAGCGAGGGGGTCCTGGTGTCGGACGAGGCAGGAGAGCTACTGCTCATCAACCCCGCGGCCGAGCGCATGCTCAGCCGCCCCGAGGAAGCCACACGCGCCGGGACGCGCAGCGCCAACGAGTTCTATCTTCCCGACCAGGTCACTCGGTTTGACGCCCAGGATCTGCCGTCAGCGCGCGCTATCCGCGGCGAGGAGGTGAACGACGTGGAGATGTTCATCCGCCCGGTGGCCGGCAGAGAGGGGATCTGGGCCAGCGCCAACGCCCGTCCTCTGCGCGACCAGGCCGGGGCTCTCCGGGGAGGTGTGGTCGTCCTCCGCGACATCAGCGAACGCAAGCGGACGGAGGAAGAATTGCTCCGTAGCCGCGAACGCTTTGAGCTGGCCGTGCGCGGCTCGCAGGACGGCCTGTGGGACTGGGACCTGCGGACCGGTGACGTTTACTACTCGCCGCGCTGGAAGAGCATCCTCGGCTACGAGGACCATGAGATCGCGCACCACATCGAAGAATGGGAGCAGCGGCTTCATCCGGAGGAGCGCGAGCAGGTGCTCGCCGCGAATCGGGCCCACGCCGAGGGCACCACTCCCTATTACGAATACGAATATCGCCTCCGCCACAAGAACGGCTCGTACCGCTGGATTCTCTCGCGCGGCGTGGCCCTGCGCGACGCCGCCGGCAAAGCTTACCGGATGGCAGGCTCCCACGTCGACATCACCGAGCGCAAGCAGGCGGAAGAAGAGCGCGGCCGCTTGCTCGTGCGGGAGCAGGAGGCCCGGGCCCAGGCGGAGGCAGCAGTCCGCGTTGTCGAGGAGGCACGCGAGGCGCTGCGCGCCAGCGAAGAGCAGTACCGCTCCCTGGCCAATCTGCTCCCGGGCGCGGTCTGGACCGCTCGGGCGGACGGCGCGATTGACTACGCGAACCAGTTCTGGTTTGACTTCACCGGGATGACGCTGGAGGAGACTCAGGGCTCGGGCTGGCTTGCCGCGCTTCACCCCGAGGATGTTGAAAAGGTCTCACGAGTCTGGAGCAAAGCGCTGGAAACCGGCGAACTGGTTGAGATTGACTATCGTCTTAGACGGACCGACGGTGTCTACCGCGCGTTCCTGGCCCGAGGCAAGGCTGTCCGCGACCGGGAAGGACATGTGGTCAAGTGGTTCGGATTGTTAACGGAACTGGATCACGCGAAGCAGTCGGCTGGCAACGCGCTGGCCATCGGGTCATGAGAAGCACTCCAGTCCTTCCTTGGCACACGCCACTAAGCGAGAAAAGGCTGCTGACACGTTCGTGACACCTTTTTCCGCATTCGAGCGCCTTATTCGGAGGCTTGACACGCCCCGGAAGTGATACTAGCTTTTATCCGATCCTATCCCGTCAAGCTGCCCGTCCTTGATAATCGCCTCTTTTATTGCAGGAGCATAAAGCAATGCAGTACCAGCCGCGCGCGCGTTTGCCCAAGCATCGCCGCCCTTTTACGGTTGTGGTGGAACAGCTTGAGGATCGCCTGGTACCGG
>Ga0066710_100004003_pt1 | contig 12850 bp, 20 predicted proteins | sample GraSoiAngelo_159_FD_79666 | JGI IMG/M metagenome (GOLD analysis project Ga0066710, IMG submission 79666) | Grasslands soil microbial communities from the Angelo Coastal Reserve, California, USA - 14_1009_16_40cm | ecosystem: Environmental > Terrestrial > Soil > Grasslands | place: USA...
AAGCAAACAAGATATAGAGACTGGGCAAGTTGTCGATTTTGTGCGGCCGTAGTCTAGAGAGTAGAGGCGATTACGCGGTCGAATCTACTCGGAAAACCTGGTCTAGGACATAGTCCACGGGATGTCCAGTGGCCTTCCAAGCCAACGACCCGGGAAACCGTCCCTAAAAGCAACGGTTCGGGAATTCAAATCCCGGCGGCCGCACCACCGAGCGGACCCGGAGGCCCACCAATGACCACACGTGAACTGGACAAAGTGAATGGACAGATCGGCATTGCTGAAGCGAACGGAACGCCCCGATGGTTCGTAACTTTCGATACGTTTCACTCGAAATACTACCTCGTCTATTACAACTACACGACTAACACCGTTTACCAGTACTCCGGTACGGCCGGCTCGTGGAGCACCCGAACTCAGTTGTTCACAACTGTAGGCGGAAACTCGACGATGTCAATCGCGACCTATTATCAGGCTGGCCGGATAGACGCTAGTAAATTCATTGTCGGCATATTCTACATGGAGAGTCCCAGTCCCTCGACCAAAACAAGCATTAAGTTCGCGCAGGAAATCTTGCCAGACTAGGAGCTACCCGGTGAAGCGTGTTAGCCTTCCTAGAATACTGACCTGATTAGCCCACCGTCAATTGCGAGCATTGAACCGTTGACATAGCCAGCCTTGTCACTTGCAAGGAACGCTACGAGACATCCCACCTCTTCGGGTTGTCCGTACCTTCCTTGGGGCACATCTAGAACGAGTTCCTTCATAGCCTGTTCCACATTCTTTCCCGTTCTCGAAGAAATGTCCTGAGCCACCTGGCGTTGCCTCTCTGTTAAGATGTGTCCTAGCATGATTCCATTCGATGTTATCCCTGATGAACCGTATTCTATGGCAAGAGATTTTGACAGTCCAGCAAGACTGAGCCGCACAGTGTTGGAGAGAACCAGGTTCGGAACGGGCTGTCTCAACGCGGACGATGTAATGTAGATTAGTCGTCCCGACTTCTTCCCGACCATCCCCGTGATGACGCGCTTGGTGAGCCAGACAGCGCTCATCAAAAGCAGTCTCACGGCCTGTTCCCAGTCCTCGTAGCTGAGTTCTTTGAACGTGCCCGGTTTCGGCGGTCCGGTATTGTACGCAAGTATGTCGATGGCCCCAAACTCACTGGTTGCCTCGTCGACCAGCCGGTCAACCTCCCGCTTAACAGTCAAGTCGGCTCTGATCGCTTGCACGTTCTCGTTCCCAGTCTCCTTCACAATCACATCCTGAGCTTTCGAAATCGCGTCTTGGTTTCTTGACGAGATTACGACCTTGCAGCCTTCCGATGCGAGAACCTTCGCCACTCCAAACCCTATCCCCTTGCTCGACGCGGGGACCAGCACCACTTTGTTTTTGAGCCCAAGCTCCATGGTGGTCTCGTCAACACTCGACCTAGCTTATACCTAATCTCTCTATTCAGAGAGCAGGCTGGAACCCATAACACGTAATCCCCACGTTCTGAGCCGTCCACCCTCTTTGGTAAGTAGGGGAATCACACATGTTGGTCTGAAAGTCTCTGACATTGAGAAATCCAGGAAGTTCTATAGGGAAATCCTGGGGTTCAAGGATGAGCTGGGTCAGCCTGGGGTCGTATTCCTTCCCGCTGGCAGGGATAGATTGGTGGTTTATGATGCGAACTCAGGAACGTCGGATTTCCATTTCGGATTCAATGTCGAAACGCTTCAGCAGGTCAAGGAGTGGCGAGACTGGCTCAGAAGCAAGAACGTCACCATACTCGAAGACATGACCGAAGACAAGCACCGAAGCGTCAAATTCAAGGACCCTGACGGGCACTGGGTTGAAATCTCCTCGGAAAAATAGGGGCCAAATACCTAGTAGCTCAGCGACAATCACAAGGTTCGAACTTCCGCGTAGGAATGCCCGGCAATACATAGCCGGCTCGAAGCTTTATCGGCTTGAATCGACAAGAATTTCCTAGCGGCATCTGAGGCCCTCATCTGGAATCGTTCAACGCGGAAGCCAAACGGTCATGGTTCTCAGCCAGACAATCCCTGAAAGGAATCACCAGCAAAGGAAGACTCTGGCTCCCGGCAACCGTGTACATCGACGATGATTCGCTCCGAGTTTCAACAACCGAAGGAACTGAGGAGTTTCGGCCCCGCCGACTGAGCTGGAAATCCCCGAACCAATTTACTGTCGCGGGTCTGGGCAAGCGTCAGACGCTAAACCGCGTTTCTCTCCGATTCGAAACGGCTGAGAAAGCTGAGCTAGCAGCATCTGCCTTGAAGGTGGCTGCTAAAGTCCTAGAGGAGCCTCTCCTCCCAGTCGAGGAGGTTCAGGTGAAGATCCGGTTCGTAGTCAACCCAGCAATGCTAATTCTGCCTCTTGTCTTTTTCATGTTCCTTTTCGTCAGAGTTCTCGCAGTATTGGCCCTGAATGGCACCTCATTCTCTCCCGGAGACTTCTGGCAACTCGCGATCCTAATGATAATCGGGCTCGAGGCTGCATTCATCCTCTACCTGACGCAACGCCGGAGAAAGCGGGTGACGGCCTTTCTGAGGATTGAGGGAAAGTTTGTTTCGGTCAAGACCAAGCGTGGCTCGGACCCGGTGCTTCTGAAAACAATAGAGTGGAGAGACGCAACGACATTCGTCCTGCGGGGTCCCGCCACGAAGATTGAGGTTTCCCTTTCCACAGCGTCGGAGGCTACCCGTGTGGCAGGAAAAATAAGGTCAGCATTTCCCGAGGCCAAGGAAGTCCAAGTTCGCTAGGGTCGATTCTGGCTAGTAAACCGAAACCTTGGCTACTCCTCTGATCTTCAGCATTTCCGGAATAATTTTCCCGGGAACACTCCTATCTCCTATCAACGTGAGCTTGGGCTCAGGAACTAGTTCCGGGTCATCGACAAGTGCCTGACGGATGCTTATGCCTGCGTCGGCAAGAAGTGTCGAACTACTCGAAAGTATGCCGACTGTCTTGGGGTCCTCTGCGGTTATCTCGACCACGCCTAGCCCGAGCTGTTTCGCGACTCCTCTGAGGGAGAGGCCTGCGGATTGTAGGTTTCCGAAGATTGCGCTGAGGCTCTGATCCCCGCTGACCATTCGCACGGTTTCAACAACGGTTCGTCTATCGACTCCTGCTCCTCTTGCGATTCTGGCGGTTGGTATTTCGATCTGGTTCAGGTAGATGCCGTCTTTTCGTATCGCGAGACCATTTTCAAGGCAAAGACGTGCGACTTGCAACCGTTCAGCATGGCCACCAACCAGTGCCTGTACCTTCTTCCACAGCGTTTGCATACGTACAGAATTATACAAGCAAGCTTAAAATGTTACGCATGACAGCTCTAGAAGACATGCTTCAGGCCGAAGAAGCAGTTCTACCCGAGAACAGGGTCAACCTTCCACAAGACGAAATACCAACACGCTACTACAATATTCAAGCCGACCTCCGCGAACCCCTCCCACCGCCTCTCGATCCTAAGACCAAGCAGCCCGTCAACCCAGCGCTTCTTGAGCGTCTTTTCGCCAAAGAGCTCGTACGCCAGGAAGTTAGCCAGGAACGTTTCATCAGCATACCTGACGAAGTTCTGGAAGCATACGCAAGAATAGGCCGGCCCACACCGCTCGTCCGCGCCAGACGATTAGAACGGTTCCTGAAGACTCCGGCCAAGATTTTTTACAAGGCCGAATACTTGAGCCCCACAGGAAGCCACAAACCCAACACCGCCCTCGCCCAAGCCTACTACAACAGCAAACAAGGAACAGAACGCCTCGTCACCGAGAGCGGCGCAGGACAATGGGGATCGGCACTAGCCATGAGTGCAGCCCTCTTCGGCCTGAAGTGCAGAATCTACATGGTCCGGATCAGCTACCAGCAAAAACCAGGACGACGAACCATGATGGAAACCTACGGCAGCGAAGTCCTACCATCACCAAGCGACGCGACAAACTTCGGCAAGTCACTGCTGGCAAAAGACCCGAATCACCCGGGGACCCTAGGAATCGCTATCAGCGAAGCCATAGAAGACACCGTGACACGCGAAGACACAAGGTACTCTCTAGGATCCGTTCTGAACCACGTGCTCCTACACCAGTCAATTATCGGCCAGGAAGCAAAGAAACAATTCGAATCAATAGATGTCCAGCCGGACGTTATAGCAGGCTGCATTGGAGGTGGCTCCAACTTCGCAGGCTTCGCGTACCCCTTCATGATGGACAAGCTCAAAGGGAAACTAGACGCTGAGTTCGTCGCCTGCGAACCCAAAGCGGTCCCGTCGACCACGAGGGGGGTCTACACGTACGACTTCGGAGATGCTGCCGAGATGACTCCGCTCGTGAAGATGTACACGATAGGCCACAAGTACCTCTCCCCACCAATCCATTCTGGGGGACTGCGTTACCATGGAAAAGCACCCTCGCTATGCGCTCTCATCAACAACGGCCATGTGAGGTCAGTAGCCTACCATCAGAACGAGGTCTTCCAGGCCGCCAGAACATTCGCCCAGACAGAAGGACTCATACCTGCCCCGGAGACAGCCCACTGCATCAAGTACATCATTGACGAAGCCCTACGTTGCAAGGAAACAAACCAGGATAAGGTTATCGCGTTCAACAACTGTGGCCACGGCCTCCTCGACCTGAAAGCCTACGAGGACTTCCTGGCCGGAAAACTAATCGACTACGAACCCTCCAAAATCGAAGTTGAAACCTACGTCAATTAGAATCGGAGAAGCCAAGACTAAGCCAACAGAGCGCGTCTCGACAAAAGAGCGCACTCCACTATTATCCCATCATCTTATATCCACATTGGTCCGTCCCTTTTTTGGTTGAGTTCTTGGCTGCACAGACGAAGTGGAATTGGGAAGCGGAATATATCCAGAGCTGCAACTGCGATTACGGGTGTCCCTGCAATTTCAACAGTCTCCCCACACACGGTAACTGTGAAGCACTGGTAGCCTACAAAGTGAAGAAGGGAAAATTCGGCGACACCAAATTAGATGGAGTGATCTTCGCTGAGGGCCTGTGGTGGCCAAAAGCCATCCACGAGGGCAACGGCGTCGGAGCCCTCTACATTGACGAGAATACGACCCCTGAACAAAGGAAAGCCGTCGAGGCGGTCTTCAGCGGAAAACACGGAGGCGGAGTCTTCGAGATTTTCCCAAAAACATGGACAAAGAAGCTCCCGACCAAGATCGCCAAGATCGACTTCCATTTCAACGGCTACAACAGCTGGTTCAAAGTCGACGGAATCGGAGAAGTACGGTCCACGAACATCACAAACCCCGTCACAGGGGAGAAGTTCAAGGGAGAAATCTACCTCCCAGGCGGCATCAACTGGAAGAGGGCCTTGGTCACAAGCATAAGGAAATGGTGGATGGGAGACCGAGAGCTACACGCAAGACACGACAACCGAGCCGGCTTCGTAGCCACCCTCAAGATGACAAACAAGGGCTGCATCGGATAGTTCAACAACCTACACTACCGAGCCAGCTTCGCTTCGCCTTGGTTGTCTTTCCGCTACAAACGATACTTGCCTGCGCAAGGCTTATCCTCGAAGCTCCAAAGAATAGTGAATTCGAGGTTTCATGGTAGACCCTCCTTCTGACATTGCCCATCTCCTAGGACCAAACGAACAAGTTCAGCTGTACATCCAGCAGAAAATATACCATCCAAAGATCAATGTCGATTCGGTTGTTCTGACCAACGAGCGAGTGATCCTCCGTCACCCCCACGCCTTGGGCTTGAAGAAAGACTATACTGACTTTTCCTATACGGACATTGCTAACGCGATCCTCGACAAGGGAATAATCCGTTCAACCGTGAAATGCGTCCTGAGGTTCGGCGGAGATCCCCTGATGCTGAACGACCTGCCCAATGAGCAGGCCGAGAAGGCCTATGGAATAATCCGTGAGAACCTGGCCCGGTTCCAGACGCCGTTCTCCACTGGCTACGCAGCCATGGGTCCCGGCGGCACGCCACTACTCCAGCAACAAATGGTGGCACAAATGAAGACATGCTCTAAGTGCGGGCAGAAAAGTGCCCAGGGCCTAAAGTTCTGCGGAGCCTGCGGCTCGCACCTATGAGCATCACTTCTACACATGTCTAGCCGGACTGACAACCTACCTGAAAGCGTGAAATAGTCAGGCCACAACGCTCGGCAAGAGTAAAATGCCAGTTGGAAAGATAATCGAACTTGTCGGAACCTCAAGCAGAGGCTTCGAGGACGCGATCAACGAAGCGGTCAAGAGATCGTCAAAGACGGTGAAGAATGTTCGCGGAGTTGACGTTGTGGGACAGAAAGCAATCGTCAAAGATGGCAGGGTAGTCGAGTACAGAGTCAACCTGAAGCTGTCATTTGGCGTAGAATAGTCATAGCACAACCTGTCCCCAACTCATCTCTGTGAGAGCATCCGAGAAGTATCATTAGTCTCTCGGCCGGGTCTCCTATCGCACGGATTCTCGCCCATCATGAGAGAAACTCGTCGAACGGTCCAGCAAGTTCCAGCCGTACGATTTTCAGTGTTCCCCAAGTCCCCTTGGGGGGCCAAACTCTATGCTGTTTGAGCCATCTGCCCTTCGGGGCGACTCTTTAGCCTCGCAACCATCTCGTTTACTAACGCGTCGAACCCGCTATACGAGCCGGGATCTTCTGCGTATTGCTCGAAAAAAGGGTACAGCTCCTCCGCCTTGGGGTAGTAGTCGGGATTGGGCCTTATTCCCCGTCTCTCAAGGCTTGGAGGGACAGGCTTCACCATGAACTCCCTGACGCTGAAATATGCCATCATGTCAACGACTGTATGCGTTATCCCACTGCTGAGTCCCGACGAGGCAAGCTCCCGTTCCACAATGGAATGCGGAGTTATGAGTTCCGACAGCTCGTGGGCGAGGAACTTTTTCTGGACCTCACTATCCGGAAAAGGTGTGAAGGCTATGCAGTCCATCCAGGCAAACCCTCCCCACAAGCAGTCCACGAAATGAACCTGAATGTCCTTCTGGACCCAATCGCGCTTGGCCAGATCTGACAAGTTAGCCAGCACATTCTCGCTAATGGGATTCCACGCGGCCTCAAACCTCTGTCGATATTCTTCTAGCCGTCTATGGGTCTTATCCCAGATCTGTTCATAACCTATCGGACCCTTGCGAAGGGTTTCGACCAGCTCTTCTCCTATTCCGGCCACGGTAGTGCGCATTGTACAGGCTTTCTCCAAGCTATTTGTTAGCATCAGAGCCCTTGTGAAAGAGTACCATGATTCAGGCGAAATCTGCGGCGCCCTCTCTAACCTGTGAAAAACCTCATCCAGTCTCAGCGCAGCATTCTGTTGCCGGTAGCTCTTGTTGCCTAGCATTCCATCGGCTAGCTCTGGAGGTAGACAGTCCGAGTAGAGCACAGAGAGATGGCAGAACTCGTTCACAAGCCGATTGATGCCAAAACTGATCCTCGGAGCACTCATACCAGCCCGACTCATTTCAGAGTAGCTTAAGGATTGCAGACGTCACCGATATCGGGAATCATTCTCGCCAAGATAATGGACCTGCAGTCACAATACGGCGACAGTCCGCTATTCCCGCACGCTCATCTCGTGGGCTTGTACTCATTCCTAAGGAGACTTAGAACCACAATGTCGTGGAATCGGTTGTCGAAGAACGTAGCGTCTCGAAGCTTTCCTTCTACCTTGAACCCCAACTTAGTCGCCAGCTTCAAACTCGCAGTGTTCCCGGCGAACGTCCACATGCGGCGCAGTGGAGGTTCAGCTGTTCGAAAAACTCCTTTAGCAACAGCTGCACCGTCTCTGATCCATATCCCTTTTTCCACGCCCGCCTCTCGCCCGGAGCCAGGCCAACATCTGCGTCTGTCATTCTTCGCGTATAGCCGCGAGTACGGGGCGTAGTCCAGCCAACCGGCTTTCCATTGGATTTCTCCTCGATTATGAACACCCTCCTCCCGGTATATTCTCCCTTCAGTTCTTTTTCGAGCCCTGCTGCAAGCGCTTCCTTCGAGACCAAGTGATCTGGAAAGGACCTTGCAAGCCGCATAATCTGGTGGTCATTCTGCCACTTGTAAAGCCAAACTAGGTCCTCACGTTCCAGGGCCTGGAGAACAACCTTCTTTCCTGAAGGCATGGCCAAACAGTTGGGCAAGCTAGATAGAAAATAATTGTATTGACTAGTGAAGCTTCAGGTCCGAGGGTAAACCAAACGCTTCACAAATCGCGTGCCATAATCAAGGAATCGACAAATGTGCCATTCCTGTAGACTTTTTTGGGAATCGTTCCGACCTTTTTGAACCCCGTTTTGCGGTAGGCACGCAACGCGGACTTGTTAGTGGAGAGAAACTCCACATGGACTGTTTTCAATCCGACCCTCCCTGCCTCCGTCAGTAGTGCCTTCAACATTTCACGTCCTATTCCCAAGCCTCTGTGCGTCTCATCAATCGTAAGCGCCAAACGCCCATGATGCCTTGTTTCAGCGTACTCGCCGCGCACTATCTCGCCGTTTCCGACAATCTCTCCGTCAACTTCTGCAAGAACACAGAGGACCCCACCGTCGCGGATTCTAGCGAGAAGCTCCCGGAGCCATTTCGACTCTTGTCGCCTATCGAGCCTAGACTCGAAACCAGTGAAGAGCTGTGAATTCTTGTCTTCCTTTTTCTCGGTCACAAGCTCGTTGACAAAGGCGAGTAGTCCCTCCAAGTCTTCTGATTCCGGCTCTCGTAAGACGACCCTGGTACGGTTGTGAGCGATGAATCTCCCAAAGACTCGAGGTTTTCCCAAGAAACTCGCCTAATGACTCGACGACTCTTCTCTCGTGGTGCCGTGAACCCCCATCAGTGCCGCGGGCATGACCTCAGAATTCGCGGAGGGAGGCTGTCTAGGGTCTCTTGATATTCGTGACCCTCAACTTGAACTGTAGAGTCTTTCCCGCCATCTGATGCTTCCCTGTCTTTCCATAGGCTTTCTCAGGCGGAATCGTCACGTCCTTCTCCTCGTTGACCTTCATGCCATTCAATGCTTCCTCGAAACCCACTATCACCTGGCCCTTTCCAAGCACGACCTGTAATGGCTTGTAGTCCCGGGCCGGGTTGAAGAGACCCGCAGTTCTGGCCTCTTTCTCCATCGATGTGTCGAAAACCTTCCCGCCAGGATACCTTCCCAAGTAGTGGACGGAGACAGTGTCTCCTTTCTGCGCCTTTAGATCTGGGATGCTCAAATCAACCGTTTGAGGTGAAATCCATGTTTCATTAAATAGGTAACGGTCGGTGTTGCTTAATACTCGGAAACCAGGACGTTTAGCTGGGTGTATTGGTTGGAGAGGCAGAAGTACAAGGCTCGATATTCAACGAAGCTCCCGAACGGAGACTTTCTCAGCTTAACAGTGTGGCCCGGGAAGACAGATCCGTCAGCTGAGGTTGTAACAATACAGGTCAGGCGACAAGCGGCCGAAGGCTGGGAAACTGTCGGACGGCTAGCGGTCTACAGGACCTCTGATGGACGGTATGCTCTCCTCCCAGAACGCCAGCAACCCGTAACTGGCTCCACACCAGAGCCAAAGGCACCCGCCCAGGCCGAAAGCTACGAGCAATAACAGAATATCTGACCAAGGGTACAGGTTATAGGCTGGCTCGGCCCTAACCCGGGCTGGTTGGGAGACCTGGCTACCAGCGAACTTCTTCTCGAAGAAACACCCTACCTCAAACTAACAACCCGGGGGAGGAAGACAGGCTCGGAGCGTAATGTCGAACTCTGGTTTGTATTCGAAGATGGGCGACTCCTGTTTCTAGCACATGAGGATTCTCAATGGTGGAGGAACATTGCCCAAAACCCGAAGGTCCAAGTTGAGGCCGGGGAAATACTCTTTGAGGGAATCGGCAAGCTCGTCCCAGAGAGGCTAGCCCACGCGTTCCAAGTCTTCAGGCGCAAGTATGGCGACAACCAAATCGAGAGGTGGTACGGGGGAAAACGGGCCAGGAGAAAAGCCGTTGAGGTCGAGCTTGGAAGGGTCCTCGGAAAACGGCCCACCCGAACAAGTACCCTGCCCCAAATGACCATATAGTCAAAGCTGAGACACGAGAATCGCAAAGGTCAACCAAACCCATGGCGTACGGATTAGCAGAAGGGCTGAGAAAGTCACGTTTCAGCCTCGGCTCGAAGAAAAGGAACAAAGCAGTCGTGATCGCAACCTTCGGAAACCACTTCTCCCTAAACGAGGCCGTTGCAGGGTTCACTAAACTCGGCTTGAAGAGCGAAGTTCAGAAGGGTCACATTGTGACCATCCACCTCAACAAGAACACGACAGAGGAAGCCGAGAAGGTCCGCAAGATAGTACGCGACAATTATGGCTATGTCGAGCCACTCTAGCGACGACTCCAAACTTCTCGCACAAACGAAAGGAAAACAATAGTAATCACTGAACGCGCAGCCCTATGCCTCTCACATCCTATTCCATGGTCTCATTCGACGTAGACGGGACCCTGTTCAGGAGAGCAGCGCTCACAACCGCCGCCCAAGCCTTAGGCATAGGCGAACGCTGGAACACTTACGACAAGATGTACCACCAGAAAAGAATCACTCTAAGAGAATGCCTCGACCAACAATACAAACTCCTAGCAGGCATGCGCGTCCAGGACATTCTGAGGGAAGTGGTAAAGGTCGAGACGATCCGGAACATACGGGAGACAGTCGTGAAGCTTCAAGGCCACGGCCTTGGAGTAACCCTCCTGACAGACAATCCAGACTTTCTATGCTCGTACCTCGTCGAAAGCTTCGGATTCAACGGCTACACCGCCTCGAAGGTGGAGGTCAAGGACGGAATCGTAACCGACAAGAACGAACCTTTGCCAGACAAAGCCGAGGGACTCAAGAAGTACTGTAGCTGGATGTCAATCATCCCGAAGAAATGCATTCACGTGGGAGACTGGGTAAATGACATACCTGTCTTCAAAATAGTGGGCCACTCAGTAGCTTTGAACCCCAAGACAGAGAAGGTTCGGGACAGAGCATCATTCGCTGTCGAAACAAGCGACCTCATGGATGTCTACCGTCACTTAGCCACGTTGAGCTAGAGCGATTGCATACTTAGTAAATCAAACTGCTACTCAGCGCGAGCTTACTCCTATCAGCCACGAACGCGCACTCTTTCATACGTCTCCGTCTTGCAAGAGTGTGCGCTAGCATCTGCAGCTGAAAGCTTACTTCGATACTCCAGATGACCGGGTTTATCGAGGACCCTTCTAGAGTGTGGACAGTAGATCCGTGTTCGGAGAGCGATCTAGCCACCGCCCTAGCTTTTCGACCCGACTTCGGCTTGACGCTTACGATCAGGTCTTTGCTCGGCCGGACCGAGAAAAGCCGCGCATGCCCCAACTGCTCAGAGTAGACCGCGTCAGCTCTTATGCCAAGAACCTCTTGGACTTTGCATGCACCGTACTCGGCTAAAGCATGCCCCAGACCCGTGCCTACGAACAGGACCGATCCGTTCTTTGACAGCCTGACCCTCTGAGCCCATTGGTGCGCATGCTCTAGGGTTCCCTGGAGGAGTGGGATTTTTGGGAGTCTCCCCATCAACGATGCGCATGCGAGCAGGCTCGAGGTGAAGCTGACGGTCCCGGCCGTTAATCTCTCAGCCTTTCGATATCTCAGTACAAGCGTCTCGGAAGAATTTCTCGCCAAGGGGCTGTCCGCGTTTGACGTTATTGCGATCGTCTTCCTTGCAATTCTGGCAATTTTTCTGGCCAGTAATATGTTGGTCCGAGTCTTCCCGCTCGTGGATATCACGACCACTACTTTCCCGCGGGTACTCGCGGGATGGTTCAACAATTCGTACGGGTCTTCGACACGCGCATTCCAGCCAGAGATTTCTCGCGCGAATAGGGCCGAGGCGTAGGAATCCCCAGACCCTGTGAAGATAGTCTCAGAGGCATCGATACTTCGACCATTCCTCTTGAACTCTAGAGCCAGTCTTGGAAGGTCTTCTGTCTGGTTCTGAATCTCCTCCGCCATCGCGTCAAGAGACAACGTTGCTCATCCTCCCGTTTCTAGTTGGTCTTGACGGTAGACTCCTCCTGAATACGCCCATGCCTTCCCACAGCTTTTGCACTTTAGCTTGAAACCTGTCCTCCATCCATCAGCGGACCTGACCTCTCCCACGATGACCAGCTCTCCACCACAAGAGCAGTGAGGAACAATTCTCGAAACCGGCAATCCCTCCTGAAAACAGACCCAGTGCTAGGACGCTGTTAACGACTTGTGCGCGAGAAAACGCGCCCCATCAGAAGTAGCCAGGAGAGTATCGATAGGCCCTCCCACAGTCGCAAACCGGGGCTCGAACCGCATCTGGTCAATGGTCGTCCGGATCAGATGACGCGAAAAGTCCACTGCATCTTGAAGGTTCAATAGTGGAAAAGGCGGGTTGAACACAGGCTGACTTAGTAACCTCCCCACAATGGAAGTGTCTCCACCCGCGTGAACTCCATATTCGACCTCGCCACTCTGAAGGTTCCGGTTTACCCGCTTCACCTCGTTCTTCTTCACATCCACCCCCATAACCCACGGCTCACTTCCATCATATCCGACAACGACGAATCCAAGGGTCTGCACCGAGTGGAACTGCTGGAAATATTTCAGGAGGCGGGCGGCCAAGTCGCTAGTAGTCGAGACTGTGGAACTCTTGGTCAGTTGAGACTTGAAAGCTTCGATGTGATGAGCAATTAGCAGGTTGTTTACATGGGCGTCGCCGTAGGTTCCGATGCCAAACCGGTTCATGAGACTGAAAATCTTCTCGTTAGCATCCGAAATAACCATGTTCGTCTGAACGCTCATTTGCGCCGCCGAGTCACTTAGGCTCGGAACCTGGGAGGA
>Ga0066710_100004004_pt1 | contig 12849 bp, 8 predicted proteins | sample GraSoiAngelo_159_FD_79666 | JGI IMG/M metagenome (GOLD analysis project Ga0066710, IMG submission 79666) | Grasslands soil microbial communities from the Angelo Coastal Reserve, California, USA - 14_1009_16_40cm | ecosystem: Environmental > Terrestrial > Soil > Grasslands | place: USA...
CCCCATGGCCTCCGCCTGCTCCTTGAGATTTGTGTACTGGCCGCCGGGCATCTCGTGGATGTAGACCTCCGCGGTGCCGCTGGGCGGCCCAGTGTCGAACGGCGTGTAAACGGCGCGAACGGCCTCCCAGTAGTCTGCGCAGACGTTTAGCGCGCCAAGATCGAGACCCGCCTCGCGTTTGGTGTGCGCCAGCGCCGCGACCATGGAATTGAGGTTGGGCTGGCTGGTTTGCCCGCTCATCGATGCGATCGCGCCATCGGCCACATCCACGCCCGCGTCGCTGGCTTTCAAGACCGACGCCGCGTTGATCCCGCTGGTGTCGTGCGTATGGAAATGAATGGGAATCCCGACCTCATCGCGCAGTGTTTTGATTAGCTTCTCGGCCGCATAGGGCTTCAGCAGGCCGGCCATATCCTTGATGCCGAGCACGTGCGCGCCCATGTCCTCCAGTTCCTTCGCCATCCTCACGTAATACTGGAGCGTATACTTCTGCCGCGCAGGGTCGAGAATATCGCCGGTGTAGCAAAGGGCCGCCTCGCATACTTTACCCGTCCGGAGCACGGCTTCCATCGCCACTTTCATGTTGGGCAGCCAGTTCAGTGAATCGAAGACGCGGAAGATGTCGATGCCCTGGCGCGCCGCCTCTTCCACGAACGCGCGCACCACATTGTCGGGATACGCCGTGTAGCCCACGGCGTTTGACGCGCGCAGCAGCATCTGAAAGCAAATGTTGGGAATGGCCTCGCGCAGCCGCCGCAGCCGCTGCCACGGATCTTCGTGCAGGAAGCGCATAGCAACATCGAACGTGGCGCCACCCCACATCTCCAGGCTGTAGAGGTTCGACAACCGGTGCGCCACGAAATTGGCGATGGCCATCATGTCGTAGGTGCGCACGCGTGTGGCCAACAACGATTGGTGAGCGTCGCGGAAAGTTGTATCGGTCAACAGAAGCCGCCGCTCGTTCCGCGTCCACGCGGCGAATTTTTCGGCGCCCATCTCGTCCAGCAACTGCCGGGTACCACGCGGCGGCTGTGACGAGTCATGCTCGGGAATCACCGGGATAGGGAAGCGCTCCGGCCAGCGTTTTCCGGCGACTTCCGGATTCCCGTTGACGATCACTTCGCCCAAATATGAGAGCAGCTTGGTGGCGCGGTCGCGGCGCGGTGTGAAGCGCAAAAGCTCGAGATGTTCGTCGAGGAAAGCGGTAGTTATGTCACCCGTCTGAAACTGCGAGTTGTTCACCACGTTCTCGAGAAACGGAATGTTGGTCTTGACGCCACGCACACGAAATTCGCGCAGAGCGCGGTCCATGCGCTTGCAGGCCTGGTCGAACTTGCTGGCCCAGGCTGTCACTTTCACCAGCAGGGAATCGTAAAACGGCGTGATGATGGCGCCGCTGTACGCCGAGCCGCCATCCAGCCGGATACCGAACCCCGCGGGCGACCGGTAGGTATGGATTTTGCCGTAGTCCGGTACGAAATTGTTAGCTGGATCCTCGGTCGTAATGCGGCACTGGAGCGCGTGGCCGTACAGTGGGACCTTGTCCTGCGCTGGAAGCGAGAGCGGCGGATCGTGCAGCGAGTGACCCGCGGCGATCAGGATCTGGCTCCGCACCAAGTCGATGCCGGTCACCATTTCGGTTACCGTGTGCTCCACTTGGATCCGCGGGTTCACCTCGATGAAATACCACTCGCCGGTTTTGGCGTCGACCAGAAACTCTACGGTGCCCGCGTTATAGTACCCCGCGGCCTTGGCGAGCCGGACTGCGGCCTCGGCCAGCGCGCGCCGGATTTCTTCCGGCAGGCCCTGCGCCGGAGCCACCTCCACCACCTTTTGATGCCGCCGCTGCACCGAGCAATCGCGCTCGTACAGGTGCAGGATATTGCCGTGACGGTCGCCGAGAATCTGGACTTCGACGTGCCGCGCGCGGCGGATGTAGCGCTCGAGAAAAACCGCGTCGTTGCCGAAAGCTGCGCCAGCTTCACGCCGCGCTTCTTCGAGCCGCCCCGCAAAGTCCCCGGCCTTCTCCACTACGCGCATCCCGCGGCCACCGCCACCGAACGCCGCTTTGATGATGAGCGGAAATCCGATGTCGCCGGCCATTTTGCGCGCGGCTTCCGTGCTGGTTACGGGACGTTCCGTGCCTGGCACCACGGGAACACCGGCGTCCTGTGCGAGCTTGCGCGCCGCGCGTTTGTCACCCAACAATTCGAGCAACCGTGCGTCGGGTCCAACAAAGGTAATGCCGGCGCGCTCGCAGGCCCGCGGCAAAGCCGGGTTCTCTGCCAGAAAACCGTAGCCGGGGTGGATCCCGTCGATCCCTTTCTCCTTGGCAAGCGCAACGATGCCGTCGACGTCCAGATAAGCTTCGACCGGTCCCTTGCCTTCGCCGATCTCGTAGGCTTCGTCGGCTTTAAAGCGGTGTAAGCTCAGCCGGTCCTCTTTGGAAAAGATGGCAACGGTGCGCAAGCCCAGCTCGGTCGCCGCCCGCATGATACGGATGGCGATTTCACCGCGATTGAGCGCGAGCAGTTTTTTCATGCGGGAAATGGTTTAGCTCTTTCTGTTCGGCCACAGCCCTTTGCCGCGGCTTTCGGGCGTACCAGTGGGCGCTGTGGTGGCTCCCGACTGCAAGACAGGCGCCATAAAAAACGCGAGACACATGTAGACAGGGTAGCATCGCGCGCAAGACTCGCTTGCAGCGGAATAGCGCACAGTTCGTTAATCTTTCATCGCCTGCTGGATGCGCTCGGTCAGCAGATCCACGAACCGGTCAGGGTTGAAGCCGTTCATGCGGCTCGATATTTCGCCCCGCTTATTCACGATGATCGTGGTGGGGATCGAAGTAATGCGCAGCATGCGCGCCAGCCCATCGTCGAAGTAAACAGGGTTAGTCCAGTGATGTTCTTTGAGGAACGAATCTACCAGGGCGTGCTCTTCATCGGTGCTGATCGAGAGGAACAGCACGCCGGAATTGTCTTCGAAGCGGCTCAGGACCTGCTGATAGAGCGGATGCTGCGCGCGGCACGGTCCGCACCACGTGGCCCAGAAATCGAAGATGATGATCTTGCCTCTCAGCGACGAGAGCTTCAGCGGATCGCCATTCGCGCCGGTGAGCGTGAAATCCATGACCGAGGCGACCTGCGCGTTGGGATCGGTCTCGCGCTCCCGCAGTTTCCGATCCGCCATGAGCGCCGTCGTGCGATCGTAGGATTCGAGAATCAAATCGCCCAGCCCTTTTTCCGATCCGTTCACCTTCGTGTAGAGCTCGCCGATGCGCCGGCGGTCGTGCACGCGGGCTTCGTCGTTATTGCGGCTGTCCACGATCGTGAAAGCGTCCGCGAGGTGAGCAATGGCTTCCGGCTCGCGGCCCAGCCTGGTGAGCAATTTCGCGATTTCTCTCGCGCCTTCGGCGGTCGGATACCGGTCATAACTCTTGCGCGCGAGCACGAGCGCTTCCTCTGATTTGCCCAGATTCCCGGTAGCGCGCGCTTCGAGCACCAGAGCCCGCGCCACACCGCGATCGACCTCCGTCATCCATTCCGCTTTGGCGGCACGACCGGTGAGTGTTGCCTGGCGCAATCCCTCCACCTGTTCTTCGTAGCGCTTTGCGTACCGGAGCGCCCGCTCGGAAGTATCGCGGGCATCGCTCGAAAGGAGCGCGCGCGCTACCTTTTCCAGCATCTGCGGATCGCCAGCCTCGCGGTCCAGCACGCGTTCGCCGTAGAGGATGATGCGCTGATCGTCCTTCATTTCGATGGCGGCCTTAGTCAAGGCGCGTTCGATCTCCGGCTTCTTGAGAGACTTTGGATATTTAGCCAGGTGATTTTCTAGCGCGCGCACGAAGTCGATCTGGCTGGTTCCCACCTCGGCCAGGGCATTGCTCAGCTCTCTATCTTCCGCGGCAGCAGACGGCTCCTGCGCGGAGACGGCTGTAACCAGCAAAAGGAAGGGGATCCAGAGCCTCATTTGGAGGCGCGGATGGCATCCGCGAGACCGGCCGCGCGTTCCCGGGACATATGCATGTAGGTTTCGTTCTTGGCTATCCGGTCAAGCAGGGGCAGCAATTGCTGCGGCGCCACCAGGCGCTTTCGCTCGAAAGAAGTCTGCAGCAGCAACAGTGACTTGTTCACCCCGAGCTTGTCGTACTTGGCGGCGCGCTCCAGGCTGATCAGGCACTGCTCGGTTTCGACGATGCGCTCGAACCAATCCTGCAGCAGCCGCGCGTCGGGGTCTTCGGAGAAGTTGTATTTCACCTCATTCTTCTCCGCGCCATTCTCGAAGTGGTAGGTTTTCGTCCCCATGAAGGCCACCTTCAGTGGCGATTCCAGAGCATGCGTGAAGCGGCCCAGTTTGTCCACGAGCCCGAAAATCTCCGTGGTATCGGCCTCCGCAAGCTGGAACTTCAATGGCTGATCGTCGTCCAGAGCCTCTTTGTACTGGGTGTCTCCGTTGCGCTCGATGGAGACTTCAACAAATGCCGGCACGCTGCCAGGGAACGATTTGGAGTAGAACAGGCGTGGCGAATCCGACGCCACTAATGGCACAGCGGCCAGCGCCAGTACCCACTTCATGCGCGCGCCTCTTCCAATCTGAGCTGCATGGCGCGACGAGTGGCATGGCACAACGCGCTAGCCAGCCCGTCGCATGCGTCCTCGGAGGCAATCGGCTCGTCCAGGCGCAGCAGCGACGTAATCCTCATTTGCACCCGATGTTTTTCGGCGCGGCCGTACCCCACGACGCAAGTCTTGATCTCTAGCGGCGAATACTCGCCAAACTCCAGTCCAGCTTCTGAAATCAGGAGCAAGGCCACGCCGCGCACGTGCGCCAGCTTGAGCGCCGTCTTGACATTGGTGGAGTAGAAGACTTCCTCGACCGCCGCGGCCCGTGGCTCGTCCCGGGCAATCACGCTGCGCAACTCGCGGGAAATTTCTTGTAACCGGGATTCAAACGGTGATTTGGGTTGGGTGCGAATGACACCCGCGGAGATCAGGCGGTGCGTCCGGCCGTCGCTGTCGATTACGCCGTAGCCCGTGCGCCCGGTTCCGCAATCGATGCCCAGGACCCGCATTCTAGTGAGCCAGGGCCTCCAGCTCTTTTTCGTCGACGTCGAAGTTTGAGTAAACGCTCTGCACGTCGTCGTGATCTTCTAAAGCTTCACTCAGCCGGAGCATGGCGTCGGCCGTTTTGCCTTCCAGCTTCATCAGATTCTTGGGAACCATGGCCACTTCGGCGTTAACCGTTTCGAGGCCCGCCTTGGCGAGCGCCGCCAGCACCGCTTCGTGATTTTCGGGCGCCGACAGGATCTCCCAGTTGGGTCCGTCGGCGCGCAAATCGTCGGCGCCCGCGTCCAGCACGATGGCCATCAACCCGTCCTCGCTGGCCTTTTCCTGCGGGACCAGGATCTGGCTCTTGCGCTCGAACATCCAGGAAACGCTGCCCTGCTCGCCGAGGTTCCCGCCGTTCTTGGTGAACATATGGCGGATTTCGCTGACGGTGCGATTGCGATTATCGGTGGCGACGTTCACCAGCACGGCCGCTCCGCCGGGCCCGTAGCCTTCGAACATCACTTCATCGATCTGGCCGCCCTCCAGTTCGCCGGTGCCGCGCATGATGGCTTTCTTAATGTTGTCGGCGGGCATGCTGGCGCCTTTGGCTGCCAGGATCGCGGTACGCAGGCGAGGATTGGAGTCCGGATCGCCGCCGTTGCGGGCGGCGATCGTGATTTCTTTGATGATGCGCGTGAAACTTTTTCCGCGCTTGGCGTCCAGAGCGGCTTTCTTATGCTTGATGGTCGCCCATTTTGAATGGCCTGACATATGGATACCTCAGGAAGGCCCGGCTCACGACCGGGAGACAAATTGTGCCGTTTCCAACCAATGAGGATAGCAGATTGAACCAGCCCTGTCGCGGTGGGACGGGCCTGCCGGCGCGCTAAAGCCTTGAGGCCTATTCCTTGCTTATTGCGGCTTGCGAAGCTCGATGCCCAGCTCGCGTAACTGGCGCTCGGGCACCGAAGCGGGCGCGTCGCACATCAGGTCCGTACCGCGCGCGGTCTTGGGGAACGGAATTACATCGCGGATGGATGTCTCGCCGGCGAGAATCATCACCAGACGGTCGAGACCGAGCGCAATGCCTCCATGGGGCGGCGCGCCGTATTCGAGAGCATCCAGCAGAAAACCGAACCGGCGGTGCGCTTCTTCATCGCTGAAGCCAAGCGCCGCGAAAACCTTCGACTGCACATCGCGCCGGTGAATACGGATGGAGCCTGATCCCAGCTCGGTGCCGTTCAGCACGATGTCGTAGGATTTCGCCCGGCAACGCGCCGGATCCGCGGTGAGTTTGTCGAGATCCTCGTCGTGCACCGAAGTGAAGGGATGGTGCGCGGCTTCCCACCGCTTCTCATCCGGATTCCATTCGAACATCGGAAAATCCAGCACCCACAGGAATTCGAATCGCTGCGGATCGAGCAGTTTGTGGTGGTCATTGTATTTTTGCGCGGCGAACAGGCGCAACTGCCCACACGCCTGGTAGACCGTCTCCTCGGGGCGGTGCCCCGACGGTTCACCGGCCCACGACGCCAGCAACAGCAGGTCGTCTTCGGCCGTGCCTACGCGCTCGCGCACTCGGGCCATCGGCTCGGGAAAATCGCGCTCCAACCGTTTGGCATCGTCGAACACGCGCAAGCCGCGCTCGGCGCCGAATGCCTTCAACTCGTCGCGTTCCTTGCGGCTGAGCGCGCCGGTCTTCGGAATGTGAAGCGCCACCAGCGGCAACCCATGCGCGCTGAGCGCATTCTCCGGGAAGAGGTCCTCGACCGAATGCATGGGGGGCACCCGACGGTCGGGTTTATCACTGCCGTAGCTGCGCATGGCTTCCGCATAAGTCAAACGCGGGAAGGGAATGGTCACCTTGTATCCCGCCACGGCGCAGATCCTCTGCACCATCGGTTCCACGACCGCAAAGATCTGCTCCTCTTGCGGGAACGACATCTCCAGATCGATCTGCGTGAATTCCGGCTGGCGGTCGGCGCGCAGATCCTCATCGCGGAAACACCGCACGATCTGGAAGTACTTTTCAAAGCCGCTCACCATGAGGAGCTGCTTGAAAATCTGCGGCGATTGCGGCAGCGCGTAGAAGCAGCCGGGCTGCACGCGGCTGGGTACCAGATAATCGCGCGCGCCTTCGGGCGTGGATCGTGTCATGAAAGGCGTTTCTATTTCGAGGAACCCCTGCGCGGAAAGAACCTCCCGCACCGCGAGCGAAATCTGCGACCGCAGGATAATGTTGCGTTGCATGCGCGAGCGGCGCAGGTCAACGTAGCGGAATTTCAGCCGGGCGTCCTCGGAGACATCGACGTGATCCTCCATGGGAAATGGCGGCGTGCGCGATTCGTTGAGGATCCAGAGCTTCTCCGCGACTACTTCGACTTCGCCGGTTACCACGTTCGTGTTCACCGTATCCGGCGTTCGCTTCTCGACCTTCCCCTCGACCGCAACCACGTACTCCGAGCGCAGCAGCTCCGCCTTCGCGTGGACTTGCGGATCCACGTCGGCGTGAAAAACGATCTGCGTGACGCCTTCGCGGTCGCGCAGATGGATGAAAATGACCCCGCCCAGATCGCGGCGGCGGTGGACCCATCCCATCAACAGCGCGCGGGAACCCGCATCTTTGGCGCGCAGCTGGCCGCAGGTGTGCGTGCGGCGCAAGTCGCCCAGAAAATCCAATGGTACGGTCTGCATATTCAGTTGTTGGCGTGGAGGCGCGGCGCAATTTCAGCGCGCGCGACCTGTTCCTGTTCGCCCGACGCCATATTCTTGAGGGCGTAACGGCCGGAAGCGATCTCGTTCTCTCCCACAATCAGCGTGTAGCGCGCGCCCAGCTTGTTTGCCAGTTCCATGGCGCGCTTCAATTTTCCATCGGGCGCCACCTCAACGGAGTACCCGGACTGCCGGATTTCCCGTGCGAGAAGTCCAGCTTGATGCATGGCCTGCTCTCCCAAAGAGGCGATGAACAGGTCGAGCGGAGAGCCTTTCACTGCGTCCTCGACGGTCATTACGAGCCTGTCTTCGCCGATCGAGAAGCCGATTCCCGGCGCCGGGACTTTCGATCCCAGCGCTTCCGCGAGCCCGTCGTATCGTCCTCCGCCCAGCACGGAATTCTGCGCGCCGAGGGCCCCATGCACCACTTCGAACGTCGTCCGCATGTAGTAATCGAGGCCACGCACCAGACGCGGGCGTACTTCGAACGCCACACCGCGGTCGCGCAGCAATCGCTGTACCGTGTCAAAGTGCGTCCGGCACGCTTCATCGAGGTAGTCCAAGATCGAAGGCAGCCTGTCGATGATGGGCTGGTCCTCGGGCACTTTGCAATCAAGCACGCGCAGCGGATTCGTCGTCACGCGCCTCTGGCAGTCCTCGCATAATTTCGGCGCGACCTTCTCCAATTCCTCCCTCAGGTGCTTGAGATACACGGGGCGGCAATGCTGATCGCCCACCGAATTCAGCAACAGCGTAGATCCATCGAGTCCGACCTGCTTTAGCAAATCCACCACCATTTCGATTACTTCCGCATCCACCACCGGGGATTCCGAACCGATGGCTTCGGCGCCGATCTGAAAAAACTGCCGGTAACGCCCCTTTTGCGGGCGCTCGCGCCGGAACATGGGGCCGATGTAATATAGTTTTTTCACGCCGGGCTGCTGGTCGAGGCGGTGCTCGATGTACGCGCGCATCACCGAAGCCGTAGCTTCCGGCCGTAACGTGAGCGAAGTGCCATCGCGATCCTCGAAGGTGTACATTTCCTTGGTGACGATGTCGGTTTCTTCCCCTACTCCGCGCGCGAAAAGTTGTGTCTCTTCGAGGATGGGCGTGCGGATCTCCTGATAGTGATAGCGCCTAAAGACTTCGCGCGCGATTGTCTCCACGCGGTTCCAAACCGCCGTGGCTGGAGGCAATAAATCCCTGGTTCCTTTGACCGCGCGAATCAACTTTCACCTTATTGCACAACTGTGGGAATGAATTCCATGCTAGCACGCCGCGTTACAATCGGGGTTATATGCACATCCGGGTAGCACGGGCGCTTCTGCCGGTGCTTCTGATCGTCCCACTCTCCGCCCAAAAACAGCCATTCAATGCGCAGGCGATGATGCAACTCGCGCGCATTAGCGATCCGCAACTTTCGCCGGATGGCCATTCGGTTGCGTTCACGGTACAGACCATCGATGTCGCCAGCAACACCAGGCCGAAGCAGATTTATGTCGTCGCGCTGGATGGCGGCGCGCCACGAAAGATAGCCGATGCGGCCGAGCACCCGCGCTGGTCGCCCGACTCCAGGAGGATCGCCTTCGTTTCCGACCGCGGCGGCTCCTCGCAGATCTGGCTGGTGGATGCCGACGGCGCGAATGCAAAGCAGATCACCAATCTGGCGACCGAAGCCGGCGGCGTGCTCTATGCGCGCGATGGCAAGAGCCTGGTTTTCACCAGCGAAGTGTATCCGGACTGCGGCGCCGACGATGCCTGCAACAAGCAGAAGCTCGACGCCGAAAAGGACAATAATAAGGTCAAAGCGCGCACCACCAATACGCTGCTATACCGGCATTGGACGGCATGGCAAGGTCCACGGCGCAGCCATCTCCTGGTGATCCCCGTTGCCGGAGGCACGGCTAAAGATTTGACGCCGGGCAATCGCGACGTGCCGCCATTTTCGTTAGGCGGCCCCGAAGATTACGCGATTTCGCCTGACGGAACAGAGGTTTGCTACGCGGTCAACGCCGATGAAGTGCCCGCGATCAGCACCAACACCGATCTTTACGTGGTTCCCATCGTGGGCGGGCCACCGAAAAAAATCACGGTCAATCCCGCGGCTGATAATTCGCCGCAGTATTCGCCCGACGGCAAGTATCTGGCGTTTCGCGCGCAGACCCGACCCGGCTATGAAAGCGACCGCTGGCGCCTGATGGTACTGGAGCGTGCCACCGGCAAGCTGACCAATCTCACGGAGACTCTCGACCGCTGGGTGGAAAGCTTCGCGTGGTGGCCGGATTCCTCCCACCTGTTCTTCACCGTGCAGGACCGGGGCCGCCAGTCGATCCAGTTCATCGCCGTCATGGGCGGCGGAGCGCGCGTGGCGCTGAGCGGCGACAGTTCGCTGGATGACATGCAGATCACGCCCGACGGCAAAATGATGATTTACACTCGCCAGAGCGGCGCGAGCCCAGTAGAGATTTTTCGTGCGGCCTCAGATGGCGGCAGGGAGACCGCGCTCACACACGTCAATGACGACGTCCTGAACACGCATCAGCTGTCGCCACCCGAAGAATTCTGGGTGGATGGAGCGGAGAACGTGCGCGTGCAGGGGTTCATTGTGAAGCCGCCAGATTTCCAGCCAAACCGGAAATACCCCGCGCTCATTCTGATTCACGGCGGGCCGCAAGGCCACTGGGGCGAGGAGTGGAGCTACCGCTGGAATGCGCAGGTCTTCGCGGCGGCCGGTTATGTTGTGGCCATGCCCAATCCGCGCGGCTCGACCGGCTACGGCCAGAAATTCATCGACGATATCAATGGCGACTGGGGTGGCCGGGCGTACGACGACGTCATGGCCGCGACCGATTACGTGTCGAAGCTGTCGTACGTGGATGGCAACCGCATGGCGGCCGCGGGAGGCTCATACGGCGGCTACATGGTCGACTGGATTCTTGGTCACACGCAGCGCTTCAAAGCGCTCATTTCTCACGCCGGTGTTTTCGATCTGCGCAGCGAAGCCACCGAGACCGAGGAACTGTGGTTTCCCATCTGGGAATTTGGCGGCATGCCGTGGGAAAATCCCGAAATGTACCAGCGCTGGTCCCCCAGCCACTTCGTGAAGGAATTCCGCACGCCGACGCTGGTGTTCCATGGGGAGCTGGATTTCCGCGTGCCCTACGGCCAGGGCCTGCAACTTTTCACGGGTCTACAGTTGCAGAAGGTTCCCTCACGGCTCATCGTGTTTCCAGACGAGGGCCACTGGGTTTTGAAACCGCAGAATAGCCTGTTCTGGTACAAGAACTTCATCGATTGGATTGATACTTGGACTAAAAAGTGAAAATACTGCTTGTTATCATCCTTCTGGCGGTGATTACTGTGCCGGCGTCGCTCCTTATGCTGTCGAACGGCACGGGGCTCAAGCTCGATCCTCCCGTAACGACCATTGGCACCCTGACGCCGATCCAGGTTCAGATCGAGAATCCGCACGGCGTACGGCACATCACCGCCATCATCGAACAGAACGGATCGCGTTACACGGTTTTCGACTCCCAGGAAATGCCGCACCGGCTTTTGTTCTGGCGCAGGCACGCGCCGCCCCGGGTGCGCAAGTTCCAGGTGGGCAAACAGCAGACGCCCGCGCTCGCCGACGGAAAGGCCCGGCTCATTATTGAAGCGCAGTCCAATGATCTTCGCGGCCGCACCGATTCCATTGAAACGGATGTTCAAATCATCACTCAGGCGCCCCGCATCTCCGCCGATGGCGCGCAGCATTACATCAACCAAGGCGGGTGCGAACTGGTGGTGTTCACGCCTTCGGGGTATGTCACGGATTCAGGCGTCCGCGTGGGCAAGTATTCTTTCCGTAGTTTTCCTCATCCCGCGCAGCAGGGTCTCCGTTTTTCACTGTTCGCGATTCCCTGGGACCTGGCGGGCGACGTTGTGCCGGTCGCGTACGTGCGCAACCCGGCGGGCGCCGAAGCCACGGCGCGCTTCTGGTACAAAGTGTTTCCGAAGAAATTTCGCTCCCGTGACCTGCCGATCGATGACGTGTTTCTCCACAGGGTCGTCAACCAGATCGATCCAGGCGGATCTGGCGACCTGCTGGCGCGCTTCCTGAGGATCAACGGTGAAATGCGCCGCCAGAACAATCAAACGCTCGCCGATCTGCGGCTCAAGACGGCGGATCATTTTCTCTGGGCCGGACCGTTTCTGCCGCTAACCAATGCAACCGTCGAATCCTCGTTCGCCGACAAGCGCAGCTACATCTACAAAGGCAAGAAGGTGGATGAGCAGGTGCATCTCGGGTTCGATCTCGCGGTCACGCAGCACGTACCTGTGCCTGCTGCCAACGATGGCCGCGTCGTGTTGGCGGACAAACTCGGCATTTATGGTAACTGTGTCGTCGTCGACCATGGCTACGGCCTGCAATCCATCTACGGCCACCTGAGCGAATTTGCGGTGAAGGCCGGCGACACAGTCAAGAAGGGGCAATCGCTCGGCCGCAGTGGCTCCACCGGCCTCGCCGGCGGCGACCATCTGCACTTCAGCATGCAGGTGGATGGCGTGCAGGTGAACCCCATCGAATGGTGGGACGAGCACTGGATCAAGGATCGGATCCTGAGCAAAGTGGGAGCGAGGTAGCCTCCGGTCGCGGCAACACTTGCGCCCTTTCCCGCGCTCCTGTAGAACAGTTTCAGTGAACCGGTTTCAGGAAAAAGTCAGCTTCATCTGGAGTCTCGCCGATCTGCTGCGCGGCGACTACCGGTGTTCGGAATACGGCGGTGTCATTTTGCCATTCACCGTCTTGCGTCGGCTCAGCGGGCAACCGAACGCCAGCGGTATTGATTTTTCCGGCATCGCGCGCAATCCTGACCTGCTGCCACGCTACTTGGAAGGATTCTCGCCGGACGTTCGCAACATTTTCGAATGTTTCCGTTTTGCCGAACAGGCCGCCAGGCTGCAAGGCGCCGGTCTGCTGTCGCGGCTGCTCGGCCGATTCTATGAAATCGACTTGCAACCCGAATCGGTCTCGAATCATGAGATGGGCTACATTTTCGAGGAGCTCATCCGTAAGTTTTCGGAGCAGTCCGGCGCCGAATCTGCC
>Ga0066710_100004005_pt1 | contig 12849 bp, 11 predicted proteins | sample GraSoiAngelo_159_FD_79666 | JGI IMG/M metagenome (GOLD analysis project Ga0066710, IMG submission 79666) | Grasslands soil microbial communities from the Angelo Coastal Reserve, California, USA - 14_1009_16_40cm | ecosystem: Environmental > Terrestrial > Soil > Grasslands | place: USA...
CGCGCGCGCGACGCTCGAGCAGTCGGGCTTCGTCGTCAACGTCCAGAATCAGGACGTGACCGACCCGAGCCAGGACGGGATCGTCCTCGATGAGATCCCCGCCGGGAACACGCAGGCAAAACCGGGGAGCACGGTCACGATCGTCGTCGGCCGGCTGCTCCCGCAGCAGTAATGGCCCGGGTGCGCGTCGCAGTCGTCATGGGAGGCCGCTCGAGCGAACACGAGATCTCGATGGCCTCGGCACGCTCTGTGCTGGAGGCGCTCGACCCGGCGCGCTACGAGACGGTGACGGTCGAGATCGGACACGACGGGCGCTGGGAGCTCGGCTCGGGAGCGCGCGCGGAGCTGGAGCGCGACGGCCGTTCCGCGGCCGAGACGCTGCCCGTGCCGACCTCGCAGGTTCCGGCCACCCTCGGCGAGGTCGACGTCGTCTTCCCGGTGCTGCACGGTCCGTTCGGCGAGGACGGCACGGTGCAGGGGCTGCTCGAGCTCGCAAACGTGCCCTACGTGGGTGCCGGCGTGACCGCCTCGGCCCTGTGCATGGACAAGGACCTCTTCAAGTCCGTGCTCCGCGACCACGGCATCCCGGTCACCCGAAGCGTGACCCTGCGCGGTGGCGACGGCTTCGAGAACCCGTTCGGCTTTCCCGTCTTCGTGAAGCCTGCCCGGCTCGGCTCGTCCGTGGGGATCACGAAGGCGCGCAGCGACGAGGAGCTTAAGGCGGGGATCGAGCTCGCCTTCGAGCACGACGAGAAGGTGCTCGTCGAGGAGTTCGTCAGCGGCGTCGAGGTCGAGTGCAGCGTGCTCGGCAACGACGAGCCGGTCGCGTCGATCCCGGGCGAGATCGTCGCGAACGCCGACTGGTACGACTACTCGTCGAAGTACGACGAGGGCGGCATGGACCTCGTGATCCCGCCGCGCGTCCCGCAGCAGGCGATCGAGCGTGTGCAGGAGCTCTCCGTGCAGGCCTTCCGCGTCACCGAGTGCGAGGGGATGGCGCGTGCCGACTGCTTCGTCCGCGAGGACGGCGAGGTGCTCGTCAACGAGCTGAACACGATCCCGGGTTTCACTGCGACGAGCGTGTACGCGAAGCTCTTCGAAGCATCAGGCGTCCCGTACGAGGAGCTGCTCGACCGCCTCGTCCAGCTCGCGCTCGAGCGCCACAAGCGCCGAGGGCGGCTCAAGTTCTAGCGAGAATCAGAAGCTAGCCGGCGGTAACTCGAACGACCTGGGCGGCGAAGGGGCCGGTCGGGGTGTCGAGGTTCCAGCCGAGCTTGCCGTTCCCCGGCTTTGCTCGACGCGGGACCGGCAGCTGCATCGCGTACTGCACGCGCCCGTGCGGGGGGATGGCGTGCACCGACCGGCAGTTGAGGACGAAAGAACGACGCACCACCAGCCCCGAGGCGTACAGGCCCTCGCTGTAGCCGGGACAGTGATTCAGCCTGACCGTCGTCCTCGTCGGGTTGCTGAGGGTGACCGTGTAGCGGAGCGCGGTGCCGGCGCGAACGTCGGCTGGCAGCTGCAGGCGGGCCCGGAGCGTCCCCGCTGTTCCCGCCGCGGCTCGAGGCTGCGTGTAGCGCTCCGGTAACCCGAAGTCGCTCATCGAGAGACCGCAGTCCTCGCTGATCGAGACCTGCTCGGCTCGAACGCTTCCGCCCTGGGGCAGGGTGACCAGGAGATTGCGGTACTGGACGGTCGGCTTCCGACCGCCTTCGCAGCCGGTGTTTGTGGCGAGGTCGAGGAAGACGTGCCCACCGGCAGGAAGATCGGCGGGGACGAGCTGGCCGAAGTAGGTGCCGCCGTGCTGCGGGTGAAGCGTCCAGCGGCTGCCGGCGCTCGTCTCGGCGCTGATCGTCGGGTAGCCGCGCAGCAAGCAGGGTCTCGCAGAGACGTTACTGAACACGAGCTCCTCCAGCTGATTGCCGAGGCCCACGGCGGTGCGGCCGCGGCTAACCCGCAGTTGCCCGGCGCGACAGGGCGAGGCGGAGGTCGGGTAACGGATCGGCGTCGGCGCCGGGACGGCATAGAGAGGTAGCGGCCGGTTCACCCAGGGCACCAGGCCGGCAGACGGCGATGTGGTTGCAGTCGACCGGCAGCCGGAGCCGAGGCCGATCACCACGAGCACGAAGACGAGTAGTCGGAATATTCCTGGCACGGAGCTGACGATGTAGGGAACGTAGCGGTCGAGGATCGTGCATTGCTTTAGACGTTCCCGACGGGCCAGAAATTCGTCGGCCCTTCAAGATCTCCCCGATCAGGTCTTTGCAGTTACTTCGGCGATCCGGGCCTGCCCGCCGGCGAAGGGCAGCTTCAGCCAGACCATGTAGTAGCGGTACTTCCTGCCACGTGTGCTTACCGAGAACGTCTTGGTCGACCCAACCGCTTGAAAGCCGCCCGACACGTCGGTGAAATTCCCGTCAGGAGAATCGCTCGCGCGGATCTTCGCGTTGAAGCCGGAGCCACTGCTCTGGACGGTCAGCTTGGCAAGGGCGACCGGCCGCGGGGCTTCGAGGACGAGCCCGACGCCGTCTTTCGTGAAGTTCTTGTACTGCTCGCTGTACCAGAAGGTGTCCGGGTTTCTGTCGGTGGCGAGCGGCGCCTTGTCGCCGTGCTCGCTGCCGTCGCCGCCCGGCGGCGGATCGAACGCGCCGAAGCCCTCGAGCCTGACCGGCGCCGACGACGAGTGCCCCGACAGCACGCTCCCGGGGCTGCCGTCGTGCAGCAGCAGAAAGGCGCCGGCCGCGATCGCGGCGACGACGAGCACCAGGAGCAGCAGCGGTCCCCACGGCACTCCGCTGGGACGCCTGGGCGCCTTCCCCGCTCGCCGCCGCGCCGGCACGACCATCGTCACGCCCTCGTCGCCGCGGCCGTCGAGCTCGGCGAGGCAGGCCTCGAGCTCGGCGACGAAGTTCCTCATCGAGTCGAAGCGGTCGGCAGGATCTTTCGCCATCGCGCGCTGGATCGCGAGGTCGAGCCGCACCGGGCAGTCAGGACGGCGATCGAGCACGCTCGGCGCCGGCTCGTGCACGTGCCGCATCGCCACGGCGACGAAGTTGTCTCCGTGGAACGGAACCTCGCCCGTCAAGAGCTCGTAGAGGACGACGCCCAACGAGTACATGTCCGTCTTCGGGTCGACCTTCTGCCCGCGGGCCTGCTCGGGCGCGATGTAGTCGCTCGTGCCGAGCACGGTGCCCGTCTGCGTCACGCCCTGCATGTCGAGCGAGCGGGCGATGCCGAAGTCGGTCACCTTTGCCTGCCCGTCCTCGTTCAGCAGGACGTTCTGTGGCTTGACATCGCGATGGACGAGGCCGCGGTCGTGGGCGAAGGCGAGCGCGTAGCCGACCTGGAGGATCAGGCCGAGTGCGTCGCGGACCGGCAGCGCGCCGTGCGCAACCAGGTCCTTCAGGTTCTCGCCCTCGACGAACTCGAAGACGATGTACTGGCGGCCGTCCTGCTCGCCGCGGTCGATGACGGTGACGATGTTCGGGTGCGCGAGCTGGGCCACCGAGCGGGCCTCACGCCGGAACCGCTCGACGTAGTCGTCGTCGCGCGTGAACTGCTCGTGAAGGATTTTCAGCGCGACCGTGCGCTCGAGCAGCCGGTCGTGCGCCCGGAACACGTTTGACATGCCACCCGAGCCGACCAGCTTCTCCAGCTCGTAGCGACCAGCGATCAACTCACCGACCACGGCCGAGAGTTTCCCTAAGAGAGCCCGAACTACGCGCCGAGAACTTGTGCGAGAGCGTCTTCCCAGACGGCGAGCGCCTCGTCGAGCTCGGCGTCGGTGATGACGAGCGGCGTCAAGACGCGGATGCAGTTACCGTCCGTTCCCGACTTGATCAGCAGGAGCCCGTTGCGGAACGCCTCGCCGATGACCTCGGACGCGAGATCGGGCGCCGGCTCCTTCGTCTCGGGATCGCGGACGAGCTCGATCGCGAGCATCGCGCCGAGGCCGCGAACGTCACCGATCGCCTTCCACCGCTCCTGCCAGGCGAGCATGCGCGCCCTGATCGTCTCGCCGATCGCGGAGGCGCGTTCGACGAGGCCCTCCTCCTCGAAGACATCGAGGACGGCGAGCGCGGCGGCCTGAGCGACCGGGTTGCCGACGTATGTGCCGCCGATCGCCGAGTCGGGCGGCGCGTCCATGATGTCGGCCCGTCCGACGACTCCCGAGAGCGGCAGCCCGGCGGCGATCGACTTCGCAACGGCCATCAGGTCGGGCTCGACGCCGTGGTGCTCCATCGCCCACATCCTCCCGGTGCGCCCGAAGCCAGTCTGCACCTCGTCGGCGACGAAGACGATCCCGTGCTCGTCGCAGATCTCGCGCACGCCCCGCACGAATTCCGTCGGCGCGACGACGAAGCCGCCCTCGCCGAGAATCGGCTCCATGACGATCGCGGCCACGCTCTCGGGCGCGACCTGGGTAATGAAGGCCCGCCGCAGCGCCTTGAGCGACGAATCGACGTCGATGCCCCGGTAGGCGTGGGGGAAGGGAACGCGGTAGACCTCCGGCGCATACGGCCCGAGCCCCGCCTTGTACGGATGCGTCTTCGAGGTCATCGTCATCGACAGCATCGTGCGGCCGTGGAAGGCGCCTTCGAAGACGATGACCGCGGGCCGCTTGGTGTACGAGCGTGCGAATTTGACCGAGTTCTCGATCGCCTCCGTCCCGGCGTTGAAGAACGCGGCCTTCGCGGGGCCGGAGATCGGCGAGACGGCGATCAGCCGCTCGGCGAGCTCGACATAGACCTCGTAGGGAACGATCGTGAAGTCCGTGTGGCCAAAGCGCGCGAGCTGCTCCTGCGCCGCCTCGACGATCCGCGGGTGCGAGTGCCCGACGTTCAGGCACCCGACTCCGCCGGTCAGGTCGATGAAGGTGTTGCCGTCGACGTCGGTGAGGGTCGCGCCTCGTCCTTCCGCGATCACGACCGGGTGGACGAGCGAGAGCGGAGCGGCGATGACTTTCTCCTTGCGCTCGACGATCTCCCGCGAGCGCGGGCCGGGAAGCTCGGTGCGAATCTCGATCGAGCGCGTGACTGCCATCGACATTGACGATACAACAGTGGGCGGCCCTCTGTATAGATGAATAAGGTTCATACATGAGCGACCCGCGTGCCCGTCCGTTGCGGCGATCCGAGCTCGACCCGGACCCGCTCGCGCAGTTCCAGCGGTGGTACGACGAGGCGGGAAGCGACGCGGTTGCCCTTGCGACGGCGACGGCAGAAGCCGAGCCCTCTGCGCGCATGGTGCTGCTCAAGGGGGCCGACCAAGCCGGCTTCGTCTTCCATTCGAGCTACGAGGGGCGCAAGGCACGTGAGCTACAGGCGAACCCCCGCGCCGCCCTCCTCTTCTACTGGCACGAGCTTGGACGCCAGGTGCGCGTGGAGGGCAAGGTCGAGCGGGTCGAGCACCCGGAGTCGGAGGCGTATTTCAGGACGCGGCCGCGCGGCGGCCAGATCGCGGCCTGGACCTCGAACCAGAGCGAGGTCATCGACTCGCGCGAGGAGCTCGAAGCGCGCTTCCGCGAGCTCGAGCGCGAGTACGAAGGCAAAGAGGTGCCGTTACCGCCGCACTGGGGCGGCTTTCGCCTCGTGCCCGACGCATACGAGTTCTGGCAGCACCGCGAGAACCGCCTGCACGATCGGTTCCGCTATCGCCGTGACCGCGAGGGCTGGGTGATCGAACGGCTGGCGCCCTGAGTACGTTTACAGGGTGATCCTGGGCCATCTCGATCTCGACGCGTTCTTCGCCGCCGTCGAGGAGCTCGAGAATCACGAGCTCCGCGCGAAGCCGCTCGTCGTCGGCGGCGACCCGCGCGGACGAGGCGTCGTGGCGACCGCGAACTACGAGGCGCGCCGCTTCGGGATCCATTCCGCGATGTCGTGCGCCGAGGCGCTTCGCCGGTGCCCACACGCGGTCTTCGTGCGACCGCGACACAGCGTCTACAAGGAGTACTCGCAGGCCGTTTGGGGCGCCGTCCGCCAGGTCGTGCCGACGGTCGAGCGGACCGGCATGGACGAGGGCTACCTCGACCTGAGCGAGGTGGCCGAGAGCTTCGCCGAGGCGCGTGCGCTCGCGGAGGCGGTGCAGACCTCGGTGCGCGGCGCGACGAGCCTCACCGCTTCGATCGGCGTCGCGTCATCCAAGGTGGTCGCCAAGATCGCGAGCGACCGGCGCAAGCCCGGCGGCTTGACGGTCGTGCCCGCAGGGCGCGAGGCCGCCTTCCTCGCACCGTTCGACGTGCGAGTGCTTCCCGGCGTCGGCCCGCGCTCCGAGGCGCGACTACGGGAGGTCGGCCTGGAGACGATCGGCGCGCTCGCGGCGCTGACAGACGCCGAGCTCCGCAGACTGCTGCCGGGCAAGGTCGGGACGCTGCTCCGCGACCGCGCACGCGGCATCGATCCTCGGTCGCTCGAGACGAGCTCGGAACGCGTCTCGATCAGCCACGAAGAGACCTTCGAGCGCGACATCGCCGACCGCGACCGGCTGAAGGACGAGCTCCGGCGGATGGCGTCCAGCCTCGCCGAGCACCTGCAGCGGACGGGCGAGACGGCACGCACCGTGACGACGAAGGTGCGCTACCAGGACTTTGCGATTCGCAGCCGTTCCACGAGTCTCCCCGTTGGAACCGACGATCCGGAGCGGATCGCCGAGCTCGCGTGCGCGCTCCTCGATCGCGCGCTCGACGACCGCCCCGGGGCGCTACGCCTGGTCGGCGTCGGAGTCTCCGGCCTGGAGCCGCACCGCCAGTTGGCCCTGATCTAGGCGGGTGGAGACGGCGCAGGCTCTGCTCTAGGCCGCATCCCGCGTCTGCCCTTCCAGGCGTTGCTTGCAAGCCAGCCTGACATCCCGACGATGATGAACCCGTTGATGGGATGGAGGCCGCCTACCCAGGGGTGATCCTCCCCGAGGCCTGCGAAGACCGTCTGGAGAACCATGAGAACGAAGAGAAGAGCACTGAACCCGATCAGCCGCTTCTCTCGCCAGGCGATCAGAGCGATGATCAGCAGAAGCAGCGCGCCGACCTGAAGAAAGAAGCCAAGCGCCCCATGTGGGTCGAATGCGGTGTCGTATTTCTTGTGCTGTCCGTCGGGGTCCGTACGAAAGACTCCGAAGCCCGCGAGGAAGACCTGGACGACAGTGGCGGCGGCGAAGATTGCGATCAGGAAGCGCCACAGGGCATGCGCGCCGTTCTGAATCTGCGTCACGGAAGCCTCCTTGGTCGAAGTTCGCGCGACCTTAACCGCCCCATCGGAAGCCGGTTGACGCAGGCGCAGGCTCGAGCGGGCTCGTGGGGAGGCCGGGGCGCGGCTCTGGCTCGTTGTACCCGCCGGGGGCGACGTCGTTCGGCGCATCGGGGTGGAAGAGCGAGGCCAGGTACTGGATCTGGCCCCGGCCCGGGCCGAGCTCGAACTGGCCGCCGCCGTAGGGGGCGATGCCTCGCGCGGCGCAGTAGTCGTAGGCGTCGAACAGCCGACGAACGCTCCCGAAGCGCGAGGGCTTGATGTTGATCGAGCGCGGCGGCCAGGGAGCCGCCTCGATGTCGGCGACCGAATGGATCGGCGCGTCCCAGGTCACGCGCTCCGCGTGCGGCTCTAGCACCGCCTTCGTCTCGGCCGTGATCGCGGGGTCCTCGATCCAGGCCCTGGGAAAGGCTTCGGCGACACGCTCGTAGAGACGCGGATCCGGGTCCTGGTCAACGGGAGTGCCCTTGTACTGGCCCTTGAGGTCGACCGTGTCCACGCAGCCGAGGCGTGCGAGCTCGTCGATCAACTCATCGGTCCAGTCGTTCGTCGGGTCGAGCTTGAAGCGAAGCTCCGGATACAGGGCACGCCACTGGAGCAGTGGCTCGATCGACGAGGGGCTGCCAAGACGCATCGACGAGACAAACGTCACCGGGCTCGGCTCGCGGCCGACGGCGTCAGCCAGCGAGCGGCCCGCTTGGCGCAGCGCGAGGTCGAGTGCCGCGCTCTCGAAGGACCAGCGACGGTAGTCCGAAGACGCGCTCATCTCTGGGTCCGCACGGAAGAGCGCGAGCCCATCGAGAAGCTGCGAGTACGAGTCGATCGTGTACGAGCCGGCGAGTGGAAGGTCGCCAGGCGGCGGGTGATCTCCCGCTGTGTAGGTCACGTCCTCACCGATGCCTTCCTCGCCGCCGCCGCGCAGGTGGATAACGGTCGTCACGCGCGTGAACTCGGGCGAGATGGCGAGCTCGAGCTGGTCGAGCTCGTACAAGTCGACCTCGAGCGGGAGATTGGCGACGGAGTCGTAGAGCGCCACGGAGCGAACCATAGAATCGCGGCCGTGGTCCTCTCCGATCGAACCATCGCGCGGTTGCTCGGCGAAGGACGGATCGAGATCGATCCGTACGACCCCACGCTCCTGCAGCCGTCGAGCGTCGACGTCCGCGTCGACCGCTTCTTCCGCGTCTTCCACAACGCGCGCTACCCGTACATCGACGTCAAGGAGCCGCAGGAGGACCTGACCGAGCTCGTCGAGATCGACGACGAGCGGCCGTTCATCCTCCATCCCGGCGAGTTCGTGCTCGGCTCCACCCTCGAGCGGATTCGCCTTCCCGACGATCTCGTCGCCCGGCTCGAGGGCAAGTCGTCGCTGGGACGGCTCGGGCTGCTGATCCATTCGACCGCCGGCTTCATCGACCCGGGCTGGGACGGCCACGTCACGCTCGAGCTCTCGAACGTGGCGAACCTTCCGATCACGATCTACTACGGGATGAAGATCGGCCAGCTCTCGTTCGTGCAGCTCTCCGAGCCCGCGGAGACGCCGTACGGCGCAGGCGAGCTCGGCTCCAAGTATCAGGGGCAGCAGGGCCCGACGCCGAGCCGCTACTGGCAGAACTTCAACCCGCCGGCGCGATAACTCAAGGGTTGGCCGCGCGCAAGTAGCGACGCATCTATTCAGTCTGCACGGGGGCTTCGTTCTGGAAACACGCCCTGTCGCGACCCGCCCGAACCGTTTCGACCACGAAGGGCCAAACTCGGCGGTCATCTGCCCCTCCACCACGACGGGCTGCCGGTGACCTAAAGGGGTATGGAAGCGTCGCGGTTCCGAGCGACCACGCTCCGAGCGGAGTTTCGAGCACCACCTACCCGACGTACGTCAGGATCGGCCTGACGGCCTGCGGGAGATTCCACCCCTAGTAGAAGCGCCTGAACAAGCCCAAACTCGGACACATCAGCATCGAGCCGCCGCAGGCAAGCGCCATCTCCGGGGTCTCCGACGCACACGAGGGCTTGAGCCAAAATTGCGTTACGATCGCTCGCATGATTTGGCGTGCGCCCGTCACCTTCGCCCTAGCCGCGGGTCTCCTATTGGGCTCCGCCGGCCCAGCGTTCGCTTCGCACCCCTATCCAATCAACTTCAACAATGTCGACTTCAGCTCCGGCACGACGAGCGGCCTCGTCAATTCCAGCGGCACGCTGACGCTTGCCTCGGGTCAGCTCGAGACCTTTTCGTACACGGATCCGTTCGCCTCCGTGCCGGTGCTCGGCGCTACGGTCGATGGCTCGGGCGACTATTCCTACGGCACGTGCACCTCACCCGTGTACAACCTCTCGTTCCCGTTCACCGAGGTCGTTTCATCATGGAACGCGAGAACATCGCCGGGGACGTGGATCCAGTCGGAGGTGATGCCGCAGCTCGACAACGGCGATTGGGCGAAGTGGTACATCCTCGGCCGCTGGACGTACAACGACTCCGATTTCCACCGCACGTCCGTGGGCCACCAGGGAGACGGCGATGGTTTCGTCGCGATCGACACCTTCTTTGCGAAGGATCATCCGGCGATCGCGTATCGCCTGCGGCTAACGATCTTCCGGCGCATCGGCTTAACCGCGGCGCAGGCGCCCGTCTCCGTCAGTCGCTACAGCGCCGTCGCATCGAACCTGAGGAACGAGAAGGGCAGCTTCCCGAGCGCGACGACGATGAACGGGGAGACGATCGATCTCGCCCTGCCGCAGTTCTCGCAGGAGATCCACCACGGCGAATACCCCGAGTTCGACAACGGGGGGGAGGCGTGGTGCAGCCCGACCTCGACGGCGATGGTCGTCCGCTACTGGCAACGCCAGACGGGAACCCAGTACGCCCCGAGCCCGGCGGAAATGTCCTGGGTCACTTTCCCGGACGATCCGGAGGTCGACTACACGGCGCGCTTCGTCTACGACTACCACTACCAGGGCGCCGGCAACTGGCCGTTCAACACCGCGTACGCGGCCGAGCGCGGGCTCGTCTCCGATGTGACGCAGCTACACAACCTCACCGAGGCGGAGCCGTTCATCAGGGCGGGCATCCCACTCGTTGCGTCGGTCGCGTGGGAGTCGAACAAGCTCGACACCGCCATCAAGAGCACGAACGGCCACCTGATGGTGATCGGCGGCTTCACGGGAACCGGTGACGTCATTGCCTACGATCCGGCCTCGACGACAGACGCCGAGGTGAGGCACGTTTACGACCGCGAGCAGTTCGAGCGCGCGTGGATCCCGGCTTCGGGCGGGATCGTCTACGTCGACCGCCCAGCCGGCTGGCAGACGCCGTCGCTGACCGTGAACAACTCCTAGAGAAATAGCTGGACGCCTGCAGGTGCGTCCGGCCTCTCGTGTCCGCCAGGGCACAGGAACACTGAAACGATCCGCTGAGGGCCATTCTTTCCGTGGTCCCCAGCTTCAAATCGGTAAACGTCTCGCTAAAAGGGTCCGCGGGCGCGCCAACCCAAGAATGTGAGCCCGCACAAGTTGCGGGATTGAGGCCTCCCGAGTGTGCGCCAATGGCGCCCGCCGAATCTACTCAAACGGCCAGTTGTGGCCATCGGACGGCTCGGATACGGTCAAATGGCTGTGCTCGAGGAGCCGCGGTTAACACTGGCCGCGGCGGTGGTTTTCCTGAACGAGGGGGACCTGCTGCCGCGAATGCTCAAGACGCTGGCGCGACAAACGCGCCCGCCCGAGCTTCTCCTGCTCGTCGACGATGGATCCGAGGACCACTCGGGGGCGCTCGCGGCCGCCTTCGCCCGCGAGCATCCGTACGCGCGACTGCTCGAACGACCGCGGCGGGCGCCAAGCGGCGACCGGCTCGCCCAAGCGGCCGAGCTGACCGCCTTTCAGTGGGCGCTCGAGCAGCTCGAGGAACAGTGCGACGTGGTCGCGAAGCTGGATGCCGACCTAGAACTGCCGACTGACTTCTTTGCTCGAATTATGTCCGCCTTAGAATCCAATCCCCAGCTCGGGATCGCCGGCGCGCAGCTGACCGCGCCCGGCGCTGTCGCTGTGCCCGAGTACTCCCAGCCGTGGCACGTGCGCGGGGCAACCAAGTTCTATCGCGTCTCGTGCTGGGAGGCGATCGCGCCGCTACCCCCGATCCTCGGCTGGGACACGATCGATGAAACGCGCGCGGCGATGAGCGGGTGGGATGTTCGCACCGTCCCCTTCGGGGACGACAAGCCGCTGCACCTTCGGCCGACCGGTACCTACGACGGCGCCGTCCGCGGCTACCGGCGCCGCGGCGCCGCCGCCTGGGGCTACGGCGCGCACCCGCTGAACGTGCTCGCAAGCGCACTCGTCCGCATGCGCCACCGGCCGCGCCTCCTCGGTGGCCTCGCCTACCTGGGCGGCTGGCTGGGCGCGGTGCTGCAGCGGGCTCCGCGCGCGGAGCCCCCGGCTCGGCGCTACCTCCAACGCGAACAGCTCCGCCGCTTGCAGGCGGCGCTTCGCCGGGGTGCCTCCTGACCCGGCGAATCCTGATCCTGGTCGAGAACGAGCCGTACCCGATGGATCGGCGCGTACGCCAGGAAGCGCTCGCCCTGACCGAGGCCGGCTACGAGGTCACCGTCGTCTCGCCCAATGCCGCCGAGATTCCCGAGCTCGAGACCTCGGTCGACGGCGTGCGCGTGCTGCGCTTCCCGGCACCGCCCGACGGCCGCGGCGCTGTCGGCTACGCGCGCGAGTACCTGCTTTCGTTCGTGCGGATGCGGCGCGTGCTGCGCCGGTTGCGCAAGGAGCGCTTCACGGCCGTGGTCGCCTGCAACCCGCCCGACTTCTTGATTCATCTGGCGCGCCCGTTCGCGCGCCACGGCGCCGGGCTCGTGTTCGACCTTCACGATCCCTCACCGGAGCTGTTTCAGGCGATGTTCCAACGGCGGGGCCTGATCTACCGCGTGCTGGTCGCGATCGAGCGGTGGGCAGAACGGACGGCGGATGTGGTCATAACTGTCAACGAGCCGTGCGCCGAGCTGGTGCGCGAACGCGGCCGCGTCCCCGCCGACCGCGTCTTCGTGCTCGTAACGTGCCCCGACCCGCGTCATTTCTTCCCAGTCGAAGCACGACCGGAGCTGCGCCGCGGCAAGCAGCATCTTGTCCTCTGGTACGGCAGCATGTCCCGCAAGGAGAACCTGCCGCTCCTTGTCGACGCCGCCGACGAGCTGGTTACCAGGCAGGGGCGCGCGGACATCGGCTTCGCGGTCGTGGGCCTTGGCGACGTCCGCGACGAGCTGCAGGCGGACATCGACCGCCGCGGCCTCGCCGACGCGGTCTTCCTGCCGGGTCTGGCCGACGATTCCATGCTGCGCCAGTGGCTGGCGACCGCGGACGTTTGTGTGAGCCTCGACGGTCACAGTCCGATGAACGACCGCTCCTTGATGGTCAAGGTGCTCGAGTACATGGCGGTGGGCCGGCCGGTGATCCAGTTTCCGCTTCGGGAGATGCGACGGGTCTGCGGCGACGCGACGGTCTACGCCGAAAACGGCGATGCTCGCGATCTGGCGGCGAAGCTGCGCGAGCTGATCGACGATCCCGAGCGCAGGAGCCGGCTGGGCGAGGCGGCGCGGCGCCGGGTGCA
>Ga0066710_100004006_pt1 | contig 12848 bp, 9 predicted proteins | sample GraSoiAngelo_159_FD_79666 | JGI IMG/M metagenome (GOLD analysis project Ga0066710, IMG submission 79666) | Grasslands soil microbial communities from the Angelo Coastal Reserve, California, USA - 14_1009_16_40cm | ecosystem: Environmental > Terrestrial > Soil > Grasslands | place: USA...
CTCCACCAACCGCCGCGCCAGCAGGCAGTTGTTGGCAAAGGAGCCCTTGCCCGGTTCCGCGCCGTACATTTCCAGTGTCTCTTTCTTCTCGCGCGACAGATCCATTAGTTCGGGAGCGCTGGTCTGCATGCGATAGGCCATCTCGAAGGAGGCGATGCGCGTGGCGATCTCCATGTCTCCGGTCTCGTCCAGGCGCTTCATGTTCAGGTCGCGCAGCGCTTCGAGTGCCTGCGCCTGCCGGGACGCTGCCGCCCGCCAGCCAGATCGTGTACGCGTCGATGTGGTGATTGGGGCCGACCGTCTCGCGAATGTCGCGCATGGGCGTGCGGCCAAACTCGCCGCACCAGATGACCAGCGTGTCGTCAAGCAAGCCGCGCTGCTTGAGATCTTTGATCAAGGCGGCCGAGGGCCGATCGACCTCGCGGCACACGGTGGTCAGATTTTCAACCAGGTCTTGACCGGGAGCGCCGTGATGATCCCAGTCGGTGTGATAGAGCTGGACGAAGCGCACGCCGCGCTCCACCAGCCGGCGGGCGAGCAGGCAGTTATTGGCGAAGGACACCTTGCCCGGTTCGGCGCCGTACATCGCCAGCGTCTGCTTGCTTTCTTTCGATAAATCAATCAGCTCCGGCGCGCTCGTTTGCATGCGATAGGCCATCTCGTACGAGGAGATGCGCGTGGCGATCTCGCTGTCGCCTGTGACCTGCAGGCGGGTGGCATTGAGATCGCGAATCGCATCCAGAGTCTGGCGCTGCCGTGTGGCGGTGATCCCCTTGGGATTGGTCAGGTTCAAGATCGGCTCGCCGCCGCTGCGGAACGGCACGCCCTGGTAGGTGGTCGGCAGAAAGCCATTGGCCCAGTTGGCGGCGCCGCCGCGCGGGCCGCGCGGACCTGATTGCAGAACGACAAAGCCGGGCAGGTTCTGCGATTCACTGCCGATGCCGTAGGTCACCCACGAACCCATGCTTGGCCGGCCGAACTGGGCCGAGCCGGTGTTGATGAAGATCTTGGCCGGCGCGTGGTTGAAGACATCGGTCACCATGGAGCGGACAACGGTGATGTCGTCAACGATGCCGGCGATGTGCGGCAAGCATTCGGAGACATGGGCGCCGCTGCGGCCGTACCGGCTGAACTTACGGCGCGTGGCCAGCAGCTTGGGCATTTCCTTGGCGAACGTGTCCATGAACGCGAAGCGCTTGCCTCTCAGGTACGAGTCGGGAATCGGCTTGCCGTTGAGCTCTTGCAGCTTTGGTTTGTAATCGAATAACTCAAGCTGGCTTGGTCCGCCGGCCATGAACAGATAAATCACGCTCTTGGCTCGCGCGGGAAAATGTCCGCTCTTGGGCGCCAGCGGATTGACAAAAGTCTGCTCCCTCGCGAACAATTTGCCGTCGCTCAAGAGCGAAGCCAGCGCCATGGAGCCCAGTCCCAGGGCACATTCACCGAAGAAGTGCCGGCGCGTCTGCAGCAAAAGGTTGTCGCGCGGATTCATGACAGGCTTATTCTCTTGTGATGAACTCATCCAGGTTCAAGAGCACGCGGGCGACACTCGTGAACGCAGCCAATTCCCGGGCATTTGCTCTCGGGGACATTTTATCCGGCAGGAGCGTTTTTACCTCTGCCGGCGCGTCCTGCAATTCGGCCAACTGATCCGCCAGCAGTTTTTCCAGACGATTCTCCTCCAGGGGAGTGGGGGCGCGCCCCAGGCAGAGGCGGAAGACATGGCGAACGCGGTCCGAGTCGCTGGGCTGAGCCTCTCTGAGCACGCGCAGGGCCAGTCCCTGAGCGAATTCAAAAAAGGCCTGGTCGTTGAGCAGCGTCAGTGCCTGCAAAGGGGTGTTGGAGCGAATCCGCCGCGTGCAGGCGCCGACCGCGTTGGGGGCGTCAAAGACCAGCAAGGCAGGATGGGCGGCCGACCGCCAGAACGTGGTGTACAGGCCGCGGCGGTAACGATCCGGCCCGGTTTCCTCTCTCCAGTCGCGGACGACCTGCGTGAAGCGATAGATGTCCTTGGGCTGAGGTGGAAACACGCTTGGTCCGCCGATGTGGCGTGTCAAGAGTCCACTGCTCGCGAGCGCAACATCGCGCACGACCTCGGCATCGAGCCGCAGGCGATTCTGGCGGGCAAGGAGTCGATTGCGCGGATCGATGGGCGCAAGCTCGGGCCGATGGTGCGACGCTTGCCGGTACGTTGCCGACGTAACGATCAAGCGGTGCATCGCCTTCATGCTCCACTTGCGGGCGACAAACTCCGTCGCCAGCCAGTCCAGCAAGGCGGGATGGCTGGGCGGCGTGCCCTGGGTGCCGAAATCGTTCTCGGTTTCGACCAGGCCGATGCCGAAATAGTGCTGCCAGAAGCGGTTCATCGTCACGCGGGCAGTCAGCGGGTTGGCGGGATCGATCAGCCAGTTCGCCAGCCTCAAGCGGTCGGCATGGCCGCGTTCGGGCAGCGGGTTAAGGACTGCTGGCACATCGGGCACGACCTCCGCTCCCTTGCGGAGAAAATCGCCGGCAAGCTGAACGTACGTGTGTCGCGGTGTCGCGCGTTCGCGCATGACCAGCGTGGTGACGACGCCGGGACGGCTCTTTTCGAGCCGTGTAATCTCCTTTTCCAACCTGGCGCGGGTCAGGGCGGCGTTGACGTGCGCTGCCATGAGGAAGTTCAGCGGATTGCCCAAGCCGCCGACAACGTGCCGCACGCGGTCGGCGTTGCGATACGCGTCCTTGAGGGTCTTCTTCTGGGCCGCGGTGCGCTGATAAACCGGAATAAAGATGATGGCGCGAATCTCTGCAGGTAGTTTGGCCAGGGCCTCATGGCTCAGGTTTTTCTCCCAGGCCGTCTGCTTGGCATCGCTGGTCGTGTCAAGTTTGTGCAACTCCTTCTGCACGCGGGCGATGGCGTCGCGGATCTGTTGCCGCTCGCGCGTCTGGTCCGGCGTGGGAATTTCCAGGGTGGGCTCATCGGCGCTATTGAAAAAAGCGAAAAACTCGTAGTACTCACGCTGGCTGATCGGGTCGAACTTATGATCGTGGCACTGGGCACAGCCCAGGGTCAGACCCAGGAAAACAGCGCCCGTCGTGTTGACCCGGTCCACGATGGACTCAATGCGGAACTGCTCGAGGTCGATGCCGCCTTCCTCGTTGATCGGCGTGTTGCGATGAAAGCCCGTGGCGATCTTTTGTTCCAGCGTTGCCTGCGATAACAGGTCACCCGCAATTTGCTCGATAACAAATCGATCGAACGACAGGTCGCGATTGAGCGCGTCGATGACCCAATCGCGGTATTTCCAGATGGAACGCGGCGCGTCGATGCTGTAGCCGTTCGAGTCGGCGTAACGAGCCAGGTCGAGACAGTGCTGGCCCCAGAGCTCGCCGTAGTGCGGCGAATCAAGCAGGCGATCCACGAGACGTTCGTACGCGTCGGGTCGCTGGTCGGCTACGAATTGGTCGACCTCCTCGATGATCGGTGGCAAGCCAAGCAGGTCCAGGCTTAGCCGGCGAATGAGCGTCACCCGATCGGCCTCGGCCGACGGCTGGATGCCTTCCTCTTCAAGGCGGGCCAGGATAAAGCGATCGATGGGGTTGCGCACCCAGGCGCTGTTCTTGACGGCAGGCAAACACGCTCGCGATGGCCTTTGAAACGCCCAGTGCTTGCTTGCCCCCGTCGCAGCCGTGGCTTCCGCCGCTGGTCCCTTGGCGCCTTGATCGATCCAGTCTCTGAGGACAGCAATTTGTCCGGCGGTCAGAGGCGGTCCCTTGGGCGGCATGCGCTTTGTATCGCCAGTGCCTGTAACGGCTTTGATCAGCTTACTGTCGCTACTCTTGCCAGCTACGATGCCTGGTCCTGAACTGCCCCCTCGGCGGAGCGCCGCGCTGCTGTCCAGGCGCAACCCGGAGCGCTGCCTGGTCGGGCCGTGGCATTCATAGCAGTGCTTTGCCAGAATCGGCTTGACATCGCGCAGGTAATCGACCGGCGGTGCGGCTGCAGCGAGCGCCGGCCAGATCAAGCATCCAAGCGGCCACAAAACCCGGTTCATAAGCCCCATGCACCAGCGCCAAGCAGGCGGAATCGGAAGGAAGGAGATTCAAAGGCGGGAAGAGGCGATCTTTCGACACTACCGCGAGCTACAGCTCTTCAGTTAAATTACTAGGCCTTGGTCGCTATCGCAAATGAAAAACCCAAGTGCCAAAGTGCCAAGTGCCAAACCGAGCTGAGTGCCAAAGTGCCAAGTGCCAAACCGAGCTGAGTGCCAAAGTGCCAAGTGCCAAACCGAGCTGAGTGCCAAAGTGCCAAATTTTGGCACTTGGCACTCAGGTGTGGTTTCCTTTGCTGCACGAATGGACAGCAACGCATGCTATGCTGTACCATGGGAGTCCAGGTTGGCAGCAACACAAGAAAAGGCAGCCGAAACATGCCGGATATCGCCGACCGGGAGCAGCTTCTGGGCGAGCTGCAACATCTTCTTGGGGCAGGGAACCCGCGGCCACAGGCGTTGGAAGCGGCTCTGGAGAAGATCCTTGCTGCGTTCGATTGTCGTGTTGGCACCATCCACGCCCTGCAACCGGATTCGGGCGTCTTGACCCTGCAGGCTCAGCGCGGACTCCCGGCAGTGCTGCTGCCGCGCGTGCAGGAAATTCCCATCAGCAAGGGCATGGCGGGGTTGGCCGCCGAGCGACGCGAACCGGTGCAAGTCTGCAACCTGCAGACGGACGGCTCAGGCGTCGCCAAGCCGGCCGCGCGCGAGGCGCAGATGGAAGGATCGATTGCCGTGCCGATGCTTGCAGGCGGCGTTTTGTGCGGCACCCTCGGCGTCGCCAAGCCGGTGGCTCACGAATTTAGCGCCAGCGAAACGGAACTCCTGCTGAAAGTCGGCAGCATGATCGGCTCCTTTCTCCGCCGCAAGTCCGATGCACCCGCAAACGTGACCTGATTCATGCGGAGGCCGGGAGAAGCGATGAGCAAGCCGATACCCGAGGTGATCGAGCCGGCAGAGTTGCGCGCCCGGGCGCTGGCCATCATCAAGGCCGACCGTTTTCCGCACCTGGCCACCCTCGACGGCAACCAGCCGCGGGTGCGGCCCGTGTCGCCAGTGAAGACCGACGGCTTCACGGTCTACGTCGCCAACCTGCGCTGCTATCACAAGACCGGCGAAATTGCCGCGAATCCACAGGTTGAGCTTTGCTATCTGGACGACGGCCACGACCAGGTGCGGCTCACCGGCGTGGCCGAGATCGTCACCGATCCGCCTGTCATCCAGGAGATCTGGCAAAGCAATCCGCTTCTGCGCCAGTACCTGGGAAAGATCGATAATCCCGAGTTCATTCTCTACCGCATCCGGCCCACGCGCGTCCGCTACATGAAGGAGTGGGCGCTGGATTATCACGAGGTGTCCATCTGAGCTGAGTTCGCGCTAAAATAGCAATAAGCACAGACCGGAACACTTCTTGAGAGGAGCGCGGCATATGCGGATCCACCCAGACATGAACATTCGCTTCCCCGAGAGCAAGGAAGCGGAACTGCTCGATGCCATGAAAAGCCGTGCGACTCCACCCTGGCGCTGGTTGCAAAACAACCCGCATGGAGAGCCCTGGGACGAGGGCTATTACTGCTTTCATCGGGACACGGTCGGCGCTGATTGTGCCTGTCTACTCTTTATCTACCGTGCAGGCCCGGGCAACTTCCTCGTGGTGAATATCATTCCCCAGGTGTCGGGTCGAATGAGTGTCGACCAGTATGTGCGCGTCCTTCATGATTTTGATGAGCGCATTGCCGAACCTGCAGCCAGCGGTCTGGGGGGAATGACCTCCATCGACACGGACAAACGGACGCTTGAGGACTATTTTTCTCCCGAAGCAATTCAGCTTCTTGAGCTGTTTTGCAAGAGCTCCAATGCCGCCGACCACGCCGCGCACCCGAGTGATCAACTGAAATGGATCAGGTTTCTGCTCTACGTCCACCGCAGGAACGCCCAGCCCGTCCCTGCCGAGACCTTCGGCGCCTGCCTCGAAGCGAGGAACTGGTGGCCCGAGGACGACATTCCAAGGCTGGTGAATGAGTATGACCTGGCCATGCAGCTCTTGCGCCTGGCAGACCGAACGGCGGGAGCGGTGTAAGACGGCTCCATCATCTGGCCGATCTCACCCCGGCCTGGTGTGAAGAACCACTGGGCTGCGGACCGCCTTGACACGTTGGACCAATCGTCCTAGCATCTCCCGGCTTGCCCCTCTGCCGCTGCGCCATGCGCGAATCCTGTCAAGCTGGCGGAGGGGACGGAGGCAGGGAAACAGGGAAATCCATGGAAGGTCGCGTGGCTGATCTCGCCGTGCAAGATGCGCAGGCTGTCCTGCCGGTGGCAAGGGGAGCCGTGGAAACGGCGCCAGCGAGCTCCGGCTGGGCCGAGCGCTGGCGCTGCCGGGATGTGGTTGGCGATGTGCTTCGCCTGCTGATTCTCTTCCTCCTCACCGCAAGCATTCGCCTGTGGCTTATCTGCAATACGGAGGTGGCAGCCCGCGACAGCATCGGTTTTATCCGCTATGCGCTCCAACTGGAGAGCCAGCCGTGGGACCAGGTGCTGCGCGAAAGCCTTCAGCATCCGGGCTACCCGGCCGGCTTGCTCGCCGTCTCTTACCCTGTCCGCCAAGTGCTGGGCGGTACGACACCCCAGAGTATGCAACTGAGCGCGCAACTCACCAGTGTACTGGCGAGCCTGCTTCTCATCGTGCCGATGTTTTACCTCGGCCGCCAATTATTTGACCGCCGCGTGGGATTCTGGGCGACCGTGCTCTTCCAGTGTCTCCCCGTCAGCGCCCGGGTCATGTCCGACGGTCTGTCCGAGGCGACGTTCTTCCTCTTCCTGACCAGCGCCTTGTGGATGGCGGCAGGGGCATTGCGGAGGCAATCGCTGGCGCGCTTTGCTGCCTGCGGAATCTTCGGCGGCCTGGCGTACCTGACGCGACCCGAAGGTGGGCTCGTGCTCCTGGCCACGGCACTGGTGTTACTGGGCATGGGGATCTTCCCCAGGGTTACGTGGCCGTGGCCGCGCGTCGCGAAGTGTGCCGGCGCGCTGACGCTTGCCGCGGTTATGGTCGGCGCGCCCTATGCGTTAACCATTGGCTCTCTTAGCAACAAGCCGACACCAAGAAGAATGTTAGATCCTGAAAGCACTGACGTTCCCATGGCGCCGCAGCTGACCAGCGCGCACAGGCCCCCTGTCTTCTTCTCTGGAATGCCTGGGCGGCAGCAGCCGATGGTGGCGTCGCTTCTGGGCATCTCCGCTCCCTCAGACTTGCATGATCGCCACTGGTGGGCCGTGTATGCCATCGCCAATGAGTTGAGCAAGGGGTATCAATACGGGGCTTGTGTGCCGCTGGCCCTGGGGTTGTGCTGGTTTCGCCGGCGGCTGTGGATGGTTCCCGGCGCCTGGGTACTGGGAACGCTGTGCCTCTTGCAAGGCCTGATCCTGTGGCGGCTGGCGATTGTGGCCGGCTACGTCTCGGACCGGCATGTGCAGATGCTGGTCCTGTGCGGCTCGTTTGTTGCCGCCGCGGCCTCAATCCATATCGCCGACCGGCTGGCCGGCTTCGCCGTCCGCTACTGGGGCGGGCCCGAGTGCTCGCCAGGGCGCCTGACGGTTCGAGCCTCGTGGTTAGCGCTCTTGTTCTTGATTGCCATGACCATGTTCGGTCTGCCCGATGCGCTGAAGCCCTTGCACGCCAATCGCGCGGGCCACCGGCAGGCCGGACTCTGGCTGGCGGACCATGCTCAGCCGGCTGATGAGATTCTCGATCCGTTCTGCTGGGCTCATTACTACGCGGGACGGGTATTCATGGAAGGCATGACGCCCGAGCCGCCGCCGGGCTACACGCCCATGAGCTACGTGGTCATCGAACATTCCGACCACGATCACATTCGGCTGCCACAGATTGCTCAGTCGCTGCAACTGGCCGCACGCGGACAGGCCGTCTACCACTGGCCGGAAGACAAGTCCGTGGAAGAAGCAAAAGTTTTGGTCTACGCCGTGCCGCCGGAAAAGCAATCAGCGAAGCTGCGTCGCCCGTAGTCCAAACCAGCAAGCCCGCTTCTAATCGAACAGCCGCACCAACTCTCCAGCGTTGTTGGCTTTTTCAAGGTCCCAGCATGCGGCCAGGACACGGTCGGTCCGCTCTTTGCCGTAGCGCGGCTCCACCAGCGCGCGAAATTTCTTTTCGACCTCGGCATCGGTCATGGGATTGCGGGCGTGGCCGCGCGGGAATTCCACTTCACGCACGAGTTGGCGGCCGTTTCGTAAGGTAACGGTGAGGCGACTGGGAATCCCTTGCGGGTAACGCTTGCTGAGCAAGGGATCACGGTGGACCTTGGTCCTGGCTACCAGGTCGAGGAGCGCCGGGTCGGTGAAGCGCTGCGGATCGAACTGGGCGCGGGTGATGTCACCATCCGCCAGGGCGACGGCCGCGCAGTAGGGCAGGCTGTGGTCGGCGGTCTCACGGGTCCTGGGCCGCCATTTCTCGGGGTCCTTGCCGATAATGTCCACCGCGGCGTCGAAGGTGTGAATGTCGATCGCGGCCACGTTGCGGATGTCGTTCACTTCCGGCCGCAGTTGCAAGGCGGCCTCGATGGCGCTTTGCGAGTGATATTCGGCCGGCCAGAACTTGATATAGGTCTGGCTGATCATGAACGGCGTGCCGCGGCCGCCCAGGACCGGCACGGTGAACGGACCGGTCAGCAACTTCATGATGCCCAGCTCGCCTTCAAAGATCGGCGCCGGGCCGGTCAAGCCTTCGGCGGCAAGCAGCGCCGCGAACACGCCGTTGCGGGCGGCGTTGGCAAAGGCACAGCCCTTCCACATGCTCAACTCGCCGGCGCGCGTCTGCCGCAGGGCCACGTTGGCCACGCCGGCCATGCCAATGGCATGGGTCGTCTTGGTCGCATCCAGCCCCAGCAATTTGCAAGCGGCGACGGCTGAGGAAATGGCGCCGTAGGTAACGTGATCCCAGCCGTGCTGGCGCAGGCTGGCCGCATCGCACAGCCGGCATTGAATCTCATAGGCCAGCACAGCTGCGGTGATCAGGGCCTGGCCGTTGGCGCCCGTGCTCTCGCCCACGCCGAGCACCGCTGCCAGGTTATCACTGGGATGAGCGGGTTCGAGTGACAGATAGGTGTCGTTGTAGTCCAGATAGCGAATGAGCAGGCCGTTGACAAAGGTCGCCCACTCGGCACTGCTGCGGCCGCCGCCAAGAATGCCGGCCCCCGACTGGCTCTGCACGCGCACGGCGCAGCGTTTGGCGATGGCGTAGGCGTCGGCGTCCATGGCGCCGACCGCCGTGCCAAACGAATCGATGAAGCGGCGCTTGGCTTCATGAACTACGGGCGCCGGCAGATCTTCAAAACGGAGCTGGCAGGCATATTCTGCGAGGCGGTTGGCCAGCGGTTGCGTCATTGACAGGTCCTCGGTTCTATAGCAGGAATCGCATGCTGATTGATGAATAGAATATGGAAAAGCTTCCTTGGAGTGCGGCGGCTCGACACCGCTTCGATTCTTGCCCCGGCTCGGCACAGAACGCAAAAATCCAAAGCGGCGTCGAGCCGCCGCACTCCAAAGCCAGCGCACTTCAAGGATCACGCGGAACGGTGGTGAAGTGGTGAACCTTCCCTGACAGAGCGCGATGTTGCTGCGCGGCCGGGCGAGGACATGGCCTGTGCCTCGTCTGGAAGAATCACGCGGGCCTGTTCCTGCGGATGGCGGCGAAACCATGCGGCCACGAGGAGCACGCTGTCGATCTCGTCGACGGTTGCTGTTTCCTCGCTCACCATCTTCTTTTGATCCGTCTTCCGGATGACTCTTTTGCGCAACCGCAGCCCCGCTGCGTCCTTCGGTCCGGGCAAGCCTGCCATGACGCGGCCGCCGCGAACGAGATACCAGATGTCTTCGCCGTCGTATCCCTGCACCGGGTAAACGAAGGATTGCCGGTCGCGGGCGCGGCGCAGATCGCCCAGCCGTTCGTACAGCCAGCGCAGGCTGTCGAGCTTGTCGCGCACGGCGGCTGCCTGCTCAAACGCCAGCGCGGCCGCCGCCGCCTTCATCTGCCGCTCCAGGACTTCCAGCGGCGATAGATCCTTGCCGTTCAAAAACCTCTGCGCCGCGCGCACCTGGGCCATGTAGTCGCGCCGCGCACAGACACCGAGACACGGCCCCAGGCAGGTGCCGATCTCGTACCGCAGGCAGCCGGCCGCACGGTCGATGGGGAAGAGCTCGTGCTGATCGGCAAACACCATTTCCTGGGCCCGCGGACAATCGCGCAGCTTGAACCAGTCGTTGAGGCGGCGGACCGCCTCCCGCACCCGCCAGCCCGCTCGTACAGGGCCGAAAGAGGCCAGCACGCCTGCCGGGGGAAAACGAGCCAGGAACGCTTGCGGAGCCGGCGGGCGGCCCAGGCAGACATAGGCGGGCTGGCGGCGTCCCGGCTGTCCCTGGACGTTGAACCGCGGCCGCCAGCGCCGAATCAATTCCAGCTCACGCAAGAGCGCCGCAAACTCGCTGGCAGCGTATTCCCAGACGATCGTGGAAGTGTGCTTGAGAATGCGCCCGGCCTTGGGATCGCGGCTCTTGGGCCGGAAGTAGCTCAACAAACGGGCGCGCAGGGACTTGGCCTTGCCGATGTAAATCAACTCCTGCTTGTCGGTGAGCATCCCATAGACACCCGGCCTCCGCGGGCATTGTTCCCGGAGTCTGGCGCGTAAGATCGCGATGCGACCGGCGGCGATGGATTCAAGAGGTGCTGGTTCGCTTCCCGGCCCGAGACTGTTCGGCCCAAAGTCGACAAAGGCTCGACAGGGGAAGAGTCCCTCCATAACCGGCTCCTTCCGAATCTCTGCAGTGCGTCTTCGCGCTGCCTCACGATCTCGCGGCCTTCCAGAAGTTTGGACGGCTATAGTGAACTCTTGACCACTAGTCCTGAAATCGTTAGGATGTCCGGCGACATCTCGGGGATGTCGGCACCGGAGCCGCCCCGCTGGGACTTTGGGCGGCTCCGGCTTGCTTTTCCACTCCATCAAGCTGCGGACGTAGAGGCCGCCCGGGCTTTCTTTCGCTTGCCGCCCAGGCGCTCCTGGGCAGCGATGACGAGGCCACGGAACAGTTGAATGTCAAGTCCCGAAGCGCTCGCCGACGCAGGCCGCCATTGCACACCGATGGCAAACCAGGTGGCGCTCTCGGCTTCGATGGCTTCTATCACACCGTCCAGGGCAACCGCACTCACGCGGAAACCATTGGCCGGCCGTGCAACTGCGCGGCGGTGCTCGCTGTTCACGACCAGCTCCCCTTCGCCGTAGATGCCGCCCAGGCGCGTGTCTCCAGGAATCATGATGGCGTGACGCAAGCCCGGTTCAGGCGGATGCCGATGCTGCAGTGCCTCGGGCCGCTCCCGAGTCAGGTCCAGGTGAAGCGAGCCGCCGTAGACCGCGTTGAGGGCATGCATCGCCGCGTCCACGGCGAGCAGGGGCAGCCCATTCTTACGGGACCAGTGGCACAGACGCTCTTCTTCGGCTGAGGGCTGGCCGTCGGGGTGAGCCTTTCCGGTCCAGATTACGCCCTGCAAGTCTGCCAGCACGTGCGGCCAGGCGCGGGCGCGAACGGTCTGGCCGAGAGGCACGGGCATGGCGCCGGCCGCCTGGACCATCGCTGCATAACCAAGCGGCCAGAGCGTGCAGCCGCGCGCACCCGAAGTGCAGTTCTCCTCGGGGCCGTAGATACCGATGCGGATTGGAGGAGTGGTGGCCATGGAGGACTCCTTTCCTCGGAAGAGGGGGGCGAGCAGGAAGAACGAACCAGACGCAGGGGATGCCAGCGTTCCCTTGCATCGCAGCTGACTTATCCAAGCAGTATAGCTACGACTTTTGTGAAGGCCAGAAAAATCTGGAAAAATGACATAAGTTGGCAGCTGCACAGGTCATGGACTCTCACAATCGCCGGCTGCGCGTCAGGTAGAGCAGCGCCAGAAAATCGTAAAGCGCATGAGCGACAATCACCACCAGCAGGTTCTGGCAGCCCATCCACAGGCAACTCAGGTACACCCCCATGAGTCCCGCCAGGACGGCGTAGGTCGGGGTAATGAGGTGCATGATCCCGAAAATAACATTGGTTGCCGCGACGCTGCCCCATGCGCCAAGCCAGCGCTCGAGGACAGGCTGCGCGACGCCCCGAAACAGCATTTCCTCGCCGAACCCCGCGAGGGTGCAGATCGCCGCTAGCTCGAGCACCGAGCACGCACCAAAGAGCGGCCTCACGACCTCTTCCGTGAACGTCCGAATCCGGGCCAGGGGACCAACCGGCCAGTGAGTGCAGAGGATGAATACGAGCAACATCGGCACCGCCGTGGCGGCACCCAATTTGGCGGCAGCAAGGTCCCACCGGAAGGTTTGCAAAGCGTTCTGCTTGAGCAGCCATCCCAGGCCCACCGCCAGTACCGCCAGCCCTCCTTCAAAGAGAATGGCGAAAAGGAAAAGGTTTCGGCGCTCAACCGGATCGATGGACATGGCGGCAGGATAGCGGATGGCAACCGTGGCGGAAAGCGGACTTCGAAGCAGCATCGGCACGTGTAAGAGTCCGGAGCACTTTTTATGGAGTACCGAGTACTCGGTATTGAGCACTCGGTATTGGGTACTGGGTGCCGGGTACTACGTGCGAGCACTGAGTACTCGGTACTGAGTACTCGATGCCACGTTATAATCGCTCACTGACTCCTCACCAGGAGATACCCATGCTGGTCGGCTTTGTGAGCGATGAATACTATGCCACTCTCGCGGATGTTGCCGTGGAACTCCGCGACCGCGGCGACACGCGCATCGTGGC
>Ga0066710_100004007_pt1 | contig 12846 bp, 13 predicted proteins | sample GraSoiAngelo_159_FD_79666 | JGI IMG/M metagenome (GOLD analysis project Ga0066710, IMG submission 79666) | Grasslands soil microbial communities from the Angelo Coastal Reserve, California, USA - 14_1009_16_40cm | ecosystem: Environmental > Terrestrial > Soil > Grasslands | place: USA...
CAGGAATCCTTTGAAACACGACGCCCGAGGGCCGGTGGATCGCGCGGAAGTTGTCGCCGGGAGGCGTCACACCCTCGGCGTGGCCGAGGAAGAGATAGCCGCCGCGGCGGAGCGCCGCGGTCAGCCGGGCCAGGATCTGGTCCTTGGTCGGGCGCATGAAGTAGAAGCAGACGTTGCAGCAGAAGATGGCGTCGAATTTCCCGAGGTACAGCTCGCGCCGGATGTCGTGGCGGAGGAAGCGCACCATCGAGCGCACCTCGTTCCGCACGGTGAACGCCGCGCCCTCGGGTTGGAAGTAACGCTCGAGGTAGAGCGGGGGCACGCTGGCCACCGACAGCGGGCCATAGACGCCGCGACGAGCGGCGGCCAGCGCCGCGCGCCCGACGTCCACACCCAGGATCTCGACCTGGCGGGGCGCGGCACCGGCGAAGCTCTCCCGCACGGTCATCGCCAGCGAGTAGGCTTCCTGCCCCGTCGAGCAGCCGACGGAGAGAATGCGCAGTCGCGACGAGCCGGCGACGATGGAATCGGGCAGGACGACGTCGCTGAGAATCGCGTGGTGACCGGGGTAACGGAAGAAGCACGTCTCGTGGACCTGGAGCGCCTCTTCCAGCGCTTCGCAGAGCGTGTCGTCGTTGCTGGCCGAGGCCTCCAGCTCGCTCAGCCAGGTGTCCCAGGTGTCGGCGCCGGCCCAGGCCATGACGGCGCGGGCGCGAGCGGTGAGGAAGGGCAAACGCGAGGACGGAAATGCCATCCCGGTCCGCCGGGAGATGACCGTGGCCAGTCGCTGCAGCTCTGCTGAAGTGGGCGCCATGGCTCGTTCGTCCTCCCCGCTAGCCGGCCAGCTTGAATCGCGAGAGGCTCGTCATCAGTTCCTCGGCGAGTCTGACCACGTGGTCCATCGTCTTGCGCGCCTCCACGACGCCCTTCTCGGTCTGGACGGCGACACCGGCGATCGACTGGACCGCCACCGCCACGCTCTCCACGCCGCGCACCTGCTGCTGGGTGGCCAGCGAGATGTCGTGGGCCAGCTCCGAGGATTTGCGCGAGATCTCCCCGATCTCGCGGAGGTTGTCACCCGTCTGCACCGCCGTGCGGTATCCGGACTCGACTTCCTTGGTCCCTTCCTCCATCGCGATGACCGCCTCCTGGGTTTCGGCCTGAATCGTCTTGATGAGCACCACGATGTCCTTGGCCGCCCTGGCCGAGCGCTCGGCCAGCTTGCGGACTTCGTCGGCGACGACGGCGAAGCGCAGCCCGGCTTCACCGGCGCCGGCCGCCTCGATGGCGGCATTGAGCGCGAGCAGGTTGGTCTGCGACGAGATCTCTTCGATCGTGTTGACGATCTCGGAAATCTCCAGCGAGCGATCGGCCAGCGCCTTGATCTTCTTCGAGATGCCCTGCACTTCGCCGCGGATCCGCTGCATGCCGCCGAGACTGGACTTCACGGCGTCGCCGCCCTTCTGGGCGGAGTCGAGGGTGAGGCGCGAAGCGGCCGCCGATGCCTCGGCGTTCTCGGCGACCTGGCGTACCGAGAGAGTCAGCTCCTCCATGGCGCTCGACACGCCCATCGCTTCGCGCGACTGCGCCTGGGCGCCGGCCGTCATCTGGTCCATGGTCACGATGAGATCGTTGGCGCTTCCCGAGACCTGATGGGCGCCCTGGCGCACGTCCCGGATGAGGGCGCCCAGCTCGTCGACCATCACGTTGATCGCGTCGACGACGCTGCCGAGGATGTCGGACGTCACCTCGCCGCGCTTGCTGAGGTCGCCCTGGGCGATCTCGGTCGCGGTGTCGAGGAAGCGCGTGATGCTGCGCTGGAGGTCCTCGCGGCGGCGCCGCTCGTCGTCGCGCTCGGCCTCGGTCTGCACCAGCGCGCGCAGCCGGACGACGGTGTCGTTGAACGTGTGGGCGAGCTGTCCGATCTCGTCGCGCGAGGTCACCGGCACCAGCTTGGAGAGATCGCCGTGGCCGACGCGCTCGGCGATGCGCACGACCTGGGCGACCGGTCTGGTGATCCGGCGGGCGAAGATGAGGCCGGCCAGGACGGCGACCACCGCCACCCCGCCGAACACGGAGAGCAGCCAGCGACCGGCCTCGGCGGCGGTGTGCTCGATGACCGACCGATCCATGCCCACCCGCACCGTCCCGAGCTGGCCGGAGAGGACGGGGACACCGACGTCGATGATGCGGCGGTCGGCGCCCGTCACCGGATCGGCGTACTCGACTTCTTTGACCTGCTCGCTCATCTCGCCGGGCACGAGGTTCTTGTCAACGATGCCGGCCGGGACGAGCGGCGCGAACGTGTGGGCGACGAGGTTGCGGGCCGGGTCGTAGACCATGACGTACTTCACGCCGCTGATGGCGGCGAACTGGTCGAGCGCGCTCTGGACGGTCGAGGCATCGCGCGAGAGGAGCAGCTCCACCGACGAGGAGGCCAGGCTCTTGGCGATGGCCGTGCCCTTGGACGTGAACTCTTCGGTCATGTGCTGGCGCAGCGTCTGGACCGAGAGGTACCAGCTCACCGCCGCCAGCGGGACCAGCGTGGCGAGCAGGAACAGGACGATCTTGGGCAGGAGCCCGACGCGGACCTTCCGATCCTTCGTCGTCATGCCTTCACCGCCGACGCCCAGTCGTTCACCGGCACCCAGCGCCCGTTGTCGACGCGGGTGAAGTACACGCTGTCGAGGCCCTGGTGGCGCTCGGGCCCGAACGTGAGCGGAGCGCCGATGCCCAGGTCGACGTTCTTCATGGACTCGAGCGCGGCGCGGAGCGACGTCCGAGTCGGATTGGTGCCGGCGCGCCGGAGCGCCTCCACGATGACCTTGGCGTTGACGAATCCCTCGAGGCTGCGGAAGCTCAACGGCGCGGGCGTGTACCTCGCATCGCGGAGCGGCTCCGGCACCTGGGGGGCGTGCTTTTCCATCAGCGCGCGGTACTCGACGACCGCCGGCAAGCTCATGTCGTCGTACGACGGCACCACCTGGGAATTCACGAGGGCGGGCGTGTAGTCGCGACCAGTCGTCTTGCTGTGAGCGAGGAGCAGGCTCAGCATCGCCTCGCTGCCGACGAAGGACACGTTGGAGATGGGCACGTTCCAGCCGGCGTCGCGCGCCGAGCGCACGAACGCGCCGCACCCCTGGTAGGCGCCGGTGCACAGCACGACGTCGACGCCGGCCTGGCGTAGCGCTTTTACGGCCGGCGTCATGTCCTGGTCGAACGTGGCGCCGCGCACGTAGGTGGCCTCGGCCGTGATCCGGGCGCCGCGCTGGGCCAGACCGCGGGCGACGCCATCGGTGCCGCTGCGGCCGTAGGCGTCGATCTGGTAGTAGACGCCGAATCGGCGTGCGCCCACCTGCCAGAACCGCTCGACGAGCGCCATCATCTCCTGGCGATAGGAGGCCCGCACGTTGAAGACCTGGTCGACGTAGGGGTCTTCGCGCTGAGGTTGCGCGCCGGTGAAATTGCCGACGAGGACGACCTGCTGGTCGGCGTAGCGCTTGATGACGGGCAGCGCGCGCGTGAGCGTCGGCGTGCCCACGTAGTTCGAGAGGAAGAAGACCTGCTCCTTCTCGATGAGGTCGACGGTGTTCTTGATGCACGGCGTCGGCTCGTAGCCGTCGTCGAAGGCGACCACCGACAGCATGCGGCCGTGGATGCCGCCCCGCGCGTTGACCTCGGCGTAGTAGGCCTGGGCGCCACGATAGAGCTCGGTGCCGAGGCCGGCCGACGCTCCCTTGAAGGCCGCCGTCATGCCGATGCGGATGTCGCGCGTGGTCACGCCGGGCGCGCTCGCCATGCGATCGGGCAGAAAGGCGTCGCGCGTGCTCGCTCGCGGGCCCGTGCCCTGCGACCACGCCGGCTCGCGGGGAATCAGCGCGCTCGCCACGCCCCACGAGATCGCCCGCAGCAGCCGGCGGCGTTGCATCTCAGATCACCCGGTGGCGGAGCGCCGCGACCACCGCGTCGGCGTCGAGCAGCGTGACGAGCCCGTCGCTCCGGCGCAGCCGGCCCAGCGCGCAGGCGACGTACGGCTTGCGGCTGGCGTCGCCGATCTCGAGGACGTCGTCGAAGGTTTCAAGCCCGAGCACGTCGCCGATCAGGATCCCGACGTGGGCGCCGCCGCCGGCCACCACCAGCGCGCGAAGGCGGCGCCCGGCGCGCCGGGTGGCCACGCCGAGCAGGCGCTCGGGATCGACGATCGGCAGCACGTCACCGCGGAGGTTGGCGACCCCCACCACCTGGGGCGGCGCCGCCGGCACCTTCGTCAATCGATCGAGCAGGACCACTTCGCGCACGCGGCGCACGTCGAAGGCGAACGGCTCGGCGCCCACCGTGAAGACGCAGGCGCGCAGTCCGACGAACGTGTCGAAGGTGGTGGCGCTCGCGGTCGCGACGGTCATCGCACGAAGCGTCGAATCGCCGTGAGGAGCTGGTCGGCGCTAAAGGGTTTGGGCAGGTAATCGTCGGCGCCCTGGCGCAGACCCCAGACGCGGTCGCTCTCCTGGTTCTTGGACGAGACGACGACGACGCGCGTCTGCCGGGTGCGCTCGTCACGACGCAGGCAGCGCAGGATCTCGTAGCCGTTGCGCTTGGGCATGACGATGTCGAGCAGCACGACGTCGGGCCGCTCCTCGATGATCTTGTCTTCGAGCTGGTCGCCGTCGATGTACGACAGCACCTGGTGCCCAGCCGCTCTCAAGATCGACTCCATCACCTGCAGCTCGGAGTACGCGTCGTCGACCACCATCACCTTGCCCATCCCGAGGCCATACCTCCTCTGGGCACACGACGACGGCCGTGTGCGGATGGGGGGCGGTTGTGCAACTGATCTGCCAAGCCGGACGCCTCTGGGGGCGGCGCGTTACCTCAAGAAAAACGCGTGTCCGCGTCGTGGAAGGGTCGCGTCTCGCGGATCTCGTGACAACTTTGCGCCGGCGCCTGACACGCTGGCATCTGAAGTGAGGACGTGAGACCGCGCGTGTGCGTGGACCCTGGATTTCCGCCCGCCTGGAAGCTTGGCGGGATTTTTGAATACGCGCGTGACACGTGGTCTTGACGCGATTTCTGAAAGCGGTGGCGGGACAACGGCAGCCGGAGACGGTCATCGCGATGTTCCGGCAAGCCGGCCGTCACCGCGACGCCGGGCGCTTCGAGGAGGCCAACGAGCTGGTCGAGCGTGGTCTCAAGCTCGATCCGACCAACATCGTCGGTCACCTGATGGCCGGCTCGCTCCACGCGGTCTTTCGCGACATGGACCGCGCCAAGGCCGAGTTCGAGCACGTGCTGACGCTCGACGCCGTGCAGCCGCGCGCGCTGCTCGGGCTGGCTCGCATCGCGATGGAGCAGGAGGAGAACGACCACTCGGCCGAGCTGCTGCGCCGCGCGCTCGGCCGCTATCCAGACTTCCCCGAAGCCGCTGCGCTCCTGGCCGTCGTTACCGCCGTTGCACCCCCCCGCCCCGCGCGGCCCTCACGCCCTGCGTCGGTCGTCCAGCCCGACCGCTTGCGCGTGCCCCCGGAGAGCCGCGAGACGCTGATCACCCGCGCCGATGCCACGCTCGTGTTCGCCCAGCCCCGCGGTCCGAGGAGCGGGGAACTGGCCACGCGCACCACCCACCTCCATCGGTTGGCTACGGCCCTGCTGGAGCGCGCCGGCCTCGGCGCGCTCCACCACGCGATCATCGAAGGCGCCGCCGAGACGACGTACGTGCGGACCGACGGCGACGCCTTGCTCTCGCTCACGTTCGGACGCGACACCGAGACCGCGACCGCCCTCACCCACCTCGAGCGTGTGTGGACGAACTGCCGTGCCGAGCTGTCGACTCAGGTGGCCTGATGGCGGCGGCCAACGGCGTGAGTCACGCGACGGCCACGACGAGCGGGCGCGACCTGCGTGCGCTCCTGCGCGATCTGATCACGGTCGAGCACGTGCGCGGCGGGCTCATCGTCGCGCCCGACGGGCTCGTCATCGCCTCCGAGCTGCCCTCTCATGTTCCCGTCGAAGCGCTCTCGGCGCTCACGGCCACGCTCGGCCGCGAGCTGGAAGTCCGCGGGCCCCGGCTGCGCCGGGGCAGCTTTCTCATGGCCAACTTCGCCGCCGGCGACGGCACCGTCTTCCTCGGCGGCACGCCGGTGGGATTCATCCTGCTGCTGGCTGACAGCGAAGCGAATCGCGAGCGCATCCGCCACGCCATGCGGGGCGCCATCGACGCCGTCCGCCAGGCCTGGAAGCGCTGATCAGACGGCGGGCTGCCGCCGCCGTAGCGTCCGGAACGTGATCGAGTAACGCAGCGTCTTCGTCGGCGAGATCGCGTGCTGCCACGTCGATCGCGCCGCCCCACTCAGCACGTAGACCGACCGCGGCTCCACGTTCAAGGCATAGGTTGCTCGCGCCGCCATCCCCTGCCCACGCTGAAACCGGAAGCGACACGCGCCGAGCAGGGAGATTCCGACGATCACCGGGCCGAACTGCGGCGCGTCGCGATGCCAGCCGATCCCGGCGCCCGGCGGATATTCGGTGACCAGCGCTTCGGCGAGATCATCGGGAGCGAGAGCGACCAGCGTGGCGGCACGATCGCGCAGCGGCAGCAGGAAATCCGGGAATGCGGGGCCGGGCTCGATCGACCACGACTCGTAGCCGTAGCGCCAGCCGAAGTGGGCCGTCCGCCGGCGCGCGGCGACGCCGTGCATACGGACCTCGCCGAACGGAAGCCGGCGGATCGGCTCCGCCAGCTCGTGTTCGTCCGCAATCGACAGGAAATCCGGACGGTAGTGGAAACCGTCCGGCGGATCTGCGGTCATCGCTCGAACGCGAGCGGCGCCGCGGGCGCTACGCGCTGGTCGCCGCGCGTGCCGCCGAGCGCCCGGCGATGCGTCCGAAGACGGCACCGGCCATCAGCCCCGCCCCACCGGGATAGTTGTGATAAAAGATCCCGCCGACCAGCTCACCCGCGGCGAAGAGCCCGGGAATGATTCGCTGCTCGCAATCGATCACCTGCCCGTCGGGAGTGATCCGCAGCCCGCCGAACGTGAACGTGACTCCGGTCGTGACCGCGTAGCCGACGAACGGTGGCGTATCGAGCGGCTGGGCCCAGTTCGTTTTCGGCGGCGTGATCCCGCGCGTGCCCTTCCCGTCCTTGATCGCCGGATTGAACGGCCCGGCCACGACGGCCTTGTTGAACGCCTCGACGGTGCGGACGAGACCGTCGACGTCGATCTCGAGCTTGCTCGCCAGTTCTTGAATCGTCATGGCCTCGGCCTTCGTCACCTCGCGGATGCGATACTCCTCGCGCAACAGCGCCACGACCTTCTGGTCGAAGATCTGGAACGCGGCGCGGCCCGGCTGCTCGATGACCGTGCGGCCATACTTGACGTAGGTGTAGTTGCGGAAGTCGGCGCCCTCGTCCACGAAGCGCTCGCCGCGCACGTTGACGATGATACCGAGCGGGTACGAGTGCTTCTGGAAGTTGTCGCCCACTTTGCGGTCGCCGTGCCAGGGCGCGTTGAGATCCCACTGCACGGCGTGACAGCCGCTCCAGTGGCCCCACGGCAGCGCGCCGATGTCGAGCGCCATGCGGATGCCGTCGCCCGTGTTGTAGGGCGTGCCGCGCACGCGCGCCAGCTCCCAGTTGCGGCCGAGATACCGCGTGCGCATCTCGGTGTTGGCCTCGAAGCCTCCGGACGCCAGGACGATCGCGCGCGCTGGAATCGTCTCCATGCCATCGGGCGTGCGCACCACGACGCCCGTGATCGCCCCGCGATCGTCGACCGCGAGTCGCATGGCTTTCGCCTGGAAGCGAACGGTGATCCCGGCCTTCGCCGCCGATTGATATTCCATGTCGATGAGGCCCGGGCCACCGCCGACCGCTTCGAGCACGAGCCCGCCCCAGAAGCGGAAGCGGTTCCCAACCTTGTAGGCCTGCCGCCCGAACATCGGAATCCAGCGAATGCCGCGCTCCTTCATCCAGCGCACGGTCGCCTGCGATTCGCGCACGAGGAGCATGGCCAGATCGGGATCGGCGCAGTCCTCGGTCACCCGCATGAGGTCGTCGTAGAACATCTCCTCCGTGTAGGGGTCGACCTCCATGGCGGCCTTCTCCTCGTCGGAGAGGTCGCCGACCAGCGAGCACAGATCCTCGAAGGACGTGAACGCGAAGCGGAACCCGCCGGCGGTGAAGAAGCCGTTGCCGCCGCGCCATTCCTCGGGGGCCTTTTCCAGCACCAGCACGCGGGCGCCGTGCTCCCGCGCGGAGAGCGCGGCGCACATCGCCGCGTTGCCCCCGCCCACGACGACGACGTCGTACGCGGACGCGCTCACGTTAGCCCACGACCTCGCTGATCTGGATCTGCGGAGTGATGTTCGTGTAGTTCGGGACGTCGGCCATCAACTCCTTGCCGTGGGCACCCATCCCCTTCTGGAAATCGCTGATCGAATTGAAGTAGAGGTGGCAGACGCCGACGAACGGCGCGGGCGATCCCGGCGCGCCGCCGGCAATGCCTTTGTCGACTTCGTAGCGGATCAGGCCGGCGTCCTTGAGTCGCTCACCCACGAGCCGCATGTGCCGGTTCTTGTAATAGTCGTGATCGAACTTCTTGCCCGTCTCATTGGCGTAGAGCACGCTGATGCGAATCATGAAACCCCCCTCGGTGCGGCGTGTGCTGCGTACGCTATGCGTGGGCGTCATCGGTGTCAAGTTGACTTCCGATACCCTGCACGCGCATGATCGGCTACCCGAGAACGAGGACGCCGCCTCGTTGCCAGCTGAGATGAGATACGCGATCGTCCGCGGGTTCGCCCGGCTGCTGCTCGCGATCTTCTATCGTCGCCTGGAGATCTACGGCCTCGAGCGCGTGCCTCGGCGCGGGCCACTGGTCGTCGCGGCGAACCATCACAACGCGCTCGTGGACCCCATGCTCCTGATCGCGACGATGCCACGCCGGTTGTCGCCGCTGGCCAAGGCCCCGCTGTTCGCTCATCCGTTGATCGCTCCGTTCCTGTGGCTGAGTCACGCGATCCCCGTGTACCGTCGTGGCGAGTCGGCCGGTGACGTCGCTCGCAACGAAGCGATGTTCTCCGCGGCGAGCGCCGGCCTGCGTGCCGGCGGCGCGATCCTGATCTTTCCCGAAGGCGTGAGCCAGCCGGAGCCGATGCTCTTGCCGCTGCGCACTGGCATCGCGCGCCTGACGCTGGACGCGCTGGCGGCGACGCCGGGGCTCGGCGTCACCGTATTGCCGGTCGGCCTCATCTACCATCGTCCCGCTGACTTTCGAACCGGGCGCGGTATCGTCGTCGTCGGTGAGCCCGTCGAGTTCGGTGATCTCGTGGATCGCGAAGCCGGAGCGACGGCGGTCCACCAGCTCACCGATCGCGTGGCGGCGGCACTTCGCGCGCTCATCGTGGAGGCTCGCGACCGACAGACGCTGCGTGTGCTCGAGGTCGCCCACGACGTGTGGCAGGGCGACACCGGCGAAGCGCCGGCCCCTGAGCGGCTCGCGTGGATGCGCGAGGCGGTGCGCCGATGGAACACGCTCGCGCCTGACCTGCGGGACCGCGCCGATCGGCTCCGTCACGAGCTTGAGCGCTACGACAAGGACGCGGCCGAGCTCCGCGGTGCCAGCCACTCTTCGTCCAGCCGAGGCTATGCACTGCGCGACGGGCTGTTGATGGCGCTCGGACTTCCGCTGGCGATTCTCGGCGTCGTCATCCACGGCATCGGCTATCGGGCCACCGCCATGACCGTGCGCGCGGCGCGACCCGAACCCGACACGTCGGCGACGTACCAGCTCGCCGCCGGCCTCGTCCTCTTTCCGCTGTCGTGGGCGCTCGAGGCCGCGGCGCTCGACTGGGCGTCGGGGCGATCGGCCGTGTGGCTCTTCGCCGCGTTGCTGATTCCCACCGGCTTCTTCGCGCTCACGTGGCGCGATCGCCTCCAGAGATTTCCGCGCGAGGCCCGCTCGTGGGCCGGTCTCGTCACGCGGGGCCGCCTCGACGAGCGGCTGGTCGCGCGGCGGCAGTGGCTGCGCGACGAGCTGACGGCGCTCGCCCGGCTCACCAGCGCCAGCGACGGCGGCGCCGAGCCGGCCCGGTGAACCGCCGCGCCGTCGTCGCGTGGGCCCTCTACGACTTCGCCAACTCGTCGTTCGCCGCGGTCGTGATGGGAACGATCTACGCCGCCTACTTCGCCGGGCTCGTCGTCGGCAACACGCGGGGCGAGGGAGACCTGTGGTGGGGACGGGTCGTGAGCGTGTCGATGGCGATCGTCGCCGTCACCTCGCCCGTCCTCGGCGCCATCGCGGATCTCGCGGGTGTCCGCAAAGCGCTCTTCGTCTCGTTCACGCTCTTGTCGATCGCGGCGACGGCGTTGATGACGACGGTGGAGCCGGGGATGCTCGCGCGGGGATTCGTGCTCGGCGTCATCGGCAACATCGGCTTCGAAGGCGCCCTCGTCTACTACAACGCGTGGCTGCCGGAGCTGGCGCCGCCGGAGCGCCAGGGACGCCTCTCGGGCTGGGGCTTCGCCGTCGGGTACGCCGGCTCCCTCGTCGCATTGCTCGTGGCGCTGCCCTTCGTCCAGGCCGGCTTCGTGCGCGCGGCCTTTGCCCCGACGGCCGTGTTGTTCGCGGTGTTCGCTCTGCCGTCGTTCCTGTGGCTGCCGCCCGCGCCGCCCGGACGCGTGCCGCTGCTCGTCGCGGCGCGCCAGGGACTCGGCGAGGCCAGGGCCAGCCTGCGCGTGGTGCTGGCCGACGTCCGCCTTCGTCGATTCTTCGGAGCCTACTTCTTCTACGAAGACGCGGTGAACACCGTCATCGCGTTCTCGGCGATCTTCGCCGCCCAGACGCTCGGCTTTCCGCTCGCGCAGCTCATCACGCTCTACGTCGTCGTCCAGATCTCGGCGCTCGTCGGCGCGCTCCTGTGGGCCGGCCCCACGGATCGTCTCGGGCCCAAGTTCGTCGTGTCGATCACGCTGGTCCAGTGGACGCTCGTGAGCGTGGCGGCGTGGTTCGTCCAGACCCAGGGACAGTTCTTCACGCTCGCCGTCGTGGCCGGCGCCGGCCTCGGCGCAGTGCAGGCGGCGAGCCGCGCGTTGCTCGCCCGGCTGGTGCCGCCGGGCATGGAAGCGCGGATGTTCGGCTTCTACACGCTGTGCGGGAAGAGCGCGGCGATCCTCGGTCCACTCGTCTTCGGCGGCGTGTCCTACCTGGCGGGCGGCGACCAGCGGCTCGGCATCCTGGCCATCGGCGCCCTGTTCCTGATCGGGTTGGCGCTCCTCTCGCGCGTGCCCGTCACGCCTGGCCCCGTGCCTGCTTCAGCATCTCGATCAGCACCTCACGGCTCTCACCCGCCGTCGTGACCTCGCGCGGAAAGGCGACGCGAACGGACCAGCGCCGGCGTCCCTGACGCAATTGCAGTTTGAAGCCGAGGCGGTCCACCGCGGCCATCGTCGCCTCGTCGGCCTCGGCGCTCGCGAAGAAGCGCGCGTAGGCGACGAGCGCGTCGGCGTGGTCGCGATTCATGTGCTCCATGATCCCGGCCGCGGCGTCGGCGAGCGGGTCGGGCTTCACGCGGCGGTAGTCGGCGGCTTCGACCCAGCCCATCGCGGCGAACCCGCCGACGAAGTAGACGTCGCCGACCTCGAGCCGCCAGAAGCTGAAGTCCTCGAAGTCGGCCCAGTAAGCGGCGCTCGCGTGGCGCTCGAGATACGCGGCGCGGACGCCGGCGGTTTCGTCGGCGCCGACGCGGCGAGCCTCGCCCATCATCGTGACGCGGCCGGCGGCGAGCGGATCGCCCGCCGAGCCGGGTTGCGTCACCAGCAGACTGGCGCGGGCGTCACCGTGGAGGTTCTGCGTGTGGATCGCCATCGACGAGATCAGGAGCAGCGGCCCGCCGTCGCCGTCCAGCGCATACGGCATAACGGACGCGAACGGATGGCCGGGATGCCGGCGCGAGATCGTGGCGAGCGTGCCGGTGCGCGCCTGATCGACGAGCGTGCGCGCGCGCTCGGCGAACGTGGGCTCCGGAACGGACGGAGAGTCGGGAGGGCCCGGCGGTCCGGCGTGGCGGCTCATCGGGTCAGGCCGAGGCAGCGCCGGCGAGAAGCGATTGAAGCCGCGCCTCGATCGCCGCTCGCGGCTGGACGCCGACCAGCCGATCGACGAGCTGCCCGTCCTTGAACAGCAACAGCGTCGGGATGCTGCGGACGTCGAAGCGCGCCGCCGGCTCGGGGTTGGCGACGTCGTCGAGCTTGCCCACGACGAGCCGGCCGGCGTGGGCACGCGCGATGGCGTCGATCGTGGGCGCCAGCGCATGACACGGCCCGCACCAATCGGCCCAGCAGTCCAGCAGGACCGGCGTGCTCGCGCGCAGCACGATCGCCGGGAAGCCGGCGTCCGTCACCTCGATCGGCGCCACCGTCGTGGCGAGCGGAAGGTGGCAGCGCCCACAGCGGGCGGGCATGCCCGCGCGGGATTCCGGAATCCGGTTGGCCGTGCCACAGGCCGGACAGCCGAGCTCGATCATGCGCTCATGGTATCGCGAGCTGCCGACTCACTCGCTGGTGGCGGTGAACGGGCAGATCTGGTTGTAGGCGCAGTAGCGGCAGGCGCCCCACGACGGCGTGGCCTCGAAGCGGCGGGCGCGGATGCCGGCGGCGGCGGCCTCGACGGCGGCGATCGCTTCCTCGCAATCTTCGTCGGTGGGCGAGTGGCGGCCGATCACGTTCGAATCGATGAAGCGCAGCTCCACGCGCTGGGGCGGCGCGCCCGTCATCTCGCGCCAGGCCAGCGCGTACATCTTGAGCTGCAGGCTGCCGGCGACGCGGCGGTCGGCGTCCTTCTGGCGCGTGAC
>Ga0066710_100004008_pt1 | contig 12845 bp, 7 predicted proteins | sample GraSoiAngelo_159_FD_79666 | JGI IMG/M metagenome (GOLD analysis project Ga0066710, IMG submission 79666) | Grasslands soil microbial communities from the Angelo Coastal Reserve, California, USA - 14_1009_16_40cm | ecosystem: Environmental > Terrestrial > Soil > Grasslands | place: USA...
ACTCCGGCGGCCGTGGCGGCCGCAACCACTCGCTAGATGAATGGATCGACACCGAAAAGACGGCGAGCGTGAGTGGAATCAACGTAGCGATGGCGATTCTGTTGTCGCTTGCCGGGATGGAATGAGGTGGCTTGCACTAACTGTAGGCGCGGTCTATGACCGCGCGTTTTTCCTAGAATCAACGAAATACGCGCGGTCATAGACCGCGCCTACAGTCAGAAGCAACGTTGTCGAAGATTCGGCGGAAGACAAGGATACAAAAAGTAGATGCAATCAACGACGGACGGTTACGTCCACGTCGTATGTTGAGAACAACTGCCCGTCATTGGCAATGGCGCGCAACCGATAGGCGCCCGGAACGGAGAAGGTCACTTTGGTCTCCAATGTGGCGGGTTTTCCGTAAACACGCTGGCTCATGATATCGGGATCAAACCGAACCCTGCCCGGACCCCGGTACAAGATCCAGCGGACCCGCACACCCTGCTGGCCGGCGGCGGCATCAACGAGGGGTTTTGGCCGTCCGTCGTCGGTAGCGGTTGCAATCAATGTGAGCGTATCGGAAAGGGCGATCGTTTGAGCAGAACTGCCCGTGATCGATGGCGGACGGTTTTCGTGATCTGCATCACCACTGTTGGTAGTCATCAAAAACGGGTCACGCGCAGCGTTCTTGGAAATGACGCCGTAGTCTACTTCCCATTCGGGCTGTAGCCATCCTTTAGCCTGGCTGGTTTTTCCGTGAGTGGTTAACGTCCACACAACTCGTTGCTCTTTCGGCCAATCCTTGGGCACAGTGACTTTGAACACCCACCATTTCCGTGCCGTGTAGAAGTGTGTGGGCTGACCTCGATCACCGCCCGGATCAACGTTATTCTCCGGGCCGATCAGTACATCGAGTTCTTCTTCAGAGTTCCTGTTGAAATAGCCGAAATGCAGACTATAGGTTCCGTCGGAATTTTGTTCCCAGCCGTCAAACGTTGGACTGACATCTTGTCCCCGAGCATAACGGACCTGGGCGGTCAGACTGGTCCGGACTGTCCCCGTAAGAAAAAGACCGGAACAAACTGCCGCCAACAGGTACTTCGTCATCCCGGGTTTTCCTTCCTCAGCGTGAACTCGTCAGCGTGCCCCGGTTCGCTCGTCGCGTATTGGTTTCTTTTTTGAAATCGTCATCAGACATGTAGTACCAGCTGATCCAGGCGGATGCCATCTCATCGATCGTCCGTTGGCCATACGTGATCTGCGCATCCGGGTCCGGGTTGAATGGGTTCGCGGCTGTATTGTCATGCCACATAATTGAATGCAGAACGGTGCCTGCCGGCAGGAGCGGCGCTGCAAGGTCGTCGTAAACGTAATTGATGTGCCAGTTGAAGCGGAACTTGGCGCAGGAGAGCATCTCGACCCGCCCTGTCGGGTAAATAGCTTCCAAGCACTCCGCCTTTCCGCGGTTGTGCATGTGGGGCTGGAATGAGAGAAGCCGAGCGGCTTTCTTCAGCGTGAGATAGCCATCCGCGCGGATGTTATCGGTGTGGGGCCGAAGGTCGACTTCGGGCGCACTCACGGTTGTGGAAGAAATGACGTGCTGGGGGACATAACCTTTAGGATAGAACTTAAGACCGAGGGCCACGTTGATGGGGGTGTCCTTGCCAATCGCGTGGAGATGCATTTGGAAATTGATCTTCGTCCCCGCTTTGATCAACCGGCCTGAGCCTTCCGGGAACACGTCGCCTTTCTTGCCGATCGCATATTCATTGAGGAAGACTCGCTGCTCTCCCACGGCTAGCGAGCCATCGGTTCCATCGAGTTGGCCGCTGTTGCGAGTCTCGTCAGCAGGTTCAACGATCGACGTGCGGATATGGTGAATCACCTGGAACCCTTTAGCCGGAATAATCTGCACGCCTTGTATATATCGGTCCTCCGCTAGACCAGGGTCGACCAGGATGTCCGGCCACTGGTCCGGCGCCTTGGCAGCGACAATCACATCTTTCGGCAACGTGACGATGAAATCCGGCTGACCGATCTGCCACGTCTCAGCCACTGGGAATTGCCGCGGTGGCGGCATGGCCGCAGGGTCACCTTTGGGGGCGCCACTGTCGACCCACCTGGCAATGGTCGCGATTTCCTGATCGGTCAGTGACACGTCGTTGCTGAACTGTTGGACCCCCACGTTCTTGTCGATGAACCACGGCGGCATTTCCCGGGCAAGGACCTTCTGCTTGATCGACTTCGCCCACGGGCGCGTCTCTTCGTAGGTCATCAATGACATCGGGGCGAAGGTGTTCGGCCGATGACACACCTGACAACGGTTCTGCAAAATCGGCGCTACGTCCCTTGTAAAGGTAGCCTGCTCCTGGCTCGCCTGTGTATTGGGGAATGCCGCTTGAGCTGCCATAGCCGTCGTCGCCAACACACTAACCATAGTGGTCGACATCAAAAAGCTGAAAGCAACCCGACCGGCGCCGCGAAATTTCCAAATCCATCTCATGGTGTCACTCCTCGAATCCGCATCTCGTCATTTTTCAGAGTCCTAAAGACGAGGGAATCATACTGCCGTCCGACTCGCAAATCAAAATAGATTCAGTGGTCAAGGAATGGAACGAAACGACAATTTGGAACCTGCGGTTTATCCCACGACCAGGTTCAGAATCCGGTTCTTGACGTAAACCTTCTTCCGGATCTGCTTTCCATCCAAGTAACGGATAATGGCAGGATCCTTCGTTGCCGCTTCGACGACGGACTCCTCTGGGGCCTCCGCCTTCACGACGATCGTGCCGCGGAGTTTGCCATTGATCTGGACCGCAACGGTAACGGTATCAAACGAAGTGTACGCCTCATCCCAGACCGGCCATCTCTGGGAAAAGACGGAAGGCTCATGCCCCGTGCGCTGCCAAAGTTCCTCGGCGAGATGCGGCGCGAACGGAGCGATCAAAATCAAGAACGTCTCGACCGTTTCCTTGTCCGGAGCCTCGTTCATTGAAGTCACTTCGTTTGTGAATTCCATAAACGAGCTGACAATGGTGTTCATGCGAAACGTTTCCAGACGCTCGGTGACATTTTTCACAAGCAAATGCCGCTGGATGAGCATCTGTCTTGAAGACGAGTTGTTCCATTGGCCGTTATACATCCAGACCCAGTGCCAGGCGCGCTTGAGAAATCGATGCACGCCTTCGATTCCGCGGTTGCTCCACTCGGCATCAAGCTCGGGCGGACCTACGAACAACTCATACATGCGGAGTGAGTCACAGCCGAAATCGCGAACAAGCCCGTCCGGAGTGACAACATTTCCTTTCGACTTGGACATCTTCTCGGCCTTCCCGCTCTTGCCGATGTATGTGATCATTCCCTGATTGAACAAGCGCAGGAAAGGTTCCTCGAAATCGACGACGCCAATGTCGTGGAGGAACATCGTGAAGAATCTTGCGTACAACAAATGCAGAATCGCGTGTTCAACGCCGCCGACGTAAAGGTCAACGGGCAGCCACTCTTTGCCTTTCTCCGTGATCAAAGCGTCTTTCGCTCGCGGAGACGGATAGCGGAGAAAGTACCACGAGGATCCGGCCCACTGCGGCATCGTATCGGTCTCGCGCTTTCCGGGCCCGCCACACTTCGGACATGGTACGTTGACCCAATCGTGAATTGCGGCAAGAGGCGACTCTCCGGTTCCCGTTGGCTGATACCGCTCCACATCGGGCAATTCGACCGGCAGATCTTTCTCGTCCACGGCCACCGCACCACATTTCGCGCAATGAACGATGGGAATCGGCTCGCCCCAGTAGCGTTGGCGTGAGAAAACCCAATCGCGAAGCTTGTAATTGACCGTGGCCCGGCCGAGGCCGCGGCTTTCGAGCCAGCGAACGATGGCTTTCTTGCCTTCTTGCGACGGTGTTCCGGTGAACTGGCCGGAGTTGATCATCGTCCCATCGCCCAAGTATGCCTCTTTCCGAACGCCCTGCTCGGAGGAGATCACTTCCCGGATTTCCAGGCCGAACGTGTTTGCGAATTCGTAGTCGCGCTCGTCGTGAGCGGGAACGGCCATAATTGCGCCGGTGCCGTAGGACATCAGGACGTAGTCGGCAATCCAAATGGGGATCTTTTCGTCGTTGACGGGATTGATCGCATACGCCCCGGTAAAAACACCGGTTTTTTCAGTCTTGGCGGCCCGATCGATGTCGCGTTCGCCCTTGACCTTCTCAACATACCCCCGAACCTCAGCAGCCCGCGCCGGCGAAGTCAGTTCCGTCACCAACGGATGCTCCGGCGCCATGACCATGTAGGTCGCGCCAAAGAGTGTGTCCGGACGGGTCGTGAAGATTCTCAAGGGGTGCTCGGTGCCATTGGGCGCGATCGCTTTGAAGCTGACTTCCGCGCCCTCGGATCGGCCGATCCAGTTGCTCTGCATGGTCTTGACCTTTTCGGGCCAATCCAATTTCTCAAGCCCGGCCAACAGGCGGTCGGCGTACTTCGTGATCCGCAGCATCCACTGATTGAGTTCTTTTTTCGTGACCTCCGTGCCGCAGCGCTCGCATCGACCGTTGACGACGTCTTCGTTCGCGATGCCGGTTTTACAGCTGGGACACCAGTTCACGGGCATCAGGGACTTGTAAGCGAGGCCTGCCTTGAACATCCGTAAGAAGATCCACTGTGTCCACTTGTAATAGTCCGGATCGGTGGTGTTGAGTTCGCGCGACCAGTCGTACATCGCGCCGATTTCATGTAACTGGCGTTTGAAGTTTTCAATGTTGCGCTCGGTGCCGGCCTTGGGGTGAATGCCTTTCTGGATCGCGTCGTTCTCGGCAGGCGAGCCGAAGGCATCCCAACCCATCGGGTGGAGAACTTTGAAACCTTGAAGCCGCTTGTATCGCGACCAGCAATCCGGAAGAACATAGCTACGCCAGTGTCCGACGTGAAGTCCGGAACCGGACGGGTAGGGAAACATGTCGAGGCAATAGTATTTCGGTCTTGGATCGTCATCGCGCGCTTCGTGCAGGCCGTTGGAAATCCAGTATTCACGCCACTTCGACTCGATTTCTCTCGGGTTATAACTTTCGTCAGACATGATCCGATGAGTATAACTCCTAAGGAACTAATGTTATTTATGCGGCCTTTCTTTGTGGCTTTGTGCCTTTGTGTCTTTGTGTTCGGTGAGGCTTTGCCCAACGAATCGTCGGATACGAAGTTCGCAACTGTAGGGGCGGTCTATGACCGCCCGTATTTCGTTGAATCTAGGAAGAACGGGCGGTCATAGACCGCCCCTACAGTTCGGTGGCCTTATTCCCATTTCACCGAGTTTCGATGCGTATCCATCGCTAGGTTCGCCAGCTTATCCGCTTCTTTGTTTTGTTCTCGGCGGACATGGTGGATGGAAAATCGAGGAATAAGTGCAATCCATCGAAGCGCAGAGTCATAGAGCAGGCGAATACCTTCGTTCTTGACCTGGTACTCGCCATTGACCTGTTTCACGACAAGCTCCGAGTCGGCGTAAACCTGAAGCTCTTCACAGCGGGAAAAAACCGCAAAACGGAGGGCGGACACCAGGGCCGAGTATTCGGCATAGTTGTTGGTTCCGGTGCCGAGATATTCAGCCAACCGAACGACACCTGGAAAGTACACACCAATCCCGGACTCGCCGGGATTCCCGCGCGAGCCTCCATCGATATAGGCTTCCAGCTTCATGCCGCTTCGAACGGGTGATCGAGATTTTCGGGATCGTAAAGAATGCGCTGGCAGGCTTCGCAGACGATGATCTGGTCATTCTTTCGAATCTCTTGGAGAATTTGCGGCCGAATGCGGACCTGACAAATCTGGCAGAGGTAATCGCGCGCGGGGGCAACGGCGATTCCGCCGCGGGCCTTGCGAATACGCTCGTATTGGGGAACCAGATCGGACGATATCGAGGTTTCGATCTCCTTGCGCTCCTTCAAGTACGATTCCAGCGCACCGAGATCACGTCTGTTCTCTTCTTCAAGCTGTTTACGTTCGTGATCAACGAGTTGTTGATCTGCCTTTAGGCGGGCTTCGGCGGTTTTGATCTCGGTCTGTTGCGTTTCACCTTCCATCATGAGATTGAGGATTTCGTCCTCAACCTTTCGGATCGCATTCTGCGCATGCTCAATCTCGTTCTGTAGCGCCCGATACTCATCGTTGGTCTTGACCGTCATCATTTGATCGCGGTATTTCGTGATCTTGACCTCAGCCGCTCCAATTCCACTTTCGAGCTTCTTCCGGTGGGTCTGATTGTTCTTGAGCTTTTCTCGAGCCGCTTCAAGACCTGCTGTGGCCGCACGCAACTTCTCAGCCAGAGCCTTCGAGATACCCGGGAATTTGTCGATTCTTGTTCGGAGTTCCTGAATGGCGAGGTCGACAGACTGAAGGCGAATAAGCTGCTTGAGATCTGAATTCATTTTACAAGTGGGCCCAGTAGGACTCGAACCTACGACTGCCCGGTTATGAGCCGGGAGCTCTAACCGACTGAGCTATGGGCCCAGAAACGATTTCGGATTTCGGATTGCGGATTTCGGATGGAAGACACCCACTCGCCTGAGCCGCTTCCCTAAATCCGAAATCCGCATTCCGAAATCCGAAATTGTACCCTAGTCCCGGCCCGTGCCGTCCAAAAAGGCGCGCAGTCTGCGGCTGCGGCTTGGGTGACGGAGTTTCCGGAGCGCTTTGGCTTCGATCTGCCGGATGCGTTCGCGGGTGACGGCAAAATTCTGACCTACCTCTTCCAGGGTGTGTTCGGTTCCATCTTCGAGGCCGAACCGCATTTTGATCACGCGTTCTTCGCGCGGGGTCAGCGTATTCAGAACCTGCTCGGTCATTTCCTTCAGGTTGATGTTGATGACCGCGTCTGCGGGCGAGACCACGCCCCGGTCCTCGATGAAATCGCCAAGGTGCGAATCTTCTTCTTCGCCGATCGGGGTCTCCAGGGAGATCGGTTCCTGGGCAATCTTCAGAACCTTGCGAACCTTCGATACTGGGATATCCATCCGCTTTGCGATTTCCTCACTAGTAGGTTCGCGTCCGAGTTCCTGCACGAGAGCACGAGAGGTGCGTATCAGTTTATTGATCGTTTCAATCATGTGCACCGGGATACGAATGGTTCTGGCCTGATCGGCAATAGCGCGGGTGATCGCCTGACGGATCCACCAGGTCGCATAGGTCGAAAACTTGTAACCCCGCCGGTACTCGAACTTATCCACAGCCTTCATTAGACCGATGTTGCCCTCCTGAATCAGATCCAGGAACTGCAATCCGCGGTTGGTGTACTTCTTGGCGATCGAAACGACGAGCCGGAGGTTGGCTTCGACAAGCTCGCGTTTGGCGACCTCGGCCTGAACCTGTCCCTGCATGATCGTTTGCAGTGTCCGTCTCATTTCGAGAGCGCTGGATTTCGTGTCCTCCTCCATCTCGGCGATCTTCGTCCTGACGTTCCGGATTTCTTTTAGAACAGCCTTACGGTACTCCTTCTTCGTGTGGTCGGCCTTCCGTTCCAGCCGCCCGAGATCCTGCTCGAGCGGGCGAAGCTTCTCGACGGTGGCTTTCATGAGACCCATCAGTCGCAGCTTTTCGGTATTGGAAAATTCGAGCGACCGAACAAGATGGGAAAGGTTGACGCGGACACGGGCAAGATGCCACCAGGCTCGCCGGTACTGTGGTTTCTTAGACCGGGGTGTTGTATCGAACTTAAGGCGAAGCTGATTGATCTTCTTGTACGCCTTGTTGATTTGCTCGATAAGGTCCAGCGTTTCCTGGTGCTTTTCTTCGATTTTCTGGTCCGTCAGTTCTTCATCGCTGAACTGAAGGATATCTTTGATAATGCTTGGATCCCTCTTGAGCTGCTCGCCGAGCGCAATAATCTCGCGCACGATAACCGGAGAACGGGACAATGACTTGAGTACGGTCATCTGGCCGCGCTCGATGCGTTTGGCAATCTCAACTTCGCCGTCTCGCGTGAGCAATGGAACCGTTCCCATTTCACGCAGGTACATGCGAACCGGGTCGTTCGTCTTTTCAAGCGCACCCGGAGTCAGGTCCAACTCGATATCTTCCGGTTGGTCCGCGTCGAATTTCTTTTCACCGGGGATCTTATCGAGAGGGGCGAAGTTCTGGTCGTCCGTATCGATGACTTCGATGCCGGCCGTCCCGAAAGCAGAAAACAGATCGTCGAGATCCTCTGCCGAAGCGCTGATCTCGGGAGGCAGAAGATCGCTGACCTCATCGTACAGGAGGTAGCCTTTCTCCTTGCCGATATCGATCAGTTTCTGGACCTCGTCATATTTATCTTCGAGACCGCCCAACTGGTCTTCTAATGTGGAGGGCCGCTTGTTCTGAAAATCCCCTCCGGTGAACGTTCGCTTATGATTAACTTTCTTCATTACTACTCACTAATAGGCTGCAGCCTGCGTGTTTTCAAGCTTTGAACGCGCCGACGCGGTTCTTTTCCGCAACAATTTCCATATGCTTCCTCACCAGTTCGGCCGGCGCAGCCCCTGAGCCGTACTGTTTGAGCTGTTGACGGATCTCTTCTATTTTTTGGACGAGGTGGGCATCGTAGAGTCGCTTGACTGAAGCCAGTGCCTGTTCGGTTGAGATTGGTCCAAACGGTTCTAGAACTGCAGCCCGGACCTCCTTCTTAAGTCCATCATCTTGGACGCTCTCCAAAACCGTTTCGATGTTTCGGGCCGGTTCTTGAATCAGCTGCTCGAGCACGGAGCTTGACCAAATTCCAGCCAGAAAGTCACCCTGTAGCAACGGCTGAAGTGCGGTGCCGATCTTCGGATCCTGCATCAGGGCTTGGATCAACTGTTTTTCTGCCAATGTTAGCCTGCGACCAGTTTCCGGCGGGGTCGTATTTCGCGCCATAGGTCGAACGTCGTGTTTGCCCGGCGACAGCCTGAGCCGTTCAAAAATGAGGCCTTCAGGAACCTTAAAGCCCTCAGCCAGAGCCCGGGCGACTTCGAGTTGTTCAATACGATCCTGGATCTTGGCCACATTTTGGAGGACATCGTTGACCGCATTGGCTTTCATGGCCGGTTGATCCAGATCGTATTGACGCCCGGCCTCCGTCATCAGGTACTCCCAGAAATATGGGGCCGAGGCCAGGAGTTGCTTATAAATGTCTCCACCCTCCTTTCGCACGAAATCGTCGGGGTCGAGGCCATCCGCCAGCTTGAGAATCCGAACCCGCAATCTTTTCGCAAGCAACAAATCGATGGAACGCCGCATCGCGTTTTGACCGGCGGCGTCCGGGTCGTAATTCATCACGACCTCTGGCACGTACCGGGCCATAAGGGCGACTTGTTGTTGCGTCAGGCTGGTTCCGCAGGAGGCGACCACATTTTCGATCCCCGCCTGGTGAAGGCTCAGGCAGTCAAAGTAGCCTTCCACGACGATCAGTCGTCCCGCCTTCTGCGCCGCTTCGCGCGCCAGATGCAGCGCATACAGGACGAGGGATTTTGAATACAGCGGCGATTCTGCCGAATTCAAATACTTGGGCTGGGCTTCCGTGGCCAGCGCCCGGCCGCCAAACGCGATGGTTTTGCCGCGCTCATTCCATATTGGAAATATCAAGCGGCGTCGAAACCGTTCGTAGAATTCTCCCCGATCGTTCTTGATAAAAAGACCGCTACCGGCCGGATCCTTGAGCCGCAGATGCATCATCAATCCGGACGCGGGAGCGTACCCCAGATGGAAACGATCGGCGAACGCCGGCTGAATCTGCCGTTTCTGCAACACCTGCCGGGCTGGCGCTGCTTCTTCTGTGGACAGCATCTGATGAAAGTAGGCCGACGCCCGCTCGTAAATTTCAAAAAGTTGCTGGCGTTCGTCGAATTTCCTGTCATCCCATCCGGGGTCGGATGGAATAGGAACGCCACATTTTTCAGCCACGATTCGGACCGATTCCGGAAACGAAACCTTTTCCGCCAGCATGACGAAAGAGAAAACGTCCCCGCCAACACCGCAACCAAAACAGTAAAAAAGTTGTTTCTCCCGATGAACCGAAAACGAAGGTGTCTTTTCGGAATGAAATGGACACAATCCCTTAAAAGTACTTCCCGCACCTTTGAGACTTACATAGTCCGAAACCACTCGAATCATGTCGGCAGAATTACGAACGGTTTCGGCGAAAGTCTTCATTAGGCTGCCGCAGGGTCCCAAAAACGAAGTTCTTTAAGCTATACGTTTTTACGTGAAAATATCAAGCGGAATTTTCACCGGTTACAGGGCACAAGAGACTCAAAGCAAGACGGTTACTCTCGCAGCGTCACCACCGTCACACCGCGGCCGCCCTCGGAATGCGGGGCTTCCCCAAACCGGGCGACATGCGGGTGATCGCTCAACAGTTCGGCAATGGCGTGCCGAAGCGCTCCGGTTCCCGTTCCGTGGACGATTCGAACCGGGTTAATTTGAGCCAGATAAGCGTCGTCCAGAAATTTGTCCACGATCTCTACGGCCTCGTCCACCTTCCGGCCGATCAAGTTAATTTCGTTCTTTTCAAGCTGTTTGGATGAAATGGACAGACGGACCCCCTGTGGCAGCTTAACGGGCGCCTTTTGAATGACTTCCAGGTCCGTCAACGGTCTGCGGAGTTTGATGTTTCCGACCAAAATCTCCGCTTCGTCCCCTCTCACCGATGCGACCATCCCAGTCACAGCTAGCGACATCACACGTACACTCTGCCCCTGGACGGGCGAAGAAGCGGCATTTCCCGGTGGTGCGCCATGTGAAGAATCGAGGCGGCCGATGGGTTGAATTTTCTCTTTTTCTCTCCCAATTTCCCTTGTCGCTTGGGCTTTCACACTCGCCAGCTTCTTTTGATATTTCTTTACCGACTCGTCACGCACCGACTCCAGTTCTCTTGACGCTCGATCCGACATCTCGCAAACAATGTGTTCCAGCTTCTTCTCGACTCGTGAGATCTCTTCTCTATGCTGCGCCCTGACCTGCTCCAACTCCTTCTGTTTCCAGGCCTCGAATTCCCGTCTCTCGCTTTCGAGCCGAATCTTCTCGCCCTCGAGCTCCGAAATCCGGCGCCGGAGTTCCTCGACGTAGTGAGCGGCCTCCGCGTCGGCCATATCCAGAAATCCCATGGCCTTGCGGAGTACGGGCCCCGCCAATTGCAGACGTTCTGCAATTTTCAATCCGCTGGACGCGCCGGCCAGGCCATGGATTAACCGATACGTGGGCTCCAGCGTGATTTCATTGAATTCCATCGCGGCATTCGCCACGCCTGGGGTGGTTTCGGCATACAGTTTCAGGCGGTTGTAGTGCGTTGTCGCGACCGTCAAAACGCCGATTTCCCGGAACTGTTCCAGCACGGCACGGGCGAGTGCGGCGCCTTCGCCCGGCTCGGTGCTGCCCCCGATTTCATCCAGGAGAATGAGAGATCGAGCGGTGGCGGATTCCAGCATGGACTTGATGGCCAGCACGTGCGCCGAAAACGTGCTGAGGTGGTTTGTGATCGATTGTTGGTCACCGATATCCGCAAGCACCCGATCGAAAATGGGCAGCGCGGCCTCCTCGGCCGGAACGGGGATGCCGGATTGCGCCATCAGCGCAAACAACCCAATCGTTTTCAGCACCAGCGTCTTGCCGCCCGCATTAGGTCCACTAATCACCAGCACCCGCCGGCTAGAATCCATATCCAGAGAAATCGGAGTGGACCGGCCATTTTCCCGGCGAAGATTGTCTTCCAACAAGGGGTGCCGGGCTTTGATCAGGCTGAGAAGCGGACCGCGCGAAAGGGACGGGCGTACACAATCAAACTCGCGTCCGAACCGCGCCTTGGTAAAAACGACCTCAAGATAGGCCGCAAGCGATTGTGCAAACTCGATTTGCCCCAAGCTGGCCTGAATCAGATCCGTCAATTCGGCAAGAATGCGGGCGGTTTCGTATCGTTCTTCATCCTGCAACCGAACAAGTTCGTTATTCATTTCGAGCACGGCTAGGGGCTCCATGAAAACCGTCGCGCCACTGGAGGATGTACCGTGAATGATGCCCTCGACACCCCGCTTCTGGTCGGTGCGGATGGGAATGACGAATCGGCCATTGCGAATCGTGACAAGTTGTTCCTGCAACTGAGAAGCGTAGGCCGGGCTACGCACGATGGATTCGAGCCTGTCCGTCAGGCGCGACCGGGCAACTGCGAGGGCTCGGCGTATTCGGGCCAACTCCGGGCTGTAATTCTCATCGACCTCACCGTTGTGAATGGCACGCCCGAGGTGTTTACCCAACTCACGCAGATCGGGCAATCTCTGGCTGGTCTGGACAAGCACCGGAAACTTCTCGCGCTCGTCCTTCCACCGGACCCGGAGACTTTCAGCGTGGGAAAGGAAGGATTGGATCGCCTCGATTTCCGGGATTTCTAACGAAGAACCGGCGATGGAAAGTTTATCCACTGCTTGGGTCAGTAGAGGAATGTCATTGAACGGTACGCGGTGTTCGCGCAGATACGACATTGCTTCAAACGTGATCGTATGCTCGGCCTCAAGCTTCTGCTCATCCAGCATCGGCGCCAATTCCGCTAAGGTCAGCCTGCCGGCATCGGTTGAAATATATCGGCTAAGCAATTCTTTCAGCCGATGATATTCGAGTGCTTCGAGAGAGAAATCCATGTTGTTGGATGAAACGCGGGCTAAAGCCCGCGACTGGAGATTGGCCATTTTGCTGATTGCTGACGATGCTGTTCCCGCCGCGGAGCGGCTTAAGAACGTAGCCCCGGGCGTTAAGCCCGGGGTACGCTTGTCGGGAGACGCCGAGCCCCGGAAGGGGCGAAAGACTCTGCGCCGTGTCTTTCGCCCCTACGGGGCTGAGTTCAACACCAACACGAACCCCGGGCTTGCGCCCGG
>Ga0066710_100004010_pt1 | contig 12844 bp, 15 predicted proteins | sample GraSoiAngelo_159_FD_79666 | JGI IMG/M metagenome (GOLD analysis project Ga0066710, IMG submission 79666) | Grasslands soil microbial communities from the Angelo Coastal Reserve, California, USA - 14_1009_16_40cm | ecosystem: Environmental > Terrestrial > Soil > Grasslands | place: USA...
AGGCCGGCAGCCGCAATCCGCTGGTAAAGGCCACGTTTTCTCGCGGGGTAGGGAATGTCGACACCGCCGCCGAGCACCGCAACGGTGAGTCCGCCGCCATCGAGCGCGCCCTCGTGCGCCGCCGAGTCGATCCCGAGCGCCATCCCGCTGACCACCGGTACTCCGCAAGCGGCAAGCTCCCGTGACAGGCGGTAGGCGACCTCGAGGCCATACGGTGACCCGCGGCGCGAGCCGACAACCGCCAGCGAGCGCTCCTGAGCGAGGCGGTCGAGCCGGTCGGGATCCCCGCGCAGATGCAGCATCCAGGGCGCGTCCGGCAGCTCGAGCAGCGGCTGCGGAAATCGTTCGTCGTGTCGGCACACGAGCGCGACATCCGCCGAGCGGGCCGTCTCACGCGCGGCGTGAGGGTCGAAGCTCGAGAGGAACGCCTCAGCAGTCCCGCGCTTACGCCCGCAGGCGGACGCGATCAGCTCGTCGTCCGTCAGACGCAGAAGCGCCGGAAGTCTGCGGCTTTCCCCGAGCGCACGATCAATGAAGGAAGCGAGGAACCCGAGCAGCGCCGATCGCCTGAGGCAAAGGTCACAGGCGTTCACGCGAACCAGGTAGGCGCAAAGTCGGACGAGTCCGTCTGCCGGTAGCCCACTGCCTCTGCTACGTCGGCGCTGGTGATCCGGTCCCGTCCCTCCAGGTCGGCGACCGTGCGCGCGACTCTCAAAACGCGATCGTGGCCGCGCACGGTCAGGCCCACCTCGTCGTGAGCCCGGTAGAGGTATTTGCGCGCCTCGTGCTCGAGCCGGCAATGGCTGGCCGTTTGAGAGGGCGACATGTCGGCGTTGCAATGCGCGCGGGTGCCCGCCAGCCGGGCCGCCTGCCGGCGCCGCGCCTTCGAAACTCGCGACCGTAGATTTGCGGAGTCCTGCGTCGCCGGCCCGGACATCAGCTGCTCTCGGGGCGGAGACTCGACGCGAAGAATCAGATCGATCCTGTCCATCAGCGGGCCGCTGAGCCTCGACGCGTAGCGCTGGAGCGCCCCGGGAGGGCACTGGCAGACGTGGCGAGGGTCCCCCTTGCGGCCGCAGGGACAGGGGTTCGTCGCGGCCACGAGCATGAACCGGGCTGGAAACCGGACGGTCCTCTGGCCACGGGTGAGCGTGATCGCGCCGTCCTCCAGCGGCTGTCGGAAGCGCCTCGAGAGCGTCACGCCGGAATTCGGCAAGCTCGTCGAGAAACAGCACCCCGTGCTGAGCGAGGCTGGCTTCTCCGGGAGCCGGCGGCGAACCGCCGCCGATCAGTCCCGCGCTGGAGATCGAGTGGTGGGGCGCCCGAAACGGTCGCCCGGAGAGCAGTGACCCATTACCGAGCGTCCCGGCGACGCTGTGTATTCGAGTTACCTCGAGCGCCTCGGGCAACGTCATCGGCGGGAGAATCGTCGGCAGCCGGCGGGCCGCCATCGACTTCCCGCTGCCCGGAGGGCCGTACACGAGCAGGTTGTGCCCGCCGGCGGCGGCCACCTCCAGCGCCCGCTTGAGGGCGAAGTGACCTCGCACCTGCGCCAAGTCGTGCTCCCCGTCAGGTTCGCCGGCGAGGGCTGCGGCCGGGTCGACCGGTACGACCTCTGGTCGCCAGCTCCCCGAAAGGAACGCCGCCAGCTCGCTGACCGCCGCCACGCCCACGACGTCGAGGCCCGAGACGAGCGATGCTTCCGCCACGTTGTCGCGTGGAACGATCAAACCGGCGAAGCCGGCACGGCTGGAAGCGTCTGCAATCGCAAGGGTCCCCCGCACCGGGCGGATGGAGCCATCGAGACCGAGCTCTCCCGAGATCGTGTAGCGGGCGAGCACGTCGCTTTGGACCTGACCGCTTGCAGCGAGGATCGACGCGGCGAGTGCGAGGTCGAAGCCGGGGCCGGCCTTGCGCAGGTCAGCCGGCGCCAGATTGACGGTGATGCGGCGAAGCGGGAAGTCGAACTGCGAGTTCAGGAGCGAGGCCCTCACGCGCTCGCGTGACTCCTGCACGGCGGCGTCGGGCAGTCCGACGATCGTGAAAGCGGGAAGGCCGGGATGGATGTCGGCTTCCACCGTCACCTCGACCGCATCGACCCCGAACAGCGCGAACGTCGTCGCACAGGCGAGCATGGCCGCAGCCTAGGTCGCGCCCCCGAACAACTCTGGACAAAGCCGTGACAAAAGAGGCGCGAAAGCCGGGGCGCCCGCGTTTATGTCTCTTTTGCGACAACTTCTCCTCGCTCGACCCGTGATCCGCCTAAAGCAACGGCATAACGTGACGAAGATGGCGCTCGCGAACAGGATCGACACCGGCCGGCTCGGCGAGCGCGCGGCGGCTCGCCATTTGCAGCGCCGGGGCTACACGCTCGTGGAGCGCAACTACCGAACGCGCGAAGGAGAGATCGACCTGATCGCGCTTCGCGCCGGCACGCTTGTCTTCTGCGAGGTGAAGACACTCGTCGCCGGACGGCGAAGCGGGCTGGGCCCGGCCCACCCGTTCGAGAGCATCAGGCCGGCCAAGCGCAGGCAGGTGCGTCGCATGGCGAGGTCGTGGCTTGCAGATCGCCGCGAGAGCACCACGTCACCCAAATATTGCGACATCCGCTTCGACGCGATCGGCGTCTCGCTCTCAGCCGGCGGCGAGCTTTTGCGCCTCGAACACCTTCCATCGGCCTTCTAGGCCGGCTGCAAATCTTCGCCCTGCCTTTGTCCTCGGTCGGTCGCATACTGCCCGCATGCGACCTCCCTGCGTCCGCGGCAGGCTCGAATTTTCGCACGGCCGCGCTAGCTATGGGCCCTGCTCGATCGCGAGTTGCTGGTAGGCGACGGACTCGAACGATCGGCGGTGCAGCCAGCTGATTCCGCGGGCGAGGATCGCCTCCCTGTGCTCGGGGGTCGAGTAGCCGACGTTCGTGTGGAAATGCCAGCCGGGCAATTCCTCGGCCGCCCGCCTCATGTAACGGTCGCGTACGACCTTCGCCACGACCGAGGCGGCGGCGATGGCGGCGCTGCGCGCATCACCGTCGATCACCGCTTCCTGGACGCCGCCGAAGTCAGGCAAGCGAAAGCCGTCCACCAGGCACAGCGCGCCTGGGACAGTCACCTTGAGCAGGCAGTCGCGCAGCGCTTGGAGGTTCGTTACGTGAAGGCCGCGCGCGTCGATCCCGGGAGCACACCGTGACGTGACGGCCACCCGCGCAGCCACCTCCAACACCAGCGGATACAGCTCTTCGCGGCCGTCGAGGTCGTGCGCCTTGGAGTCGTTCAGGTTGCGAAGCGCGCGGGCCTGGCGCTTGCTCAGGCTTCGGTAGTCGAAAAGCACCGCCGCCGCCACGAGCGGCCCCGCCAGGCTACCTCGCCCCGCCTCGTCCGCTCCCGCCACGAAGCGCTGGTCGAAAGCCCGGTCGAATCGAAACAGCCGGCTCGCCGTGGACCGCGGCTTGCGGGGTTTAGAGGATCCCAACCCGTTTGACGGGCCAGTAGGTGAAGAATGCCTGTCCGATGATCCACTTCTTCGGGACGGGTCCCCAGAAGCGGCTGTCGTCGCTCGCGCCACGGTTGTCGCCCATCATAAAAAAGTGGTGGGGCGGAACCTTGATCGGCCTTGGAAAGGTGCATTCGCCGATGCTCCCGCAGGGGGCGATGAAAGGCTCGTCCTGGAGCTTGCCGTTCACTACCGCGTGGCCCTGGCGGATCGCGATCGTATCCCCAGGCCCGGCGACCACCCGCTTGATGAAGTTGACGCCGGAGCGCTGGCTGGTGGGCCGTGGGCAGGGCTCGTCGGGAGGATGCGAGGCGCCACAGGTGTTCCCGTCCGCCCCCTTCGGCGGGTGGAACACGACGACGTCACCTCGGTCCGGTTCACCGAAGTGGTAGTTGACGCGGCTGACAAGGACCCGCTGGCCGACGTCGAGCGTGGGCTCCATCGACTCGCTCGGGATCCGGTAGGGCTTGACGAGGAATGCCTGGATGAGGAGCGCGAGGCCGAGGGCGGCCGCGACGATCAGAACCAGCTCGAGCAGGGAGCTGTAACTGCTTTTCGGGCCGGAAGCCCGAAGCCTCCCGAACAGTTAGCTCTTCTCCTCGACTTCGGCCTGCTCGCCGTCGGGACGCGCCTCGGGCTCGCCCGGGGCTGATTCGGCTGTGTCGGGCGCGGCTGCCTCCCGCTTGGCCTCCTCGGGCGCGGCTGCCTCGGGCTCGGCTGCCTCGGGCGCGGCTGCCTCCCGCTTGGCCTCCTCGGGCGCGGCTGCCTCCGGCTCGGCTTCCCCGGGCGCGGCTGCCTCCGGCTCTTCTGCGAGAGCTGTGTCCGCTTCCGCCCCGTCAGCCGAAGGCTCCGCCGGGGCGGGAGCGACCTCCCCCGCCACGGGCGCGATCTCCTCCCCGGAAAAGTCGCGGCGCTCCTTCACCCTGGCGCGGCGGCCGATCCTGCCCCGCAGGTAGTACAGCTTGGCACGCCTCACGTCGCCCCTCGCGACTACCTCGAGCCGCTCGATCTTCGGCGAGTGGACGGGGAAAGTTCGCTCGACTCCGATCCCGAAGGAGACCTTGCGCACGGTGAACGTCTTGCGAGAGCCGCTTCCCTGGAGCCTGATGACCGCTCCCTCGAACACCTGCGTGCGCCGCCTGTTTCCCTCGATCACCTGGAAGTGAACGCGAACGCGATCGCCCACGCGGAAGCGCGGCAGGTCCGTGCGCAGCTGACGGCGCTCGATGCTTTCGATCAGCTCGCTCATTGGGGAGGACGGGCACGATAGCGGGTCGCCCCACCCCCCAGCGCAGCGCTGCGTTCGAGCCGCCATTTCCGGACACGTTCGTGGTCACCGGAGAGAAGGACGTCGGGCACCGCCCAGCCTCGGTAGGTGGCCGGGCGCGTGTAGTGCGGATACTCCGGACCACCTGCCAGAGCCGGTGAGAACGACTCCTCCACCGTGCTCCGGTCGCTGCCCAGCGCCCCGGGGAGCTTTCGCGCGATCGCATCGGCGATCACCATCGCGGCAAGCTCTCCGCCCGAGAGGACGTAGCGTCCGATCGAGATCGACTCGTTCGACAGATGCTGCCGGACCCGTTCGTCGACTCCCTCGTATCGCCCGCAAAGGAAGCTGACGGCCTCGAGGCTTGCCAGCTCGTCCGCCACGTCGTCGTCGAAGGCCCGCCCGGACGGGCTGAGGAGGACGACCCGGCGGCTTCCGCCTCGAAACGGATCCGATCCGTACGCCGCTTGGAGTGCGGCGTCGACGACGTCGACCCTCAGGACCATCCCGGCGCCGCCGCCATACGGTGTGTCATCGACCTGCCCGTGCGACAAAGGCGTGGTGTCCCGGTAGTTGAAGAAACGGAGATCGTGACCATCGCGCAGCGCGTTTTGCACGTGACGCTGACGTGTGAACCACTGAAACCACTCCGGAAACAGCGTGAAGAAGTCGATCACCATGCCGCCGGCCCCTAAGTCTCTGCGGCCAAAAAGGTGATGTTCACCTCGATCGTTCGGTGCTCGAGGTCGACCTGCTCGATCGCATCACTCACGAGCGGAACAAGCCGTGTCAGTCCCGCCGCGTCAACTACCTCGATCGCCTCGACCGAGGGCAACAGCAGCACGTCGCGCACGCGGCCCAGACTGCGGCCGTCGGCCTTCACCTCGCAGGAGATCAGGTCGTCCACGAGGTACTCGCGCTCGGCGAGCTGGCCGATCTCTCCGCGTGCCACCGTGATCGGCTCTCCGTTGAGAGCCCGGGCGCTCTCTCGATCCGCGATCCCATCGACCATTATCAGCGGACGCGCCCCGGTTCCGCCACGCCAGACGACGCTGAACGTGGCCGACCCGATTTGAAAGGAGCGGCCCGGGTCGAGCAGGTCGAGGCGCTCCGTCGCATCGGAGACGTGAAAGGCACCCCGGTTCCCATGGGGTCGTCCCACCCGCCCGAGCCGCACCCGGCGCTCGGATGAATGGTTAGTCGACGATCTCGACGAGGACTCGTTTTCCGTCTTTGATTCCACCGGCCTTCATGATCCCCCGCAGCGCCTTCGCCGTGCGACCCTGCCGGCCGATCACCTTGCCTCTGTCCTCCTCGGCGACCGTCAGCTCGAGCACGATCGTGTCCTCGTCCTCCTCGAACTCGCGAACCTCGACCTGATCGGGCCGGTCGACCAACGTCTTGGCGAGAAACTCGAGCAGGTCCTTCAGCGAATGCCCTTCGCCTTCAGCAGTTTCTTGACCGTCTGGGAAGGTTGGGCGCCCTTACCGAGCCACTTGCGGACACCGTCCTCGTCGAGCTCGATCGTCGAGGGATTCGTCTGGGGGTTGTAGTGGCCGAGCACTTCGAGGAAGTGACCGTCCCGTGGTGCGCGCGAGTCCGCTGCGACCACTCGCCAGGTCGGGTTGTTCCTGGATCCCACACGCGTGAGTCTGAGCCTTACCGCCAAATGTCACTCTCCCTGGAAGCAGGTGGTTGGAGTCAACGCTTGCGCAATTTACAGCCCGCGCATCAGCTGCTCCGGCGAGGGCATCTTTCCCTGCTGGAGCTGCCGCATCATCTTTTGCATCTGGCCGAACTGCTTGAGCAGCTGGTTGACGGCCTGTACCGACGTGCCGGAACCGGCAGCGATTCGCTTGCGGCGCGATCCGTCGATCACCTGAGGGCTGCGGCGCTCTTCGGCGGTCATCGACGTGACGATCGCCTCGAGGCGGTCCAGCTCGCGCTCGTCGACGCGCACGTTCTTGAGCTGCTTCAGCTGACCGAAGCCGGGCAGCATGCCGATCAGATTCGTCATCGGCCCGAGCCTTCGAACCTGCTTCATCTGCTCGAGGAAGTCGTCGAAGCCGAATTGCTGCTTGCGAATCTTCTCCTCTAGCTCCTCTGCCCGCTTTGCGTCAACGGTCTTCTCGGCCTTCTCGATGAACGAGAGGACGTCACCCATTCCGAGTATTCGCGACGCCATCCGGTCCGGATGGAAGTACTCGAACTCCGTGACGCGCTCGCCCGTGGACACGTAGTAGATCGCCTTGCCCGTCACCGCCTTGACCGACAGCGCAGCGCCTCCACGCGCGTCTCCGTCGAGCTTGGTCATGACGACTCCGTCGAACTCGGCAGTCTCCGCGAAGCGCTCGGCGACGTTGACCGCATCCTGGCCGGTCATAGCGTCGACTACCAGGAGAACGTTGTGCGGTCGAAGCTGCTTCTTCAGATCGGCGAGCTCCTTCATCAGGTCCTCGTCGATGTGGAGCCGCCCGGAGGTGTCGACGACGAGCACGTCCTTCGCCTCGCGCTTCGCCTGATCGAGCGCCCACGAGGCGATCTCGCGCGGATCCCTGTCGGCACCCTGCTCGTAGACCGTGGCTCCAACCTGCTGCCCGAGCTTCACCAGCTGGTCGACGGCAGCCGGGCGATACACGTCACACGCGGCGAGCGCGACCTCCTTGCCGTGCTCCACCTTCAGAAGGCGCGCCAGCTTGGCGCAGGCCGTCGTCTTTCCGGAGCCCTGAAGCCCGGCCATCAAAATCACGGTCGGATGTCTCGGAGCGAACGTGACCTGCCGGGAGGACTCCCCCATCAGGCTCGTCAGCTCCTCGTTCACGATCTTGACGACCTGTTGCCCAGGGTTCAGGCTCTCCATGACGTCGGCTCCCAGGCAACGCTCTTTGACGGTGGCTGTGAACTGCTTGACGACCTTGAAGTTGACGTCTGCCTCGAGCAGCGCGAGCCGGATCTCGCGCATCGCCTTGTCGACGTCGTCCTCGGTCAGCTTCCCGCGCGAGCGGACGTCCGAGAGGGCGGCCTGAAGCTTGTCGGAGAGGGCGTCGAACATTGGCTAGGGTTGGTTGAAAGCATAGGCGGTGCGAAATCCCCAAAACCCTCTAGGCTTTTTGCTATATTCGCTCGAACCCCGCCGGAGCGAGGAGGCACGCCCGTGGAGCCCAGTTCCGCACTTCCAGTAGAGAACAAGCAGAAAAGCCACAGCAAGGGCAAGCCCGGCTCGCGTCGGAACCCGGAGATCCACGAGAACGTCCCGGGCCACGTGATCCCGATCCTCGAGCGCGAATTCGACGACTTCGACACCAACGTCGACAAGTTCGTCCAGCGCGAGATGCCGGAAGAGGACTTCATCGGCTTCCGGCTGCGTCAGGGCGTTTACGGACAGCGGCAGGCCGACGTGCAGATGATTCGCGTGAAGCTTCCCTTCGGCGGCGTCAACGCTGAGCAGATGGAGGCATTCGCCGAGATCACCGAGCGCCTCACCCCCCTTCGCAAGGGCCACATCACGACCCGTCAGAACTTCCAGTTCCACCACGTGCCCCTCCCCGACGCGGCGAAGGCGATCCGCCTGATGTCGAAGGCCGGCCTCTCCACTCGCGAAGCGTGCGGGAACACGGTCCGGAACGTCACCGGCGACCCGTGGGCGGGAGTCAGCGAAGGAGAGATCTTCGATCCGACGCCCTATGCCGGAGCATTCATCCGCTATTTCGTCCGAAACGACGTCTGCCAGCTCCTGCCCCGCAAGTTCAAGGTCGCGTTCACCGCCACCGACGAGGACCGGTCGATCACACTCATTCACGATCTCGGCTTCCTTCCTCGTGAGAGGCAGGCGAACGGCCACACCGAGCATGGGTTCGAGATTCGGACCGGTGGCGGAACCTCGATCATGCCGCGCGTCGGCTACACGCTCTACGACTTCGTGCCGTTCGACCAGTACTTGAAGGTGTCCGAGGCAGTGCTTCGGATCTTCAACCGCCAGGACGACCTGCGCGCCAACCGCGCGCGTGCTCGCATCAAGTTCCTGATCGACCGCATCGGGATCGACGAGTTCCGCCAGTGGGTCGACGAGGAGATGCGCGGCGACTGGGTCGACGAGCGTGATTTCGACCCGGCTTCGCTCATGTACGTGCATGACGAGGAACAGCACGCCCCCGCGACCCCGGTGAGTCATTCCATGCCGAACGGCGACGCCGACTTCGGCCGTTTCCTGGAGAGCAACGTCAAGCCGCAGCGCCAGGAAGGGTTCTCGACGGTGGAGGTCAAGGTGCCGCGCGGGGATCTGTCGCCCGAGCAATTCCGAGGGCTCGCCGCGATCATGCGCGAGTTCACCGGCGGCTACGCGCGCACCAGCGTCCAGCAAAACTTCGTGCTGCGCTGGGTGCGCGACGAAAGCGTGTACGACGTGTGGCAGCGGCTGAAAGAGCTGGAGCTGGGCGACTGGGGAGCACACGAGATCACCGACGTGGTGAGCTGCCCCGGGACCGACAGCTGCAAGCTCGGCATCACCAGCTCCATGGGGCTCAACCTGGCCGTCCGCGAGCGTTTGGACCAGATGCAGATCGACGACCCGCTGACCAGGAAGATCCACGTCAAGATGAGCGGCTGCCCCAACGGCTGCAGCCAGCACCACATCGCCAACATCGGCTTCTACGGTGCCTCGATGAAAGTCGGTGACCGCCACCTCCCCGCCTACATCGCCCACATCGGCGGTCAGTACGACGATGGCGACGTAAAGCTCGCAAAAAGGCTGAAGGCCCGGCTTCCTGCCAAGCGCGTGCCCGACGCGCTCGAGCGTTGGATCCGCTTCTACGAGGAGAACCGCCGGCCAGAGGAGGAATTCAACGACTTCGTCGAGCGCACCGACGAGGGGGAATTCGAGAAGGTCGTCAAGGATCTTTCAATGCCGGTCGAGTTCAACGTGGAGAACATGGCCCACTTCATCGACTGGGAGCGGAAGGAGCCCTACCAGGTGATCCGGGGCGAGGGCGAGTGCGCGGTTTGAGTTAGCCGGCCGCGCCCACCGCAGCGTCGTCGGCGACCTTCACCAGCAGCTTCCCCACGTTTTCGCCGTCGAACAGCATCCTGAGCGCGCTTGGCGCGTTTTCGAGCCCCTCCACCGTCGTGTCACGGTACTTGATCCTTCCTTCCGCTACCCATTGAGCGAGCTTGGCGGTCGCTTCGGGGAAGCGGTCGAAGTAGTCGAGGATGATGAACCCCTGGAGCGTCACGCGGTTGCTCAAGAGCGCGGGGAAGTTGACGGGTCCGGGCGGTGGCGTGTCGGCGTTGTACTGCGAGATCAATCCGCACAAGACGACGCGGGCGTGAAAGTTCAGCATGCCGAACACGGTGTCCATGATCTCGCCGCCTGCGTTTTCGAAGTCGACGTCGATTCCCCCCGGGCAGGCGGCTGCGAGCTGCTCGCGCCAGTCGGGTGAGCGGCGGTTCACCGCTGCGTTGAAACCGAGCTCGCCGGTGATCCACTCGGCCTTTTCGTCGCTCCCGACGATGCCGACGGCGCGGGCGCCGCGAATCTTCGCGAGCTGTCCGGCGATCGAGCCGACAGCCCCCGCAGCCGCCGAGATCACGACCGTCTCCCCTTCCTGCGGCTGGCCTATCTCCTCGATGCCGTAGTACGCGGTGATGCCCGTTATCCCGAGCACGCCGACCAGCATCTCGACCGGTACCTCGATGTCGCTCGGCACGGGCGTCCCGACCGCAGACGTGCCCTCGCCGACGAGCGCGTAGTCCTGCCAGCCGAGGAGACCGCTCACGAGACTGCCTTCGGCGTAGTCGTCGGACTTCGAGCTCACCACGCGCCCGACCCCGAGGCCCCGCATCACATCACCGATGCCGACGGGCGGCAGGTACGACGGCGTGTCGCTGATCCAGACCCGGTTCGTCGGATCGAGCGACAGGCAAAGGTTCCGGACGAGCGCCTGGCCCTCCCCCGGCTCGGGGACCTCTTCTTCGGACAGCTCGAAGACCGAGTCGTCGATCTCGCCCACCGGCCGGGAGCGAAGCTTGATCGTCCTGTTCACGTCGTCTCTCATGCCTTCCCTTCGTCGGGCTGCTCAGCCGAGCACCAGCTCGGCGATTCGGCGAAGCATCGCCGCATCGCCTGCCACCAGCAGCGTCGTCACGATCGATTCGCGCCAGGCGTCGAGGTCGGCGCGAACCTTGTCCTCGGAGCCGATCAGGGCGAGTTCCTCCACCAGGGCGGTGGGCACAGCGGCGGCCGCTTCCTGCTTCTTGCCTTCCAGGTAGAGGTCCTGGATTCGCTTCGCCTCCGCTTCGTAACCGAGCCGCACTGCGACGTCGTGATGGAAGTTCGCCGCGCGAGCGCCCATCCCGCCGAAGTACAGGGCGTACATCGGTCTGAGGAAGTCCGCCGCCTGCTCGACGTCGTCGTGGAAAATCACGGGCGCGGTGGCGGCAATCTCGAAGTCGTCCCAGGAGCGACGCGCCCCATCGCGTGCAAAGCCTTCTTCGAGCGCGGCACGGTAGAAGGACTCGTTGCGCGGCGAATAGAACAGTGCCAGCCAGCCGTCACAGATTTCAGCCGCGAGCGCAACGTTCTTCGGCCCTTCGGCTCCGAGGAAGATCGGGATGTCCTCGCGCACCGGATGAACCGTGGATTTGAGGGGCTTGCCCAGGCCGGTACCGTCGCTGAGCGGAAGCGGGTAATGCGGCCCTTCGTTCGTCACCGGTTCCTGCCGCGCGATGATGTCGCGCGCGATCTTCACGTACTCGCGCGTCCGCTCGAGCGGCTTTGCGAACGAGCGCCCGTACCAGCCTTCGACGACCTGCGGCCCGGAGACGCCCAGTCCGAGGATGAAGCGCCCGCCCGACAGGTGGTCCATCGTGATCGCGGCCATCGCCGCGGCGGCCGGCTGGCGCGCCGAGAGCTGCATGATCGCCGTGCCAAGCCGCACGTTCTTCGTGCTGCATCCCCACCAGGCGAGCGGCGTGAGGGCGTCCGACCCGTAGGCCTCGGCGGTCCAGACCGAGTCGAAGCCGAGCCTGTCCGCCTCGGCGATCGACTCCTGGACGCCCGGCGGCGGACCGGCGCTCCAGTAGCCGGTGCTGAGTCCGAGGCGCAGGTCGCGAGCCATGTCAGGCCACCCTACCTTGTCACTCGAGTTCGATCAGAGCCCGTGCGAAATCATCGGCGTCGAACGGCCGGAGGTCCTCCAGCGCCTCGCCGATCCCGATCAGCTTCACCGGGATCCCGAGTTCCTCCGTGATCGCGAGCGCGATTCCTCCTTTCGCGGTGCCGTCGAGCTTCGTCAGCACGATGCCGCTGATGTCGACGGCCTCCTTGAAAAGGCTCGCCTGACGAAGCCCGTTCTGTCCCGTGGTCGCATCGACGGTGAGAAGGGTCTCGTGAGGAGCGTCGGGGATCTGCTTCTCGATCACGCGCCGAACCTTGGAAAGCTCTTCCATCAACGGCACCTGGGTGTGGAGACGGCCGGCGGTGTCAGCGATCACGACCTCGTGGCCGCGGGCACGGGCCGCTTCGATCGCGTCGTAGACGACAGCCCCCGGATCCGACCCCGGCTCGGCCTGGACGATGTCGCTTTCCGCTCGCTCGGCCCACTCGGCGAGCTGCTCCTGCGCCGCCGCCCGGTAAGTGTCGGCCGCGGCGATCACGACCGACTTGCCGAGCTCTCTGCGCAGGTGCCAGGCGATCTTCCCGATCGTCGTGGTCTTGCCGGTGCCGTTGACACCCACGACGAGAAGCACCGAAGGGCGGTGTGAGACGTCGATGCGGTCCTCGCCGACGGTGGCAGCCTCGGCGAGCATCTCCCGAAGCCGGCGGACAAGGTCTTCGCCGCCTGTCAGCGAGCCTTCCTCCGCCTCGCGCTCCAGCCGCTCGACCACCTTCGCCGTCGTTCGCGCACCGACGTCGGCGTAGATGAGTGCCTCCTCGAGCCGCTCCCACGTGTCGTCGTCGAGCGCTCCGACGAAGGTCGCGCGGAGCTCGCCCGCGAGCGCTTCACGGCTCTTCGAGAGGTTCTGCCGCAAACGGCGGAAGAAGCCTTTGCGCTGCGGCTCTTCTTCCGCGCTCGTCGGCGGCGACGCGCCGTC
>Ga0066710_100004012_pt1 | contig 12840 bp, 12 predicted proteins | sample GraSoiAngelo_159_FD_79666 | JGI IMG/M metagenome (GOLD analysis project Ga0066710, IMG submission 79666) | Grasslands soil microbial communities from the Angelo Coastal Reserve, California, USA - 14_1009_16_40cm | ecosystem: Environmental > Terrestrial > Soil > Grasslands | place: USA...
CGTGAAGACCGCACCCCAGTTAGGCGCGGTCACGGAGACCTTGTCGCCGTCCACCTTGTAGTGGCCCGGCAGCTCCTGCATCACCGATCCGCCTGCGATGAACTGGATGTAGACCACGTCCATGCCCCTGAACGTGAGCTTGAAGTCACACTCCTCGCCACCGTACACGCCCGAGAGGCTTTGAGCAGCCGCGCCGGTTCCCCAGGCTGCGATGCCGAGTAGCGACAGCGCCACACGAGTAAGCCACCTTTGCATGCGCGTTTTCATCGCTCCTCCCTCCGATTCGGGTGTCGAGACGAAGCCATACGGCCTGAGAGTGCGCCTCGCGCCGTTGTGGCGCTAGAGGGTATGAAGGGTCCCAGCGAGGGCGGCCACTTGGCGTGGCGTCCAGCGCGTGCGCGTGAGGCCGATAATCTCAGTGAGTCGTGCTCAATCGTGCGGATTACCCGTTATTACTTTTGGATCTGTGGACTCATTCGACAGTGAAGCACTTGGCGTGGCAGGCAGCAGCTCACGAGCGGGTTTTGATTAAGCAGCCCCACGTGGAACGGTAACCCTGGGCGTCGCTGGCGAACCGGTCTGAGGAGCTGAACAGACGAGCCGTGGATTCCAAGTCCGCAGCGCTGGTCCAACTCTCGGTTATAACGCCAATTCGATCGCGCTTTGCGGGAGTGTTTGCCGTTCCCTATCGGAGTTTCCGCGGGCCGTGTGGGCGGGGGGGATCGTGGAACGGCCGGAAGAAGTCGGCGAGGCTTACATCTAGCGCGCCGCAGAGAGAGCCGAGTGTGTGCAGTGAGGCGGCGTTCGCCCCCGCTCGACACGCCAGCGCGTAGATGTCCGACCGGCCGTCAATGTGGTGGTCGGGCATCACCTGCTCCGGACTTATGTAGTTCGGCGTGCCGATCGCCAGGCCGGTATCGGTCAGCCGTCTAAAAAGCGCTTGAAGCTGGCGGCGCGCGTAAATTAGGGAATGAATCTTTCTTCAGCGCGCCGCAGCTTAAGCGTGATCCGTTAGCCGGCGGCTTTTCCTCCGATGGCAGATGTAGACCGCGTTGCAGAAGAGATCGTCCAGGATCTCGCAAAGGCGATCGCAGCAATTGAGAGAGGTCGAACCCCTGGCACTTCAATTGCCCTTACAGGTCCCGAGTCGGCTGCTCTCGTTTCCGGCTATGATCGTGTGTTTCTAGAGGAGGCCACTCGGTCAGCCGCTCGATCACGCCAGGGTCGGAGTCAGGGTGACTCGCGCCTCGAGGCAGGAGGCGCCGCGGCGGCAATCCTCTGCTCGGTGGCTGCCTGTGAAGCGTACGTTTCGGAGTACATAGCGCGCACTGAGCTGGCTGCGGGCGCGTTGCGGAGCAAGCTGCAAGAGATTCAGCAGGATTCGGATGCCCTTCGACAGTGGAACAGTCTTCTTAAGGAATACTCGTCATCATTCGGCGCTGGCAGAAGCCGGGAATACCTCGCGCTCGGTTGTCTGTTTCAGGTGCGGGATCTAGTGGCGCACAGGAATGCCAGAACGCTACCTCTCGGAACCTTCCCGACGTCACTCAGTGATTGTGTGCGCCAGCGCATCATTCCAGTGCATAAGGCGACCAACGCGGATTGGACTTCCGTACTTTTCGTTGCAGAAGTAGCAGAATGGGCCGAGCAAACAGCGCGTGTGTGGTTAGGGCTTGCTGATCAGCACCTTCCGAATCCAACCCGTCGGTAGGCCGCCGTCCTAACACGCGCCTGAGGCTGACGGCGCGCGTTCACACGCGTCTTGGTCGTGGCGACACCTGCCGGACTCGCTCGATATCTGGTGAAGCGGCGCCACAGTTTGAGCGCAATCCGTGCGCGCGCCCGAGCTGCTGGTGCGCGGTTGGTTGTGGCCGGGAAGCCGTCGGAACAGTGAGTCGGGGATGAGTACGATAATGCGTCTTTCCGTACTCATCTCAGTCCATCCCCTAGCCCGTCTAAACATCAAAACGGAGGTGGCGGACTGTTCTCCTCAGCGTCGCAGTGCACCTGTGCACAGAACGCGTCGATGCCGCTCTTGAACTGTTCGGCATCGGCGGCTCTGAATGGTCGATCAGGTCGGACTCGTGTGTAGTAGGGCCCAAAATCATTCCAGACACGAGCGACAACGTCGCCCGACAGCTCTATCCAATCCCGATCGTCGGGGTGCTTCAGGTCTAAAATGTGAACAACAATGCTTGGCGGGGCGCCGCTCGAATCAGGCGCAAATGCTTCTGGACTGAAGATGTAGAGGCCCCTGTAGGCCACATCCTTCATCTCGACCCACGCATCTTGCACATAGATGCGCTGCGGCGTCCGTCCGCCGATAACTGGGTCAATCGGCTCGCCGTTCCGGTACCATTGCGCATCTTGAAGGTCACCCTTGAACACGTACTTCGCCCTCCCGGGCGCGTAACCTTGAGACGCGGACAGTGCTCGGCCGAAACCACTCCAGAAGGTCTCGCCCTGGCGTGGGACAATCTCCACATAAACGGCGGCCTTCGTGCGGTCGCCGACATAATCACTCCAGTCCCGCAGAGTACCGACCTCCGAGTAGCGTTCCTCCTCGCTGAGCCCGGCCCGGGCTCCGCGCTTCCGACGGTCCTTGGAAACCTCGTCTTCGTACTTCTTGGCGTACACGAGGTTGGCCACCGGGGTGCTCAGCGCGATAACAAAGTTGCCCGCTTTGAAACCCTCGACACTCTCATACGCGTCGAACGGCACGCTATCAGCTGCCGCACGCAGCTCGAGTAACGGATAGGCCGGCCCTTGAATGGTCGGGAGCAAGCGTAGGTCGGGCACAGAGAGGAAGCGGAGTGTGTCAGCGGCACGTTTCAAAAGTGGGGCTAGGCTACTAATGAGAAGCGATCCAGATATCCCTGGACCGCCGCTCTCGCTCATATCCCCGAAGGTGTTGACTGCGACCACATCACCGGCCGCGTTGAGCAAGGGGCCGCCCGAGTTGCCATGATTGATATTCACGTCCGAGATGATCGCATGTTCACGCACGCTGCTCACGATCCCCGATGTCACGGTCGACTGCTGGTGGAGAGGGAACCCAACCGCAATGACCCGCTCGCCTGGCACGACCGTCGTGCCTGTCGAGTCGGCTTTCGCAATCCGCAAGTGTGGACAGTCGGAGCAGGCGTTTGGATTGATGCGGAGGAGTGCCAGGTCAGCGTCATGGTCCCGTCCAACTAGCTGAGCGGGAACGCGCCTGTTCGTATCGAGGGCAACACTGAGCCTCCGTTCACCAGCAACCACATGGTCGTTTGTGACAATCAAGCCACCGAGCGTGTCGATAAAGAACCCGCTCCCACCCTTCAGCCCCGCCTCGACCCGCACGACGGCACGCTTCACCCGCTCATAGACGGTGATTTCAGGAGCCACTTCGCGCACGACCGCCTTCGGACCGGCGATAGTATCAACGATGGCGTTAACGTTCGTCAGCTCGACATCCGACACTCTACCCCTAAGGACCGTGACGACCACGTCCCAGCGATAGCTCTTCCCAAGGAGCTGCACCGGCGTGACGCTTCTGAGACGATAATTGCCCGGCGCGACACCTTGTTTGGCTTTACCGTCAAGCCCGGTTCGGAGCGTGATGACCTGCGTTGTGTCCGTCGCCCGCACCAGCAAGAGCTGGTAAAGCGCCACGGGCCTGACCTGGAGTTCCTCGGCGAGCAAGGCAGCAGTAATGGTGATGGTGGCTTGTTGTGGTCTCTGGCTAGCTGCACGGACCACGTAACCTGCCGACAGGAAAATGACCACTAGCGTCTGAACGACGATGCACGCTCGCTTCACGGGCCACCTCCAGCTACGACGGTTGGGATCGTGGCTGAGCCAAACTCCTGCCCGAAGAACCTCGGTGTTAAGCTCAGTTGTGGCTAGGGCGAACATGCGGCATGCTGGGGTGTTTATGCGGCGCTCCGCAACCAAACGCGCGAGTGGGGGGACATTTGAGGGACAGTTACGCGGAAACGTAGCTGTGGTGTGATTAACGCGAGCCACGAGAATTGGGGGTTCTCACGGCCTCGGAGACAGCTGCTGCAGCGGGCGCTTTCGTGGGCATGTCCCCCCGCTGTCCCCCGGGTTGGCTGTTCGTGGGCCCGCACACCCGCTCAGGGCTGTGTTCGCCGCTAGGTTCTCGCTGTCAGAGGCATCAGCGGTGTTTCCGAGGGCCCCGTAAGCGGGGTGGTTCGTGGAATGGCCGGAAGAAGTCGGCGAGGCTTATATCTAGCGCGCCGCAGAGAGAGCCGAGTGTGTGCAGTGATGCGGCGGTTCGCCCCCGCTCGACACGACTGACAAACGAAGGATCATACCCTGCCACATGCGCAAGCCGCTCCTGGGTGACACCGGCCTTTGTCGTACGCAGCTCGCGTAGACGATCGCCTACAGCACGGTAGAAGCGTGAGACCTCGCGGTCCATTGCCGACCATGGTCGGCCGCCGTGAGGTTTGAGTCCAGGACGTTTAAGTCCTGCTTGCTGTTATATTCCGCTCATGCTCGTGCCGCTGCTGCAGGAATTAGAGCTGTGTCCGGGCGACCAGGTGAAGGCCGCGGTCGCCGCGATTGAGGGAGAGGCGTGAGGCGTCTCCAGTTTACAGTGATGGGATCGGCTCGGCGTGGGAGGAACACGCTGACATGGTCAAGCCGGCTACACGGCTCGGCAGGTTCGCCGTGTCCTGAATACCGGCAACCGGGTGCCAACTCCCGGGGTCGATCCTTGAACGGCGTGGTTCGCGAGCGACTCGCGGCCGATGCACCACTTACGCTGCGCCAACTGGACCGTCGTCTGTGGTAAACTTGCGTTTGTGAACGTGAAAGCGTGGCGCCGCAGCTTAGGCGCACTCCGTTAGGCGACGGGACTGTGGATCCCGTTGAACAACTCGGGCTCAAGACATACTATGGCAGCCTGACCGACCAAGCCCTGGATCAAGCGTACTGTGTCGGGCCCGAGGGATATCGCGATTCAAGCGTTTGGCAGATTGTAGAAGACGAGTATTCCGCCCGCGGCTTACTCACCGTGATGACACAACGGCACGGTTCGCCCCTCGAGACATACTACGACGTCTTGGGCATTCCGAAGGACGCAAATGACAAGCAAGTAAAGGTTGGATACCGAGCCCAGGCACTTCGATGGCATCCGGATCGTAACAATGGAAGTGCGGAGTCCGAGGAGCGCTTCAAGCGGTTAGCTGAAGCCTATCAAGTGCTCTCGAACCCGCAGCATCGCCGGACTTATGACCAGTCGCTCGCATCAGGTGGATGGATCCCGCCAACTGGCGCCTCCATTGACTTTCGGGCTGCCGCGAACCTGTTCGCTCGCGAAATGGCCGATCTTGCGACTGAGCTAGCCCTGAGAAACATGAGGCCCGATGAAATCCAGGTCGCGCTCCGCAAACGTGGCTGCCCAGCACTTCTGGCGGCGCGGCTTGGAAGAGACGCTACATCATGGCGGGAGAACTCGATTCGCCAAAGCGTTTGGGAGGACCTTCGATTCCGATTCATCGTGATTCCGGGTATTCTCGTTGTCCTGCTGATGCTCATCTTTGGAAGTTCTGGGGTTGAACGACTGCTCATCTATCTGCTCATCGTCGGCGGCCCACTTATCTACTATCTCATTACAGGTCGCGCGCCATTACGGTAGGTGTCCGCCGCTAGCACGCGACTGAAGCTGCCGGCCAATGAGGAGCCAGTTAAGCGAAGCAAGGCGAGCCGCCGAACTCGAGCGGGAACGCCGAGAAGTCGAGCGGCGGCGCCGGCCTTAGTCAAGCGTTGCTGTAGATCGCGCGGACTGCGCCGGCTGCGTGAAAGCTCATCGATCACTGCAATTTTCCTTGGTGGCCGCTGCCTAACACGCGCTTGAAGCTGACGGCGCGAGCAAATTATGGAATGAATCCTTCTTCAGCGCGCCGCACCTTGAGCGCATCCCGCTAGGCTTCCGCACGAATGTGACTGAACCATCGGCGAGCTGGCGCCATCCCATGACACTGGACACAATCGACGCTGCCACGATCATGAGACTGGTGGAGCTCGGTCGCCGTGCCGACATCGACACTCCGGCCACGCTGGACCGCTTTAAGGATCTTGAAACGAGAAGCGGGCTGGGGGGGGGCGGGGACCACTGGGAGACGGCGGCCGCGTCGCTCGACACGGAGGATCTCGTCGCGCTCGTGAAGGGCCTCACCGTCGCGGACGAGCGCTTGTTGGGGTGGCGCGCAGGGTCTGTCGCCGCGGCGATTTGGGTTTTCAGCGTACTAGCCGAGCGCGATCCTTATGTGGCCTTGGAGCTTGTAGGTAAGTGGATTCCGGTTCATAGCACGAACGGATACATCGTGGACATGGTGGGGGCGGTGCCGCCCATTGACTGGGAGCGTCTATGCCTCCGTGCCGGTGGCGCCACGGCTGCCGAACTGAAAGAGCTGGACGCGGAAAGACGGCGTCGCGTCAGGGCATGGTCTGCCTCAGAACGGGAGCGAGAGAAGCGGGCCGAAGGAGAACGCCAGGTGCGGGCAGAACAGAAAGCCCGCGCGCAGCGCGAACGCCTAGAAGCGCATCGCGGGCGGGCTCTGGAGAGGCGAACGCACCTCGAAGCCTGGCTAGGTCGGAGTGCCGGGGAGCGCCTTCATCAGGTCGCCGTGGATACCCAGCACCGTGTGGAGTGGTATCCCGCCGAGTGGGCAGAGGTGGACGAGTCGACCATGCGCGCGCTCGGGGAGCAGACGAGAGCCGCGCTGGTGCAACGCCTCCGGGACCTGAAGAGCACGCGAGGGCCCTGGAAAAACCTGCGAGATCGGTTGTCACTCCAGGGACCAGCATGAAGCGCAGCGCATACTAGTCAGGCGTTAGGTCCGTTCCTCTAAGGGTGAGACCGGCGCATCCACGCATCAAGCGGCAGCGGCTCGGGGACCACCACGACGGGGTAACCGGGCTGGTTCGCTTTCACCCATTCCTCGACGGCCTCGGGTCCCTGATTTCCGACTGTGGTTGCCCAAGCTATCTGATTACGGGCCCAACCGGGGGGATGGACAGTCGGTGCCCTGTTACCGATAAAGTCGTGCCAGGAACCGAGCGATTCGTCGGGTGCCTTCTTCCGACGTTACGTCGTTCAGGGCGTTCCACTGTGCCTTCAGGCGCTCGTACGTGGTCCGGTGCATCTTCTTGGGCCTGCGAGGCCAGCGTCCCCTCGCCAAGTCGTCCTCTGTCCCACCCATCTGCTCCCAGTATTCATCAAGGTGCTGGTTTAGTCGCCAGAAGCGGTTGAGTCGCTGCGAGTAGTGGCCCAGCCGGTGGCACAAACGGCACGCCCACGAGGGGCCCGAACCGGGCCGGTATAGAGCCCTGCACCCCCGCCGACACTGAGGGCACACGATCGACCATCGCCATCCGCCGAACGGCTGAGGGCTCCGCTTCGCCACTACCTCCTGTCGGTGCCCGTCTGCGCTCACGATCGTGAAGCGCCCGGTGCCGACACAGCCCGCGTCGGTTAACGCGGCTCGAATCACTGACACTGAAGCACAGGGCGCTTCGTTAATCGTCAGTCGACGCTGATGGCCGACCCACCGCGTTGAGCCCCAGCCACCCATTCAGATAAGTCTCCGAGCCCTCAGGGCCGCCATTAACTCCAGCAACAGATTTATCGAAATCTAGTGTCAAATGTGCGGGCGCACCCCTCGGCGGGACCCATCGCCGGCTTGTTTGCCCCGCCTGTTCTGCAGCTCCACGCGATAGAGTTCCCGTGGATCGGCAGGGACGGCAACGTTCCGGCCAAGTGCTTTGCGCCGAAGCTGTGCGATGGCCAACTGCAGGGCTGTCCTGCCAGAGGGCTTCGGGTGCACCGGGTCGAGCGGACCGAGCAGAATCCGCTCGCGAGCGATGCCAGCGTCCACGAAGACCCGCAGCTCGTCCTCTGGCATGGTTCGCCAGTCCGCGGCGAGCAAGCCACCCTGCAGGACTGGCTCCACAACGCGCCACCAACTCGCCAACAATAGCTGGATCTCGTGCTGCTCGTTTCCCTTACTCCATCTTTGGACGGAGGGCGCTAGAGAGTCGAGCGCTCGGTGCCCGATCCGCTCTAACAACGCCATCGCGTCGGTCACGTGGGCCCTGAGGCGCCGCAGCCGGCGCCGCAGATCGGCCGTCCAATCGGCACTCTGGCGCCTCACGCGCTCCAGGGCGGGCGGCGGGAGGAGGCAGTCAGCGAGCGCCGCCCGCAGCTCCTGGGGAGCGAGACGCTGGAGCCTCTGAAGGGTGGTGCGGTTAATCCGACGGACCGGGTTCCGGCTGAGCCGCGAAAGTTGCGAGGCTGAGATTCCGAAGCGCCGGGCGGCGGCCCGGTGGCCCCCGCGCGCCTGAACGCTCTGCGCAACCAGGTGGCGCAGCGCGTCCGGATCGACAACGAGGACACGGCCATTCCACCCCTCCCTGCGCCCGTGTTGCATAAAACGCTCTCTCTTTCGCCATTGTGATGCAACAGCAATCTGCACACGTTGCGCGTGTGCACAAGGCTGAGGAGAGACCCATGGATGCGGAGTGGATGGCCCTATCCGACGCGGCGCTGACTTGTGGTCTTAACCGGGAGCGGCTGCTGCGCCTAGTGCAAGCAGGTGTGATCGAGGGCCGGCGGAACATCACCGGCCGGTGGGAGGTGCGGCGTTGCTCACTGGAGCACTACCGCCAAGCTGGCGAGGAGGCTGCGGCGGCTGGGCCGCGACAGGTAAGCCGTGGCTGACCCGCCCGCGGTGCGCGATACGTCGCACAAAGAGGTCCGGCGCCGGCGCGCTCGCGAGGTGGGCGGCGTGAGCTTCGATCCGCTGCCCCTGCTCGAGGAGTCCCGCGTGTCTGCGCTCGACAGCTCATCGAGCGTGGCGACCATCACCGCGGCTCTCAAGACGTACGTCGGGATGTTGAACGGCACCCGCGGCCTGGATCTTGAGGCTGCCCGGGTGATGGCGTTCCGCGAGTGCAAAGCGCACGGGGTGCGCGATGGCCGGGCGCTGATCGTCGCGGCGTTCGCCGAGATCGCGACCAAAATTGGGAAGCCGAACGCGGCCGCTGCCTCGTCACCAGCCAGCGATGTCGAGCCCTGGCCCGAGCCCGTGGACGGCGCCGATCTACTTAAGGCAATTGTGGCCCTCGAGCGCGATTACCTCGTACTCCCTGCGGGCGCCCCCGATTACCTCGCGGTTTTCACCTTGGTCACACATGCGATCGACGCCTTCCACGTGGCGCCCTACGTCGCCGTGCTGTCGCCAACCAATGAGTGCGGCAAGACGCGCTTGCTCGAGGTTCTGGAGCTCTTGGTGCGGCGGCCCTGGCGCCCGCTGATCCTCACCGGGCCGGTCCTGTTCCGCGGCGTTGAGACCTACCACCCGACGACCCTGGTGGACGAAGCCGAGGTGGTGCGCGCCCAGCGGAGCGAGGCTGCCGAGAACGTGCGGGCGATTCTCCACGGCGGCTACAGGCGCGGCGTCAAGGTCGAGCGGTGCGTGGGGGACAGCCATCAGCTCACGGCGTTTGACGTGTTCGGCCCCAAGGTGTTCGCCGCGATCGGCGATTTGCCGGCGACGCTCCTGAGCCGGTGCGTGGTCATCCAGATGCAACGCCGAGCGCGTACCGAGCCGGTCGGATACTGGCGGCCGCGGGTGGTTGAGCCTCGGGGCCGCGAGCTCCAGCGGCGGGCGCGGCGCTGGGCTCTGGACCACCTCGATCTCCTGCGCGAGCTCGAGGTCCGACCGCCCGACTTCCTGCGGGACCGGCTCGCCGAGGTCTGGGAGCCGCTGTTCGCCGTGACGCAGATGGTGGGCGGCAAGTGGCCGGCCCGGCTCGAAGAGGCGGCGCGTCACCTCACGGGGTCCGAGGATGGCGGGACGCTGGCGGTCGAACTCCTCCGCGACGTGCAGGCGGCGTGCGCCGCGCGGGGCGGCGACCGGATCGCCTCGGCCGACCTCGCCGCAGCCCTGAACGATCTGGAGGGCCGGCCGTGGCCCGACTACAACAAGGGGAACGGGATCCGCGCCAATCAAGTCGCCCGCCTGCTCGGGGACTTCGGTGTCACCTCGACGACGATCCGGTTCGGGGACAAGACGCTCAAGGGCTACCACGTCGAGCGGTTCGCGGACGCCTTCAATCGCTACCTGTCCCCCCCCGGGGGGCCTGGAACCGGAACACCGCCACAAGCCAGTCAGGGCGGGCCTTATCTCGATTATGAGAACCGCAACATCGAGAGTGGTGGTGCGGAACCCGAGCCCGAGATGTTGGCGGCATCTGGGCAGTGTGGCGGTGTGGCGGTTCCAGAGGGGGGGGTAGGCCCGGGTCTCTTCGATGTGGACGGGCCGCCGCCCCCGGAGCCGCCCGCCGACGAGGACTCTCCTGAGGACAGGGAGTCGCAGGACCTCGAGGTGACGGACGCGCCGGACGGCGCTGCGGGCGCGGGCCTCGAGGTCACGGCCATCTGGGACGGTCGCTACCGCGTGAGCGGCAGGGCGGAGCGGTACTTGGTGGAAATCAGCGCCGGCGTTGGCGCCCGCTGCGACTGCCGAGACTTTGCTTACGGCGGGCGGACGTGGGATTGCAAGCACATCGGTGCGGTACGGCTCTACCAGACGCGACCGACCGACGAGGCACCGGACATCGCCATGCGGAAGACACTCGAGCAGCGCGCATGATCCTGCTCGAGTTCTTCACGCAGCTCGAGCGCCGGGCGGCGGAAGCCGAGGCAGTCGGCGCGACCGCGCCGGTCGGCAGCGTCCTCCGAGTCGTCCTGGCGGAACTGCAGGCGGTGGACGGGGCGAAGGCAGCGCCAGTCGCCGCCACTGCGGTTCCCCATCCGCCAGCGGTGGAGCGATACCTCACGCCTAAGCAGGTGGAGCAGCTACTCCAACTACCGGAGGGCTACGCCTATGACCACCAGCGGCAGCTCGGCGGGGTGAAGGTCGGCAAGTACCTCCGGTTCCCAGAATCAGCGGTGCGGCGGCGGCTTGAGCGGCGGGGCTAGTGCTTCCGCCTCGCGACACGGACCAGGAGGTCGCCCGGGCGCCTGACTCCCAGAACGTCCGCCAGCCGTTCAAGCTGGCGAAGGTCGATGGCCGGGGTCTTCCCCGCCTCGAGACGGGAGATGGTGCTCTGGGGCACCTCGGCAAGACGGGCAAGGCGGTACTGGCTCAACCCCGCCCGCTCACGGAAGTAGCGCAGCCGCAGGACGACAGGGGTCATTGGCATCTAGGCTATCCACAAGGGGATAGCTCGTCAAGAGGGCGCCTTGCAGACCTATCCACCACTGGATAGGTTTGAGGAGAACGGATTCTCCCCCCCTTACCCAGGAGGCGTCGATAACTGCCACGACGACGGAGGCCACGAGTCCCCCGGACCGCCGCACCTTCGGCACCCTGCGGCTGCGGGGCGCGATCTGGTGGGTACGCTACAAGGTCGACGGCAAGACTTACGAGGAGTCGAGCGGCAGCCGTGATCGCCGTAAGGCAGAGAAGCGGCTGGCGACCCGCGAGGCGGAGCTGGGACGCGGCATCTTCGTGGCGCCCAACCTGAAGAACACTACGGTTGTAGAGCTGGCCGACATGCTGCGCGACGACTACCGGATCAACGGCCGCCGGTCACTTCAGAGGGTGGAAACGAGCTTGCACCATCTGCTCGACTTCTTCGACGGCCCCGCGCGTGTCACGACCGTCACGAGCGATCGCATCGCGGCCTACGTCCGTGCTCGTCAGGAAGCCAAGGCTGCCGCTGCGACCATCCATAACGAGCTGGCCGCGCTGAAACGGATGTTCACGCTGGGTCTCCGCGCCGGAAAGGTCTCGCAGCGGCCGCACATCCCCGCGCTGCAGGTGAGTAACGCCCGCCAGGGCTTCTTCGAGGAGGGCGATTTCCGCGCCTTGCTGCGGGAACTGCCAGGCGCCCTGAAGCCGGTGGTCGAGTTCGCATACTTGACCGGATGGCGCATTCCTTCGGAAGTCCTCCGCCTGACGTGGGCACAAATCAACTTCAAGGCCGGCATCGTCCGACTCGAGCCGCGCACGACCAAGAACGACGAGGGTCGAGCGTTCCCGTTCGATGCCCTCCCGGCCCTTAAGCGGTTACTGGAAAAACAGCGTAACCGCACCAAGGCCTTGGAACGGGCCACGGGTCGGATTATCCCGCACGTGTTTCATCGTGACGGAGAAGCCATCCGATACTTCCGACGCGCATGGCTGTCTGCAATCGATCGCGCAGCGTGCCAAGAGCGTGGCGCTATTCGCGAAGTTGTGCGCCCCGAGTTGCTCGGCCGCATCCCGCACGATCTTCGCCGCACGGCGGTCCGGAACCTGGTTCGCGCCGGCGTGCCCGAGCGCGTCGCGATGCAGCTTACCGGCCACAAGACCCGATCGGTGTTCGATCGCTACAACATCGTGAACGAGCGGGATCTGCGAGACGGCGTCGCTAGACTAGCAGGCTTGCATCAGAGGCAGGCGAACGGTTGAAGCCGCAAGCGACCACGTCCTCACCGGGCGGAATTATGACCAGGGATGAAGTCGCAGGTTGGCTCAAAGTGGCGCCGCGTCAAGTCGAGCGGCTCCGAATCCCATGCATCGATCTTGAAAAAAAACGGAGCGATACTTCGTGAAGGATGTTGCGACATGGCTCGAATCAAAGCGGCGAGGGGGACAATAGGGGGACAATGGAGGAAATCGGCGAGAGCAGCCCTTCGCTAAATCGTTGTGTGGCAAGTGGCCAGGGGCAGAATCGAACTGCCGACACGCGGATTTTCAGTCCGCTGCTCTACCAACTGAGCTACCTGGCCGGACTATGCAGCAGAAGAACTTAGCGGGCTCTGGGGAGTGATGGCAG
>Ga0066710_100004014_pt1 | contig 12839 bp, 10 predicted proteins | sample GraSoiAngelo_159_FD_79666 | JGI IMG/M metagenome (GOLD analysis project Ga0066710, IMG submission 79666) | Grasslands soil microbial communities from the Angelo Coastal Reserve, California, USA - 14_1009_16_40cm | ecosystem: Environmental > Terrestrial > Soil > Grasslands | place: USA...
CGTTGCCCCGCCAAACGAGGTTGAGCGGCGGCGGGGAATTTATGACTATCTCGTGGAAGCCCAACCAGCAGTGATGAAGGCGACTGCGGCATCACGCGAAGCGGCGCCCACACGGGAATCCTATACTCGATCAACTCCTGATGAGATGGGCGGACGGCTGATTCGGCGATTCCCTTCCCGATGAGCGCCTGGCACACATGCTCCTAAAGGCCATCCCGTTTCTTTGCCCCAATTGCCACTCGAACCGCATTAACCCGTCGCGCGGTGCATTCGACTGGCTTCTCCGCATGTTTGGGCGTAACCCGTACTGGTGCCACCTGTGCAGCACCCGGTTTTACGTTCACAATAGTCCGCTCACGCAAGATGGTATTTAGATCCCGGATGATATGGCCGAATTTGTCCGGGTCTTCGGCCTAGGGAATCTTCGTAACGTCATTGGCGCGCAGCTTCGTTCCCCAGGGAGCCCCGCGCTTGATCCATTGCGTCAGTGTGGCGATGTCTGTTGCAGAGAGTTTACCTCCCGGAGGCATGGTGAGCGCTCCATCCTGCCGGACAGCTTGAATCAAGATACTGGCGACAGGATTCCCGGGCACGATCGCCGGACCGCGCCCGCCTCCCCGTAGCAAACCATCCCGGTCGCTGAAGGATATACCGCCGTCCTTCAGTTTGTCGTTGTGGCAGCCCAGACAGTGAGCACGCAGAATAGGCTCGATCCGGCGATCGAAAAACCGGGCGTCGCGTCCTGCATGGTTTCGAGCGGCTACCAGGATCGGGAACACGGCGGCCAAAACCGCAATCGCCCAGATGACGCGTCGATTCATGGATGGAAATTGCGCCTGAAGACACCCGAACTTATTGGCTGGCCCCGATGCCGAATTGATTGCCGGCGCGCACCAGCTTCGCACCGTCGAATACCAGCTCCAGGAGTTTCTCGCTCTGCACTTGCTGGCCCGCTTCATCCTGCAAAGCGCCCACGATCTGTCTTGTGTGTGTGTCGATCACCTCACCGGTCGAAGAGTAGGCGAATCGTCCATCGATACTGAACGAAACCCAGCCGGGCATATCGCGGACCTGGATACTCGTGATTTGCTTCGGCGGCATAACGGTGGCATCGAAGATGTGAAGCCGGTTGTTAGCGCCATCGGTCAGCCATAGTTCCTTCTCGTCCGGCGTCAAGCCGATGCCGTGACTCGGACAGCCATGGCGCTTCACGGGACCTTTCTGAAAGCCCTGAACCTCCACGCGGTAGAGCATTCTGCCAGTCTTCAAATCACCCACCTCGAAGCCCAGCAATTCATTCACGTTGACGAAGCACAAAGTCCGCTTCCCGTTGATCGTAAACGGACGGATGGAATTGGCGAACGGGCCTACGGTCTGGACAACCTTCTGGCTCGTGGTGTCGGCTACGGAAAGCAACGGCGAGTGCAGACCGGCGAGATAAACGCGCGTGCCGTCCGGTGAAGCAATGGTGTTATGCGCGCCGGAATTGGTTTGGATCTTAGTGATGACGTCGCCGGTTGCCGCGTTCACAACATTCCAGAACGGCCCCTCGAACGAAGGCACGTACAGCATCTGACCATCACGGGAGATGGCCATGCGGTCGCAGCCGCCTTCGTATGGCCGGTCCCATACCTTCTTTTCCGAGTGGACGTCGAAGGCGGCCAACCGGTTTATAGTGCTAACGTAGAGTTTTCCGGTCTTGGCGCTGGCCGCGATTCCCTTCACATTTTCGGGCTGCTTGCCGGACGGCACAACCCAGGTGGGTATGCGCTTGACGAAACGGTATCCGTTGTCGATATCGAAAACCAGGATGCCGATTCCGCCGTACTCCACATAGTTGCGAATGCCGGGAACCGCGACGTAGAGGAAGTGTTTCTCTTGCGCGAGCGCGTGTACCGCTGATAGCAAGAGCGCCAGAGAGACGAACCGGCACACGCCGTATTTTCCGAACACACCTCGACCCATCACAGGCATCCTCTCAAATCAAACGATCGCGACGCGCGTAGAGTGAGCACATACACGCCAGCCGCTGACGAGCAGTCTAGCTATTCATGACGCGGCTCATCCGCTCGATAGCTTCATCGATCTCCGCCGTGTTCTTGAATCCGATGGTGACCGAATCGACGGATCCGAGATTCATCGCGAATTTCATGGCGGCATCGCGATCTTCCACGCGCGTGAAACGGCCCTCGCCGCAGAGCTTCATGCTGATGACGCCCATTCCCTGCGCATGCACCTGTTTCGTGTGCGCCACCACCTCGTCGACCTTGCCGGGCGCATCGACGTCGCGCGGCTCCAGCGTGTCCATCTTCGTTCCGTTGTGGTTCATGCGGATCATGGCGATTTCGAGCCACTGGTTTCCCGGGAAAGTCCGCAGCGCCGGGAGCCCATGAACCGAGGCGCCATAACCCAGGATGACCTTCTTCCCCTTCGCTTCCGAGAATCCATCCTGAAGGCTCTGGTAGTCGGCGGACCATGTCGGCGGCCGCAGGCAATGCAGCAGAAGAATGTCGATGTACTCCGTGCCCAGCTGGCGGCGAAACTGATCGATTTTGGGGGCGGGATCGCCGGAAGCGGGCGTGCTGTATTTCGTCATGAGCTTGTAACTGTCGCGCGGGATGCCCTTGAGCCCGATGGCAAGCATCTCTGGCATGCCGTGATAGCTTTCGGCGGTCTCGAAGAAGCGAATGCCGCGGTCATACGCGTAACGGACAAGCCTGGTGAACTCCGCCTGCCCAAGCTCACGCTGCACGCGGCCGGAGAAGGTGCCGGTTCCAAAAGCGAGTCGCGTGACTTTCACGTTCGACTTGCCGAGCGTCACCCAGTCCGTGGCTGATCGCTTGGTGGTTTGCGCAAACGACGCCGCGCCGCCGATGCCCGACAGCACGGTAGCTGCTACGCCGGTCTTCAGGAAATCACGTCTGGATTGAGCCATTGATTTCTCCTTGGGTCCACTTTATCACTTTGGCTTCACGGCAGAACGCCACCCCGGCTCTGCACGTGGCGAATGAAACCTTCTGCCTGTGCATAACCGCTCTCAACGCCGCGGAAGCGGGTGACCTGCGACTGCAGCGGATAGAACTTGTCCGGCGTCTGCGAGGCGTGCGCGTAACACGCGGCGCGCTTGCGGGGCTCGGTCCGCGAGATGTCCACATAGTCCGTCGGCGAGAACATCAAGGTGTCTTCCCCATTCGAGACCTCGTAGTAATAGAATGCGAACTTCTTGTCGAGGCGCAGCCACGTATCGTAGGCGAGCGCGGACATGGCGCGATGATCGCGGTGGCCGTCGATGGGCCAATGCGTAAACAAGACGTCGGGCTTCTCGGCCTCAAGCAGTTTTCGGAACTCATCATAGCGGGCGTTATCCACGATCGCGTGACCGTCGCACTGGGCGGCGAAGACCGGGCGCGCCTTCAAAATGCCACAAGCTTTCTGCGCCTCCGGGACACGCACGGTGCTGCCTTCATTTGGTGTTGTCTCCGGGCAGGCCTTTTCACCTCGGTTCAGATACAGAAGCGCGACGTCATCTCCAAGTTCGGTGTAGCGCGCGATCGTCCCGCCGCAGCCGTACTCCGGATCGCCGGGATGGCCGCCGCAAACGACGACTCTGCGTTTGCCGGCACGTGGTTCGCGCGCAAGCTGCGCTGCGCCAAGGGGCAGCGCGGCCATCCAGGCGGCTATAAGTTTTCTGCGGGAAATTGGATGCATTCCTAGATTCTCGACTAAATCCCGACCGGCAGTTCACCGCAGAGCCTGGGCCGAGACGCCGAGAAATCCACTCTCTTCCACGGCGATGAAATTTCTGGCTACGCCTGAGAACGCTATATACTAAGCGGAAACCGAGGTGATTCATGAACACGAGCAACGCCACGCGCCGGGAGATGTTGCAGCTGGCAGGCGAGGGTATGGCAGGGGCGGTATTCTCGGCCGCCACCGGGAACGTGCTGGCGCAGGAACCAGCAGCCAGGCAGCCGGCGGCGCAAAATACGTCCGGCAACATTCCGTTCTCGCTGATCATTGACGATGGATCGCCCGTCGATCCGCTGTTCTACGAGCTGCCGGGATACGAGACTCCGTTTCTGGTTCCGACCGAGTTTACGCGGCGCGTGGCCGACACCTTCGATCGGTTTGATCTGCGCGGAAAACTCACCATCATTCCGATGCCCAGCTGTCTGGGCCGCGTCGATAAATCCCTGAAACGCGTGCCGCAGAATCATTTGGAGGCCTTCCTGAAGATCGTGCGCGAGCGTATCGCGCCGCGTTTCGATATCACGCCCGAGTTTCTCACGCATCTGCGGGCATACAATCTCAAGACCGGAGACTACCAGCATATCTACGAAGACGTCTGGATTACTCGTGCGCCGCTCGAAGAAATCGTCGAGTACTTTGTCCTGGCATTCCAGATTCTACAGAATGTCGGGCTGAACTCGAACGGGATCACTTCGCCCTGGGTGTCGGGCATCGACGTAGAGAAGAAATACGCGCAGGCATTAGGCGAAGCGCAATGGAAGGTATTCAAGCGCAAGCTCACCTGGTACTTCTTGTACAGCACGTCGTGGGAGGCGCCACGGCAGTTGTCGATCGAGTACGAGGCCCCCGAGCGAGGCCAAGCGGTGGTCAGCGTGCCGGCCAATTTTGCCGACCTCTTCTGGAGCATGGAGCGCCCGACGCGGGCTGAGCGGCAGAAATTCATCAGCGACAATATCGACCGGGTGCTATCCGCTGACGGGCGCACCGGCCGGATTCGCCAGTTGATCGAGTCGGGCCATCCGGTTGTACTGCTGACTCACTGGCAATCGCTCTACACACAAGGCACGGGTTTGGGATTGGAAGGGCTCGCAGCGCTGGCCGAGCGCATCAAGAAAGTGTTCGGCAACAGCATGGAATGGATATCGTGCTCCGAGCGTGCGCAGCGGTTCGTCAGCGCCCGCACATGAGGGCCTGACGGAAAACTTTGATTTATCGCAAACTCTTCGGTCGAAGGCGGGGCACACGGGCACAATGTTGTCGTGGCGCCGGGGCCCCGCCTTCTAAGATCACTTCACCACCGCATTCAGCCTGGCAACGTCGGGAGTGCCCAGCCCGGTAACATAGTCGAACCCGGGAATCGCGCAGAACAGTCCGTTGCATCCGCCGACGATATCGTGAAAGCCGGGATAGCTGGCCGGTGGCGCCTGGTACAGGCGGTAGAGGCGGGGCGAGGCAAAGCCCAGCTTGTTGGCATGCGCACTCTGCAGCCGCGCCCAGGTACCCAACCATAGCGGCGAAGAAAGACTGGTGCCGCCAACGATGAACTCGCACGTTGCCTGCGGGTCCTGACCAGGCTGGCAGCCGATGTACACGAGGCCGCCGCTCACCAGATCGGCATCCATCGACACATCGGGAAGAGCCTTGCCGGCCGCCGTGGTGGGAAGCACTGCCTGCTGCCAGAAGGGCGAAGTCTCCCACGCGCTCATGCCGCCGCCTCCTGCATCCCAGCCCACTTCAGCGATGTAGTGGTAACCCGCGTCCGTCGTTAGCGTGGTTCCACCCACCGCCACCACGTAGGGTGACGACGCGGGGTACAGCACCATTCCGGCAGCGCCAGACAGCGGCACGCCGTTCGTTGCACCGACCACCGGGCAAGCCGAGCCGTTATCGCCGGTGGAGGCGAAGACAGTCTGTCCCTGCGCCGCGGCTTCCAGGAACACCTGGTCATCCGCCAGCATGGAGCCGTCCAAGAACGCGAAGGTTTCGCACAAGCCGAAGGAAGCGCTTCCGGCTTTCGCAATATTTTGGTGGGTGAACTTATTGAACATGAGAGCCACGTCGGAATCGGTGAGCGAAGTAGTATCGTAGATGATCAGCTTGGCCACGTTGCCCGCCATCCCTGTGGACATCTGGGTGTCGAGGTCCCATTCGTCCAGGCCCGCGGTATCGGGGCTTGCCAGACCCACCTGGACTACTTGCGCCGGCACCTGCGGGAGATGGTTCACGCTCTCCGCCACGCGCAGGTCTTTGAGCACTTGTGTGAGGTCGCCCTCGGCAAAGATCGCAATCGTAGTTCGCGATCCTGTCGCCGTCCCTGCCACATCGTAGGCCGTCCAGTAACCTTGCGGTGTGTAAAAGTGAACCGCCGGTATGCTCAACGTGGAAGAAGGCTCCTGCTTATGGGTCGGCGGTGCCATGCGGCCTGCGTTATTGAGTCCAAGCACTGCGGCGACGGTACTGCCCAGTGCTGACGGTACCTTCGCGTCGGTAAGGTTCGCATAGATCGTACGTCCGTTTTGCTGGAACTGAATGATGCTGGTAAAAAATGCTGCGCCGATCTCGGCCACTGTGCCGTCAGCCGTGACAAACAGATTGTTGGGCTCCACCTGAATGTTGTTGAAACCTTGCGCGGCGAGGTAATTCACCACGGGCTGTACCTGCGAGGATGTAGGCGCGTAGGCCGCCACGAACTGGCTCACCGTAAGCGAACTGCCATAAAGAGGACTGCCGGGATCGTTGATCGCCTTGACGTATTGGACCAACGAATTCCGGTTGTTTAACTTCAGGGCCACAGCAATGTGCAGCGGGGTGGAAGCGGGCAGAGGCCCGAGCTGCACGGCATTTGCCAACACCGTGCCTAAGCCTTGTGTAGATGTCGAGATCCAGGTTTGTGCGGGAGCGGGAAGTGTGAGAGCGAACACAAAAAACAACACGAGCGTGAGAGTTCGCCAGCGAAAAGGCAATGTCGTCTTTACACAGTGGTGGAACATTAAATACCTCCTGGGCGCTGGTGTTTTGCATCTCACAATCCAAACCTGAAACCGCTGCGTGCGAAATATAACGAAAGAGAATTGCTTCCTATTGGCGCGGGATTTTGGAATTGAAGTGGACGCAATCGCCGCTGGAGTTGACGCACGACCTTTTTCAACAGCAGCGATCAGAGAGACAAAATTCCACAGCCGGGTCCCATGGGTATAACCTATTTATGGTGACTGGCATTTCCTTCCGGAAGCCCTAATGGCATGCGAGACGTAACGCTCTGCTTCTTCCTCATCTTCGCGACGGCGCTGGCGCAATTGCCACCCGCGGCCGCGCGCCGCATCGACTTTCGCAATGACGTTGAGCCCATTCTTCGCGGCAACTGCATCGGCTGTCACGGCCCGGCCGCGCAACAGAGCGGGTTCCGTCTGGATGATCGCGCGTCCTTATTGAAGGGCGGCAATTCGGGAAAGGCCGCCGTGGTGCCGGGTAACAGCGAAGGGAGCCTGCTAATTCAGCGCGTTGCCGGAATGCCCGGCGTCATTGCCATGCCACCAGTCGGCCAGAGGCTTTCTCGCGAGCAGATCGGTTTAATGCGCGCGTGGATCGATCAAGGCGTATCGTGGAATGCCGCACCGCTGGCAAGCGCCGGGGCCACTGCTCCTCCCAAGTCGAAGCACTGGGCTTTTCAGCCCATCGTGAAACCCACGGTTCCAGAGAGCGAGCCGCATCCTATCGATGCTTTCGTCCGCGAGCGTCTGCGCAAGGAAAGCATCGCGCCGTCGGCCGAAGCTCCAAGGAACGTTCTATTGCGCCGCGTCAGCCTCGACCTGATTGGCCTGCCGCCGGCACCTGAGGAATTGGCCGAGTTTCTCGCCGACACTCGGCCAGACGCTTACGAGCGCCAGGTGGACCGGCTGCTCGCGTCGCCTCACTATGGTGAAAAGTGGGCCCGCCCGTGGCTCGACCAGGCGCGTTATGCGGATTCCGACGGATACGAAAAAGACTGGGCGCGGCCGTACGCATGGCGCTACCGCGAGTGGGTGATCGAAGCGCTAAATCGCGATATGCCATTCGACCGCTTCACCATCGAACAGATCGCGGGCGACGAGTTGCCGGCCGCAACCGCCGAGGACAAAGTCGCTACCGGATTCAACCGTAATACGTTGACGAATCGCGAGGGTGGCGTGGATAACGAGCAGTTCCGCTTCGAGAACCTGGTGGACCGCACGGCCACTGTCGGCACCGTGTGGCTGGGCCTGACGGTAGGCTGCGCGCAGTGCCATGACCACAAGTTCGACCCCATCAAGCAAAAAGATTTTTACCGACTGTCGGCGTTCTTCGACAATCTCGAAGAAGTGGACATCGACGCTCCCATACCGGGCGAGCTGGGCCCGTGGCTCACAACGCGCGCCGAATACCGCGCCAAACGCGACGCGCTGCTGAAGGAATATCACGTTCCGGAATTGCAGCCTGCGTGGGAGAAAGACATGCTGCGCGCCGGCGCTCATCCTGGCGAGCGCACGGACTGGGATCTGGCGTGGGATTGTCTGCTGAAACTGACCGAGCGCGGTGACGGCGAGAAGATCATGCGCAAAGATCCGGTGCGGCGGACCGAGCGCGAGCAGGAAGTACTGACGGATCATTTCGTCCGCAACTACCACTTCGCCATCGGCGACAAGAAATACAAAGAGCTGAAATTCGACGAGCTGGATGGGAAGTTGCGGGAGCTGTACAAGTCATATCCGCAACTGACGCAGGCGATGACCGTGGCCGACGATACCAATCCGCATCCGACGTTTCTGCGCGTGCGCGGCGACTACAAAAATCCCGGCATCGAAGTGCAGCCAGGCGTACCCGAGGTCCTGCCGCCGCTCGCATCCGCGCATCCGAAGCGCCTGGATCTGGCGCGCTGGCTGGTCTCGCGCGAAAATCCGCTCACCTCGCGCGTCACCGTGAATCGTGTATGGCAGGAATATTTCGGACAGGGATTGGTCAGAAGTTCAGCCGATTTCGGCACGCAGGGCGACCGGCCGACGCATCCGGAGCTGCTCGACTGGCTGGCCGCCGAGTTCATGGACAGCGGCTGGAGCCTGAAACATTTGCATCGCCTCATCGTCACCTCCGCCACTTACAAACAATCTTCACGCGCCCGGCCCGAGCTGGACCGCGATCCGAACAATTCGCTGCTCGCGCGACAATCGCGGCTGCGCCTGCCGGCAGAACTGATTCGCGACGAAGCGCTCGAGGTTTCGGGGCTACTCTATCCGGAAATTGGGGGCCCGAGCGTGCGTCCTCCACAGCCCAAGGGCGTGTCCGAACTGCGCTACGGCGGCGGTAATTGGGAAGAGAGCACGGGGAAAGATCGCTATCGTCGTGGTCTCTATATTTATTTCCAGCGCAGCACCCCTTACCCGCTGCTGTCCAATTTCGACGCGCCCAAGAGCAACGTGACGATGTGCCGCCGGTTGCGCACCGATACACCGCTGCAAGCTTTGAATCTGCTCAACGACCCGGCCTTTTTCGAAGCTGCGCAGGCGCTGGCCGAGCGCGTCGTGGGGACGGGCGACTTCTCGCGCGGGCTCACTCGCATGTACGAATTGGCGCTCGACCGCGAGCCGATCGAGAAAGAGGCCAGCCGCCTGCATTCTTATTTCGAACAGGAGCGCGCCAAGTTTGGCGAACGCTCCGCATGGACCAGCGTGGCAAGCGTACTGCTGAACCTGGATGAATTTATCGTGAGGGAGTAGCATGAACCCCGACAAAACGCGCCGCGACTTCTTTCGTCAAGCTTCCATTGGCATGGGCAGCATGGCGCTGGCGCATCTGCTCGCACAGGATGGCCGCGCCGCTACTGATCCGCTCGAGCCGCGCGCGCCGCTGTTTCCAGCCAAAGCCAAGAACGTCATTTTCCTTTTTATGGAAGGCGCGCCCAGCCAGATGGACCTGTTCGATCCCAAGCCCGAGTTGCAGAAGTGGAACGGCAAGCCGCTGCCGCCATCGCTCACCAAGGATCTCAAGCTGGCATTCATCAAGCCGACGGCTACGGTGCTGGGCAGCCCGCGCGTTTTCCGCCCGGCGGGCAAGTGCGGCATGGAGCTATCCGATGTTCTGCCGGGCCTGGCCACCTGCGCCGATGACATCTGCCTGATCCGGTCGATGTATAGCGAGGCCTTCAATCACCACCCTGGCCAGTTGCTTCTATTCACCGGCCACACCATCGTCGGGCGGCCCGCGATGGGATCGTGGGTGATCTACGGGCTGGGCAGTGAAGCGCGAAATCTGCCGGGCTTTGTGGTGCTGGCGTCCGGCAACGGCACGAGCGGCGGCACGGATAACTACGCGAGCGGCTTCCTGCCCTCGACTTACGCCGGCACCGTTCTGCGCAGCACCGGCGACCCAATCCTCTATCTCTCGAACCCACCCGATTGTTCGCGCGAACGACAGCGGTCCCGCCTGGACGCTCTCCGCGATCTGAACACCATGCGATATGCGGCAACCGGGGATCGGGAAATCGAGTCGCGCATTCACGCCTACGAGCTGGCGTTTCGCATGCAGGCTTCGGCGCCAGATTTGCTGGATTTTTCAAAAGAATCGCCGGCTACGGTCGATGCCTACGGCGTGCACGCCGATGCTACGCGCGCGTTCGGCACAAATTGTCTGCTGGCCCGCCGCATGGTCGAACGCGGCGTGCGCTTCGTTATGCTGATGCACGCCAGCTGGGACCATCACAGCGAAATCAACAAGGGCATCGTTAAAAACTGCGGCGCCACCGACCAGCCCACGGCCGCTTTGATCCACGATCTGAAGCAGCGCGGCATGCTCGATTCGACGCTCGTGGTGTGGGGCGGCGAGTTCGGCCGTACGCCGATGTCAGAAATCCGACGTCCCGATGAGGCCGACAACGCGGGCCGCGATCATCACCCCAACGGCTTCAGCCTGTGGCTGGCGGGCGGTGGAATTAAAGGCGGCCAGGTGATCGGCAAGACGGATGAGCTGGCTTTGAACGTGGTCGAAGACCCCATCCACATTCACGATCTGCAAGCCACCATCCTGCGCTGCCTTGGCCTGGAGCACACGCGGTTGACCTATCACTATCTGGGCCGCGATTTCCGGCTGACAGACGTTGCCGGCAAAGTGGTGAACAAGCTGCTGGTCTAGAAGGCAGTCTGCTACTGCCGGCTGTCAGTCCACAATCGCCTGCACGGCCAGCGCGTGAAATAAATTGTCCAGATTCAAATCGCCCGTGGGATGTAACTGTGCCATGAAAATGGTGATCATTTGCTCCTTCGGATCGATGACGAAGGCGGTGTAGAAGAAGCCGCCCCAGTTGTATTGTCCCGGCGAGCCTAATTCTGACAGGGGCGATTTTACGCCATCCACGCCGAAACCGAGCCCGAATCCTTGATCGGGGCCGATCTTTCCGAGGTGATCCTGCGTCATCAGCTCGACGGTTTTACGGCTGACTAAGCGCGTGGCGCCCGACTTACCGCCGTCGAGCATCATCTGGCAGAAGCGCGCGTAGTCGCCCGCGGTGGACGAGAGACCTCCGCCGCCCGAGAACAGCTTCTTCAGGCCGCGATAGGGATAATCAGCGGAGTAGACGAAATTTCCTTCAGCAATCGGCGCGTCGGGAAACCGGTTGAGGCCTTTCTCGGGATACCAGGTGTACGCTGCGGCGAGCCGGCTGAGCTTGGTTTCGGGCACGTAGAAGTACGTGTCTTTCATGCCCAGGGGCGCGAAGATGCGCGTGCGAAAGAATTCATCCAGCGTCGTGCCCGAGACGACTTCAACCAGATAGCCGAGCACATCCACACCCAGGCTGTACTCAAAACGCTCGCCCGGATTGAAGAGCAACGGCTGCGCCGCGAGGCGCTGCACGTTGTCGCGAATCGTGCCGTCGTAGGGCAGCAGGCCGTGTGCGACATTTGCGTCCTTGTACATCTTGCCGAGCTCCGGATTCCAGTGATAGCTGAGACCCGAAGTGTGCGTCAGCAGGTTGCGAATCGTGATCTCTTTGGTGGCGGGTATGGAGTAAGGCTGGCCGGACGCGGGCTTCACCAGCACTCTCGGATTCTTAAATTCGGGGATGTACTTGGACACGGGATCGTCCAGAAGGAAACGGCCCTCTTCGTACAGCATCATCACCGCCAGGCTGGTGATGGCCTTGGTCATGGAGCAGATGCGGAAGATCGAATCAGCCTGCATCGGCTTGGCCGCCTCGCGGTCCGCCATACCTTGCGCCTTGAGCCACACGACCTTGCCGCGACGCGAGACCAGTGTCACCGCGCCCGCAATCCGCTTGTCCGCAATACTGCGATCCACCGCGGTGGCGATCCGTTCCAGCCGTTCTGCGGAAAGGCCCACCGACTCAGGCTTCGCTGTCGGGAGTTCCTCGCCGAACACCGCCACGCAGGCGACGAATATGCAGACGGCAAGCGCACACCGCGTAAACAGCCGCCGCGAGTGACGCGCCATCGATAAGTTGGTAGAGAGGCTTGGTTTCATGACATTGCCGGAGCAGGCAGTATATAACATTCTGTCTGCATGCTCGCGAGTTGCTTGAATCTTACCTGAGCTGTGATGGCCCGGACTTGAGAATTCGTGCGCCGCAGGGCTATCGCGCAGGCATCGCCGGAGCGGCAAGCATTCCTTTGCTGGTGTAGTCGATCGGGACGATGCGATAGCGATACACCATTCCGTGCGGTCCGGCCGCGTAACCCCGGTCCCGCTGGACCAAGCTGAAGGCGGTGACGCTAGCCGGGAAGCCGATATTTCGCGAGACCCAGCTCTTGCCGCCGTTGGTAGTATACATCATCGAGTTGTAGCGCACCATCCAGCCGACTTCCGCGTCGGCAAATTCGATATTCGGCTTGCCATCGATCTGCCCAGGAACGCTGGTCCAAGTCTTTCCTCCATCAGTCGTGCGAAAAACCTTTCCGTTGATGGTCCGCATCACGCCGGTATTGGCATCGAAAAAATGGAGAGCTCCCTCTTTTCCGTCTTCACCGGGCAGAATGACCCAAGGCGTCCAGGTGGCGCCACCGTCCTCGGTCTTGGCCATTACGAATCCAGCCCTACTCTCTATGCGCCGGCTTGTGGCGTATCCA
>Ga0066710_100004016_pt1 | contig 12838 bp, 9 predicted proteins | sample GraSoiAngelo_159_FD_79666 | JGI IMG/M metagenome (GOLD analysis project Ga0066710, IMG submission 79666) | Grasslands soil microbial communities from the Angelo Coastal Reserve, California, USA - 14_1009_16_40cm | ecosystem: Environmental > Terrestrial > Soil > Grasslands | place: USA...
AGATGTTCGTCCGCTACACGCGCAACCACCGCCGCGAGGCGCGCAACGCGATTTATGGCGAGGTGAACGGTGTCATCCCGCGGGGCAACTATCTCTTTCGCATCAACGACGGCGTGACCGCGGATCACGTGTACACGATGACGTCGAGCTCGCTGCTCGACACGCGCGTCGGCTTGCAGCGGTTTCAAGAGCCGAACTTGCGCCAGCACCAGGGCGTGTTCGACCCGGCGTCGCTCGGCTTCGCGTCATCGGTCAGCTCGGCGTTCGGCGGCGTGCAGTACTTCCCCTTCTTCGACTTCGATCTGTTCAGCGATCTCGGCGAGAACGTCGGCACCGTGACGACGCACAGCATTTATTCGTTCCAGCCGACGTATACGAAGATCGTCGGCGCGCACTCGGTGCGCGCCGGATACGACCTGCGGATGTATCGCGAGGCGGGCACCGAGCTCGGAAAAGCGGCCGGCGAATACGTGATGCGGAACAACGCGGCGTTCACGCGCGTGCAGGACAACTCGACCGGCCAGTTCGGTCAGGACATGGCGACCTTCCTCCTCGGGTATCCGACGAGCGGCGCCATCGATCGCAACAGCCAGCGGCTGAACACGACGATGTACCACGGGATGTTCGTGCAAGACGACTGGAAGGTCGCCAACCGACTGACCGTCAACCTCGGTGTGCGCTACGAGTACGAAGGCGCGACGACCGATTCGCAGAACAGAAACATTCGCGGCTTCGATCCGACGGCGGCGCCGAGCATCGCGGCAGCCGCGCGTGCGAACTACGCGGCGACCCCGATCGCCGAGTTGCCGGTGTCGGCGTTCACCTCGCTCGGCGGTCTGCAGTTCGCGACCGACGCGAATCCCGGCTTCTGGAATACCGACAAGAACAACGTCGAGCCGCGAGCCGGATTCGCGTACCAGTTGACCGACAAGATGGTCGTGCGCGGCGGCGCCGGCATCTACACGGTACCGTTCATCATCGCGGGCAACTTTCAGCCGGGGTACTCGCAGTCGACGTCGATCGTGCCGACCGTCGATCAGGGACTGACGCTGCGGGCGCCGCTGGGGAATCCGTTTCCCGACGGCGTCCTCGATCCCGTCGGGGCGTCGCGCGGTGCCGACACGTTCCTCGGCCAGGACTTCAACAATGCGAATGGGACGCGCTTCGTGCCGCTCGACTTCAAGAACGGCCAGAACGCACGGTACATGATCAGCCTGCAGCGCGAGCTGCCGGGGCAGTGGCTGGTCGAAGTCGGGTACGCCGGCAGCCGCGGGTGGAACCTCACGACGGGCGGCGGCGGGCAGATCGGGGAAATCGATCTCAACGCGATTCCGGCGCGGTTCCTCTCGACGAGTCGCCAGCGCGATCAGGCGACGATCGATTTCCTGGCGCAGCTCGTGCCGAATCCGTATCGTGGACTGATTCCAAACACCGCCAGCAACGCCGCGACCATCGCGCGCTCGCAGCTGCTCAAGCCGTACCCGCAGTTCGGGAACCTGCGCACCTTCGACGATGACGGCACGAGCAGGTACCAGTCGGTACAGGCGAAGATCGAACACCGATTCACGCGCGGCTTCTCGGTGCTCGCGGCCTATACCGGGTCGCACTTCACCGAGAAAGTGTTCAAGCTGAATCCGACCGACACCGAGTACGAGGAGCGGCTGTCGGAGTTCGACGTGCCGCACCGCGTGTCGATCAGCGGGATCTACGAGATCCCGTTCGGGCGAGGCCGTCACTTCGGCGCCGGCGCGCGCGGTGTCGCCGATGCGCTCGCCGGCGGCTGGAGCGTGCAGGCGATTGGACAGTTCCAGAGCGGCCGGCCGATCAGCTTTCACGACCGCAACATCTATTTCAACGGCGATCTGAGCGCATTGAAGACGAGCTACTCGGGCAGCGTCGACCAGCCGGTGTGGGACATCAGCGGCTTCTACTTCCACGACGCGGCGGTGCAGACCAACGGTGTCGACGACCCTGCGAAGCAGCGGAACGATCCGCGGATTTCGCTGGCCAACAACGTTCGCTACTTCCCGTCGCGCATTTCCGGGCTGCGCCTGCCCGGCCTGAACAATCTGTGGGACATCTCGATCGTGAAGCAGGTTCACGCCACTGACCGGCTGCGCGCACAGCTTCACGTGGAGTTCCTGAACGCATTCAATCGCGTCGTCTACGCGTTCGCGAGCACGGCCACGAGTCCGGCGAGCTCGGACTTCGGAAGGGTGACGAGCCAGAACAATCTGCCGCGGGACATCCAGCTGGCGATGAAGATCGTCTTCTGAATCGTGAGATAACGAAGGAGCACGGAGACAGAGGAGCACGGAGAAACGGTTTCAAACGGAGTAACGGAGACGATCGGAGAAGACGCGCCTTCGACGCGGACGGCTGGCAAAGCAGGCCGTGCTCAGACCGGTCAAGATCGAGGAGACGAGCGCGGCCCTGAATCTCCGTCGCGTTCGTCTCCTCGATCTTGACCGGTATGTGCCGCCGCTTCGCGGCGCCGCGTCGAAGGCGCTCCTCCGTCGCTCCGTACGCCTCCGTTCCGAGTGTCAGGGAACTGTGTTGCATCCGTTCAATCTCTCCGGCCGCGTCGCGCTCGTCACGGGCGCGTCGCGCGGCATCGGCGCCGCGATGGCGCGTGCGCTGGCGGCAGCGGGCGCCAACGTGATTCTTCACGCGAGCCGCACCGAACCTGGCGAGCTCGCGGCATCGATCGCAAGCGAGCACGGTGTGAAGGCGTCATGCCTCGTCGCGGATCTCGAGCGGCGCGAGGAAACCGACACGCTCGTGCCGCGGGCGCTCGCCGCGGCGGGGACGCTCGACATCCTCGTCAACAACGCGGGTATCATTCGCCGGGCTGATGCCGTTGACTTCAGCGACGAGGATTGGGACGCCACCCTCGAGGTCGATCTGTCGAGCGTGTTCCGGTTGTGCCGTGCGGCCGGACGTCACATGCTGGCCGAAAGACGCGGCAAGATCATCAACGTGGCCTCGCTGCTGGCGTTTCAGGGCGGCATCCGTGTGCCGGCGTACGCCGCCGCGAAAGCGGGCGTCGCCCAGCTCACGCGGGCGCTGGCGAACGAGTGGGCGGGACGCGGCGTCAACGTGAACGCGATCGCGCCCGGCTACATTCGGACCGACAATACGAGCGCGCTCTGGGAGGATCCGGTCCGGTACAAGCAAATTCTCGAGCGCATTCCGGCGGGGCGGTGGGGCGATCCGGCAGATCTCGCCGGCGCCGCCGTCTTCCTCGCCTCGTCAGCCGCCGATTACGTGCACGGTCACGTACTCGTCGTCGACGGCGGATGGATGGGACGATGAGCCGAGCCGACATCACCGCACAGATCGAAGACGTGGGCGTCGTGGCGGTGATCCGCATGAAGGATCCCGCGAGGCTGCGTGCCGTCGTCGATGCGCTGGCCGACGGCGGCGTCCGCGCGCTCGAAGTGACGATGACGGTGCCCCGCGCCGTGGAGCTGATTCGCGAGCTCGCGCCGACGATGCCTGCCGGATTTCTGCTCGGCGCCGGCACCGTCGTCGACGCCGCCACGGCGCAAGCGGTCATCGACGCCGGCGCGCGATTCGTGGTGAGTCCCGTCTTTCGGCCGGACGTGATTCGCGCCTGCCACGAGCGCGACGTGCCCGTGATGCCCGGATGCTTTTCGCCGACCGAAATCCTCAACGCGCACGATGCGGGCGCCGATGTCATCAAGGTATTTCCGGCAACGATGCTCGGGCCGCAGTTCGTGAAGGACGTGCGGGCGCCGCTGCCGCAGGTGAAGCTGATGCCGACCGGCGGCGTGACGCTGGACAATGCCGGCGACTGGATCCGCGCCGGCGCCGTCGCCGTCGGCGTCGGGTCGGCCCTTGTCGAGGCGAAAGCGATCGACGCGGGCCGGTTCGAGGTGATCGCCGCGAACGCACGAAAAGTCATCGCCAGCGTCGCGGCGGCGCGGTCGCTCGGCTGAAGCCGCGCAACATCTATGGAAACCGTCGTCACCTTCGGCGAACTGATGCTGCGCCTGAGCCCTCCGGGCTTCGAGCGCTTCTTTCAGTCGCCGGTACTCTCCGCCACGTTCGGCGGCGGCGAGGCGAACGTGGCCGCAAGCCTCGCGCAGTTCGGATTGCACAGCCGCTATGTGACCGCGCTGCCGAAGCACGCGATCGGCGACGCCGCACTGCGCGCGCTGCGCGCAGAAGGCATCGACACGAGCCACGTCGTCCGCCGCGGCGACCGGGTCGGAATCTACTTCGCCGAGACCGGCGCCAGCCAGCGTGCCTCGACAGTCATCTACGATCGCGCCCACTCCGCGATCAGCGAAATGGATCCGAGCGCCGTGGCGTGGGACACCGTCATGGGCGGCGCCGCCTGGTTTCACGTGACGGGTATCACGCCGGCGCTCGGCGTGAAAGCCGCCGAGTCGGCGAAGGCGGCGGTCACGGCCGCGAAGCGCGCCGGCGCCACGGTGAGCGTCGATCTGAACTTCAGGAAGAAACTCTGGTCCGAGTCGCAGGCGCAGGCGACGATGAAGCCGCTGATGCGCGACGTCGACGTCGTGGTCGCGAACGAGGAAGACCTGCAGACCGTGCTCGGCATCACGGTGGAAGGCGCCGACGTCCACAAGGCGACGCTCGACATCGCCGGATACAAGGCGGCGGCCGAGCGCGTGACGCGCGAGTTCGGCCCGAAGCTCGTGGCCGTCACCCTGCGCGAAAGTCTGTCGGCGAGCGACAACGGCTGGAGCGCGGTGCTGTGGGACGCGGACGCGAAGCTGCTGCATCAGAGTCAGCATTACGTCGTGCGCCTCGTCGATCGGATTGGCGGCGGCGACAGCTTTGCCGCTGGGCTGATTTACGGCATCGTCACCGGACGTCCGCTCGACGCGTCGCTGCGCTTCGCGGTGGCTGCCAGCGCGCTCAAGCAAACGATTCCGGGCGATATGAACCGCGTGACGGTCGCCGAGGTCGACGCGCTCGCGAAAGGCGATGCGACCGGCCGCGTGCAACGGTAGGGCATCGCGGCGTCACGTCGGACGACACTCCACGACGAAGTAGCCGGATCGCTGCGCCTCGGCGGCCACGATCTCCAGGCCCGCGTCATGCGCGAGCGCCCGAAACTGCGCGACGCTTCGCTTCTTGCCGCCCACGAGCATCATCTCGATCGTCAGGGTCGGCGGCGTCTCATCCGGCGTCACCGATTTGAGGGTCACCACGCGACCCCGGGGCCGTGCCGCCTCGGCGCAGCGCTGCAGGATGGCCGTCGATTCACGATCGGGCCAGTCGTTGAGCACGCCGCGCAACAGGTAGAGGTCGGCGCGCGGCGGCAGGGGATCGAAGAAGCTCTGCCCGACGGTCGTCACGCGGCGCTCGACGCCGGCAGCGCTGAACGTTTCGCCCGACCGCGCGACGGTTCTCGGAAGATCGACGAGCGTTCCGTGGACGTGGGGTCGGAGACGAAGAATCTCGGCGAGCATCGCGCCGGTTCCGCCGCCCACGTCGACCACCGTGCGCACCGATTCCCAGCCGCCGACGAGATCGAAGTCGGCGTTGGGCGTGCCATGTCCTTGTGGCCCGATCAACGCGTCGAAGCTCGCGGCGATGTCCGGATGCGCGTCGAGATCTTCCCAGAACGGCCGGCCGAACACGTCGCGGTACCCGGGAGCGCCGGTCCGCACGTAGGTGAGGAGCGTGCCCCACGCGTACGAAAAACGGCCGCCGATGCCCTCGAGGTCCAGACCGAGACGCGCTGATGGGTCGAGCAACCCGCGTGCGGCGTCGTTCAACGCGAACTTGCCGGGCGCCGCTTGCTCAAACACGCCTTTGCTCACCAGGTAACCGAGCACGCTGCCGAGCGCTGCGGCGTCGCAGCCTGTGACGGTGGCCAGGCTCTGGATATCCGCGGTCCCGGCGGCGATGTGCTCGGCCACGCGCAAGGTTGTGGCGACGCGGAGGCACCACGGCGTACAGAGATCGCCAAGGGTTTCGAGGTCGGCGCGCTGGGAGGTAGACATGCCGTTCATCATTACACGCGCGCGATTGACGCGCGCGCCGCGCGATTGACGCGCGCGCCGCGCGATTGACGCGCGCGCCACGCGATTGACGCGCGCGCCAACGCGGCATAATAGCCGTCCATTGGAGGTGTCCATGCGGCCACGCCGCATCATGGCGACCGCCGGCGTCGCGCTCGTCTGTCTGGCCGCGGCGTCCACGCGCCAGTCGTCGTCTGCGCAGCCGCCCGCGGCCGATCTCGTCCTCACCAACGGGAAGATCGTCACGGTCGACGCGACCGATTCGATCGTCCAGGCGGTCGCGATCACCGCTGGCCGGATTGTCGCCGTCGGCCGCTCCGACGACATCCGCTCGCGCATCGGTCCTTCAACGCGCGTGATCGATTTGGTCGGACGGACGGCGACGCCGGGGTTGATCGACACACACGTGCACTTCACCGAAACCGACGCGCTGTATTCGGTCGATCTCAGCGGCCTCGACGTCAGGACGATGAGCGACGTGCTCGCACGCGTCGGCGCACAGGTCGCGAAGCGAAAGCCGGGCGAGTGGGTGCGCGGACGCGGCTGGGACGAAGGGAAGCTCGCCGAGCGTCGCTACATCTACGCGTCCGATCTCGACGAGGTCTCGCCGAACAATCCCGTCTGGCTCACGCAGACGACCGGGCACTACGGCGTCGCGAACAGCTACGCGTTGAAGATGGCCGAAGTCCGGAAAGACACGACCGATCCGCCGGCGGGCACGATCGATCGCGACGCGGATGGCAATCCAACCGGCGTGCTCAAGGAATCGGCGCAGGCGCTCGTGACGCGTCTGGTGCCGCCGTACTCGCGCGACGAGCAGCGGCAGGGTCTTCTCAAGATGATCGAGGACTTCAACAAGGAGGGGATGACCGGCGCGAAGGATCCAGGCATCGGTCAACAGAAATGGGATCTCTATGAAGAGCTGTTGAAGAGCGGCAAGCTGACGGTCCGCATGTTCGCGCTGTGGTCCGGCGCGCGGCGCGTCGAGGACAACGCGCAGGTCATGTCGCGCGTGCAGGCGCATCCGAAACCATCGGACACGGCCGGCGATCGCGTGCTGATTTCTGGCGGCGTGAAGATGTTCATGGACGGCAGCGGCGGCGCGCGGACGGCGTGGATGTACGAGGACTGGAACAAGAACTACACGGAAAAGGATCGCGGGAACGTCGGCTACCCGGCGACGCCGCCCGACGCCTATCGCCAGATCGTGGCGACGCTGCACAACGCCGGCATTCACGTCAGCACGCATGCCATCGGCGATCGTGCGATCGATTGGGTGGTCGACACGTACGATCAGGTGTTGAAGGCGAAGCCGGCGCGAGGGCTGCGTCACGGGATCATCCACGCGAACACGCCGACCGATCATGCGATCGACGTCATGGCGCGGCTGCAGACGGCGTACGACGCCGGCTATCCGGAATCACAGGCGGAGTTCATGTGGTGGATCGGCGACAACTACGCCGGCAACCTCGGCGCCGATCGCGCGCGGCGGCTGAAGCCGTTCAAGACGTATCTGCAGAAAGGCATGAAGTGGGCCGGCGGGTCGGACTACAGCGTCACACCGTTTCCCGCGCGCTACGGGCTCTGGTCGTCGGTCGCGCGTCAGACCCTCAACGGCACATTCGGCGCGACGCCGTTCGGCTTGGAGGAACGCGTCGACATCCGCAGCGCGCTGCGCTCGTACACCATTTGGGCGGCGCATCAGATCTTTCTCGACGATCGGATCGGATCGATTGAAGTCGGGAAGGACGCCGACATCGCCGTGTGGGATCGCGACCTGCTCACGGTCCCCACTGACGCGCTGAAAGATCTCGAATGCGAGCTGACGATCTTCCGCGGGAAGATTGTCTACGGCCAGCGTTGAACCACCTTTCCGTGTTCGTCCAGTGATTCGATTCGTGGATTCCCGGCTGCGTCGACCGTGAGCGTCAGCCTCGGTCGACCGTTCGCGTCGGCCAGCGCGACGGTCGCCGCCTTTTCGGCGTTCTTGCCGACGAACACGCGGCGCGGGGCCGGCGGCGCGTCGGCGCGTGCCGCGCGAATCGCCGCGTCGCGCTCACCGGGATCAGCCAATCGATTCGCCGCGTTCAACTTGTCGATGAGCTGGCTGAGCGGCTGATCGGACCGATCCCACACTTCGAGCGCGGCCGTCCGCTGGCCGTTCGCCTCGCTGTAGCGCAGTCCGATGGTTTGATCCTGCTTCAACTGATCGAACGTGATGCCCGCCTGCGCCGTTCGCTGACCGTTCGCGACTTTGCCCGAGTACGTCAGGCCGCCGACCTCGTCGCCCTCGTCGTTGAAGAAGATGACGCCGGCGACCGGTCGCGCGCGCTCGATCACCTTGCCGTCGAGCACGCCCGGATGCATGCGGTCCTTGTCTGCAATCACCATCCGCAGCGTGCCGTCTTTGTCGACGACGTTGATGCGCTCGACGGTGATCTCGCCGAGGTTCTGCGGCGTCGCTTGTCCTGAGCGAGCCGCTCGTCCTTCGACAGGCTCAGGATGAGCGGCGAGTCGAAGGGCCGGCTGTTGAAACGCCGCGGTCGCGAAAGACGCGAGCGCGAGCGTTGTCCCGATCATGTACGCGCGCATGAACCACAATTGACGACCGAGCGAGCGGCGCATTTCAACCTCCTGCGTGGTAGTGTAAGCCTCGCCATCGCGGAGGATTGATGATCGTTTCGCGACGCCGCTTGATGCAGTGGGCCGCATCCATGAGTATTCCGGGGGCCCCTACCCCGCGGCGCTTCGTCCAAGCGTCGCATTCTCCGACCGTCCGATCCGGCGTTTCGTCCAGAACTGCTGCCGTCGAAAAAAGAAATCTGGGATCTGATGCACAGCCAGATTCAGGTCTTCGCGAAGCTGATTCACGCGATCGACGCGATGTCCGCGAGCCAGTTGAAGAAAGCATGATGGCCACGATGCTCGCGGCGGCGATGTTGACGGTGGCAGCGCTCGGACCCTTCGACTCAACGCTCACCCTGAGCCTGTCGAAGGGCGAGCGTCTCGCTCAGGACAGGCAGCAGTCGCTCGCCGACGCGGTGATGGACGGCGACGCAAAGGCAGTGGCCGCGCTCGTCGCACGAGGCACCGACGTCAACGAGAAGGACAACCAGGGCATCACGCCGCTGATGCAAGCGGCATCGACCGGGCGCGTCGACATTCTGCGTCTGCTGCTCGCGGCGAAAGCGGACGTGAACGCGAGAGCCGGCGAAGGCGCCACCGCCTTGACCGCGGCGGCGTTCGGCGGCTACGCGGATGCGGTGCAGCTGCTGCTCGCGAACCAGGCGGACGCCAACGCGAGAGATCAACAAGGCCGGACGCCGCTGATGGCGGCGGCGTTGAACGGCCACGCCGGCGTGGTGCGTGCGCTCCTCGCGAGGGGCGCCGACGCCGCCGCCGCGGATCTGTCGGACGGCAACTCGGTGACCTATGCGGTCGCCAACGGCCACGACGACATCCTCGCCGCGCTCGTCGGCACCGGAGCGAAATGGAAGGACGACGATCTAGGGGTCGCCGCGCAGGGCTGCCACACCGACGTCGTTCGGCAATTGACGAAGATGGGCGCGAAGGTGAACGCGACGCGCAACGGCCGTACGGCGCTGTTCATGGCGCTCTGGAGTCACTGCGCCGAGACGGCGGCGATGCTCATCGCCAGCGGCGCCGACGTCAACGCGAAGAGCAGCGACGGCCGCACGGCGCTGATGCAGGCGGCGGGCGACGGCCGGGCCGACCTCGTCCAACTGCTGATGGATCACGGCGCCGACATGGAGATGACCGACGAGGCCGGACGAACGGCCTGGATGTACGCGGCGATGGGCAATCAGCTCGAGGTCGCCGAGATCTTCAAGAAGGCGCGAGAGAAGAGGAAATGACATTCATCTCACGACGCGATTTGTTGAAAGCCGCCGCGATTGTTCCCATCGCACGTGGATTCCAATCCGGCGTGCGGCCGCCCGTGGAGAATCTGACGGCGACCGAAATGGATCTCCTCGACGCGATCGTCGCGCGGTTGATCCCCACCGACGCCAACGGTCCGGGTGCGACCGAAGCGCAGGCATCGCGGTACATCGATCGCGCGCTGGGCAGCGCGCTCGCAACTTCTCTCCCTGCGTATCGAACCGGCCTGCTCGCGCTGGATCGCTTTGCGCGCTCGTCGCGCAGCGCGCCGTTCACGCAGCTGTCGCCGACCGATCAGGATGCGGTGCTAGTGGACGTGGAACGCGGCGCCGCCACAGGATTCACCGGCAGCTCCACCGCGTTCTTCAACATGGTGCTGAACCACACGCACCAGGGGACGTTCGGCGATCCGTACTACGGCGGCAACGCGAGCTTCGTCGGCTGGGATCTCATCGGCTATCCCGGCGTGCGGACGATGGTGACGACGGCCGATCAGAAAAGTCTCGAAGCGAAGACGCTGAAGGCGAACCACAAATCGGCGTACGAGTACGACTTCACGAAAGACGCCGAGCGACAGCCTTGAGCCGTTGCGAGGCGCGAATGCGGCGAGCAACAGCGGTGGGGGTGGGGCCCCACCGCGAGAAGAGAATGTCGGGCCCCGCGAGCATAAAAAGATGACGACTCGGTTGAAAGATACAGACGTCGTGATCGTCGGCCTCGGCGCCGCCGGCGGCGTCGCCGCGTTTCCGCTCGCGCAGGCCGGCCTCGACGTCGTCGGGCTCGAAGCGGGGACGTGGCTGACGCGACGCGACTTCGCGCCCGACGAGCTGCGCAACAACTTCCGCGGGTGGCCGCAAGCGATTCAGAAAGCCAACCACGAGATCCCCACGTCGCGCGCGACCGCCTCGTCGCCGACCGCGGCGCGCGGCACGATCCATCCGATGCAGAACGCCGTCGGCGGCACCACGCTGCACTACTGGGCGCAAAGCTGGCGGCTCAACCCGTGGGACTTCAAGCTGGTGAGCGAGACGAAGCGCCGCTACGGCGGCGCGCGGATTCCAAACGGATCGACGGTCGAGGATTGGCCCTTCGGTCTCGACGAGCTCGAGCCGTACTACGACAAGGTGGAGTACGAAATCGGCGTGTCGGGCCAGGCCGGGAACGTGAACGGCAGGATCGATCCGCGCGGCAATCGGTTCGAAGGATCGCGCAAGCGCGCGTATCCGATGCCGCCGCTGCGCTGGACCGAGTTCATCGAGAAGATGGCGGGCGCGGCGCGCGAGCTCGGATGGAATCCGTTCCCGGGGCCCGCGGCCGTGAACTCACGCTCGTACCAGAATCGATCGGCGTGCATGTATCACGGCTTCTGCAATCGCGGCGGCTGCCATGTCGACGCGAAGAGCTCGACGGCGGTCACGACGATTCCGCGCGCGCAAGCGACGGGACATCTGAAAGTCGTCACGCGCGCGCACGTGACGACGATTGAGGTCGACGGCGGCGGTCGGATCGCCGGCGTCAACTACCTCGTCGACGGCGCCGAATATTTTCAGCCCGCGAAGGTGGTGCTGCTCGCGAGCTACACGTACGAGAACGTGCGGCTGCTCCTGCTTTCCAAATCCAAGGCGTTTCCGAAAGGGTTGGCGAACAACCGGGGTCAGGTCGGGCGGCACTACTTCAGCCATCACATGGGCGCGGGCGTGTCGGCACTCTTTCCCTTCAACACCGGTTCGTGGTACGGACTGCCGGCGCAGGGTGTCGCCGTCGACAACTGGGCCGACGACAACTTCGATCACGGCGGGCTCGACTTCATCGGCGGCGGGAACCTTTGGGTGTATTCGGATCGGCGGCCGATTGGCGCCGCCGGCATGAACACGTTCGGTCGCGCGCCGGCCTGGGGATCGGCGTGGAAGGCGTTCATCAAGGAGAACGCGGATCGCTCGAACAGCGCGTACATCCAGAAGTCGACGCTGCCGTACGAGGACAACTATCTCGATCTCGATCCCGAGGTGACGGATCCGCTCGGCTACCCAGTGTGCCGCGTGACGGCGGAATACAAGGAGAACGAGCGGAAGATTTCCGCCTTCACGCAGGACAAGATGGAGCAGTGGTATCGCGCGGCCGGCGCCATCGCGATTCAGCGCGCGCCGCTCGGCGGCGCGATGGGCGTGTCGACGCACGCGTACGGCGGCACGCGCATGGGCGACAACGCCGACACCAACGTCGTCGATCGCTGGGGCTTCGCGCACGACGCGCCGAATCTCGGTGTGCTCGGCGCGTCGGTGATGGGCACGAGCGGCGCGCACAATCCGACGCTCACTGCCCAGGCGCTCGCGTGGCGGACGGCGGACCATCTCGTCAAGAACTGGAAGAATGTGGCTCGACCATCTTCGTACTGATCTCACGTTCGCGCTGCGCCAGCAGGCGAAGACGCCGGCGAACAGCCTCGTCATCGTCGTGACGCTGGCGCTGGGGATCGCGGCGACGAGCATCTCGTTCTCGCTCGTCAACGGATTCTTCATCCGGCCGCTGCCGATTCACGATCCGGCGCGCGTCGTCCGCCTCTACAACACCTACGCGAACGGATTTCAGTACTTCACGATCTCCTCTCCGGATTTCGAGGACATGCGCTCGCTGCGCGACGTGTTCGCGGATGCCGTCCTCGAAGAGCCGGCGGCATTCAGTGTCGGCGTCGGGCGCGGATCCGAGCGACTCTGGGGCGAGCTCGTGTCCGAGCGGTACTTCACCGTCCTCGGCGTCACGCCGCAGCTCGGCCGCTTCTTTGCGCCGCAGGAGGAGTCGAGCGGGGAGCGGGTCGTCGTGCTGAGTCACGGGTTGTGGAAGCGCCGCTTCGGCGCCGATGCCGGCGCCGTGAACACCACGTTCGCGCTCGACGGCGAGCGGTTTCGTGTCGTCGG